>Ga0265301_10005153_pt1 | contig 12927 bp, 14 predicted proteins | sample AusTroGonzalo_MG_2_FD_193488 | JGI IMG/M metagenome (GOLD analysis project Ga0265301, IMG submission 193488) | Bovine rumen microbial communities from tropical cattle in Woodstock, Queensland, Australia - Gonzalo_04 | ecosystem: Host-associated > Mammals > Digestive system > Stomach > Rumen ...
TAATCCTCAAAAGGCACCGGAAAATGAAACGGTGTATTTAAAGCGACATTTTGAAATGATGCGCCAAGCCGTTGAATCGACTCTTTTTTCTTTTCTTGCTCATTTGGATTATGCCCAAAAAAACCCCTCTTACAAAGAAGAAGATTATATAAAAGAAATTGAAGGTGTTTTATGTGCTTTAAAAGAAACAAACACCGGTTGCGAGATTAGCACAAAAGGTATCAGAAAATTCGGACACACCTACCCTTCTGAAAACATTTTAAGAAATCTGATCAAACAAAACACACCGATTGTTATCAGTGATGATGCGCATCAAACTTCCGAACTTGGTACATATTTTGAAGACGCAGAAAAAATTCTTAAGGATCTGAACTGCAAAAATCGATTCAAACTTTAAAATCTCTGTTTATAACATTTTAAATCAATTTATATTCGTTTTTCCATGCGATATAAAAAAAACATGGAAAATTTTATGACAACATACAATGTTTCACGTGAAACTTTTGACTCATTATCTCGCTTTGTCAACATCTTAACGGATTGGCAGGCAAAAATGAACCTTGTCAGCAAGAATTCTTTAGAGCAAATTTGGACTCGGCACGTTGCCGATTCGCTGCAGCTTTATCAACACTTGAACACTGATATAAAATTGGTATATGACATCGGCTCGGGAGCGGGTTTTCCCGCCATCGTACTTGCGATAAGGTCAATGGCTGAACAGCGTGATATTAATTTTAAGTTAATCGAAAGTATTACAAAAAAAACAGTGTATTTAAATGCGGTTAAAAACGAACTGGAATTAAAAAACGTTGAAATCATCAACGCACGCTCTGAAAACCTGAAACTAAAACCGGCAGACATTATCACCGCACGCGCGGTTGCCGCCCTTGATAAGCTTTTTAACATGGCTTTGCCTTTAGCGGATAAGCACACTGTTTTTATTTTTCCGAAAGGAAAAAATTATCAGGCGGAAATTGATGAGGCCATGAAACATTGGAATTTTTACGTAAAGGTCTTACCAAACGAAATTGAGCCGGAAGGTGTTATCTTAAAAATTGCAAATTTAAGGAAAAAATAGATGAAGATTATTGCAGTAACAAACCGCAAAGGCGGTGTCGGTAAAACAACAACGGCGATTAACCTTGCAACCGCCATCGCAGCCATCGGGAAAAAAGTGGCCTTATTTGACCTTGACCCGCAAGGAAACGCCACAACATCTCTCGGTATTGAAAAAAAGTCGATTGAATATTCATCTTATGACATTTTAATCAACGGATCTGACATTAAAAGCGCCTTAAAAGAAACCTTGGTGCCGGCATTTTTCATCATACCGGCAAAAGCCGACCTTGCCGCCGCCGAAATTGAGTTGATTGGTAAAGAAAAAAGGGAGTGGATTTTAAAAAAGGCTTTAGAACCTCTTACAGACGAATTTGATTACGTTTTAATTGATTGTCCGCCCTCGCTTAATTTGCTCACTGTAAATGCCCTTGTAGCCGCAGATTCTGTCATTGTGCCGCTTCAATGTGAATTTTTAGCCTTAGAGGGTTTAACCGATTTGGTAAAAAATATTGAGCGCGTGAAAAAAAGCTTTAATCAGAACCTTAAGATTCAAGGTATTGTTTTAACCATGTTCGACAGGCGCAACAATTTAAGTTTTATGGTTGAAAATGACGTGCGAAAATATTTCGGAGATTTGGTTTATCAAACGGTTATTCCGAGAAGCGTTCGCGTTTCGGAAGCACCCTCACACGGCAAACCGATTATGCTTTATGATTTTAAGAGTGTTGGCGCGCAAAGCTATATTGCGCTCGCAAAAGAAGTTTTAAAAAGACAAGGAGAAATTTAAATGACAGATAAAAAACACGGTTTAGGCAGAGGCTTGGACGCGCTTTTCGGCGAAGAACCGGAGACGCTCGATTTTAACAAGCTCGTTGGGGAAACAACAGGTGGCATTGAAACGGTCGATATTTTAAAAATAACGCCCTGCCCTTACCAACCGCGTAAAAATTTTGATGAAGAAAGCTTAAATGATTTAACGCAATCAATTAAAGAAAAAGGTATTTTACAACCACTGCTCGTTCGCAAAAAAAACGGCAAGTTTGAAATTGTGGCAGGCGAAAGACGTTATCGCGCAGCCCTTAAAGCCGACCTAAAAGAGGTGCCGATTATTGAAAAAGACTTAAGTGATGCTGAAGCCTTTGAAGTATCCTTGATTGAAAACATCATCCGTCAAAACTTAAACCCGATTGAAGAGGCAAACGGCTTTAAAAAATTGATGGGTGAATATCAATACACGCAAGATGCTCTTTCAAAATCGGTCGGAAAATCTCGTAGCTACATTGCAAACGCTTTAAGGCTGCTTTCTTTGCCAACAAATGTTCAAACAATGCTTGGGGCAGGGGATTTAAGCATCGGGCACGCAAGAACGTTAATCGGTCTTCAAAACGCCGAAGATTTGGCTCAAAAAATTATTTCAAAAGATTTGAGCGTACGTCAAACAGAAGACTTGATTTCTAAAATAAAAGAGAGTAAAAAACCTAAAAAGACAAAAATTAAGCCTGAAGATGTTCAAAAAATTGAAAACGATTTAGCCCAAAGATTAGGTGTTAAAACCGAAGTTTCTTACAACACAAAGGGCAGGGGAAAAATCGTTTTGAAATATAACAGCTTTTCAGAGCTTGAAAATTTATTAAATAAACTTGAAAAATAAAGGACTAAAAAGATGGCAACAATTTTAGAGAAGATGCTCGCAAACTGCAAAAAAGAAGGTTTTGAGCCAACCGAAAACATTGAAAAAATCGCACGCGCCAAAAACATGATGTTTGGTGATAAAGAATGGAAAAGATGTCCTTGTGACGGACACAATGACAACCGCTATTGCATTTCAGAACTTTGCAAAAGCGATATTGAACGCGATGGTATTTGCCACTGCAGATGTTATAAGAAAACAGGCACAGACGCAAAATAAGTTTTGTAATGAAGTTTCCTGATTTTGAGAAATTACGCGATTTTGTAAAAACTGAGTTGTTTCCGCTGGAATATAAAAACGTTCGTGAGATTTATACCGGCGGAAGCACTTATAATTTTTGCATCGAAACAATAAATAAAAAATATTTTCTAAAACTGATAAGCAATCAAAAAGATATTGATAAAATAAAGAAAATATGTGAGCTGTCAAACCCTTTGGATCAAACAAAAATCAAGGATTTCTTAAATTATAAAACTTTGGTGATGCCTTATATTGAAGGGCAGAAAATTCGTTATAAAGATTGCACGCCGCTTTTGCTTAATAAGCTTTTCAGCGCTTATCGCGCGGCTTTATCAGATCAAAAAATAAAAGAAATTGCAAACCCTGAAATAAATATTTCCTTATTATGTGACGAATTAAAAGAGCTTGTTGCGGCATCTAAAAAAAACATATTCCGGTTTTTATATCAAAAATTTTTGAAAAACATTGAAAAGCAATTAGTTTCTTTTCCCGAAAGCCAAACGCTTATTCACGGAGATTTTACGGCAAACAATGTGTTGATTGCAAAAGACGGGCAGCCTTACATTTTAGACTGGGCAAAACTTCAATACGGGAACGTTGCCGAAGATGCGGCAAGTTTAACCTTAGAGCTTTCAGGCTTTCGAAAATTGTTTGGGAACTTAAAGCGTTTCAAAAAGCTGTTTTTAAAAACCAACACCATTCTTAATTTAACAACAAAAGAATGGCTCTATGGTGTGCAAATATTCTACTTGGGTTTATTAAAACGGCGGCTTAATCAATCTCAAAAACAATCTTTACGAAAACAGTTTTGTGCATGGCTCATTATGCTTGGCTATTTCCGAATTTATCACTTTTTAGAAAAGAATTAACCGGGAAAGATGCCTTATCCTCACTTCGTGAGGAGGTATAACAATTAAAGATCCTCGGGATTGACCTAGCGGTCAAACCAAGGATGACAAGAAAATTTGTTATACAAGCTTTTCCATAGATTGAATTTTATAAAACTTAGCATATTCGCCCGACTTTTTGAGCAAAGCTTCGTGCGTGCCGGATTCAACAATTTTGCCGTTTTTCATAACAACAAGTTCATCCATTTCGTTTAATGTTGAAAGACGGTGAGCAATCGCAATAACGGTTTTATTTTTCATCAACGCCGCAAGCGATTTTTGAATGTAGCGCTCGCTTTCGCTGTCAAGAGAAGATGTCGCTTCATCCAAAACCAAAATCGGCGCATTTTTCAAAATCGCACGCGCAATCGCCACACGCTGACGCTCGCCACCCGAGAGCATGACACCGCGTTCACCGACTTTGCTGTCGTATTTGTTGGGCAAGCTCATAATAAAATCATGAATATAGGCTTTTTTTGCCGCCGCAATCACTTGTTTATCTGTTGCACTCGGCTTACCATAGCGAATATTTTCCATCAACGTGCGATTAAAAAGAGTGCTTTCCTGAGGAATCATCGCGATTTGTGAACGAAGGCTTTCTTGGGTGACTTTTGAAATATCTTGACCGTCAATTTTAATTTGACCGCCGTTGATGTCATAATAGCGTACCAAAAGCTTAATAAGACTTGTTTTACCGCTTCCGCTTGCACCGACAAGTCCCACTTTTTGTTTGGCCTTAACCGTAAGATTAAAATTCTTAAAAACCTGTCTGCCGTTCGGATAAGAAAAATCGACTTGATCAAAAACAATATTCGGTGTTTTGATTTTCATTTTTTTGGCGTTCGGCGCATCTTTAACATAGCAATCAACATCAAGAAGTGACAAACAATCTTTTAGGTTGCCGTATAGCTGAACAACAGAGCCCGCCATCCACCCCATAGAGCGAATTGCCATAATAAATGTTTGAATAAGAGAACTCACCAAAACCACGCCGGCCAAACTAAGACCGAAATGATACCACCACCAAAAGACAAGCACAAACGAAACAACAGTCATGATGTCAAAAACAACGCTTGAAATCAAATCAACGTGAACACGCTTGACCATTTCTTTTTTTTCAGCACGTGCGGCCTGACGCACCGCCTTAAAATAATGATGCTTTTCGTAAAAATAGTTTGAAAAACTTTTTACTAAATTTGCGTTCATCACACCATCAACAAAAATACCGTTCGCAAGCGAATACATTTTGGAACGTGTGGCAGAAAGAGGGGCAAGCTGCCTGCGGAAATAAATCGTGATAAACAAGAACACTGTATTTAAAGCACCTAAAATGAGTGCCAGCTTTTTATCCACCAACGCAATAAAGAAAAGACTTGTTGCAATTTCCATCAATGGGCGAAAGCAGCCAAATAAAATGTTACCATACATGTTTTGAATTTGCGTTAAAACGTTTGAGACTTTGCCCGAGATGTTGCCGGACATTTCTTCTTCAAAAAAACGCATAGCATGCTTGTGAACTCGCGCAAATAAATCTCTTGACGTGCGTGTGTAGATAAAAGGTAAAAAAGTGGCTTCAAAAAAGCGACGTACGGCTTCAAAAAGGCTTAAAAATAAAATTGTTCCGACAAGAAGTGAAAGATATGTTGTTAAAACAGAAACAATCTGAGTTCTTGAAACGGTACTTAAAGCACCGATCATCTGTGCCACAAGCCAGTTTTGATAACGGCCCAAAATACACTCCAGTGTGAGCATTAAAAAAAGGCCGAATGTGATATATTTTGCCGCTTTGATGTATTTATATAAAAATTTCCAAACCATGAATCAAAGCCCCGTGGAAAATGATTATTTGTTTAACTTAAATACCATCTCGAGCGGCGGAAGAGGGCGGCCGCGAACAACAATACCTGTGGCCTTAAGGGTCATCTTATCAACCTTTTTACATGTCAAAGGCGCTAAAAATTGCAGTGTTCCGACATGAATAATGGAACCCTCTTGTGCAAAAGAATCTTTTTTTAACAAATTAGAGCCGTAAATACGTTTTTCTTCTGCCACACCTGAACCTGTAAAATAAAGACGCATGCGCTCAATCATTTTTGCAAAGCCAGAATCGCCCTTTTGAACTCTCTTATAAACATCAACATCAAACTTGATGTCTTTAATGCGTTTGTTTGATAAACATTGCGGAGAATTCGGCAAAAAAGAAGCAACATTAAAAGACAATTCTAATTGATAGGTTTCATTAAAAGCCTTTACAACCATATTTTTAATCTCAACTTCCCAAGTGTCCGGCGTTTTGTTTTCAACATCAAAATCATGAAGATTGTCGGACAAACTTTCAAAGCCACAAAGACCTAAAAAAGTAAAAGCAAGTATTAAAAATTTTTTCATCTGCTATCTCCTAAAAAATGAACGGTGTATTTAAAGCCCTATTTAAAACGGGTGACATAAGAATCAAAACGTTGAGCATCTTCATCAGACCACCCCATAATGTAATGTGTGCCCATACAGATAAGCGGTGTGCCAAGCGTGTTTTGAGACAGGTGAAATTTTTGTGCGCACTTTAAAAACAAATTGTAATTTTGCGGTAAGCGCACATCCAAATTAATCATCTTTAAACCGGGGTGTTTTTGCTTGATATATTGAGCGGCATGATGGCAATGAGGACAGGTGTTTTGATAAAAAAAGTATATATCGTTATTGCTGATAGACTGCATAACGGAAGCGTTTTGTGACGCTTTTTCTTCATCACAGGAAGTAAGTATAAAAACCGTCATAAACATTACTAAAATGCAAAAAAATCTTTTCATTTGTTTTTCCTTATTCAATACAACAATCAACAGCTTTTCTAACGAAAGCTTTCATTTTAGCAAGCGCTCCCTGCGGCTTGGCAGGCTCTTTAATTTCTTCTTTGATTGAAACAGATTCGGTTATTTTATCTGCCAGTTTTTTAACGTCTTCAACACTGTCTTCCATCCATTTGGCGTCTTTAACGGCAAGCATATTCATGTTCAAACCCCAGAAAAGACAATACATATCATAAGCTTTATTAAACAAATCATAAGCTTGTTCTTTATTGCCGAGTGATTGCTGTTTGGTGCCGACTTCCATTAAACGCATAGAGGTTGCCAAAAGGTGTTTTGAAATGCACCAAACTTCACCCTCATAAGAAGGGATGATTTTTTGCATTAAGCGTTTGCGTGTTTCTCTGACCTCTTCAATCAAGTCATAAAAAGCTGTTTTGCCTGTTTTGGCGCCTGAAAAAACAAGATGCTCCTCAATGGAGATTAAGTTCATAATGGCAATTGTTAAATCTTGATCGGAAGACAAATCTTTCGGATTGACTTTTTTTGTGGCATCAATACGCTCAACAAACTCTTTAACACTCTCGGCTTTTTTCATTTTAATCCTCTTAAATAAAAAATTGTTTTCTTAAGTATGATTCTTTTTGCCCAAAATACAAGATGTTTTTTTGAATTATCGGATTAAAAAACACAGAGAGCGTGTGCTTTTTATAAAAACTTGGAGAATGAGGCTCTCGAATTTTACAAAACACAGAGAACAGTGCAGATGGGGTGGCTTTTCAAGGTAAGCAGAATTTTAGTGTACAAAGAAGTACATGAATTTTGCGAGCCGTAGAAAACCGCTCTAGATGTGCTGTTATATGTGTTTTGAACAAAATGTGGAGAATAGTGCAGATAGAGTTAAAATAAGAGGCGAAAAAATTTTAGTGTAGATAAGCCTACATGAATTTTTTCGCTCTCGCAATTTTGGTTCTAGATGTGCCATTATACACGTTTTGACGAGCGGAAGTGGGCATGGGTGATGGCAATCGCCAACGCATCCGACGAGTCATTGTTTTTCGGCGTAATGTTTGAAAGAAGAACTTTGACCATTGTTTCAACTTGGTTTTTGCCGGCCTTGCCGACACCGACGATTGCTTTTTTGACCTTGTTCGGCTCATATTCAAAAAGAGGAACATGGTATGTGCCGGTACTTAAAACAACAACGCCGCGCGCATGTGAAAGTTTGATGGTGGAAACGGGGTTGTCGTTTAAGAAAATGATTTCAATTGAAGATTCGTCCGGATGATATGTTTCAATAATGTTGCAAAGTGTACGATAAATCAAATCAAGACGATTTTGAAGGGGCTCTTTCGGATCAGTCTTAATGAAACCGTCAGCCACATATTTGAGGCGGCTGCCTTCGGTGTCAATAACACCCCAGCCTGTTGAAGAAAGGCTGGGGTCTAGACCTAAAATCCGAACCAAAGATTATTCTCCTTGAAGCTGAGCCAAAACAGATTCGGCAATTTCAGCGTTGTGATAAACGTGCTGAACATCATCGTCATCTTCTAAGGCATCAATAAATTCTAAGAATTTTTGAGCGGTTTCAAGATCGGTGATTTCGACCTTAACGGTCGGTTTCCAATCAAGGCGCGATGCAGACGGCGTGCCGAACTTTTGCTCTAAAGCCTCGGTGACGGCAAACAAATCATCCGGAAGTGTTTCGATTTCATGAAATTCCTCATCGGAAACAACATCATTGGCACCGGCTTCCAAAGCACTTTCAAACATATCATCGGCAGAGGCAACAGAGGCCGGATATTGAATAAAACCGATACGTTCAAAATTAAACGCCACGGAGCCTGTTTCACCCATTGCGCCGCCACGTTTGCCGAAAATGGTGCGGACATTGCTTGCTGTGCGGTTTTTGTTATCCGTTAAAGCTTCAACAATAACAGCTGCCTTGTTTGGTGCAAAACCTTCATAACGCATCGTTACAAAATCTGCACCGCCTGCCGTTTGTGTGGCTTTGGCAATGGCGCGTTCAATATTATCTTTCGGCATACTTTCGGCACGTGCTGCTTGAATGGCCAAACGAAGGCGGGGATTTTTATCGGGCTCAGGAATGCCTGACTTAGCTGCAACCGTGATTTCACGTGCGAGTTTTGCAAAAACGCGTGCTTTTTTAGCGTCTTGTGCACCTTTACGATACATAATGTTTTTAAATTGGGAATGCCCTGACATGAATTTAATCTCCTGTTTTGTTATTTGTTTATTGTTTTAATTCGCCTTTAATAAGCAAAAAGCGCGGTGTTTTATCACCGAAAATGTGGTGTTTTTCAACAAGCGACAAAGCTTCTTTATCCGGCTCGGAAAATATTTTTCTTTGACTGCCGTTTTGCAAAACATCTGCTTTTTGCGCTAAATCCGCCTCATCAACTTTGTCTTTATCAACCTTGATTTCAGCCGGTGTTTTTAAGATTTTATCTAAAATATCTTGTGTTTCTTTTGAACGACGATTCGTGAACACAATATTTTGCTTATCAACCGGCAATTTTTCAAGAATTTGTTCTAAGTTTGAAAGTTGATGTTTTTTCTTAATCAGATTAATATCATCAACAACCAAAATATTGATGTTTGAAAGGTCTACTTTATCTTCACCGGCAAGCTCCAAAACCAAATCCGGCGTTGCGATAATCACATTTGACTCATCTTCTTCATCGTTTTGATGATATTTGTTAAAAAGTGCAAAACTGTCCGAAACATTGTTGGCTTGCCACGAATCTGCCGTGATAATCAAAATGTTTTGATTTTTCTTTTGTGCGATTACCTCAATTAAGGGAAAAACATAAGAATATGTTTTTCCGGAACGCTGAGGGGCAATGGTAAAAACATCGCGGCCTTCCAAAACAGACGGAATAACATCTGCCTGAACGGTTGTCGGACGGGTAATACCAAGCTCCGTAATGGCTTGTATGGTCGGCTCGCTTAAGCCTAAATCCTTAAATTCCATATTTTCCTCTTTGTTTATTTTTTTTGATAAAATATATCAAGCAAATTTTCTCGTCAAGAGGTGTTTAATGTTTTTTAAACTGTTTATTATTCGGATGAAAAGCTTGAAATATTTGAGCGATTGCATAAGATGACGGCAGTTTTTAGTTTAATTCTTTAGGAGATTTTTAAGATGCCTTTGATTTCAATGCGTCAAATTTTAGACCACGCGGCTGAGAACGGATACGGCGTTCCGGCTTTTAACATCAACGATATGGAGCAGGTTTTGGCTGTTTTGCAAGCAGCACGTAAAGTTAACGCACCTGTAATTTTGCAAACATCAACAGGTGCCAGAAAATTTGCAGGCGACCCGATGATCAGACACATGGTTCAAGCAGGTATTGAAATGTTTCCGGAACTCCCGATTTGTATTCACCAAGACCACGGTGCATCTGTTGATATTTGTCAAAGCGCTATCGTCAACGGCTATTCTTCAGTGATGATGGACGGCTCACTCGAAGCTGACGGTAAAACACCTTCCTCTTACGAATATAATGTTCGCGTAACAAAAGAAGTTGTGGCTCGTGCTCATGCTGTCGGTGCGTCGGTTGAAGGTGAGCTCGGCGTAATCGGATCGCTCGAGACAGGTAAGGCCGACAAAGAAGACGGTCATGGTGCTGAAGGTGCTATTGATAAAAAACGTTTGGTCACAGATCCGGATGAAGCGGCAAAATTTGTGGCGGAAACAAATGTGGACGCTTTGGCCGTTGCTGTTGGGACATCGCACGGTGCCTATAAATTCACACGTAAACCGGACGGTGAAATTTTGGCCATCGACGTGATTGAAAAAATCCACAAAAAACTGCCGAACACACACATGGTGATGCACGGCTCTTCTTCTGTTCCGCAGGAATTGCAGGATTTGATTAATGCATACGGCGGTGCGATTCCTCAAACATACGGTGTGCCGGTTGAAGAAATTGTCAGAGGTATTAAGTCCGGTGTTCGCAAAGTTAATGTTGACACAGACTGCCGTATGGCCATCACAGGCGCTATCAGACGTTTGTTTACAGAGGCTCCGAAAGAGTTTGACCCGCGCAAATATTTGAAACCTGCGATTGAAGAAATGCAAAAAGTTTGCGAAGCCCGCTATATTGCTTTCGGTGCGGCCGGATTTGCCGACAAAATCAAGGTCGTGCCTTTATCTGAAATGGCTAAGAGATATTAGTTTTTAGATCTTTAAAAAAGCCACCGAGAAATCGGTGGCTTTTTGCATTGGTGCCGACAGAGAGACTTGTTCTTGCAAAAAAACGAATTCGTTTTTTGCTTCGGTCAATGCTTATGTAATGTTTGTTTCGTTGCGCTTTCGCTTCTTACAAACACAACACAAGCTACCGCTGCGGAAAAAATCACTCATTTAAGAGTGATTTTTTGTCCTCGCCCCGACCCAAGTGGGTCGAGAGTTCTTTTATTGACTTCAATTCAAAAAGGGTACCTAAAATGGTACCCCTTTTGAATTGGTGCCGACAGAGAGACTTGAACTCCCGACCCACTGATTACAAATCAGTTGCTCTACCAACTGAGCTATGTCGGCATATGTGATGAGGTATATAAAAGAGTTTTGTTTTAATGTCAATAGATATTTTTAAATCAATAAAACTTTTTAGTTGACAAAAAAAGAAGAAACCATTATAGTCGCCACCAAGACAATTCTAATTATTATGAAGATATTAACAAATTTAATCGAACCAAAATTATTTAAGTTCGACAGTGCTTCAAGCACACCAGAAGATCTTTACGTCGGAAGAAAAATTTCCGAGGTAAAGAGTGACAATTTCCTCATCAAAAAGCTGTCTGAAAGAATAAAGACCGCCTCAAAAGATGAAGTAAACTTCTTAAACAACCACTACAGTGTAGCTCTTATAAAAGGAACACCTTATTTAATCTGTGACGACACAGACAAAGAGGTGCCGGTCTATAACCTGGGAACATACGAGCTGCCGGCATTCTATTGGAACGGATATGTTTTTGTTTTTGACGGAACAAAAAAAGCCTTTGTTTCTAAAGAGCTGTCAGCTGTGTTTTTCAATAAAAAATATCTGCTCACCACAATCGGAGACCTTGTGATCGTGTTTGATGTAAAGGGCTTAAAAGGTCTGGGTGTTTTCGTTTCGGCCACGAAAGTTCCGCGCGGTTACATCATTGTAACCAGAACCAATGACGGTGAAGCGGTTTTTGCAGCTCATAAAAACATTCAACAACTGTTTCTGGCTGACCTTTTGTCTGCTTGCAATGTTAACAGCGAAAGCGGCACTGTAACGCACCAATACATAGACATGTCAACTATTCCGGCAGGACAAGTGGTTGACACATACAAGACAACCGCCAAAGGATATGTTCTGGCAGATCATTATGTAGAATAATCACCGCACCCCCGAAAATCATCGGGGGTTGTTTTTTTGTTGACAAAAAGGGTTTTTCTAAATATACTGCCGGAACATTTTCGAATTATTTTAAAACAACTAAACATATTTATTATGAAAAAGAAAATCTATGTTTTTGATTACACCGCTTGCACGGTGGAAAACGGCGAGCTTAAAGAATTAGGTGTCGTCGAAAAACTTGAGCGCGTTAAAGATAATGTGTTCAGGGGAATAAGACAAACTTTTGTGATTAAAGATAAAAAAATGTCCGTTCTCGCAGAAGATGCTTACCCGATGCTTGTTGTCAATGTGCCAAAAGATGATATGCCTCGTGAATTAAAAGACTTAAGAAACGAGGTTAAAACAATTATCAACCCGCTAGATAAATCCAGTAGGTTAAGCGGGCTGCTCTATGACACGTATTTTGAGATGCTTTCAAAGTTCTCTCAGAAAGATTTTGAAAAACTCATCAAAAACGGAATTGTTTTCTCTGCTCACAACGACATCAAGCTCTTCATAAAAGACAATACCGGCGACTTCATTGAGGAAAAAAACATCACAACAATCTATTTCGAAGATCACCCGGTTTTCATCTATCACGGCGGCCTTTATGTTCGGGATTCGTCTTCTGCCTTAAGGTTTGTGAGGATAGAGTTTACCCCTCTTATCATAAGCGCCGGATATCTCATTTTTTGGGGTGGTGACAGAAAACTGTTTGCGATGAGTGTTGAAGACGGCTCTGTCAAATTCGAACCTCTCGGATCGTTTGTTTCTTTGATTAAAACAAATGTCAACCAACTCATTAAAACCGGTAATGCATATGATGGTTTTACCATCTATCATCTCGGAAAAAA
>Ga0265301_10005154_pt1 | contig 12926 bp, 14 predicted proteins | sample AusTroGonzalo_MG_2_FD_193488 | JGI IMG/M metagenome (GOLD analysis project Ga0265301, IMG submission 193488) | Bovine rumen microbial communities from tropical cattle in Woodstock, Queensland, Australia - Gonzalo_04 | ecosystem: Host-associated > Mammals > Digestive system > Stomach > Rumen ...
CTGTAGAGATCTTCCAGAACTGGTACCTCAAGAGGCTGGATAAGGAATACACAAAGGGCGATGTGGTCAACGAAGAGAATCTCAGTTTCAAGGACGGTATTTCCCGTCCTTGAACATGGTGATCATGAGATACGAGGCCATACGCGCGTCGGATAACGCTCTGTGGTCCTGAACTCCGTTTATTCCTGCAGGATCCCCTTCAACGATGTGTGAATAGGCATAATCGAGCTTAGGGTAGCGATATTCGCGACCATAGTACTCGCTGGGAAGCTTGCAGACATCCTTCGCTGCCAGCATGATATCGAAACAGGGGTTGAAGGTACCTCTTAGATTCCAAGGCTCTTGGTAGAGGAACTTGTCCATATCATATGCTACATTGTAGGATGTGACGACCTTGTTGCGCAGAAGGTGCCTGACGTCCTCGATGACCTTCATGGCCGGAGGGGCATCTGCGACCATATCAAGAGTCATATCAGTATTCTGGAAGATCCAAGCGTTCCTGTGGTAGTCGTCCCAATCATCGACATCATACCCTAGAACCGATGAATAGACATCCTCAACTGTACCATTCCTCAAAGATACCTTCGTGATTCCGATGTCTACGACCAGATCCTTAGGGGCACCATACAGCCCTGTAGTCTCCGTATCTAAGACGTAAATCTCGTCTGGAGGTATGTCATCGAGGGTCATGAAGTCCATGGTGATGCATCATATGACCACTATAATTCCCTTTTTGGTCTCGAAACTTGTCCTTAGTTATCAGAGAGCATAATTTTAGGATATCCTAAATATTAATAGTAGTTACACAATGACTGCTTTGAAATGAAAGGGCGAGTTCCGAAACCAGCAGAATATATCTAGAAAAGGCGACAAAATGGTTTTCGAAAGATTGATCATCAATGCAAAGAAACCTGTAGGAAAGATGGGCAGAATCATGGCCTCAGGAATGAACAGAGGTACTCATGAAAAGCTGGCCAAATGGGGTATGACACATTTCGACATACGTGGGGATGTACTGGACATTGGATGTGGTGGCGGAGGGAACATCGATAGAATGCTGCAGATCGAATCTGTAGAAACGGTCAACGGACTAGATTATTCTGAAGTAAGCGTGAATAAATCAAAAGAAGTCAACAAAAAGGCGATTGCCGAAGGAAGATGCAAGATAGTTCAGGGGAACGTTGTGGACATCCCTTACGAAAAGGACTCTTTTGATACCGTAACGGCGTTTGAGACGGTATACTTCTGGCCCAACATGGACAGATCGTTTGAAGAGGTAATAAGGGTCATGAGACCTGGCGCTTCTTTCGCAATCACCAATGAATCCAACGGTACGGATAAGGAGTCGATCAAGTACTCAAAGATCATAGAAGGCATGAATCTGTACACGCCTCAAATGCTAAAGGATCTTCTGGAAAAGGCTGGATTCGTGGAAATAGAGGTATATGAATACAACAAGAAACCATGGATCACTGTTGTCGGAAAGAAACCGAATAAATCATAAACAGCAAAACTATGGTCTGATTGCGGAGTCATCGCAGATGATACTTTCTATCTCGATGGTTCGAGAGTGGAAATCGGATGAAATACAATCGCGTCGTAACAGGGACATTCGTCAGCAGACCTAACAGGTTCATCGCCAAGGTAGAAGTTGATGGTAATATCGAGACAGTCCATGTGAAGAACACCGGCAGATGCAAAGAGATTCTGATTCCGGGGACTAGAGTAATATTGTCTGATTCAGGGAATCCGGATCGTAAGACCCGTTATGATCTTATTGCCGCATACAAGGGGGACATCCTTATCAATATCGATTCTCAGGCCCCGAACAAGGCCTTCCAAGAATTCATACCGATCTCAGGATTGTTCGGAAAGAATCCGGAGATCCACCCAGAATACACACACGGGGACTCACGTTTCGATTTTCATATCAAGGATGGAGAAAGGAGGATCTTCGTTGAAGTCAAGGGAGTCACGCTTGAGAACAACGGCATCTGCAGTTTCCCAGATGCCCCCACAGAACGTGGCGTCAAACATCTCAGAGGTCTCATGGAAGCCGTAAAGGAAGGGTACAAATGCTATGTAGCATTCATCGTTCAGATGAAACCGATGGCGAAGTTCACACCCAATTATTCTACCCATGAGGAATTCGGTGAGGTCCTGGAGGAAGCAGAGAAGGCAGGCGTGAAGATACTGGTCTATGACTGCTTAATCACCCCGGACACCATGACAGTGGATGCCCCTTTGCCGCATGAATTCAGATGACAGAGCGGATCAGATTGCGAATGCGCTCCTGCGTCTCCTGGGCGGGACATGTGGTGTTAACCATGAACACGGAACACTCTGAGAGATACTTTCTGAAGAATTCCCTTCTGATGGAAACGCTCTCCTCATCGCGGATAAGCTGATGGGGGTTACAGAAGTCATTCTTCTCAAGATATTCCAGAGCCTCATCGGTCTCTAGTTTCCTCTCTATCGTTGGATCGGATGCATCTCTCTTCAGAAGGATGACCACTGACATGGATGTCTTGGTGATGACAGAACCTTCCCCCCTAATCCAACGGACGTTGCCTATACCTCTGCCCTTCTGGTCGAATTTGACTCCCGTGACAAGAGGCTTGTACTCTTCCCAGACATCGCCAATATCTGCATCGATGTAGCAGTTCTTCTCGGAACCGTTGATCCTGGGCCTGCCTGTACCGAATTGGACGAAATACCAATCATCAGAGATGAGATGCGAATTATCCATCCTGAGAAGGCCCCAGGACTGAGTGGTCTTTCCTGTCTTTGAAGGCGCTATGAGCGTGACTCCGCGTCCGTCTATGTCGATGGCTGCACCGTGGACGGAGTATATCCAATGCGCCCTCTCTAATATGTTGCCTGCAAGACCGAGAGCGACGCTTTTTACCCACCCGTAATAGTCGAAATTGAACAAGAAGATGGTATAAGTGCTGATGTCGTATTCCGCATGGAGTTCAGACTTACCATCGTCGATACAGTAGATCCTAGCATGGGAACGTACCATGTCCGACATGTGATAGAAGTTATCGGACCACATATCAATGAAATCCTTGTTGCAGCTGAACAATTCGACGCAGACACCGTTTATGGAGGCCTTATGGCGGTAGTAATTCATATCCCTGCAAATGGCAAGAAGTTCGTCCGCCCTATCTTTCTGAATTATATCGACTTCGTAGGCCATCCTTATCGGGTACAGGATGTACTCTCTGATATTGAAAAGGTTTGCCTCCCAGAAGGGAGGCTTTTTGGTTTTAGGATTTAAGATAGACTCCGTTGGAATCCAAACCGGACACGGATCCTGTGGAAATCGTGGCGTTTGTTGATCCTATATAGAACGCAGAGGCATTGCTGATACTGACTGGTAGCTCTACTGCGGCCATGACCGTTCCATTCACGGATGCGGAAACTATGGTTCCCGACTTCACACTGCCCAAGGACTTCTGAGTACCGTATGATTTGAATGCCGACGAGCCTGTTATCTCGTTGGTCATTCCGCTAGGACATATGGCCAGTACTGTTCCCGAAGTGTATGTGTAGCTGTAATCTGCATCAATTGCAGAGTTTCCTCCGCTGGTAGATACGATGACCACATTGGTACCTTTGAAACTAATGGAGCTTGAATTGGTATCCAACCCATCTCCTCCGGCGAATACGTAAAGATAACCTCCAGAGAGTATCAGTCCATTTCCTAACGCGTTCACACCGTCATCATCAGAAATGAGGGAAACTGTTCCGCCAGAGATGGTGATGTTCCTGCCTTCAAGTGCCTCATAGCTTCCGGTAACATTAACGGTACCTCCTGAAATCAGAAGCGTACCATCCGCGTGCGCGCCGTCATCCAGACTGTTCAGAGTGATGATTCCGCCGGATATAGTGATGTTTCCGGATGGGATAGTTCCCGATTCAAGGTATTCGTCGTTATTGGCATGGAGTGCGTCATCGTATGCATCTATGCTGACAGTTCCCGATTTAATCACGATCTCGTTAGAGGCTTTGATTCCCTTGCATGAGTACGAGGTCACATTCTTGTTGCCCTCGCTGTTACCTCCGCCCTGCATCCAACTGTCTCCACCAGGCATTCCTCCCCAGTCACCAGATCCTCCCTGACGTCCGGGCATCATACCTGCATCAGTAATCATAGAATTCGTCGTCGAAGACGCGCCTGCACCGGCAATGATCGTAAGGTTAAGTGAACCTCCGTTCGTCTCCTCCACTATGACATCGCAAGCGGAATCGATACCGTCGCAGTATGCCTTTATGGTTACCGAGGCATCCCCATCATCTGAATTGATGGTGACCGTTCCGCGCTGCTTACCGCTGCTGCTGAGCTCGCTGTTGGAAGTCTTGATCGCATCTCCAGATGTCGCATTAAGGGTGATGGTACCCGATGTGATGGTAACGCTGTCATTGCCTTTCAGACAATTGTCTACCGCAGTCACATAGAGGGTGAGGTTCTTCACAGACAGATCATCTTTGGAATGGATTCCGTTGTTATTAGTTGACACGATGACAAGTTTCCCCTTGCCCTGTATCTTCAGGTCGCATTTGCTGTATATACTGGCAGAGATGTCCTCTTCCGAGACCTCTGCACGGTTATCATAGATTGTGTTGGTGGTTCCTTTCTTGGCCGATATGGTCACATCCTCACCGGATGTAATGCTGATAGGCACTTCCTGGGTTGAACTGATTGTCAACCCGTTCAATACCAGCTCGAAGTCGTAATCTCCGGCATCGATCACTATGTTTCCGATCAGATTTCCGCTGATGGAGTATACTGAACCATTCGAATCGGACATTCCGCTGAATGTAATGGTTGTAAGGCCGTTGGATTCTGTAACGGTGTAGCAGTTGTCTGAACCGCTTTCAAAGGTGATGGTGAAATCGGATTCGGAGGATACGCTGTCCGAAGATGTTTCCTCTCCCGTGTCTATCGTCGTATCTGTGGTCTTGCTTGGGGTGCTACCAGGAACAGTCGTATCCTCTGATGTTTCAAGCATCAGGAAAACAACTCCTCCTGCGGCAATCATAGCTGCCACAGCAAGTATTGCTATCGTCTTTGTTTGCATTATATTCCTCTTAGATTATTTTTGATTTTGAAGATTCTTTGATTTACCTTACTGGTTGAAATGAATTCATGCCTCTGTGTTCTGCAACATGCATCAGCAATTCATCACGGTGGATGGCCCGGCAGGAATTGTCTGGAATCCCTCTGGCATGCGGCAGAGGACCATCTCCTTGTATGCGTTGCCATACTTACTGAAAGATGACTTGTAGAGACGGATACCGTTCAGTAGATCAAGCAGCCATTGGGGATATCCGTACATCGTCTTGATCTCCATGAGGGAGTAGCCTTCCGGCAATACTCTGTGGCCTTCTACCTCAGAATCCAGCCTGATATTGTCCATGCGCGCTATGATCTCGTCATCTATGGTGATGCGGAGGTCTGAGCCGGACTTGTCGTAGTATGCTTCGCGCTCATAGGTGAGCAGCATCGCTGGTCTGATCCCTGTATAGCGGTTCTTTGTGAATTCGATCTCCTCTCCGATCTGGGAATGGGGATAGTCGCAGTCTTCTCCGCCAAGCCATCCCATTGCCTCATCCAGAGGCATTGTGAGGCGGCGTTTGTAGACGACCGATTTGTACTTCTTCTTGAGTTCCACGAACACCTGGTCATCCGATTCAGGCCTCCCGTAGCTGCGTACGCGTATCTTCTCCTTGTAGACAGGACGCTCGATCGAATGGCGGGCTATCCTGAAATCATCTGTATCGAAGTAGATGTTGCGTATGGAGGAACGGCCGTACTTGTCCATTACCATATGCTCCTGGAGAGCCGCATTGACTGCATCTCTCTGCTCCTCATTCATCAGATACTTCAGTTCGTATCTCTTGAACACCATGTTTGTTGCCATGATACCGCCTCAGAGTCCTCCGGTCTTCTCTTCCTGGCGCATTATTGCGACCTCGAGGTTTCCGTTCCTTACGCGGATCTTATCGATGAGTTCTTTCTGCTGGAGTTCGTCTTTGAGAGTCACGTTGTACTTCAGCTTGAACATGCTTCCCATGTTGGTGGATTTGACTGATACCAATTCGCATTCACTGGTGTACTCAGCGAGCAGAGTGTCAATGTCCGAATTGTAATCAAGATCTTCCGGAATTGTGATGCAGACGACCTTCTCTGCATTCCTGGTATGGGGTTTTCCGAAGTCTACATGCGATGCTAGCAGTATCACTGCGCAGATAACGGCGACGAATATCAGGGCGAATGCGAGGAAACCCATTCCGATCAGGAGTCCGGCCGCCATAGACAGGAATATTACGGCGATCTCCTTGGCAGAGGCAGGCGCGGAACGGAACCTTACAAGGCTGAATGCTCCGGCGATTGCGATTCCTGCTCCGATATCTCCGCTGACCACCATTATGACTACGGAAACAATAGCTGGAAGCAGAGCTATTGTTAGTGCGAAACTGTCGCTATGGGCGTTCTTGTAGATGTAGATCATAGATACTATGAAACCCACTGCCAATGCCGATCCGATACAGACCAGAAACTCGAATGGTCCCATGGAATCAGCTGTGCTGAATATACTTTCGAATATACCGCTCATCCCTGTCATCTCCTTGATTCAGGGACGGACTCGTCAGAGTGGGGCTATGATCCTGAAGCATGACCTTTGAGGCCGCTGCCTGTTGTCCTTTGTTTTACTTTGTCAATTGTCATTTTCTTTCCTTTTGGTGCTTTATTGTGAGGTTTTGGATCCCGAAGGATCGGTCAGAAAGCGATTGAACGCTCACAGCTCCAAAAGAATGACATTGTTCTGTACAACGGGTGCACTGAACGATACGAAAAACGTTTGTTCTGGCGAATCGATGAATATGAATTCTTCTTCCAGCTCTTCCTCCTCTTCTACGACTTCGAACGTCGTCTCCTCATCCACTTCTTCGTCGAATCCGCTAGCACGAGTATCCGCTGAATTGATGGATGATGACGAGCGCATGTATTGTTCGATGAGAGCACAGAGTTTCTGCTTCAGAATCTCAGCGATGTCGTGCATACCCCTGTCTTCCGCAAACTTGATAGCATCCTCGACGAAACCGGGGTCGAATATCCCGATATCTCCGATGACCATCGGTTCCAGATTGGCTTCCAATTCCTCTGGGGTTGCATCATGGTCATATTCGGGATGCTCACCGGGAGGCAAAGGTTTCCCTGGACTATCGAATGGGGCCTGCTGTTGCAGTCCCCTTGGATCCATCGGATGGTTAGGGTTCATGAATTCTTGCGGAATCGGACGGAAGTCATCGAATGCATTCGACTGAGGCATACGCTCCCTCATTGGAGGGCGTTGCTCGAAAATCGGCATTTCTTCCTCAGACTGGCAGTCAGTTTCTGCCGAGAGATCTGGAAGCACAGCTAAGACCAACGTAATCAGTGCGGCAACCGCGATTATTGAAGCAATTAGTCTGCTGTTCACCGAATCGCCGAAAGATATCAATTATTTAAAAATCACTTAATCAATATCGGTATTTGTGAAATTACTTCCAAAACACCTTGCGCTCGTCTCTGGGGACCTCGCGTCTGAAACGTATTCTGGGATGACCGATTACATAGACTGCATAGGCGCATAGTCCTTTGTCGATCTCGGGGAAGAATGACATGAACTTCAGAGGATCGTTCTCGGCCGCCTGAAGCATCCATCTCGAATGGAATCCGCCCAATCCCATGGAGGACGCCATTAAATCCAACTGTGCAATGGGGATGATGGCATCGATAGGGAAACGGGCAAAGGCAATGATCAGCTGCCTTCCCTCCCATGTGAAGGGATTGTTCTTTTCCTTCATCCCTTCATCGACATACCTAACGAACTGGTCGAGACGGGGATGCTCGTCCCTGTGGGAACGCAGAATTGAGGCCAATAAAATCATGAAATCCCCGAAGGAACTGTCAATGACGGCATACTGCACCTTTTGAGAATTCTCAGCTGTAGGGGCGCTGCCAATCGATTCCAAAAGGCGTGAGAGTTCTTCTTTGGTGCAGGGTCTGTCGAACCATCTTATGCTCCTTCTGAACCTGAAGAGCCTTGATAGGTCGGCACAATCCACCGGAGAACCGTCAACAGACGTGTAACGGAAATTCGCAAAGTCCCTGAGTTTAATCGCTCCCTTCGGACAGACAGATGCACAGTGTCCGCATCTGAAGCAATAATAGTCGGAATCCACCTCGGTAGCCTTTCCATCATTCACCGAAAGGTGTCCTCTGATGCAGACCTTGACGCACTGTCCGCATCCTATGCAGTCATCACTGATCACCAGCTGTTCCTTTAACGCCATGAAATTACATTGACTTTAAGAATATTAGACCATTTCCTTTTCCAAACTCCATTCCGATATCTGCCCGTTCTTTACCATAAATGCCCTTTCTGCCAATCTGGCCAAGGGGGCATCATGATCGCTGTCAGAATAGAATGAGTCGATACGGGCATCACCGAAGATCTCTCTGAATCTCCTGACCTTCTCATAATCGCGGCAATTAGGTCCTATACAGATTCCTTTCACTGGATCCACATCGGATGCGATGACGTTCTACTCCAACGGTAAGACCACCCTCAACAGGTACGTCGCAGGGCGGTTTCATATTGCCGCGCATCGAACCGGACATGTTTCTGTACGGCTGATCCATGGGACGGTCTGCCTCCGCTTCCGAGTCCATAGCCGCCACTAGATCCAAACTGACGCAGACCGCCGCGAATGACACGACGGCCAAAGCTAGGAGTAACAACTTCCTGGACATCGAATACAGAGAAATGAATCTTGTATCTAAATCAATTCAAAGGTTGTTTGTTGTTAGTGTAAACGATCGCTACCCATAGCAAACGGTATTAACGTGTATCCACATTCATCCAACATGATAAGGGACTACGTCTGGGGAAAACATCTGGCCTTGATCGTTGTCGATCCACAGCGTAAATTCTCACTGAATACCGATGACTGGGAGGAGAGGATGTCCTCAGCAGTGAAGAACATCAACATCTTCCTCGACATATTCAGGAAACATGATGCGCCGGTCATCTTCATCCATTTCGACGGCTCCTCCCATACCGGATATGACGGCGATGACGGGGACGCATGGCTTCCCGGAATCGTGTCGGCGGATACCGATATCGTGGTCCACAAGCAGCACATGAACTGCTTCAAAGAAACCGATCTCGAGAAGATCTTGAAGGAGAATGGGATTGATTGCGCGGTATTCACAGGCATGCTGACCGAATTCTGTGTAGCGACCACATATTATGCAGCCTCGGAGAGAGGAATAGTCCCGTACATGGGAAAGGATGCCCTTATTCCATACAACAAGGATGGAAACAAGGCCGCTGAGATCATGTGCACCATGGTAGAGCCTGCTACAGTGGAGAGATATCTCAAAGGCGAACAACCGCCTATTTCCCTCGAACAGATGGGGCATTGACGTAAATTGTTATAAAAAAGAAAGACCATGTGCCATTACTGTCAAAACGACAGTGGATAGTGATGGGATGGCAAAAGCACTAATTTTCGCTACAAGTCTGTTGACAAAGAAGAAGTACACGCCCATAGCGAAGTACATCTCCAAGAATGCAAACACCGATATCTTCGACCTCAAGGACCTCATGAGATTGAACCTTGATGCCTACGACACGATCATCTTCGGATCCGCTAACAACGGAGGAAAGGCCGACAAGCTCGTCGCAGAGTTCGTCTCCACCAACCAGGATGTCCTCGCAGGCAAGAAGAAGCACCTCTACGTTCTGATTTCCAAGGACAACGAGAAGGAGCAGGCAGAGGCCGCTGCAGTCGCAGAGGAGCTCGGAATGTCCGATGTATTCTGCATCCCCCTGAAGTCCGAAGAGACCAACGAGTCTGGTTACCCTGCAGCAATAGACGAATTCATTTCAAAGCTCTGATAGCATGGATACAACCATCTTGATTGCAATACTGGCGGTTTACGCTGTACTGAATGTCATTGCATTCCTTGCTTTCGTATGGGATAAGCACAAGGCACAGAACGACATGTGGAGGACCAAGGAGTCCACCCTCATCCTGTTGGCCCTGTTCGGACCCTTCGGTGCGACCATCGGAATGCTTACAGTCAGGCACAAGACCAAGAAGCCCAAGTTCAAGCTCGTTTACCTGTTCCTGATCATTCACATCATCGTGATTGTATACCTGATCTGGAGCAAAACAATCTCATTCTGATTCAGCTTTCAGCTGATAGGAATTGTGGATGTCGAGATCCTGTCCAGGGTGACCTAGCAGCACTACGCGGCTATCCTCCCTCTGGCGGATGATCTCCATCCCTACTTTTGAACCCAGTTGGTTAGCGAAATCCGTTATCTCCTGGAATGAGGGCATGCAGGACATGCTAAGCCTCTGTCTGGAGCCCCCTACGAAAACGTAGCCCTTGGGTTCGATGAGCTCAGGGTCGGCGATGCGGTCCAAAGCCGCATATTCGTTCACCCACCCCAGATTATGATCCTTTACCAGAGTATGCCTCACCACAGTACTAGTCTTCAGGGAAGGCATTAGCTCGAGAGTGCGCATAAGCCTCTCCCAGCCATCCTTTATCTTGGGGCGGCATACCTTGAGATACACCTCTTTGTTGGGTGCCGCTACGGTGACATAGGTCTTGGTGGGCAGCTCATCCAATGCGGCCAGCTGCTCAGGATATGTTCCGTTCGTAACCAGGAAAGTGGACATGCCTCTCCTGTGGCATTCCTTGAGGAAATCCGAGAGATATGGATAGGTAATCGGCTCGCCGGCCAATGAGATGGCGACCTGATTGGGATTCATAGCCTCTTGGAACCTCTGCGGGTCACAACGAGGATCCCCTTTGAAACCCTGGATGAGCTTCCTCTGCTCATTGATGAGGGCATCGAGCATCTCCTTAGGCTCGGCCCAGTCCGTTACCTCAAAGTCGCTTCCCTGGACCCTCCAACAGAATGTGCAAAGATGGCTGCACTCGTTGATGGCAGGCGTCATCTGGAGGCATCTGTGGCTTTGGATGCCGTAGAAATCCTGCTTGTAGCAGTGGCGCTCGTGGAGCATGCTCTCCTTCATCCAATGGCATAACTTCACAGCTGCATGGTCCTTGTAGATGCGGTACTGTTGTTTTATCAGCAGGTTACGATAGTCCTCATCCATGCGATCACTCAGAAATCGAACAGGCTGGCCTGATTGTTCTTCTTGCGTTCGGATGCTGGCGGTTCAGGCTCCTTTTTAGTCTCTACTACTGTAGCCTTTACAGGTTCGGGCTCCTTAGCCTTCTTCTTAGGAGGCTCTGGCCTCGCAGATTCCTGCTCTATCTCGGCAAATACCGCCTTGACATCTTTGGAATCAGGTTTCTTATCCAGAAGGAAAGCTAGTTCCTCGGGCTCCAGCTGAAGCTCCTTGGTGATAATCACGCGCATCGAGGGATCGTTAGCCAGCAGCTGTTTGACATAAGGAAGGATATCAAGATCGACACGCTTAGTTGATGTGTGGAGATAAACTGCGAGCTTATAGTCTACAGATTTCCTCATCGCACGGACCGTCTTGCTCCTGGACATCTTGCTGAGATACGAAGGGAAATGCAGACGATCATGGGAATATCTGTTGGACATACGGGCGGTGTTCACACCTGCAGTCAGGGTGTCGCTAGCATAGGACCAGAATCCGAAATATTGGCGTCTGCCTACCCTTCCCAGATAGATGTCCGCACGCGAGAGCTTCTCGTATCCGCGGACCAGGTCCCCCTTGTCCAGATACTCATAGGGAAGGTTCTCGTCGACCCACAGCTCCACCTCAGGCGGGTCCGTATCGACATCCATCATCATCTTCCTGGCCTTCATGGCGTCAGTGGATCTGAATATGGCGGACATGAGAGAATACATGTCGTTCCTCTTGTCACGGGAAGATATGCTCTCTGCCATCTCTGCGGTGACGTGTGTCTGGCCTAGAGATAATGCCTCGAGATTGCGGACAGCGGCACGCATGTCGCCATTTGCCTTCTCTGCAATTATCTCCATTGCCTCGGGATCGACGGTTATGCCTTCGTTCTGGGCGATTTTGTTCAATGCCTTGATGACTGATGGAGCCTTGGGCTTCTGGAATGTGATCTGTATGGTGTCGGTCTTAGCAGCGCTGCATTTGCGTGAGAGCTCGTAGTAATCGTTCACAATGAGGACCACGGGCTGCAAGGACTCCTTGATCAGCTTGGTTATGGCCGGAATAGCCCCTCTGTCGGCATTGCCGAAGAAGTTATCCGCCTCATCCAATACGATGAGCTTCCTCTGACCCTTGCCTGTATCCAGATAGTCCCCCTCGTCCGAGAAGGTGTTGAATCTTGAACCGCGAATGGCCACATCCTCTATTGCATCGGCATTACGCTGATCCGAGGCATTCATCTCTATGATGGACCAGCCCATATCCCTTGCCAGAGCCTCCGCCGATGTCGTCTTACCGATTCCTGGGGTACCGATCAGGACCACTGCCCTCTTCTCGGGAATCCCGTTGTTCCATGATTCGGCCCACATCTTCAAGGTGCTGACGGCACCTGGGTTCCCAATGACATCATCAAGGGATTGCGGACGGTATTTCTCTGTCCAGTCCATCATTCTTCCCTCGAGCCTATGTGGTTGAAGACATCCATGAGCGAGAACATGAAGAGAACGATCTGCATAGCGATAAGAATCCAATAATGGTCGGTGTTCTCCATGAACGACGGGGTCAGATAGAGCAAAAGGATCGTTGCGCATATGAACACGAACGCCTTGGACCATCTGCGCTGTATGATCTGGCCAAGACCGAATATGTTGAAGAAACCGGGTATGACCGCCAGCGCGATAGACAGATAATCCATCAGGGTCCACTGTCTCCTAACAACCACTGGGGTT
>Ga0265301_10005155_pt1 | contig 12926 bp, 9 predicted proteins | sample AusTroGonzalo_MG_2_FD_193488 | JGI IMG/M metagenome (GOLD analysis project Ga0265301, IMG submission 193488) | Bovine rumen microbial communities from tropical cattle in Woodstock, Queensland, Australia - Gonzalo_04 | ecosystem: Host-associated > Mammals > Digestive system > Stomach > Rumen ...
CTGGCAGCTTCTACCTCTACGTGAAGGCCCCGAAGGCCACCGCCGACGGCACGCAGTTCGAGAACGGCGAGGCGTTCAGCCAGTGGCTCATCCGCAACAAGCTCATCAGCTCCGTGCCGTGGGACGATGCCGGACACTTCGTCCGCTTCAGCGCCACGTTCGTCGCGCGCGGCGGAATCGAGGACGAAAAACGCGTTCTGAACGAATTCGCGCGCCGTCTGGGCGACTGCAAGTTCGTTTTCTGACCGCATCCGCCTCAAATAACATTAGGAGCCGGTTTCACGATGCATGCGTTCCGTTTCGACGACCTCGCCTCGACCGAATCCGGCTCTTACTTTTGCCTCGATTCGAGGGAGGAAGCCCATCTGTTCCGCATCCTGCGGGCGCGGCCCGGCGAATCGGTTGCGGTCCTGGACGGACACGGCACGGTCGGAACGGCCGTAGTCGAAGCGGACCGGCGTCTGCGCCTCGAATCGAAGCGCACCGTGCCGCCGCCCGCGCGCCGTCTGCATCTCTACTTCGCTCCGCCTAAGAAACAGAAACTCGACGCCCTGCTGAAACAGGCGGTCGAACTCGGCGTGTCCGAGCTTGTCCCCGTACTCTGCGAACGGTCCGTCGTAACGCCGGGCGAGAATTCGGTCGCGGGCCGCTGGATAGACCTCCTGTTCGAGGCATGCAAGCAGTCCGGCAATCCGTTCCTGCCCGAAGTCGCATCTCCCATGCCATTTGCGACCTCGCTTTCCCGCGCCCGCGAAACCTGCGGCGCGCTGGTCGTCGGGTCCAACCGCACGGGCGTGTTTCCCGACCTCGGGACCGCCTCGGACGTCGCGTTTTTCGTGGGGCCGGAGGGCGGCTTCACGGACGCGGAGACGGATGCGATGTTCGGCGCGGGCGCGATCCCGCTCAGGATCGGCGGCTGGACGCTTCGCGTGGAGACCGCGGCGGTCGCGGGTCTCGGCGTACTGAACGTGCTTATGGGAGGACAAGTCCTCCATTGATGCTGTGCCCGGCTCTGCTCGGGCACACACACGGAGTGTGTCGAACAATGCGCGGTTGCGCTCGCGCACAAATATGGCGGCGCACGAACGCCCGGGGGCGCAAAAAAGCCGACGTCGTTCAGGCGCCGGCGGGAAACAGTGCATTTGAGCCGGGGAAGCGGCCCGGAATCCGTCACATCTTGGTCGGGTCTTCGTCCCTGCGGAGATCGGAAATCACCTGGTTGATTTCGAACGCGTTCTTGCCTTCAAGAGAACGGATATTGGCCTCGTTCTTGGAGTTCCAGGGGAAGAAACCGTACTTCACCAGCCTGTCCTTCAGCATGTCGCGGGTGCTGTCGGTCGGAACACTCTTCAGGACTTCGGAAAGCGAGGACGCGTATTTTTCGCGGCGGGAAGTGTCGACGACGGGCTTGCTGTCGCGGTACTGCTCAATGATCTCGAAGACCTGGTCCGCAGTCTTGCCGTTGAGCTCGGCAAGCGCATCGGAGGAATCCGCCGTAAAGAACAGGATGAGCTCCAGTCCGTTGGCGAACTCAAGCTGGCGGTCTTCGCCGGAAATGGTTTTCATGACCTCCGCGGAAGACACGTAGTATTTGTCCATGGAGGAACCGTCGATTTTCTTGGTGCAACCCGAAACGAGGCAAAGGGCCAGGACGAAAAGCATGGCGGGCATAAGGCGGCGAAAATTCATAAGCAGATTCCTTTCTGAAAGAAACGCGCAGAGGAGAAAAATAGATTATATTGTCATTAAGATATCTCCGTCAAGATGTTTTTTCAAATAAAAGGAGAAAGAAAAACGGAAAAAAGCCGAAAAAAATCAAAAGACCGCCCCGGCGCGATTGCTATTTCCCGAATCCGTGATATATTTAGTTTGAACTAAGTAAACGAAAAAGGAAAGTGCAACCACGATGACGATGCCGGAACAGTTGACGGAAAGTCTGGAAGACTACCTCGAAGCGATCGCGGAGCTGATCGAGGTCGAGGGGCATGCCCATGCCAAGGAGATCGCGGCGAAGCTGAACGTGAAGATGCCGTCCGTGACCGGCGCGCTCCGTCAGCTCGAAAAAATGGGGTGCATCGTCTACAACACGCATTACCCGGTCCAGCTCACGGAGAAGGGCCGCCTGATCGCGGAAGACGTGATCCACCACCACGGCGTGCTGAAGAAGTTCTTCTCCGAAATCCTCGGCCTCCCGCTCGAAAAAGCCTCGGAAACCGCTTGCCGTCTGGAACACCTGATCGACTGCGACACCATCGCCCGGTTCGTGCTGTTCTCCGAGGCCATCGGCAAGCGCACCGACGCCCGCGCGTTGCAGACCTACCTGACCGAAGCGCTGGCCATGCCGGACCTGAAGGTCCTTTCCGACTGCGCCCCCGGCTCGCACGTCATCATGGAGAAAACCGGCCGCAACATCCCCGCCGACGCCGTTCCCGGACTCAAACCCGGCGACGCCGTGACCGTCGAGGGCTTCTCGCTCGACCGGTCCGCAATTCGCGTGACCGTCGCGGGCAGGACGATCGAGGCGCCGACGCCGCTTGCGGAAAACATCTGGGTCCGTCCGGCAGACTGACTCCGGGACGTCCTGTTTCACGCCGTCGCGCCGACAGGCCGATTTTTCCCGATATTTCGACGGAATCGCGTTTGAAAACACGTTCCGAACGTGTATATTAGCTGTAAGATCGCACATGCGCCCGGAGCGTCACCGCCGGACCGCATGAAGTTTCACCCCATAAAACCGGAAACCCTGACCATGAAGCTGAAAAAAATGTTGAAGCTCTTTCTCTGCTGTGCCGGTATGTCGGCTCCGTTCCTCACCGCCTGCGCCGCGACGCCCGGGCCGCACCAATTCGAAGCCGGCGACAAAGCGTTCCTGCTGGACGGGAAGCCCTTCCTGATCCGGGCGGGCGAACTGCACTACGCGCGCATCCCGCGCGAATACTGGGACCACCGCATCAAGATGACGAAGGCGCTCGGCATGAACACGGTCTGCATCTACCTCTTCTGGAACTACCATGAGATGGAGAAGGACAAGTTCGACTTCAGCGGCGAAAAGGACATCGTCGAGTTCGTGAAGCTGATCCAGGAGAACGGCATGTACTGCATCCTGCGCCCCGGGCCGTATTCCTGCGCCGAGTGGGAGATGGGCGGCCTGCCGTGGTGGCTGCTGAAGAAGGACGACCTGAAGATCCGCACGTTCAAGGACGAGCTCTTCAAGGAGCAGACAAAGGAATGGCTGACCGAAGTCGGCAAGCGGCTCGCCCCGTACCAGATCCAGAACGGCGGCCCGATCATCCTGGTGCAGGTCGAAAACGAATACGCGTGCTTCGGGAACGACGGCAGCTACATGGAGGGCGTGCGCGATACGCTCCGCGACGCCGGATTCGACAAGGTCACGCTCATGCGCTGCGACTGGGGCTCCAATTTCAACAACTACAAAGTCGACGGCGTGGTCCCGTGCATCAACTTCGGCGCGGGCTCCAACGTCGACAACGAGTTCCGCAACCTGAAACACCAGTTCCCGAACAACCCGCTCATGTGCAGCGAATACTGGACCGGCTGGTTCGACCACTGGGGCAAGCCGCACGAGACGCGCGGCGTGGAGACGTTCATCGGCAGCCTGAAGGACATGCTGGACCGCAACATCTCGTTCAGCCTGTACATGGCGCACGGCGGGACCACGTTCGGGCAGTGGGGCGGAGCCAACGCACCGCCGTACTCGTCCATGGTGGCATCCTACGACTACAACGCGCCGATCACCGAGGCGGGCTGGACCACCGACAAGTTCTTCGCCGTGCGTGACCTGCTGAAGAACTACCTGAACGACGGCGAGACGCTGGCGGACGTCCCCGAGGCGAAGCCGCTCATCGAGATCCCGGCGCAGAACGCCGGCAAGGGCGTGCCCCTCTTCGCCAGCCTGCCGAAAGCCGTCGAATCAGACACGATCAAGCCAATGGAGGAATTCGACCTCGGCTACGGCATGATCATGTACCGCACCACGCTCCCGGCGTCCGCGTCCGGGCGGCAGCTGAAGCTGACCGAGCTCCACGACATCGCGCAGTTCTTCCTTGACGGCAAGCCGCTGAAGAACATCCTCGACCGCCGCCTGAGCCAGAACACCGTGCATCTGCCCGAGTTCAGCAAGGCGGTGCAGCTCGACATCCTGGTCGACAACAACGGCCGCGTGAACTACGGCGAGGCGATCATCGACCGTAAGGGCATCACGAAGTCCGTGGAAGTGATCGGCGCGGACGGCAAGGCGACCGCCCTGCGCGGCTGGCAGGTCTTCCGCATCCCGTTCGACTACGCCTTCATGAAGGCCGCCGCCGGGAAGTCCGCCTCGGGCGAAGGCCCCGTACTCTACAAGACCACGGTCAAGCTCGACGCCGTCGGCGACACGTTCCTCGATATGTCGAAGTTCGGCAAGGGCATGGTCTGGGTGAACGGGCACAACCTCGGCCGTTACTGGAAGATCGGGCCGCAGCAGACGCTGTTTCTGCCCGCCTGCTGGCTGAAGAAGGGTGATAACGAGGTCATCATCCTCGACACCATGCCCACGGAAACGCCGGAATTCTCCGGCGTGAAGGTGCCGGTGCTCGATCAGATCCAGTCCGACCTTTCGCTAAAGCACCGCAAACCCGGCCAGAACCTCGACCTCTCCGGCGAAACGCCCGCAATCAAGGGCACGCTCCCGAACGCCGCCGGCTGGCAGGTCGTCAAGTTCGACAAACCGGTCACGGGCCGTTACCTCTGCCTCGAAGCGCTCAGCGAACAGGGCGGCAGCACGACCATGACGTCCGCCGCCGAACTCATCGCGACCGGCGCCGACGGCAAGGACCTGAGCCGCATCAAATGGTCGATCGTGTACGCCGACAGCGAGGAAACCGACAAGGAGAACAACAGCGCGGAAAACCTGATCGACCAGCAGGAATCCACGTTCTGGCACTCCGAATGGAGCACCGGGCAGAAACCGCTGCCGCACACGGTCGTGATCGACATGGGCGAATCGCAGACCGTCGGCGGATTCCGCATCCTGCCGCGCACCGACCGCAATTCCAACGGCCGCATCAAGGACTTCCGTTTCTTCGTGAAGGAAGATCCGTTCAAGTTCTGAGTTCAAAATGAGCACAAAACCCCGCGCCGGAAACAACCGCACCGTCGTGCTCGATGACGCCCGGAAAGAGATTCTGGCGCGGGAACTTTTTTCCCCGCCGGACACTCAGCTGTCGGCTGAGAAGGCCGCGAACAAGGTCTTCCTCGGCGACTGCACGGAAATCATGCCGCGTCTGCCGGACGGCTTCGCCGCGATGGCCGTGCTCGACCCGCCGTACAACCTCACGAAAACGTTCAACAAATCGGTTTTCCGCAGCCGGTCCGAGGACGCCTACCGCGACTATCTGGCGAGCTGGATGCCGCTCGTGAAACGTCTGGTGCGCCCCGGCGGCGCAGTGTACCTGTGCTGCGACTGGAAATGCACCGCCGCGTGCTTCGAGGTCCTGCGGCAGCACTTCATCGTGCGGAACCGCATCACGTGGCAGCGCGAAAAGGGACGCGCCGCGCAGACCAACTGGAAAAACGCATGCGAGGATATCTGGTACGCGGTCGCACCGCCGGAGGACGCCGCTGTCTTCCACGCCGACGCCGTGCGCATGAAACGCAAGGTGATCGCGCCATACCGCGAGAACGGCCGTCCGAAGGACTGGACCGAGGAAGACGGCGGCAAATTCCGCCTCACCGGCGCCTCGAATTTCTGGGACGACATCTCCGTGCCGTTCTGGTCAATGCCGGAAAACACCGACCATCCTGCGCAGAAGCCCGAAAAACTCATCGCGAAGCTCATCCTCGCCTCGACCAATCCCGGCGACCTCGTATTCGACCCGTTCGGCGGCAGCGGCACGACCGCGGTCACGGCGAAAAAGCTCGGGCGGGATTTCACCGTCATCGAGCAGGACCGCGACTACTGCTGCCTCGCGCTCGAACGTCTCCACCGCGCAGACGCGGACAAAACGATCCAGGGCTACGAAGACGGCGTCTTCTGGGAACGCAACACACTGCGTGTGGGAGGGCAAGCCCTCCACTGAAGTAGTGTCTGGCTACGCTCAGACACAGAAATAGTGTGAGGAAGAAAAAATCAGATTCGCGGCTGGCCGTCGGAGGTCAGGTCGCGGACAGTGAAGACGCCGCCGTCGAACGTGATCTCGCGGAGGATGTCCTTTTTCGTGAGCGAACCCGCGACGATCTCGCCATAGCCCCGGGCATCCAACTGTTGAGACGGCACATGCACGTGTCCGGCCACGGAAAGCGCGATCTTCCCCCCGTTCAGCAGGGCTTCGGCGCGTTTGCCGCCGAGCAAAGAGTGACGGTAAGACGCCAGGGAACGGCCATGGGTGTGCAGGGGGAAATGCCCGACGCAGACAAGCGGGCGCGGATCGTCCTTCGCGGCCTCGGTCTCAAGGAAATCGGCCGTCTCCGGCGTCATCTCGCCGCAGGACAGCACGGGATTGAACGGCCGCGCGCAGTCGATCACGGCGAACCGCAGATCGGGCGTCTCATACAGCCCGGGCCAGGTCATCGGAGTTTGCTTTGTAAGCTCGGCGCGGAACCGTTCGAACGCCTCGCGGCAGGCCCGGTCGCGCACATAGCGGTCGTGGTTGCCGGGGGAATACAGGATCGGGAGCCCGGAGTCGATCAACGGGCGCAACCGCCTCAGCGCGGACTCGAATTCGCGCGGATCGGACGTGCTGACAGCGTCGCCCGCGAAGATCACGAGGTCGGGCCGCAGGGAATCCAGAATGGTGCGGACGGCGGCGTCAACGCGTTCCGACTGGTAGCTGCCATGACGGCAGAAGGTCGAATTGATCAGCCCGAAGATGCGTTTGTCCAGCAGGGCGCGTGCGGAAAAGACCGCATGTTCGTGGATATCGGAGAACAGGACGAACTTCGTGCTCATGCCGCGTCAGGGAGCCGTCTTCAGCGCCTTCACGTCCTGATAGAACGCGAGCGCCTTCTTCGCCTCGTCCAGGAACTCGGTCCCGGCGAAAAGCGTCACGGCGCGCGTCTGGTCGGCGATGGCAGCGTCGATGTCAAGCGCGGCGTAGGCGGCGCGGGCGGAGAATTCGCAGGAGAACGCCTCGCTGGTGCCGCCGGTCCCCGCGTAAGCCTTTTTCACGGCGGCGGCTGCCGACACGACGTCGCGGACCGGGAGCCAGCCGAACGGGGCCTGTTCGAACGCGTAGGCCAGCAGACGGGACTGAGCGGTGGGGGACGCGGCGAAATCGCGAAACGCGGCGGAAAGGCCCTCGGAGAACTTGTCCATCTCGCCGGTGCGTTCGTAGTAGCCGAGCAGGAGCAGCCGCACGTCCACGTTATCCTTTACCTTCGCGGCGATGGCCTGTACGGCGGCGTGGTTTTCGCGGATGCGGCCGGTGCTCTCGAAGACGAAGAGCTTGGCCTGGATCGCGATCTGGTCGTCGGGCCGGAGCGCGAGGATCTTGTCGGCGTTGGAGATAATAACGGCGGGAAGTCCGGTCTGAATCGCGTTCTGAAGGTCCTTGTGCATGATCTCCAGCTTCAACTGGGAGTCGAAGCTGAACTTGCCCGCCTGGATGTCCCGGACCACGGTTTCGAGCTCCTGCGGGACGCCCTTCCACACGATCTTGCCGCCGTCCACGACAAGCGCGAACGGAACGACGACCTCGGTCCCGGCGAATTCCGGGTAGACGTCGCCCAGGTCGTCGCCGTAGACGGGCATCCGGAACTTCGAAAGCTCCAGCGCGGCGGTGCGGGCTTTCCCTGTGCGGGAAATGGCATAGAACGAAGCGGGCTTGGCCTTGTTTTCCAGCGCCTGTTCATAGATGGCGTCGACCATGCGCAGGACGTCCTTCGCGCCCGGCAGCGCGGGGTCGAAGAAGAGATAGACCTGAAGCGGGGCGGCGGTCTTCGGGGGTATCCCGGCAGCGAGGGAGAGCTTGCCGAGGTCGTTTGCGGGCGTCACAATGCCGCCGACTTCCGCGGCGGAAAGAGCCGTTGCGGCCGCGAGCACAAGCCCGGCGAAAACGGCGGAATAAAATGCGTGTTTCATGCGTTGGGTTCCCTTTCTGAATCGGTAGCGGGTTCGGATTCCGCCGCCTGCGCGGCGGCATGTACGGTCTGCGCGTCCTGACCCGGGTTGTTCGCGTCGCCATCGCCTCTGCGGCGTCCGCCGCGATGCCCGCGATGGCGTTTCTTCTTCGGCACGCCGGAAGCGCGGACGGGCAGCGGGCAGCTGTCCTCGAAATTGGGGACGTGCCAGACGGCGAGGTTCTGGATGATGGCGAATTCGCGTGCGCCGGGATAGCCTTTCCGGTCGGCGAAGGAATGGAGCCTGCGGAAGGTCCGGAAACGCGGCTGCATGAGGAGGTTGTTGACGGCGTCGGCGGTGGTGCGGTGGGTCAGGACAAGCGGGTGGATGAGCCGCAGGATGATGTGCCGGAGGTCGGATTCGACGCCGAGGTAGTAGTCCCAGAGGCCGCCGGGCTCCTCGTGGCCGCCGATCTCGTGTTCGGCGAACGGCAGGGCGAGCATGGCGACGGCGGTGGAGAGGCTGGCGCGGAAGAGTCCGGCGCGGATGCGTTCGCCGCGGATGCGGAGGAGTTCGAGCGCGTAGTCCATCTGGGGCGTTTCGAAGACCTCGGCAAGATTCGGCAGGAAATACCGCAGGAAGCCGTATTCGCGGAATGCCTTCAGGATTTCGCCCGTGTAGGAGTTGCGCAGAATCTTTTCGAGTTCGAGCGAGAGGCGCGACGGCGAGGCATGAAGGATGAGCTCAATGCAGGCACGCACGGCCTTGCCAGTCTCCGGCTCCATCGTGAACCCGTACTGGCCGACCAGCTTGATCGCGCGGAGCACGCGCACGGGGTCCTCCTCGAACCGCAGGGCGGGGTCGCCGATGGTGCGGACGATCCCGTCGCGCAGGTCCTGGACGCCGAGCCCGGTGTAGTCCACGATCTTATCGTCGATCGGGTCGTAGAAGATGGCGTTTACGGTGAAGTCGCGGCGGAACGCGTCGTCGCGGGAAGTGCCGAACGAGTTGTCATGGAAGATCATGTTTTCAGGGGCGTTCTCGCAGCGTTTCGGGCGGTCGGCCTGCTCCTCCTGTTCGGGGCGCTTGCGGAACGTGCTGATCTCGGTGATGTCGCGTCCGCGGATGAGGTGGACCAGGCGGAAGCGCTTGCCGATGATGAGCGTATGGCGGTCGCGGAACACGCGGCGGACCTGTTCGGGCGTGGCCGCGGTGGAGACGTCGTAGTCCTTCGGGATGCGGTCGAGCAGGATGTCGCGGACGGCGCCGCCGACGAGGTAGGTTTCGAATCCGGCGGACCGGAGGCAGCCGATGACGTCGATGATGTAGGGGTCGATTTTGTTCTTGAGAAGCTTGGGCATGCGATTAACGGGAGATCGGGGAGAAATGTTTCTGCAGGATGGTGTCGACGCCGTCGAGGGACGGGTCGCGTTCGGGGTAGTCGGCGTTGAAGTGGAGGCCGCGGCTTTCCTTGCGGCTCATGGCGGAGTCGATGATGAGCTCGGCCACGGTGGCGAGGTTGCGGAGTTCGATCAGGTCTTTCGTGAGGTGGAAATCCCAGTAATACTTGTCGATTTCGCGGCGGATGTTCACGATGCGTGTTTTGGCGCGTTCGAGGCGCTTGTTCGTACGGTAGATGCCGACGTAGTCCCACATGAACCTGCGTATCTCCTCCCAGTTGTGGGAGATCACGACCTGTTCGTCGGAGGACGTGGCGTCGCCGCTGGACCACGGCGGGGCCTTGCGGTTGTCGAGGCCCTTGCGGAGGTCGTCGAGGCTGGCCATGATGTGCTCGGCGGCGTTCGCGGGGACCACGAGCGCTTCGAGGAGACTGTTGCTGGCCAGGCGGTTCGCGCCGTGGAGGCCGGTGCAGGCGGTTTCGCCGACGGCGTACAGGCCGGGGATGCCCGTGTAGCCGTTCACGTCCGTCTTCACACCGCCGCAGCTGAAATGCGCCGCCGGGACCACGGGGATGAGGTCGCGGGACATGTCGACGCCCGCCTCCAGGCACTTGGCGAAGATGTTCGGGAAACGCCGCTGCAGGAAGTCGCGGTCGTGATGCCGCATGTCCAGCCAGGCGCACTGCTGGCCGGAGCGTTTGAGCTCGTTGTCGATGGCCCTGGCCACGACGTCGCGCGGGGCCAGGCTCTTCATCGGGTGGTAGTCCTGCATGAACTCGACCGGTTCGCCGCCGTCGCGGGAGATTTTCAGCACGCCGCCTTCGCCGCGGAGCGCCTCGCTGATAAGGAACGAGCGGACTTTCGGGTGGAAGAGGATGGTCGGGTGGAACTGGTAGAACTCCATGTTCGCGATCTGGGCGAACGCGCGGTAGCCCATGGCGACGCCCGCGCCGCAGGCCACGTCAGGATTGCTGGTGTAGAGGTAGACCTTGCCGCAGCCGCCGGTGGCGAGCGTGGTGGAGAGCGCGGTGATGGCGACGACGGCGTTTTCACGGCTGTCGAGCGCATAGGCCCCGATGCAGCGATTTTCGCCCATCCAGCCCATGTGCCACGTGCTGATGAGGTCGATCGCCACGTGGTATTCGAGCACATGGATATCGGGATTGGCGCGACAGGCGGCGATGAGGGAACGTTCGACCTCCTCGCCCGTGATGTCGCCGGCGTGGAGGATGCGGCGTTTGTGATGGCCGCCCTCGCGACCGAGGTCAAAATCGCTGTGTCCGGCCTCGGCGGGCTCCTTGCCCATTTCCTCACGCGTGGTGAAGTGCGTGCCGATGTCGTTGATGAGCCATTTGATGCGCTCCGGGCCGCGTCGGACGATGTCCATGACAGCCTGCGGAGAACACAGGTGCGCCCCGGCTTCAAGCGTGTCGGCGAGGTGTTCCTCGAACGTGTCGCCGACGTCGGTCACGCAGGCGATGCCGCCCTGCGCCATTTTCGAGTTGCAGTCGTCGATGGAGCTCTTCGTGATGATGCCGATGGATCCGGCATGATGTTCCGCGAGCATGAGGGCGGTGGAAAGCCCGGCCAGCCCGCTGCCTATGACCAGATGGTCGAAATAACATTCTTTTGCAGTCTGCATTTTTTTTGTCCAAAATCACAAAAGCGATTTTTAATTTCATCAAACATGATGTAAATTACACCGTCAAACTGTTTTTTTCCACACGAACTTTAAATAAATAGGCGTTTTTTTATGAAAGAAGGCCGTTTTTCGATATTTTTCCGTCCTTTCCGGGCCGACAAAGCGACGCCGGAGGAACTGGCGTTCCGCGTGTCCTGGAAGCGCACGGCGCGCGATCTGCTGGTCCTGGCGGCGACCGGCGCGGCGCTGACCACGGCGTTTCCCGGCGTAAACTTCCAGCCCGCGGCATGGGTCTGCATCGCGCCGCTGCTGTGGCTGTGCTTCGACGTATCGAAAAGGCGCGCGTTCGCGTACGGCATGGTCTGGGGTTATTTCTGGAGCATGACCAGCACGTTTTTCCTGCGGGAGATCAACATCGCGATCCCGTTCGTGTTCGGCGCGGTGCTGGGTGTGTTCTGCGCGTTCTGGGCCATGCTGATCCCGGTCGTGTGCCGGAACCTGCTGATCCCGCCAGAGGTCCGCGTGCGAGGAGCCGCGGCGGTGGCGGCGTATCCGCGATTCCAGCGGCGCGACGAGATTCTGGCGATGTTCACGCTGGCAGCGTGGTGGGTGATCCTGGAGTGGATACGCTCGTGGATTTTCACGGGATTCCCGTGGAACCTGCTGGCCGCGACGCAGTGGAAAAACATCAACCTGATCCAGATCTGCGAATACACGGGCATCTACGGCCTGAGCTTCCTCGTGATCCTTGTAAACATCGCCGTCTTCTTCACGGCAAAGGACATGCTGACGGTCGTACGCGGGACGAAATACCGCCGTCCGATCCCGCTTTATATCGCACTCGTTCTTGTCGCCGCGGCGGCGTGTTCCGGATTCGGCGTCTGGAAGAAGTACAAACGAATCTACGCGCCGGAAAACGTGACGGAATACACGATCGGCGTGGTGCAGCCGGATTTGTCGCAGAGGCGTGCCGGAGGCGAGGAGAGCACGCTGGAAGCCCTGGACGTGTGTTCCAAGCTGACCGAGGGTCTGATCGCCGACAAAAAGGCCGCGGAGGGCCTTATCTCGACGTATGACGGCGTGACCGTGACCCCGCCGCCCATGCAGCTGATCGTCTGGCCGGAAACGGCAGTCCCGACGGCCTACTACAGCCCCGATTTGGTCTGGGCGGACGAAGAGTCGCAAAGGACGGGAAAACAGATCAGGGCGGTCGCCAGCCGCGACGTCATCGGCGAGGAATACAGAAAACGCGTGCGCCGCATGATCCGCGAGGGCGGGACGCCGTTCCTGATCGGCACGATCTCCTATGACAATATCCGCAGCAATACCGCGTTCGACATGTTCAACTCGGCGCTCCTGCTGAAGGAATACCCCCTGACCGGAGGCAGCGGCATCCGCTACAACGCGGATATGGCGGGACGCTACGACAAGGTCCACATCGTGCCGTTCGGGGAGTTCATCCCGCTGAACGACAAATTCCCGGCGATCGGAAGGCTGGTCGGGATGGGACGCAACCTCACGCCGGGCAGAGCGTTCCGGCCGCTGGACCTGACGAAGGACGTGCGGGCGGGCGTCATGATCTGCTACGAGGATGTGTTCGCCTACGCGGCGCGCGAACTGGCGCGGAACGGCGCGAACTTCCTGCTGGTCATCACGAACGACGCGTGGTACCCGACCAGCACCGAGCCGGAACAGCACTACGCGAACGCCGTCCTGCGCACAGTCGAGACGCGTCTGCCCATGCTCCGCTGCGGCAATTCGAACTACAGCGTGCTGATCGACCAGTTCGGATGCACCGTGGACAGCGTAACGAAGCGCATCGACCCGG
>Ga0265301_10005159_pt1 | contig 12918 bp, 22 predicted proteins | sample AusTroGonzalo_MG_2_FD_193488 | JGI IMG/M metagenome (GOLD analysis project Ga0265301, IMG submission 193488) | Bovine rumen microbial communities from tropical cattle in Woodstock, Queensland, Australia - Gonzalo_04 | ecosystem: Host-associated > Mammals > Digestive system > Stomach > Rumen ...
ACGAAAAGACACCTGATGTAACAATAACTGTTACAGCTACTGATCCAAGTGGTTCTAGTGATACAGCTACATATACAATTAAAGTTTCTGATATTAACGAACCAGTACATACAAAAGATACAACTTGTTCTGTAAAAGAAAACTATACAGGAAAAGTCTGTAAAATTCCTGGTACTGACGAAGATGGAAAGAAACCAATTTGGATTGTGACTGATACAGTAAATTACTCTATTGACACAACAGGTCAATTAGTAATCAAAACACCTATTGACTATGAAAAGAAAACCAAAGATACAGTAAAAGTTATTGTAACCGATGGCGAATTTTCCGATACAGCTACAGTAATCATTAATGTAATTGACGAAGATGAAAAACCTGAAATTACAAAAATTGACGATAAACCACCTGTAGATACATTGAAAACAAATGAACCTGACCACAAAATTGATTACCAAATTTGTGAAGGAGATAGTTGCGAAAAAGGAAAGATTGATGTTCCTGTTAAGAGAGATACTACAGTAAAAATATGTAACTCAAAGAAAACAATTTGTGATAGTGTTGTTATTTTGTTTAACGATGCTCCACCTGTAGTCATTTTGACAAATGCTAAATCTACCGAAACTTACATTGACTATATCACGATTGAAGAACAGAAAGACGATAAAATCTATGTAAACAAGAAAGATAATCAGATTATGGTTACAGTAAAAGATACTGTTCATAAGACTGAAAAGCATTTTGATATTGAAGTAACTCTTGACACAATTCCTTCTAAGGATATTAAACTTAAAGAATACAATTATTTGATTGACGAAACCAAAGCTAAAGTAAATCCTATTGGTGGTAATAAATCAGAATTGGTTGAAACATTCAAAGACAATGGAACAGAAATAACCTTAACAAAGATTGTTAATGCTAAAACAGGAGACTCTGTTGATACTGTTCAAACAATATCCTACAAAAAGAAGGTTAATGGCAAAAATATTGAAATTACATACAAAGTTGATAATTTGACTGGAACTAGAATTGGTGATTACGAAGTTTCTTATATGATTGACTCTTGCACTAAAGTAACTTATACTATGAATGACAAGAATAAGATTGTAAAGAATAAAGAAGGAAATATTGGTTATAAAATTACTTATGATTATGTGGATGATTTTGGAAACAAAGCATCTGCTAGTGTAGAAGTTGTTTATGACGATATTCCACCAAAAGTAGAAATTATTGAACCAATAGAACACGAAACATTTAAGACAAATGCTGTTCCAGTAAAATGGACTGTCAATGGTGAAGTACAAGATACATTAACCTTACAGAGATTGGAAAAAGGTGTTAATTATATTATCCGCCGCTATGTGGATAAAGCAGGTAATGCTTCTGCCGATACTGTTTGGGTAATGATGAAAGAAGCTAAAGCTATTGACATTAATCTAATTCATCCTGTAAATGAAATAGACAAGGATAAAGTAGACGAATTTTATAGTAACGGTGAAAAATATGACCCTAAGAAACCATACAAAGTAACTATGGTAAATCCTAAGGACGATTCATTACCTGAAACGATTGGTGTCGGATTTAAGATTGACATAGCATTACCTTCTGTATCAGCAACAGGTGGTTTGGCAACATTGGATGACATTGTAAAAGAAGGACAAATTCCTGTTGACGATAAAGGCAACATTGTTGGAGCTTCTACTAAGGGTATTCCTGTAGAGCAATATGTTGAAGACCATTGTACTGACGAATTTAAGAAGGACTATAAAAAGAATGGTTTGAACATTCCGCTTTATGATGTAAAATATAGTTTACATTTGTGGGTATGGACATCCACAGCAAACTATGTAAATGATTTCAAAGTGGAATACACGCTCAATGACCAGGAAACGACGTCCTCGGCGGGGACCGTTAAAATGGTAGTGGATTGGCTAGCTGACAAAGAAGGGGCTGTACGTGCCAAGAATGGACAAGCACTTGGAACAGGAGCATATATCACCCAATTAAACTCAAAATCTGTGGCAAAACACCGCTGTGATTTCAAAGAACAGAAGAAAGGTAGCCATACTGTTAAGAAAGACGAAACAATGAAAACTTTTGGTTACAAAAGACCAATTAAATAGTAAATAAATTTTTACATTCTCAATTATGGGTGTTTAGGTAACTAAACTCCCATTTTTTATAAATACTATAAACGATAAAGGAACCTAATATGGCAAAATATGATGATACATACGATAAGAAAAGACACATTGTAGTAAATTGGTTAGTAGCTGAAACACCTATCCCTACAGATAGTAATAGAGAAATGCAGAATATTGCTGACGAATTTATGGATGCTATCTTTGATAAAGAAAAAATAGTTTTAGCTTATTTGATTAGAAATCTATGGATAAGATATACTTCTACTGAACTTACATTAGAAGAAGCAAAAACATTAGCAAATAAATTATTAAATGAATATGAAACTAATTTAGGCGAATCAATGCGAATAAATGATGCAGAAAGAATTTTAAATGAAAATGGATATATGTTAGTAGAAACTACAATTACTAAAGAAAATGCAGCAGATTATTTGCAAATGGCTGAGAAAGGAATGATGGATTGGGAAGACTTGGCTAAAATGGCAATTAACTCAATTTTAGGAACTAAACGAGAAATAAATCAGGATACTGTAGATGAAATTAATAGAGAACGAGAATTTGAATTTTATGACGAAATAAGATAACAGTTTAAATAAAAACATAAAAAATGAAAGAGCCTTACACAGGCTCTTTTTGTTTTTATATTTGAATACATACAAAACGAAATAACTAGAACAAATTATCTTCAGTTTCAAAAAATGAAAATGTTTACACAATAAAAAATTTGTTTCTATATTTTGTTATGTAATCAATGAGATTATACACAATCTTAACATTAAACATTAACAAGGAGAAAAATATGTTAAGTGATTATGTATTGAACACACACGATGGCCTTACATACAAGGTAACAAGTAAAACAATTCAGTCCCGCAATCGTATGCAGGTCACTGGTACAACTGTAAAGAATGTTCGTCACGTTCAGGTTGCGAAGAATCATCTTCGTCCATTGACACAATTTGAAGCATCCATTTGCATGACTGCAGAACAAATCCTCCGTAATAAGAAGGCTATGAGCGAAGCCGAACAGACAATCGTTCAACTTTCTCGTTTACTCAAAAAGCAGGTATCGGCATAATATGAATATTTGGCGTATCACGAAATATCGTTGCGACCAGAATGGAGTTCCTTATGGCGACCCAATTCAATCCTTGTGTTTCACACAGGAATTGATGGAGTCCTATAAGAATCCAAAATTTGTTATCAAAATTGAAGAACAGGTCGCATTAGACACATATAAAGTAATTTGGACTAAGGAAGATAAAGACAATGAGAGCAACGGGTAGTAAAGTATTTCTCAAGCGTTACGAAAGAAAATCAGCATCTGGTATCATTTCTCCACTTAAGAAACAGGGCTTGGACGTATTCACAGTTGAAGCCGTTGGTCCTGGTGAATGGAATGTATTTACCGGTGAACTTATCCCAATGAATGTAAAAGTTGGTGATTTGGTTGTAGCTGATGTAGCAACTGCTCCTGAAGTAGTAATTACTAATAAGAAAACCGGTGTAAAAACAAAGTATAATGTTATTCCTGAAAGTAGCATTGAAATGATTATTGACGCCGATGAAGATGTACAATAAATTAATGGAGTTGTTAAATGAAAATATTAGACGATAAAATGATATTGCGTAATTTAACAACCGAAACTGCAGGCGGTTTAATCATTCCGGGTGTGGTTCAAATTGCTTACTCAATGTTTGAAATTGTCAATATTGGCGAAGGTCATTATGACAAACGCATTGACAGAGTAAAACCACTTCCTAAAGGATTAAAAGTTGGTGACCGTGTTTTGGTAAATATTGGTGTTCTAAAATCAATAAAGATTAAAGGCGAAAAGCTTTATGTCTGTCCAAATGCGGAAGAAGCAATTTTAATTCTTGACGATGATGAAACAATATAATTAAAGGAGTGAGTATAAATGAAATTGAAAACAATATTTAAAAATTGGAAAATAATTTTAATGACTATTGTTTCAGTTGCCCTTTATACTTACGCTTTAATTTGTTTCGGTTTAGCTGGACCAGAAATTCAAAGTGTAGCTTTCGTAATTGGTGGTTACATTTTGAAATATGGTCTTCTTGCTTTTGGTTTCTTTATGTCTGCATTTTTACCTTACCGAATAAACAGTGCTTTAGAAAGCAGAAAGCAAAAGAAATACGAAATTGAATCAGAGCGAAAAATTATAGAAGCAGCTCAGAAACAAAAACAAACAAACGAAAAAATCTACAAAGAATTTATTAAAAACGAGGATGCTATTTAATGGCACAAACACTTGAAGAAGAAGTTAATACTCCAAAGCATTATCGCACACACGAAAGTGGGCTAGAAGCTATTGAAATCACACGCTGGCTCATTGGTGATTTGTCTAATGCTTGGAAATATGCGATGCGTTATGAAGATAAAAATACCCCAAAGAAGGATATTATGAAACTTTGTTGGTATTTGAATGACTTCCATAAGCATTTTATTAATATGAACAATGAAGTTACCAATACAACATTACCTGATTTAATGTCTTCTGTTAAATTGGATATGTTGAAGGTTATTGATAACGAACCTGTTCCACAAATCAAAGAAGTATTCAAGCAGATATTTACTTTGTACGAATGTAAGGGAATTCTATTCCCAACTGAGTGGAATAAAATGATTGACGATTTAGCCAGTTATGCAAACACTTTAAATTAATCAAAATATATTGACAAAAAATTTTAATGTAAATATATTTTAACAAACAACAAAATTACAATAAAAGGAAAAATAAATTATGTCTAATTTAACTATTACATCAACTAAAATTTTGCCTATCTCTAACGGAAAGGGTGGTTGTGTTGCTATTGCTCAGCTCGTATTCAATGACGCTTTGAAGTTGACGGGTATTAAGCTTATTGACAATGGCTCTCATCGTTACATTTCATATCCTCGTAATATGAGTAATAAGCAGAAGAAGTCCTTCTTTTTCCCTGTAAATAAGGAAATTGCAGAATCTATTAACGATAGATTGTGGGCTGATTACAAGAAACTTAACGAAAGCAAGTAATTAAAATGAAAAAGAAAAAGAGTTTTCCGACACCTCCACAGCTCCTTCCAAACAAAAAGAAGGAAATGTTGAAAATCATTCAGGACCCTGAAGCGATGAAAAGGGTGTTTGAACTTATAAACTCTTCTTCTAATTTGTTTGAAAAATCAAAGACTGTCAAGGCTATTTCAATGTTGGATTGGTATGAACGAGTTATACAAATTCTACCTGAAGACTTGGAACAGCGTGACAGTTTTTGTGATAAATTAAAAGAATTAATAGATAACTATGGAGTAGATAATGGCACTTGTACTGAACAACAAGAACATAACAACTAACGAATTTGTGAGATTAATTGTTTGTTCTGTTTTAGAAGATTTGGAAATCAATTTTGACGATTACGCAAGAATTTATATTCAGGATTATGATACTTTAACACCTGAAGAAAAAACAAAAATCGCAGAATGGAAAGTAAAAGTTTTTGACAAACTAAACTCTTGTATGAAAAGGAATGAAATAAAGCGTCATGTCTAAGTTTATTGTTGGTAATACATATAAGGACCAACTTGGTCAAGAATATACTTTTTTGAGCGAGAGTAATGGGATAGCAATATTTCAATTCCGAAAAGTTCAAAAGAAATTCAAACTAATAGAACGATTTGGCAATATTTCTATGGCTTGTAATCTTCGGTACACAAATTAAAAGTGGCGACCCTAAGATTATTTACGATGAAGAAATAGATGGTATTAGACCAAATCAGGAACATATTTTTAATCTTAGTGGAGAAACGTATGTCAGTCTTTTCAAAAGGCATAAAGAAGAAAGTGAACAAAGAACCCGTTAAAAAGGTAAAGGTCAAGATTACAAAAAATCCTGACACAAAAAATATCTCTGGTGAGCAAGCCGAAGCATTACAGAACGGAGAAATCCCACCTGGTGCAATTATGAATCCAATGGTTATTCCAGATTTCTTTAACAACATAAGAAATAACTATTATGTTGCAAACAAGATAATGTGGATTACTGGTTTCATTGAATGGGGACTTATTACAGAAGTAATGCGTAGATTGAATTTCTACGATGATGGAACGAAAGACCCAATTACTTTGTATGTAGCTTCTCCAGGTGGTGAATGTGATGCTGGTTGGGCATTAGTTGATATGATTGAAAAGCTCAAGCATAAGGGTATTACAGTCAAAACAATTTGTGCCGGTTCTTGTTCGTCAATGGCAGCCGTAATTTTGGCAGCTGGTTCAAAGGGCGAACGATATGCTTTCCCATCTTCAAGAATTATGATACATCAGGCCGGTATTGAATTGACAGGTGGCAAGCTTGACGATATAGCAAACACAACAAAGGAACTCCAGTATTGGACTGATTTGACAGCCAAATACATTTCAAAAGTCTCTGGCAAGAAGGTCAAAGAAGTTGAGAAGGAACTTTGTTACGATAACTATATGACACCTAGTGAAGCCAAGAAGTTCGGTATCATAGACAAAATAGATGTGGTTTTGGCTTAATGATTTTATCATTAGACGAAATTAAAAAACGAATTATCCAAGAAAATGACCTGCAGAATTGCGGGTCTTTTTCCACGGATAAACAAAAGAATGTTCAAGAAACAATGAATATTCTTGCTGAACTGATGAAAAAATATCCTGAACGAATTGCCGAAATTGAACGAAATGTAAGTGATGGCGAAGAATTCAGATGCTATTTTGAGGACGAGGATTCATTAAAGGAATTGGGAGAAATGCGATACTCAGACCCAGATAGATTTTATCGCATTATCCGTAAAGAAGAATTGTTTTTGAATACTTGTTTACAGACTTTTGGCTTTCATAATTATTTGGTATCATTAAACCCAGATAAGCTTTTTGAATAATATAAATACTACATTATGGAGAATGTTTAATGAATTTTCGTGATTTTGTAAAAGAAGATAATAAACGAACTCGTTTAATTCCAACAGAACCTGAAGAAGAATATTTTGAAGATGATGCTACTGAAGAAGTAGAAGATTTGGATGAAGATACTGAAGGGAATTTTGTTGAAGAAGACGAGCCGGTAGAATACTATGAAGAACCTGCACCTAGACCTGCCCCAAGACCGGCACCTAGACCAGTTCAAAGAGTGGTTCAGCGTCCACAGCCAAAAGTTCAACCAAGACCTGTTCAAAGACCTGTACAGCGTCCACAACCAGTTTATCGCCCACAACCACAAAGAGTTCAGCGACAAGCAATGCCTGTGGATCAGTACAACCGTCCAATACAAATTAGTAAAAAGCAATTAGCAGAAAATACAATTGAAAATACTGCTAATACTTTAACGGAAGCTATTAAGAGAAAGGTAGATACAATTTTCTATCGTTTCGGTATTCAGGGATTGGAAAAGTTGGATGAAAAGATACTTGATACTATTGAAGAATTGCAGTATCCAGAACCAAAACAAATTAAGAAATCTGGAGTAAATATGAGAAGAGTTCCTGGTAAGAGAGTGGTACGTAAAGCAAAACCACTTCCTATACAAAATATAGAACCTGCCTGGAAAAATGTTCTTGAAAAGGAAGAACCTAATACTGACGAATTCTTTGAAGAATTGCCTGAACCAATCTACGAAGATGTTCAGGAACCAGTAGAGGAACCAGTAGAAGAACCTATTGAAGAACAGGTAGAAGAACCAGTTAAAGAAGAACCACAGAATGAACTTTCAATGATGGAACTTGCCGAACAAGCTTTGAATATAGACCCTTCAAAGGTTATGAAGCACGAAGTTGGTGGTAAAAATCCTGTATTTGAACCACAACCAGTTCCTGTTAGAACTCCAACAGAACCAACAGAACTTCCAATAGCATTAGAGGTTCCCGAAGTTGCTTCACCAAAAATTCTCACTATGCCTGTCATAGAAGAACAAAAGGAAGAACCTGTTGAAGAACCAGCACCTGTAAAGAAAACTAGAAAAAAGAAGGTAGAAAAGGACACACAAACTAATGAAGAAAACTAAAACTGATAAGAAAAACAAAGAAGTCAAAGATATGGTAATTGTGGACGGGACCGTAGTGGAAGCGTTCGCAAATGCTATGTTTGATGTGAAACTTGACAACGGTGCAATTATAAAATGTACCTTGTCGGGTAATATCCGCAGATTTAAGATACGAATTAACCCTGATGACAGAGTACAACTTGGCATCGGAATATATGATTCTACAAAAGGTAGAATACTATACCGATACAATTAGGAGGTAAACAATGGATATACCAAAGTATAAAACAAACCGACATTTAAGTTGGGATGAGATATGCGAGGAATTTCCTGATGTCGCAAATCAAATCATTCGTGAAGACCAATGGTCTCCTTGGGAACAAAAACCCGACTTTTCCGAAGTAGACAAGACGATAATACCCTGGATACCGGAAAAAGTCCGAGAAGGAAAAGAAGACGAACGAATAGATACAATAATGCTAACAAAATAATTCATAGGGACCTGAAAGGTCCCTTTTCTTATAAATAGTGTATGGACGAATTAGAAAATGTAAATAAACTATGGAAAAGACTTGAAGAAAGTTTGACAGATTCAAACTCTCAAAGAGGACTTCATAGATTAGTGAATAATGCAGAAATGTTATCTGCATATATGGAAGCTAATGGAATATTAACTGAGTCATCCAAAGCAGTACTTGATTTGGAACAGAAAGGTTCTAAAATTAATTTATCTACACATAACAGAGAAATAGATAATGCTTTGGTGTTTATTATCTTGAAAGGTTTAACTACACTCCCAACAAAAACAGAAGCATATCGTTTAGGTCTTATTGATGCGAAAGGTAAACTTATTAGAAAACCAAAGACCATTAAAGAAAACGAATGTATCAGTAATCTTGACTTATTATTCTTCAAACTTAAAGAATGGTTAGCACCACGAATAGCTTATTTGTCAAGTGTCAGTTGGGTTAAAGGTGTTATGACAAATGTACGCGGACAGAATTATTTTAAAAACGCAAGTATTTTAACTAGACAATATGCTGTTCGTAAAGTTAATGATGAATTATATAAGGTTTTGGAGCATTAATGAATAAACCTTGTCCTAATTGTTATGGAGATTTAAAGAGATATGGCTTCACACTAGAAGTTGGTGGAGTTTATATGACTATGGTTAAAGAAATCAAAACTTGTTGTGCTGTGAAAGTTAAAATAACTAAATTCAATACAACAGAAGTTACATTCATAGCAGAAGAAAATGGACAAACCTACACAAAAACCAGAAAAGATTTTATGACAAGTTCATGGAGATTGAAAGGTCCGCATGATACATTATTTGGAACAGGAGAATAGAATGAAATTTAACGAAGCTAAAAAAATTTTGGAAAATGAAGGCTATCTAATAACTGAAAATTATTATGGGTCTGTAATTGAAAAACATACTGTTGCTGATGAACAAGAACAAGACACTTATTATGGCAGATTAGATGGTTTTTGGTGGAGTATTACGGCTGGTTTTGCTATGTCAAAGAGTGACAGAAGTGGTAAATCCAAACAATACAAAGTATATGCCGGTAAATTGGGTGAACCTAAAACTAGAAAATGTTTAGCAACAAAAGCAAATTACAGTAATGTATTTGATATTATTGCTGATTATTTGAATAAATTAAATTCTAAAAATGAAAACTATATTACAGAATCGTTTAAAGACGATTTAATTGAAGCTTTCGTTACTCAATGCGGTGATTCTATTTGGAAAAAATACTATAACAGAATTATGAAAAATCCTGAAATGTCTCAGTATGTAAAAGATGCCAAAGCTGACGGATTATCTGCTGACGAAATTGTAGAATATTTACTTGAATGGGATGAAAATTTAAACGAAGATTTTACTCAAGGTGTAGGTGCTCCTTTGGGTGCAGACCAAGGTATTCCACATTCTATGCAAGGTTGTGCAGTTCCAATGATGAGATTAGGTGAACCTGCTCCTTATGGAAAAATACAGAAATGCGGTCCTTGTCATCCAATGCACAGACACAAACCTATTCCTTTTGGTTTGTATCTTTTGGGTAGTAATGTAAATTTGCTAACCGGAAAAAAGAGAAAATCCAAAAAGAAAAAGAGAAATAAGAAATAGGAGCCAGATATGAAACTTAAAGAAGCCAAAGAAGTTTTAAATAAAAATGGATATTCTCTTATTGACGAAGGTGTCGGTGATTTAACAAGCATTATTCATAGTGTTGGTAAACTAGAAGACGAATTCCTTGATAAACGAGATAATGTTATATCGGAAATTGAAAAAATTGAAGATAAACAAGAATATATACTTAAAGAACTTGTCTATAAAACATTAAATCCGTTTTTTGAAGACAAAAATATAGATTTCTATTACGGATATGATTATGTAAATGGAAACCATAAGTATTATTTTGGATTGAAAGACAAAACTTCAAAACTTTATCAACAGTCAAAATGTTATGTTATTTTTGACGAAGATACAGAAAAGTTTTATATAAATCCATATTACAAAGATAAAAATATAGTTGACGTAAGACATCCTGAAACAGGTAATTTCGTAAAATTGAAATTCACTAAAAATAAAAAATTCAAATCTACTACACCTGAATTACAGAAAATTTATTTTAATGTAGCTGATGCACTTTATGGTTCACTAGAAATAAAAATACCTGTAAAAGAAAATGAAGAATATAATAAATGTAATGAAGAAATTAATAAACTTAGAGATAAAATTAGAGAAATAGACAGAGAATATGCACATAAAGGTATAACTTTGTCATCAATTTATAGATAACGGAAAAGCGGGAGATAAACTCCCGCTTTTTTGAGGTAACAACAAAAATTTTAATCTTTCCAGTAGCCAAGCATTCTCAGCGTGGATTCCATATCCACATTCGGGTAGTATTTTTTCCAGGTATCAAATGCGTCCAGCGGCTTATCCGGTTTTGTATATCTGGCACTTTCCCAGTCAAATGCGGCTTCAATTTTATTCTTTATATCGCCGTTGTGTAAATGATGACCACTCCAAAATCTGTGAAGATTATGTGTCAATTTCTTACCGAGGATTGGATAGAGAAAAACCTTATCCAAATCGTGAAACTGGAAACTGTAGCCTTTTTCTTTGGCAAGTTTCTGTACCATCTTACGGTGTTCCAAAGTATATTTGACAAGGTCAATTCTGTATTTAATAAAGTTCATTTTTAAAATCCATAATTGATAGAAATTTGCTCACACCAAAAGCACATTCCAGCACACATCCAACCAACACCCAAAAAGAAAATGAAATTTAATTTTGAACTGATTGAAGCGGAAAGTCCAACTAAGCCGCAGCCAAAGAACAAACAAATCAAACCAATGTAAAAATAGAACATAAAACCTCCAAATTACCAACGAGAATACGGCATAACGAATTGTGCCTGCTTGTGAGAGAACGGGAACGGAAATTTATTATCGGTTTCGCTCAACCATGTGCGGAGCTGAATTGCGAGAGATTCACGGAACTTATTGCGGAACTTCTTAGTTTTGAGGAGGTCCCAGCAACCTTCATACATGCGACCGCCATAGGTTCTCTTTAACTTCTTAAATTCACGAACAGAAAGGGAGAGCAAATGGGCCTGTTCAATGCGGAGGTTATGGTCATGCCAGCGATGAACAGCTTCAGCGTGGCGACGTTCATTTTCACACATTTTTTCATATTGTGCGATCAGTTCTTCGGACGCATCCACTTCGGCACGGGAATAAATTTTAGTAGCCGTATCAGTTACCACATCATAAACGATGCCATAATGCCAATCTTCATAGACATCGCTCATAACCTGAACCACTTCGTAACCAGTCTTAACAACCATACCCTTGTTAGTGATGGAAGTAATTTCGTTTTTGTCATTGGTATGGATAATTGCCATATTGCTACCTCTTGTTTGGTTTTCTTTCGTTTACGATGTAAATATAGTTAAAACTGCGATAATTGTCAATAAAAAATTTAAAATTCTTTGTAAAAATTCATTTACATTAGAATTTGATTTGTTGGGTCGGTGTAGAGATTATATCATCTGCACTAAAACCATAAAAACTACCAGCTACGGACAGTAAACCGAAAATAATGAGCAAAATCAAAATATCTTTAATGTTTTCTTTCATAATTAACCCCATTTTTAATTGCAGTTCTAATATAGCTAAAATTATTGTGTTTGGCAACAATTTTGTAAAAAATTATGTAAATTAATATTAACATTAGTATGTAAACTTGATTTTACATAAATAAAATATGGAAGAAAATTTTGAAAAAACTACACAAATAGTAAATGGTTATTGGTACACTTTTGAGTATTATAATGCCAAAGAAACTGTTCCAGGTTATGACAGATTTCCGATGGTTTATTGTATCGGTCCTTCAACAAAGAATTTGAATGTTTTTGAAGCATTAAATTTACACCATTTGCCATTAAACGCTAGAATAGAATTTTTGATTAGATTTGATAAATTAACGAATTTTAGGGACGCTGATACAAGAAAAGTTTTTACAACTGATCAAATTATTTCGTACTTCGGTAAAGGTATTGGTATTCAAAATGCGATTAGATTTTACAACAAAAAGAACATTTTGAATCCTTACAGAGTTTATAACAAATCCGTTCCTTTATATATTGAATATGACGGAGATATTATAATGAAAAACCCAGGCACTGTAATGAACAAATACTTATTAGATTTAGGAAAAAATAATAAGGAGTAACCTTTTAATAAAATATAAATTATGAAA
>Ga0265301_10005164_pt1 | contig 12916 bp, 33 predicted proteins | sample AusTroGonzalo_MG_2_FD_193488 | JGI IMG/M metagenome (GOLD analysis project Ga0265301, IMG submission 193488) | Bovine rumen microbial communities from tropical cattle in Woodstock, Queensland, Australia - Gonzalo_04 | ecosystem: Host-associated > Mammals > Digestive system > Stomach > Rumen ...
TAGCCTCGCCGATATTGGGGCTTTAATGGGCAACGGTGCAAATGGAGAAATGAGTTGGATTTCTATCTTGTTATTGTTTGTCCTTATGGGTGGTGGTCGTGGCTTTGGCTTCGGCGGTGGATTTGGTCCTGGATTCGGTGGACCTCAATATGCCACTTCCAATGAAGTGCAACGTGGCTTTGACAACCAAAACTCTATGGCTAACCAACGTGAAATATTAGGTGCTACAAACCAAGTATATCACGATTTAGCATCAGTTGTGGGTGACAAGTATAGTGAATTGACAAGAGATATCTATGGTGTTTCTGGTCAAGTAGCACAAGTTTTGGCGAATCAAAACGCTTGTTGCTGTGACACAAAGATGTTGATTCAAGAAACATCTGCACAAAATCGCTATGATGCGTTGAAGAATACAAACGACATCAACGCTGTGACGATTGGACAAACGCAGAAGATTTTGGATGCTATGGCTCAAAATAAGATTGAGGCTTTGCAAAGCAAAGTTCAGGCTCTTGAATTGGCTCAAGCAACAGGAAACGTTGTGCGTTATCCAACAACTTTCAGCTACAATGCTGGTCCTTCCCCATTCTGTGGTGGATGTGGTTGTGGTTGCGGCGTGTAATCAACTGGGTGGGGTAACACCCACCCTTTTATTCTAGGAGAAAAGACTATGAATTGTAATTGCTGTGCAAATCTTCACAAGACAACTGGCTTAAGTGCAGCTGGCTTGTTGACAGTAACAAATCCAAACAATGTGGGCAACTTTGATAAGTTTTGTTTGGTGTTAACGATATGCCCTGATAGTGTAATCACTGGCGTTCCTGTGGCTTATACCGTCACGATTAACGGGACTGCTGTGCCTATTATTGACAGGTGGGGTTATCCTATAACGTCTGATAGGTTAAGAACAAGAACGTTGTATAAGGGTCGCTATGTGACAGTTGGCACTGATTCACACGTCACATTATTAAACGTATGTGATGCTGTTCCTGCAACACCTTTTATTGCGCAAAACGCTAGTGAGCCAGATAGTGCAGAAAATGCACAAACTGAAACGGAAGGTGAATAATGACAAAGAAAAAAGAAACTAATGTTGGTCCTGAACATATTGGTATATTGTTTGGCTTGTTGTTAGGTCTTTTATTGTTTGGTGGAAACTTTAAGAAAACGGAAGGTGACTAATGACAACAGAAGAACGTAAAAAGCTCTATGATGATTTTCACTCTGGAGTCCGTATGATGATGGACAAGATTGAAAAGATGGCTAGAGAAAAGAGTGCGTGGACATTATGTGAAATGGGTGAATTAGCCGACATAATGAAAGACTTGGCGATGACAGAAAAAGGAATTGCTAAGGCACACCACTATTATTCTGAGAAGTCAGAAGAAGTGTATTAAACTTTTTTGTTGACAACAAATAAAAAGAGGGCTATCATATTATACAGGATAGGATAGTCCTCTTTACTATTGAAAGGAGGGCAAATGAAAAAAGGCTTGAGGATGATAGATGACTTAAAAATTATAGGATTTTTAGTTATGATGGCGATAATATCTGCAATCGTTAGATTTAAGAACTTTGTTCAATTTTTTATTGATGCAGTTCTTGGCTTTTCAATGGGGTGGAGTTTTTACTTATTACTTGGACTTTGGATAAATGATGGTGCTACAAGGTCAGGATTTGTTGGATTAGTAATACTATGCTCACGACCATTGTATGATTTTGCAAACAGATTTATTAAAACAAAACTTGAACAACTATTGGAAAATAAAATAAAATGAAATATAAGTGGGGAAAGAAATCAACGGACTTGCTTGCTACCTGCGATAAGAGATTGCAGGATATGGCTAATATGATGCTTGCCCGTTCTGAATTTGACCTCACAATTACAGATGGATATAGAAGTGAAGACGACCAAAACTGGGCTTTTGTAAATGGAAAGAGTAAAGCCAAGTTTGGACAAAGCAAACATAATGTATTTCCTAGCCAAGCCATTGACATTTGTCCATATCCTATTCCAAAGGACTGGGACCCGAATGATAGGAAGTGGCAAGAGATGGCACTCAATGCTATGTGGTGTGCAGGGAAATTGGGTTTTGAAATTACTTGGGGCGGTAGTTTCAAAAAATTGGTTGATAAGCCTCATTTTGAATTGAAAGGATAGACTATGGAAACTATTTTAACTTGGATTGTAGATAATTGGGATGGAATCTTTAAGTGGTTTGGTGTTGCTGTTACAACATCTTCGTTGGTAATTAAAGCCACGCCGACACAAAAAGATGACGGTTTATGGGGTAAAGCATTGAAAGTATTAGATTATATTTCTATTGTGAATACTCCAAGCAATAAAGAGAAACTGGCTAAATTAGCTAAAAAGGGAAAGTAGTAGGAAGATGGGGCGAGCCACGAATAAGTTTGGGCGAATAATGGCTATAAGGTTTTCATCCTTTTCCTTACGCCCTAGCCCAGTAGCGAGGTGCAAATGATTAGAGCAGATGGACAAGGAAATCTTTATACGCTGTCAGATAACAGTGGATATTTTACAATAAAAGAGCTACCAAAAGTTGCTGGAAAGCTCTCTGTTGTTTTTTGTGGAGATACTGAAGTAATAAAAGAATTTAATATAGATGGAAAGTCTGATGTCCTCGTTAAACTATCTAAAGAAAACATTGAACATATAGGTGTTGGGACACATAGATATTTTGTTGATTTAGAATATGACGGAGAAAAAGATACGCTTTTATATCAAACAATAACAGTTGCTGAAAAGGATTTGTAATGGTAAAAGTTATTGGGCAAGGGAATACAATTAAAATAGGGGCAAGCGAACAAAAAGTTTTAGTTGACCCAATTATTGTTGTTGAGGGGAAAAACGGGAAAGATGGCATTGATGGTCAACGCGGACCAGAAGGTTTGCCTGGGAAAGATGGTGTAAATGGGTTTAATGGCAAAGACGGACGTGATGGCAAGGATGGACGAGATGGCGTTGATGGGAAAGATGGTATCTCTTTTTGGATAGAATATGACAAGAAAACAAACACGCTTGTATTCAAGAATGATGGAGGAAAGAAAAACCCAGACCCAATTAAATTGCCTGCAGAAGCAAAGGGATGGGGGTTTGGTGCTGGCGGTGGTCGTGGTGGTGTAACAGCTCAATCTGACTGGAACCAAACAGACAAGCATTCGCCTGATTATATTAAGAATAAACCAGAGATTCACAACATTCAATTAAGACGTGTTGATGTGTTGCCAGCAACTGGTGAACCGTATGTATTGTATTTGGTGCCAGTAGATGACCCAGAAACAAAAAACATTTATGATGAATATATTTGGGCTATACAGGATGACAAAAGTTATGCCTTTGAAAAACTTGGCACAACAGAAGTTGATTTATCTGGATATGTAAAGGATGTTAAAGTAAATGGAACAAGTATTGTAACGGAGGGAGTTGCTGATTTAGATAATGATGCAGAAGTTGAACTTGGTCGGTTGCACGTTCAAGGAAAGGGAATAACAAAGTTAGTAAGTTCTGACAATGGATTTGTTGTGACAGAAGTGCCTGTTCCAGCGGCAGCTGATATTTCTGGTGTGGCTCAATCAGGGAGTGGTCTTGAAGTTGGTACATATTATTATACGGTGACGTTTGTGACGGCTGTCGGAGAAACGTCTGCTCCTGCTGGCGTTGCTGTAACAACTACATCTGGCAATCAACAGGTAAAATTAACAATTCCTGTTTCAACTGACTATCGTGTTATTGCTCGTAAAGTATATCGTTCAACCGTTTCAAGCGGACAATATAGTATGTATCTTGAAGCGACAATCAACAACAATACCAATACTCAACACGTTGATTCAAGGGCTGATAGTGCATTAGATCAAACAAAATCTGCATATTTTAGACCGAACACAACATCAATTCTATGTGGCAATTATGCTGGTGGTCGATATATAAACCTAGATTATAAAATATGTACGCTTGGAAAGAATGTGTGGAATCAAAATCACACAGGTGGAAGAAGTGTGTATTTGGGTGCAAATATTTGTGAGAGTAATACACACGTTGCTGGAAAAGGAAACGATAACGTAGCTGTTGGACAAACCTGTATGCGTGCGACATCTGGCTCTGTTTCTCGTTGTACAGCCCTTGGCTCTTATGCTATGTCTGGATGGAGTGGAACAGACAACATAGCTATTGGGTATCAAGCACTTTATACTGGTTCATCATTAAATTACAACGTTGCTGTTGGGAACTATTCAAACGCAAAAGGTGGCAATGGCAACGTTTCTGTTGGACATCAAACACGAAGATACTGCACAGGAAACTACAATGTTGTCATAGGATATAATGCTGGAGTGTCAACTTCTGGTTCTTCTGGAAGTGGTTCTAATAATGTGACTATTGGCACATTAAGTATGGCTAATATGTCGTCTAGCTCAAACAACGTGGCTGTTGGGAACAGAACGTGTGAGAACATTTCAACAGGAAGCAACAACGTTTGTGTTGGGAACTACGCAGGGAATAGTTTGCAGGGTGGTTCATATAATGTATTTTTAGGTTGTGATGCTGGTCGTGTGTTCCAAAACCCATCGGGTCGTCTTGTTATAGATGCTTATAGTAAATCAGGTCCTGACGCTGTGGCAGACAGCTCTATTATTTACGGTCAGATGTATATTGCGTCAAATGCACAAAATCAGTGGCTATATTTAAATGCTGATGTGCGTGTTCAATCATTAAGAGTCAAGGCATTAAACACAGCCCCATCTAGTTCAACAGATACAGGAACAACTGGAGAAATACGAATTTGCTCCGATGCAATATATGTGTGTGTAGCAACAGACACTTGGAAAAAGTGTGCATTAACAAGTTTTTAATGAAAGGAGAAAAAGATGGAACTAAACGAAAATAATGAAGTGGTTGAAACAATCGTACGCCCATTAGAGGAAGTGATTGAAGAAAAGGAAGAACACTTGCGTTTAATCAACGAGCAGATGGAAAATCTTCGTGGAGAAGCCGACCAAATCATTGAACAGTTGCGTCAACTAGCTAACAGCAAAAAGTAGGTGAAAATGGAACAGCCTGTTCTACCAAACTTTCCAGAGGCAGAAGCAAGAGCTAGGGAAAAAGGTCTTGACAATACCTGTTGCCAAATGCACTTGGCTCGTCAGTTTGTTAAATATGGCAAATGGGCAAAGTTCAGCAAAGACCCTGAGTTTAAAAAGCGTTGCGAGAAGTGGCAGATGATGGTAGCAGGAATGATGGGTAGGGTTTCAAGATGAGGAGAAACAATGAGAAAACTACTTTGTTTTTTGCTTGGGCATAAATACAAGAATTGGAGAAGAGGATACAAGACTGGGCTTTATTATGGATGGTGTGAAAGATGTGGGAAGAACAAGATAGTATAAAAGAAAAGTTGTTAAGGCTTGGGAAAAGTAATGGATTAGAGCCGACAGAGTTCTTTGAAAAGATAGTCAAGGCAAAGGAACGGTTTGGTTTAACGATAGGTTGCCCTTGCGACAGGGAGAATAAGGACAGATATTGCATAAGTCCGTTGTGCAAGTCTGATATTGAGAAAAACGGAACGTGCCACTGCCAAATGTGGTGCAAAACTAATGGGCAGAATTGACAGATGATTATTTCACACCCCACTTTCTGTTTTTATAAAATCGTTTCGCTTCAACATTCCATTTCACTTGATAATATTCTGCATTTTCATCATCTACTGTAAAATCGTATGTCCTAAGGCTTTCAATAACCTCATTAGCTTCGGTAAGTTGTTCCTGCAAGCGTTCTATCTCGTCAACCAACTTGTTATACTTCTTTGTTGTGACATACTTTCTTGTTGTGTCTGCCTTTTTCATTTTACCTCCTATTCAAATATCAATGGTTTCTTGTTTTTAATACACTCTGCTATCGTTTTTAATAGCTTCATTCCATTATCTTTATCACAATCACAGGCATCTGTGTCCTTTAACATTTTTTTCATAAGTTCACAAAACCTTGGAAAAATAGCTTTAAGAACCCACCAATCCATTTTTCCTTGATTATCTGGATGTAAATAAAAAGGTAACATTGGTGTTCTAGGCATATATCCCTTATCATAAAACTCATATAATTCGTCCAAATCATAACCATCTAATTTTGCAAGATGTTTCCGAAAATAATAAAAACCAGCATACCCCCAATGTGCGTCACTGTTTCTGAAATCTAATCCCATATTATTTTACCTCCTCAATTTCTTTTAATGCCTTATCGCAAACCATTCCAGTATATGATGGCAAGGAAAGTTCTTTTGTATGTTTCTGAATATCTTTCAACGCCTTTGTGGCTATGGCGAGTTGCTTTTCAAGACGATTACTTTTCTTGATTTCTTCACAAAGTTCATTATAATTTTTCGTGTTCTGTTCATTGAGTATGTGTATTTTTTGCACCAACTCGTTTATGTCTTTTTTCTTTTCATCCAAACCACGACACATTTTATTGTATTCTATTTCTGAAACAGCACCAAGTACCTTCAATATCTCCTCTCTTGTTGGACTATATTGTTTAGGTAGTGTCTTTGTTGGTGTTGCAAGTGGTTCAATTTTCCCATCATAAAAGCTCATTCTTCCTCCTTATGTCTATAAACACCCTTTCAACCATAACGCAATAAAAGCACCAATCATACCAGCTAATACATAATCCCACCGTATCAATTTCATTCTTCCTCCTTATGTTCAACATTGATTAGTGAATCACGCCACGCTTTATCAAATGGCTTTATATTAAATGGACAACCCTCTGCTGACAAATTGCAGGCGTGTCCGCCATCAACACCAATATACCATCTGTCTTCATCCTCGTCTGACACAAAAACTGGTCTTTCGCTAAACCAAGCCCAACCAGAATCATCATAAGCCACCCAACCCTTTTTCAATAGTGGTAATAAATCATAAATCGTTATCTGTTTAGTCATTACTCATCCTCCCCATTCCAAAACCTATTAACCAAACAATAATTGAAAATACAAGCACACAAAAAAAATCAATTTCAGTAAATGTTTCAGTCATTGTCTGCCTCCTTTTGTTCCCATTTTGGTATTGGTTCAACAACTATTTCTACATAAGCACACAATCTCAATGGAATTGGAAACTTTTCTTGAATTGCTTTTAATCCATCCACAAGCTCCTCTAGTGGTGTATTATTGTCAGCATCAACATATAATTCTTTTAAATTCATCATCTTAATGCCTCCATAATCTGCAGCATTTGGTCGGGTGTTCTGTTTGCTGTTATAACTTTTGAGTCTGAATAATTCTCATCATATTCTGAATCGTAGTATGAGTAGTCAACAGTAATACCTCCATCCCATGTGCTAATCATTTTATTCTCCTTTTAACATTCTCTCATAACGTTCTACAGCGTTACGATACTTTTCAATAAACTCAGGGCTAACTCTACGTTCGCCTGCGTTCTCCACTTGAACGAGCCACTCTTTTGAGTAGCCAGTTAGGCGTTTCAAAAGAGCTCTCGTCATACCAAGTTGTTTTCTTTTCTTAATTAGTGCGTTTAATTCTGTCATTTGTTTCCTTTCAATTAAATATAGCAGAAGTTAATCTTCTAAAAAAACTTTCATTTTTAATAAAATACTTTTTGTATTTAATTCTCTTTCCAAACCTGTTTCGTCTGTATAAAGTCCTTTTTTGTATGTCCATACCCTTATTTATTAAGTCACGAATCACACCTTGTAAGTCCATAATTGCTAAATCCTTATATGCTTGCCAAGTTGTAATGCTCCCATATCTTTCTAAGTATTCTTTTACTAATTCTTTTTGTGTCATAATTACCTCCTTTGTTATGGTGGGCATCTTACTGGTTAAGGGGGGAGGAATGGTGTAGGGAGATGCCCTAGCCTACACCAAAGCTCCTAGTTACCAAGGGATTTCGTCCTCTGGTTTCATTTCATCTTTCTTTGCTGGGTCTTTCTTGTATCTGTAAGCCCACAAATCATTGTAAGTTACACGGCACAACTCTGCCAGCATCAGCAAGTCATCAGGGAAAATGTGTAACGTTTCTTTTACAACTTCTTCTCCTTTCTTGTATTTGTGTAGGATGGACACGCTGTAATACACATCTCCTTCGCCTTTCTTGTTTTCCCACACGGACACGGTAGAACCGTTATTCCAGTTTTTAATAATAGGTTGTTGTTTTTCTTCTGTCATTGTTATTCTCCTTTGTTTTCTTTTGTTGGTGTAAATCCTGCTTTCTTCCATTGAAACACGATGCTTCCGTTTTGGTCAACGATAACAAGGGCTCCAATTTCATCTTTGTCATACCAAATACCTTGCACAAAGAATTTTTGGAATTTATCTTTCAGGTAATACTTGCCATTTTTTTCTTCTGTTTCAACTTTGGCAAAGGTAAATGGTGCGGTGTAGAGTTCAACACCAATACCCCACTTAAATCCTGCACGTTTGAAAGCATCTGATGCTTCGCCTTTCTTTTGGTTGCCTTCATCATCTTCACGGCTCTCAATGCCACAGTCCCATTTCCACACAAAGTTTTCTGTGTCCTTATTGCGAACACCAATGCCACAATACAGGTTGTCCTTTACAACTTTGTAATCGGATTGCCAGTTCATAGCACCATAGGTTTCATCCAAGATAGCCATATCAACACGAGCTGTTTTGTAAAGCAACAAGACGGCTCCTTTGGCTCCTACTTGTTTAACCTTTACCTCAATTTCACTTGCTTTTAATTTTCTAATCTTTTCCATTTTATATACTCCTTTGCTAAACAATTAAAACTTTGTGCTCCAAGCCTTATCGCCATAGATTTGTTGGCGTTCAATGTCTTGCCCGCGGTCAAATGATTCGTATTCTCTGTAATCTTCATCAACGCTGGTTAAGTCAATAACTCTTTGACCACCAACCCAGTGAGATTTGAACATAGAGAGGTCTTGTTCTTCTTTAATATCTTTTGCTTCCAAGATTTTTTCTTGTTCTACATCTCTTTGCAATTCGTCTTTTTCTTCTTTGGAATATTTATACTTATCAATAATTTTATCACTTTCATTAAAAAAGTGGTCATTTAATTTATTCATTTCTTCAAATATACTCATTTTACTTTCTCCTTTGTTAATTTGTTTTACTTTTTGTTCTTTGACTTTTTCACGGGCTTGTCCGCCAGACACTTCCTTACGGGAAGCTACTCGGTTTCCAACTACGGAGTGGGATTTAGATTTCCTCGCACCCATACAATCTTTCGTCTTTAACATAATCACTATACACCTTTTTTCGCTATATGTCAAGAAAAAAAATAATAATTTTTCATTTTTTTATCTTTTTTCTACTTTCTTAACCATTTATTAACTAAGTTCTGTAATTTTTACTTCAATTCTTGGGTTGTCGGCGTAAAGTTTTTCAAAGTGCAGCGATGCAACTTGGGCATCATCGTTCCAGAAAGCCAATCTTGTCAAGCAGTCATTAAACATTTTGCACAGGTTGTCGCAGTCGCTTTTTGTTTGGCACCACATCTCCCCTTTTGCACGATTTTTCTTTGTTTCGGATTTCCTCCACGAATAAACCCATCGTATTTCAAGTTTTAAGGCACCTTGCAGGGGCGTTTGGGGGGCGTGCTGATATAACAGAGCCAACAACTCCTGCTTTGTTTGTGTCGCCTTTGAATTGGATTTCTTTCCAATAAAGAATTTTCCAGTCTTTTTGCTTTTCAGAATCATACTGCTACCTTGTGCGGTGTGTTTTGGTGGTTCGCAGTGTAGAATAAACTCAATCATTTTTCCTCCTTTTTTGCTATTTGTGATGGCAGAAGACGGTAAATTACCATATATTGCCAGTTTTTTGATTTAACTACTACTATGTTTTTTTCGTTCCGAAGAATAACTCCTTCTTTTAGTTTGTTGTTTTTAATAAATACAACTTTCGTTCCTGCTTTCATTTATTCCCCCTTATGGTCTGTAATTAGTTTTTTAATTTCGGTTAAAGTCATTGGCTCATCTTCTGTCGGTGTCGGTCGGAATTGTTTCAAGCGTTCAATGATAAATTGCTCGCTTACCAACTCGCCACGCTTGTTATCAATGAGCCACTTCCACACGCCGTTGCAAATCCTGTCCCTTGTATCTTGGTCAAGGTCTGCAATAACTGCCCTATATTGTGGCATAGTATCATCAAGATAAAAAGAACCTTCTTCAATCAAGATTGTTTCTTTTGCCGTTTTTTTTCTATCATAGAACAACTTTGGGTCTGGGTATTTGTTATACAATTCCTCGGATTTGCAGATGTCCATACACATTTCTTGAAATTCATCATCAGTAAAGTCATCTTTCATCATATTGAAAAGAAAACTTGTGTGTGTTTCACTTACTGGAACGTTTTTGAAATAAAGCAAAGCCGTTATGCTTTCGTCAAACTTGGTTCTGTTCATTATGCTCTCCTTTCAAACAATTCTTTGATGTGTTTTAGATTGTGTTCTTCAATTTCTTGTGCTTTGGTGAGTGTTTTTGTCCCACCCACTACCACGGGATTGTTTCTTTCCCACGTTCTTATTGTTGCTTTCCAGTCCTTCATTGAGTTCTTTCCAACTTTCCACCCGTTTGCTGTATAATAATCAAACCACTTTTCTGCATCAACAAAGTTATTTCTTTCTTGGCAGTATGCTTTGACCTCTTCCAAAGTTGGTTTTTGAAATCGTGTCACCCTTTGGGGGGCAGTATCTTTAGATACGGGGGGTATATTATCTTCTCTTATCTTATCTAATCTTATCTGCTCCGACAGACTGTCAGCAGTCTGCTTGCTGTCTGCTTGCAGAATTTTTGATAAGTCCTTGTTTTTATTATATCTTATTTTTTCTGCATTACGTTTCTTTATTACAGATGACACCTCGTCACCGACCGTTGCCGACACGCTGTCAAGGTATGTCATAGCCGTTTCATACTGCTTGCTTGTCATATACCTGAGGCAGGTTTGTTTGTCTGGCTGTTCTTCATTTATAGCCCAAACAAGTTGAAACTTCACAATGCTTGCCAATTCATAATCGGTAAAGCGTTTAGTTATTAAAGTTGTTGGTATTTTTGTCCATTCCATTGTCATTTGTCCTTTCAATAATAATTTTGTTCCGTTTTAAGTCATCGGAAAAGTCATACATAATCTTTACCAAAGCACGCATTAAAGGTTCGTTGTCAACCAGTGCTCCACTGGTAGCATACCTCATTTTTGATAGTGTTTGATTAAATAATTCTTGATATGTCATTGTCCTTTGTCCTTTCAACAATAATATGTTTACTCATTTTTACTCCTTTGTCAAGCGATTTTTTCAATTATTATGCTAGGATATAGCAAAACAATCTTGTCGCCTAGTTTATTTATTGTTTTATAATAAGCAAAGCCATTATGCAAGCACCACAATTTTGCATCATAGATTGTTGGAAACTTCTCCCAGCATAACGGCTGCCCTTTTCTCAAAATGATATACATTTTTGCCCCCTTCATTTGTTTATTGTTTCAAAAAATCGTCAAGGTCTTTCCCCTGATAAGCAAGTCCCTTCTTTAAGTCCTGCTCCAAGAATCTAAACTCTTTACTAATGGCAATATAAGCCAATTGTGGCAAGTTTAATTCTAGCAATTTACTTTCCAACCGCTTAAAATGGCGGGCTGTTATTTGTTCCACGATTTCATCATTTATCATTTTGTTTTCCTTTCTTTTACAGTCTTTTCACGGGTTCCGCCCGTGGTCGGTTCGGTAGTTTTCCACCGTTCAAAGGTTCAACGAATCAAACCCTTGAAAGGTGCGGGGGCAAGGTCGCCCCCTTTCCTTTACTCATCATACGCCCAGTGCCTGCACTGTTCATTTTTATGAATCCCAGCACTTACGCATTGTTCATATTGTGCATCGCTTATTTGCTTTGAAAAATAACTAAACACAAAAAGCAACCCAAAAAAGCAAAAAATCCAAAAAATTGTAGTTTTCATTTTATCCCCCTTTCCTATTTTGTTTTTTGATATTCTTTTTTAATCCAAGCGCGCAAAAGTTTTGCGACTTTCTTCTCTTTTTGTTCCCATTTCAAGTCCCAATTATCAACAATCGCGCGCGCTTTCTTTTCATACTTTGCCAAGTGTTTGGGCTGTTTTCCAATCATACCGCGGTAGCCCGTGCAGATTAAAACGCCGTCAATGTCGTATGCGTCAAAATTCCACCCATAGACACCACTTGTGCAAGCAATTTTGTTTGTATATTTCAAAAGCGCGTATGCATCGCAGTAGCCAACCGCAAGCCCGTTTGTGCCATAATTCCGCGCAAGTTCTTTTCTTGTTGTGTGTATTGTCATTTTGTTTCCTTTCGTTATATTGTTTTTTTAACTTTCTCTAGCAAGTGGGCTTTTCCCGTCTTGCTGGTTCTCATTATACCCGAAAAAAGTAAATATGTCAATCCCCAAAATGAAAAAAATTTTATATTATTATAAAATAATAATATAACCGACCACTGAATCAAACTTTTTTTGCCCTGATTAACCTTTTTTTAACTTTTTAACACTCAAAAAAGCCCATTTTTTCCACTTTTGAAAAAACTATATTTTCCAAAATGGCTAGAAGCCCCGCCATTATTGGTCAAAGTCCATATTCACACCGATTCGTTTTCCGATTCGTTTTTTCCCGTTCTCATAAACACCCGCCACACGCGCGCGCGTTATATTCTCCAATGGGTAAGCCCTGCACAATCTAGCCAATCCAATCCGCAAGGCGTTTTTTGTATCTATGGCATTCACAAGCGCCCTTTTTCTTGTCTGGCTAGCAATACAAAAATCTATTAGATAGTTCTGACGGTGGTGTGATTGCTTTTTGTTTTCCATTTTCTTTTTTTTCTCTGGATTAGTTTTTTCTTGTTTCGCTATCTGTTTTTTTTCTGTTTTTCTGTTCCTTATTTAGTT
>Ga0265301_10005167_pt1 | contig 12911 bp, 11 predicted proteins | sample AusTroGonzalo_MG_2_FD_193488 | JGI IMG/M metagenome (GOLD analysis project Ga0265301, IMG submission 193488) | Bovine rumen microbial communities from tropical cattle in Woodstock, Queensland, Australia - Gonzalo_04 | ecosystem: Host-associated > Mammals > Digestive system > Stomach > Rumen ...
TAAGCGATATGCATTCGTAGCAATGCCGATGGAGGACATGGACCGTATCGGTGGTTGCTTCATCTACAACACCGCGCGCGTGCGTCCTTTTGCGTTACCGACTTCGGCGTACAGAGAGGCCTCCAGTCATTACCATGCGCGTATGTTCGCCCAGGGGTTTGAGGAGATCGAATCGGGCGAAAAACTGATTGTGAGTGTCAACCACTTCAAATCCAAACGTCCCGGGCGGGGTCAGTACGACACCAATCTGAAGCGTATGGAGAATACGGATTCGCTGCTTATGATGCTACCCAGAGCGGTGGAGCGGTACGAAGACGAGGATATCCTGCTGCTGGGCGATTACAACTGCCATACGCAGGAGCAACCGATACAGGCTATCGTACGGGCAGGGTATGCAGACATGTTACCGCACGGCGAGGCGCGCGATTATTCATACAGTTATAAGGGTTTGGTGGGTTATCTGGACCGCTGTTTTGCCAACCCGTCGATGGCCGGACAGATTGTACGTGTTCGTCCGTGGCACATCAATGCCGACTGGTACTACCAGCACGGGGCCTACAAACTGAAGGACAAATCCCTGCACCGCTACTCCGACCACGATCCGATCATCGTAGATGTACAATTAAAAAATGCCACCCGATAAGGTGGCATTTTTGTGACCCCGCTGGGGCTCAAACCCAGAACCTTCAGAACCGGAATCTGACACTCTATTCAATTGAGCTACGGGGCCGAGTAAAATGATTATCTTCTGTTTCCTCCGAGGAAGATCAAAATGTAGTATACCAGTGTGGCGAGCGAACTGAGGGCTGCGACCACATAGGTGTATGCGGCGCTATGGAGTGCATCGGACGCCATCTCGGTAGTATGATTATCCGTGATCCCTGCTTCGCGCAACCAGTTCACTGCGCGTTGACTGGCATTCACCTCCACCGGTAATGTGATAAAAGAGAAGAGCGTGGTGGTAGCGAACAGGCCGATACCAATCAACATCAACTGGGGGAAAGTATTGATGGTGAACATACCGATCAATAAGATCCACGTCATCCAATTACCGGCGAAAGACACGACGGGCACCAATGCCGAGCGCATTTTCAGGGGAGCATATGCCTCTGCGTGCTGCACAGCATGTCCGCACTCATGTGCAGCCACCGATGCAGCTGCCACGTTCGCGCCATAGAACACGTCTTTGGATAAGTTCACGGTCTTGGTAGCAGGATTATAGTGGTCGGTCAGTTGTCCGGAGACGCAAGTGACCTGCACATCGCTGATACCATGATCGCGCAGCATCTTCTCCGCCACGTCACGACCGGTCATCGGCAGCTGCTCCTGGGAGTAGCGCTCAAACTTACGCTTAAGCGAAGCCGACACCGCCCAACTGACCAATGCAATGGCGATGAACAAAATCCAATATATCGTCGTTGTTGTCATATGCTTTTAATACCTTTTTTCTCGCGTTTCTCTCGTTTATCCCTGCATCGTTTACACTCGCCATAGACGAACAGTGTAAAATGATGCATGGAGAAATTCGAATATTTCCGATCCAGGATCAACCGCTCTGTAGCTTTATCGTGGTAATCGATCGCCTTGCCGCAGGTCTCGCATATCTCTCTCATTCGGACCAGACTTCCCGTGATCAGTTCATATTCCCGAGCCTTACACCCGCGTTGCCGCTCCGTGCCGTGCAGAACTTGCGCTTTCACCAACAAGTTCAAAGTATTATATACCGTCCCCACCGATATCTGTTGCGATGCACAAGCCTCCACCAGTTGCTCCGCCGTAAAGGGTTGCGACAAACTGCATACAGCCTCCACCACCATGTTACGCACGTCCGATTCCCGCAGATTATTGCTCTTGAGGTACTGACTCAGACGCTCCTTAGCCATATCCAAGGGCGAACGTCTCATTGTCAGATATGTTTGATATAAGCGCGGCGACGCTTATGTTGCTTACACGGATTGAGTTGGGAGAAGAAGGAAATAATCTTCGTATTCGTCTCCAACATCGATGTGGTCTCCAGTCGCTTGATACCGTACTGCGGGAACCGAGGAATCTGGTCCTCCAGGCAGAGCACGTTGATACCCTTATTCTGATAATCAGGCCGTACCGCGATCAGCAGAAAATCGAATGCTTCCATTTGCTTGGCTTTGAGCGCCTTAAGCAGGTGGTACCATCCGAAGGGGAACAGATGTCCGCCGCACTTGCGCAGCGCTTGGGATATATCCGGCATACCGAGTCCCACTCCCACCAATTCACCTTCATCATTCACGATGAGCGTCACAAAATCGAAGTTCAGGATAGGGAAATACATATCCTTATAGTAATTCTTCTGCCGCTCGGTCATGGGTTGGAAATTATACAACTTCTGATAGGCCTCATCGATGATATCCATGTAGGTAGTACCGAAACGGCGCACCAGTTCGCGTGCGTTCTTCACTTTCTCCACATGCACGTGCGAACGCTCCTTGACGAGTTTCGCGAGTCGGTCAAGCCGTTCGGTCCAATCCAAAGGCGGATACAACTGGATCTCGATCCAGTCGGCCTCTTTGGTCAAGCCGTAGGCATCGACATGCTTGACGTAGTAAGGATAGTTATAGAGCGAAGCCATCGGCGCCAAGTACTCATATCCCTCCAGCAGGAGGCCCTCATGGTCAAAATCGGTAAATCCTACCGGTCCGTTCAGTTCGTCCATTCCCCGGGCTTCTCCCCACTCTACGACGGTATCAAGCAGCGCTTTGCTAACCTCCATGTCGTCGATGAAGTCGAACCAACCGAAACGTACTTTTTTCACTTGCCATTTCTCATTGGCGCGATGGTTGATCAGACCCGCGATACGCCCTACGGGCTCTCCGTCTCGATAGGCCATCCATAGTTGAAAATCGCACACCTCCAATGCCGGATTTTTCTTCGGATTGAAGCAATTCATCTCGTCAAAGAACAAGGGCGGACAATAATACGGGCATTCCGCATACAAGCGATTAGCGAACTCAATAAACCGCTTGAGTTCTCTTCTCGTACGTATTTCTCGTATCTCTACTGCCATAAAGTGGAGCATAGGGGAGTCGAACCCCTGACCTCAACATTGCGAACGTTGCGCTCTACCAACTGAGCTAATACCCCGTGGAGCTAACGGGAGTCGAACCCGTGTCCAAACAAGGAACAATCCTGCTTTCTACACGCTTATCTTGGCCTTGATTTTCGTCCGGCGGCAAGACCCAAGCCACCAACCACCGGCTTATCTGCTTGATTTTCGGCATCGCATCGCAGCCTGCGACACCTATTCTGTGAATTCCTGCGCCACTATATCCATTCAGCCCACAGACTCGGCTTGGAGTGACGTCTCGTTCAAGCGCCTAGCGCTCGAATACGCTAATCTACTATACTTCGATTAAGCAGCGAGAGCATAAGTTCTTTCGCCAGTTATATTTCGATGCGGGATTTACGAGCCTTGCATCATGGCTCGGCGTGCTTACACAACCATTCTACCTGCTGTCAAAACCAGATAGCCCCGAAAAAGTGCACAAAATTACTGCTTTTTTTTGAATTACGCAAATTTTTTTGCTATTTATCGAAAAATATTTGCGTATATCATTTTTTTTTCGTATCTTTGCAGCCGATTTATGCGCGCGTGCGCTCAGGTGCGCTACGCGGACACCTATATATAAGGAATAAATAACACACAAAATACAATGGAAGAACAAGAAAAAGAAAAGTATGATGGCTCGAGTATTCAAGTGCTCGAGGGATTAGAGGCGGTGCGCAAGCGCCCTGCGATGTATATCGGAGATATCTCGCTGAAGGGTCTGCACCATCTCGTTTATGAAGTAGTGGACAACTCGATTGATGAGGCGCTGGCGGGTTTCTGTAACGAGATCGCCGTGCATATCAACGAGGACAACTCCATCACGGTACAGGACAACGGTCGTGGTATTCCTGTAGATATGCACCCGAAGGAGCATAAGAGTGCCCTGGAAGTTGTTATGACCGTGCTGCACGCCGGTGGTAAATTCAACAAGGATAGTTACAAGGTATCCGGTGGTCTGCACGGTGTGGGTGTAAGTTGCGTGAACGCGCTGAGTACAAAGATGCACGTGGAGGTTTATCGCGACGGTCAGATCCACAGTCAGGATTATGCAAAGGGTAAACCGTTGGCACCGGTGCACACGATCACCGAGGCAGAGGCTATCGGTAATTGGGAGCAGCGCAAGACCGGTACGTTCGTGCAGTTCTGGCCGGACGATACCATCTTCACAGAGACCGTTTACCATTGGGATATCCTGGCGAACCGTATGCGCGAGCTCGCTTTCCTGAACGCAGGTATCAAGATTGTGCTCAAGGACAAGCGTGTGGTGGACGCAGAGGGTAACTGCAAGAAAGAGGAGTTCTTCTCGGAGAAGGGTCTGAGTGAGTTCGTTCGTTACATCGATGGTACCCGTACCCCGCTGATCAGCGAGGTGATTCACCTCAATACCGACAAATACGGTACACCGGTAGAGGTAGCGATGATCTACAACACCGACTTCAACGAGAACGTACACTCGTATGTCAATAATATCAATACGATCGAGGGTGGTACCCACGTAGCCGGTTTCCGTGCTGCGCTGACGCGTGTGATGAAGAAATACGCGGAGGACAGTAAGATGCTGGAGAAGGCAAAGCTCAAAGATAAAGACGGCAACTCGACCATCGATCCGAACGATTTCCGCGAGGGTCTGACAGCGGTTATCAGCGTGAAGGTTGCCGAGCCGCAGTTCGAGGGACAGACGAAGACCAAGCTCGGTAACTCCGAAGTAGCCGGTATGGTATCGAGTGCTGTTGCCGAGGCACTGCAGAACTATCTGGAGGAGCATCCGGACGATGCGAAGAAGATCGTGGAGAAGGTGATCTTGGCGGCTCAAGCCCGTATTGCGGCTCGTAATGCCCGTCAGAGTGTATTGCGCAAGAGTCCTCTGAGCGGCGGTGGTCTGCCCGGTAAATTGGCAGACTGCGTATCGAAAGATGCAGCGGAGTGCGAGTTGTTCCTCGTGGAGGGTGATTCGGCAGGTGGTACGGCCAAGACCGGTCGTGACCGTGTGCATCAGGCTATTCTGCCTCTGCGCGGTAAGATATTGAACGTAGAGAAAGCGATGGAGCATAAGGTGTTCGAGAGCGAAGAGGTACGTAATATATTCACCGCCCTCGGTATCACGTTCGGTACCGAAGAGGACCCGAAGGCGCTGAACCTGAGTAAGATCCGTTACCATAAAGTAATTATCATGGCCGATGCCGATGTCGATGGTGCGCATATTGCTACGCTGATTATGACTTTGTTCTTCCGTCATATGAAAGAAGTAATTGAGCAAGGCCACCTCTATATCGCTTGTGCACCGCTGTATAAGTGCTCGAAGGGTAACTACAGCGAGTACTGCTGGAATGACCAACAGCGTTTTGACTTCATCCAGAAATACGGTAACGGCGACGAGAAGCAGATCAAGACGCAGCGTTACAAAGGTCTGGGTGAGATGAGTGACGAGCAGTTGTGGGAAACAACCATGGATCCTGCTCGCCGTATGCTCAAACAGGTGACGATTGAGAACGCAGCAGAAGCAGACCGTATCATCGCGATGCTGATGGGTGACGACGTGGCTCCGCGCCGCGAGTTCATCGAAGAGAATGCCACCTATGCAAATATTGATGCATAAATGAGAATAGCAGTGTATTGTAGCGCGAAGGATGCGATACCCGAAGAGTATTTGGAATTGGGTGACGCATTGGGTAAGTGGCTCGGAGCAAACGGTCACACGCTCATATACGGCGGTGCTACAGGTGGATTGATGTCGCGCACGAGTGATGCAGCGAAAGCGGCAGGTGCTCATGTGATCGGTGTGATTCCGCCGCGAATCAAAGCGGCAGGTCGACTGGCCACCAACTGTGATTTTCTCATTGAGGTGAATAATATGTCCGAGCGCAAGCAGCGCATGCGCGACGAAGCGGATACGATTGTATGCCTGCCGGGAAGTTACGGCACGCTGGACGAGATGATGGATGCCACCTCTTCTGCGATTGTCGGGGAGCACCATAAACCTACGTTCATACTGAACTACAAGGGGTTCTATACCCCACTCCAGCAGCAGATACGCGTGATGCAGGACCTGCATTTCATTCCCGACCAGCAGCACTACGAGCCTATCTTCGTGGACACGCTCGATGAACTATATAACGAAATTATAAATTTGAAATTATAAATCATAAATTATTATGAATCTATTCACTGCCAGATTAACCGGTAAGATGCTCTCGACAGAGGCATTTGAGAAAGCCATTTATGACATGCAAGAGCGTGTTAAACGCTGGCGCGCAATCGAAAAATCGCCTGAACTGGCGGAGTATAACGAATTGAAGAAAGTCGTTGAAAGCAGCGAGTTTAAGGAGAAGAAAAACGCCCTTGTCAACCGCAAGTACAAAGATACTGAGGAAGGAAGGAAGATGATGGCGTACGAACGTATCGTTAGCTCGCGCGAGTACCGCCGCTACAAAGAGGCGTTGACCGATCCGGTATTCCAGGATTTTTTGAAGTTCCGCGAGACGCCTGAGTTCCAGAAAATCAATAGTTTCAAGGCGCGCTGGAGCGATAGTAATCTGCGCACGTCCTATCGTCTGTACAACTCGTCGTATTACAAGAACTATACGACGATGCTCAATTCGCCGATACTGAACCAGGTGAAGGCGTTGGAAGAAGAGATCAATAACCCTGATTTCCAGAAGCGCCACGCACTTTGGGCAGACGCCAAGCGTTGGCAGCACTCGGATGAATACCAGACCGAGCAGCGTTATCTGGCCTTGGCCAACTCGGAGGATATCAAATTCTTCTTCGAGTCCCGCAAGGAGAAGATCGACTGGGCAGAGCTCTTCCGTCCTTCGTTCGACGACGATATGTCTTCGTCCAAGAACTGGCAAGCCGGTTTCGGATATGCGAATCCTGCGATGAAAGACGGTCACTCCCGCACGAGCGAGCGTCAAGCATACAACGGCGGTAAGAACACCTTCTATGTAGAAGGTCGTATGGACCTGGAGACCCGCAATGAATCCAAGAAAGCGCTTGCATGGGATGAGAGACGCGGTTTCGTAGAGCATGTATTCGAGTACACGTCTGACGTGATGAATACCAAAGCGGCGTTTGCACAGGAGTCAGGTATGTTCATGGCCAAAGTGCGTTCGCAAGGTACGGGGCATCATTTCTTCGGTCTGACCACCGGTAAGGTGAACAGTCCGATGATTGCGCTCTATCACTATAACGGAGACATCCATCAGATGGGTCTGGTGAACGGAGACAAGACGCAGATGGTGGACCTGAGAGGTATGCTTCGCTCGATGTACTACGTCTATACATTCCGTTGGACGAAGAACGAACTGACATGGTACGTCAATGATCTGGAGATTCTTCGTTTGCCGAACCGCTTGCCCAAAGAGGCGATGTTCTTCCTGGCGCAGAGTTGGTTACCGATGAGCGAGAAGGGCGGCGAAGGCAAGCTCAAGATCCAGTGGGCACGCGTATATAAAGCTGTAGACTAATATGTTTTTGATCGCCGGGCCATGCGCCATAGAAAATAGGGACATCGTCATGAAGACGGCAGAGACGCTGACGCGGCTTTGCTATGATTTGGGTATCACGCTCTACTTCAAATCTTCGTACGACAAAGCCAACCGCACCTCCGCTTCTGCGCGAGGTATCGGTATGGAAGAGGGGTTGAGGATATTACAGGAAGTGAAGGAGCAGTTTGGATTACCTATTCTGACCGATGTGCACGAGAGTCATCAGTGCTCGCCGGTGGCCGAAGTAGCCGATGTGCTGCAGATACCGGCATTCCTGAGTCGGCAGACCGACCTGCTGCAAGCGGCTGCCCGTACGGGGCGGATCGTGAACGTCAAGAAAGGGCAGTTCATGGCGCCGTGGGACATGGGTGGCGCGATAGAGAAGATCGAGCAGGTCGCACCGGGTGCAGCCCGGGACGGGCATGTATGGTTGACGGAGAGAGGTTCCTCTTTCGGTTACGGTCGATTGGTAGTGGACATGCCCTCGCTGGTAGAGATGCGCCGTTTCGGTTGTCCTGTGGTGTTTGATGCCACGCATTCGGTGCAGCAACCGAGCACACAAGCCGGTGTCACTGGTGGTAATCGGGAGATGGTACCGTATCTGGTACGCGCGGCAGTGGCCGTCGGTGTAGATGGATTATTTATTGAGACGCACCCCGAACCGGAGAAAGCGATCTCCGACGCGGCGAACCAAGTGCGTCTGGCAGACATGCAGAGCTTGCTGCAAGCTGCCTTAGAAATAGAACATATCATAAAATGACGTATTCGGAACGAGCGAAACAGATATTTCGCGAAGAGATAGCAGAGTTGGAAAAACTGGGTGCATCCATCGATTCGCGTTTTGACGAAGCGGTAGAGATGATTTATCACTGCACAGGAAAACTGGTGGTGACGGGTATCGGCAAGACCGGTCTGATCGGTCATAAGATCGCCTCATCGATGGCATCTACCGGCCAACCCTCTATCTTTGTCAATGCGGCAGAGGCGGTGCATGGCGACCTGGGAATGGTCTCGAAGGAAGATATTGTGCTATTGGTGAGCAACAGTGGTAGCAGCAATGAGATCTTGGGTGTGATTGCCCCGCTGCGCGCCATCGGATGCCGCCTGATTGCCTTGACGGGCGACGAGCAGTCTCCGCTGGCCAAGGAATGCGATCTGGTGCTGTCGATACATGTAGATAAAGAGGCTTGTCCGCTGGGATTAGCTCCTACCACGAGTACCACGGCCACCACGCTGATGGGCGATGCGCTGATGATCTGCCTGATGGAGAAGCGTCATTTCCGCGCGGAGAATTTCGCGCTGTATCACCCGGGAGGTGCCTTGGGTAGGCAGTTGCTCGGGCGCGTAAAGAACGCCATGCAGCAAGCCGTACCGCGGGTGGATATCCATACCCCGCTGCGCGAACTGGTACATGAGGTATCCGACAAGCACTTGGGTATGACGATGGTGTACGACGAGGATAAATGCGTAGGTATTATCACCGACGGCGATCTGCGTCGTGCGATTGAGAGATTCGGGGACCTGCAAGTGCCAGCGGAGAAGATGATGTCGCCGACCTACAAGCGCATTCATAAAGAGGCGCTGCTGACCGATGCACTCGCTATCATGGACAAGTATAATATCACGACGCTGGCTGTGACAGAGACACCGGAGAGCGAAGCGATCATCGGAATCCTGTCTATCCATCATATTATTGACTTCAACTAATCACAACATAAGCTATGGAGCCGACTATCACCGTTTATTGCAAGAACACGCACACGTACCACGAGGTGCCACGCGGTATTTCACTCATTGAGTTGAAAGACCGGATCGGGATTCAACTGAAGTACCCGATTATCGCTGCGCATGTGAATTACAAGGTGGAGAACCTCAATTTCCTCCTGTATAAACCGAAAGATGTGGAGTTTCTGGACGCCAGTTCTCCAAGCGGCATGCGCGTGTATGTTCGCACATTAGGTATGGTATTGGCTTGTGCCGTGAACGAGTTGTATCCGGAGATGGACCTGCGCGTAGAGCACCCTATCAGCAAGGGATACTACTGCACCCTGCAATGGCATACGGATAAGAACGCGAGTGTAGAAGAGCAGACCGCACCGCCGACGGTGACGCCGGAGATGATCGCGGCGATTAAGGAGCGCATGCAATGCATCGTGAAGGAGAACCGGGCCATCAATGAGGAAGAGAAGCAGACCAAAGAGGTGATCAAGATGTTCGCTGCCCGGTATAATAACGAGAGCTCCATCTTTGAGACCCTGGGTAACCCCTACTGTCGCTATTTCAGTATGGGGGATTTCATCGATTATTACACGAATGTACTGTTGCCCAGTTCGGGATATATCACGCTGTTTGACATCGTCCCCTTCAAGGACGGCATGCTGGTTCGGATCCCGAACCGCGATAACCCGCTGATCCTGGAAGACTCTATTCAGCAGGAAAAGATGTTCTCCATCTTCCAGGAGTACAACCGCTGGAATAAACTGCTGAACATCAATAACGTGAGTGATTTCAATGTAGCCTGCAAGGATAAGAAATCCTTTGAGATGATCAAGTTAGCCGAGGCGCTGCACGAGAAAAAGATTGCGCAGACCGCCGATGCTATTGCAGAGAAGCGTCCGAAGATCGTATTCATCAGCGGTCCTTCGTCTTCCGGTAAAACCACGTTCTCCAAGCGTCTGCAGATTCAGTTGTTGGTAGACGGTATCCGTCCTGAAGTGCTCAGTATGGATGATTATTTCGTAAACCGTGTGGATACCCCGAAAGACGAGAACGGCGAATGGGATTTCGAGAATGTGAATGCGGTTGACCTGCCTTTCTTCCGCCAACAGATGCACGATCTGCTGGACGGTAAGGAAGTGGATCTGCCGACGTATGACTTCACTATCGGCGAGCGTGTGTTCAAAGGGCGCAAGTTGAAATTACAGAAAGACTCCGTGCTGGTGATCGAAGGACTGCATGCACTCAACCCGTGCGTACTGCCGGACGTAGACAAGGACCTGACGTTTAAGATCTTTGTCTCCGCATTGACCACCATCAATATTGACAACCATAACTGGATCCCCACGACCGATATCCGTCTGCTGCGCCGTATCGTACGCGACTATAAATACCGCGGTTTCTCCGCACGCGAGACGATTGCCCGCTGCCCGAGTGTAGTCAGAGGTGAGCAGAAATGGGTATATCCGTTCCAGGAAGAAGCGGATGTGATGTTCAACTCCGCACTGATCTTTGAGTTCGCTGTGCTTAAACGCCATGCAGAACCGATTCTGGCCGAAGTGCCTAAGTTCTGCGAGGAATATACAGAGGCACACCGCTTGCTGAAATTCCTACAGTATTTTGTTCCGATTCCGGAGAAAGAGATTCCGCCTACGTCCTTCTTGCGTGAGTTTGTCGGTGGTAGTTCATTCCGGTACTAAAAGAGAAAAGGAGAAGATGATGAGATATTTTTGGATACTATGTCTTGCCGTATGCGTATCCCTGCCTATCTGGGCAGACGACTCCATTGCCGTTGTAGAGCGCGCTAACCTGCTGGACGAGATGCCTGGAGTAGAGCTTATTCAGGACTCGGCTGTCGGGCAGATGCTTCAGGCCGCGATCAAAGGCAAACAGGAGCTCGTGGAGATAGACGGTTTCCGCGTGCAAGTGTACTCGAGCAACCAGCAGCAGACAGCGAAAGCAGAAGCTTTGGAATTGGAGGGTCGGCTCAAAGAGAAGATCAATCAAACGATCTATGTGCTCTACCTGACGCCGTTTTGGAAAGTGCGTATAGGTGATTTCCGCACGTATGACGAAGCGAAAGAGTATAAGAAAGAGTTCGTTCAACTATTCCCGGACATGGTAGGAGACACCTATATTGTTCGCGATAAAATACAAGTGATGCAATAATGGATCTACAAGAATTTCATCCCAATCCGGAAGTGACGGACGCAATAGCAAAAGCCGTAGAGAGCAGTCTGGTACAGATCGGAGAAGACCCGCAGCGTGAAGGGCTGAAGAAAACCCCTCACCGAGTGGGCAAGGCGCTTCAGTTCTTAACCAAAGGGTATCATGAAGATCCAGAAGCGATCTTACGCTCCGCGCTATTCGAGGAAGACTATCGTCAGATGGTCGTAGTGAAAGATATTGATTTCTATTCGCTTTGCGAGCACCATATGTTACCGTTCTTCGGCAAAGTACATGTAGCTTATATCCCGAACGGGCGTATTACGGGTCTGAGTAAGATCGCCCGCGTAGTGGATGTGTACGCACGCCGTTTGCAGGTGCAGGAGCGCCTGACTACGCAAATCAAAGATTGTATTCAAAAGACTTTGGATCCCTTGGGGGTGATGGTGGTAATTGAGGCGGAGCATTTATGCATGCAAATGCGCGGGGTGCAAAAGCAGCACGCGATGACCGTGACTTCGGACTTCACGGGCGTATTCAATCAGGCCAAGACCCGCGAGGAATTCATGAAACTCATCGGATAAAGAGGATCTTCACGACCGTATGTCCGCCGTTCGCATTGCAGACGGCGGTGTATATTCCCGGCGTAGCCCTCGTGCCATCAGGCAGGTTTCCGTCCCATACGGCCGTTCCGCCGTTACTGCGCGTCTTACAAACCAAGTTACCGCCGGCATCAATGATGTTGACGGTCGTATTCTCCATCAGACCGATGATGCTGACAGCACCACCGTATCCGGGTCGTACCGGATTCGGATAGGCATAGGCCTCCTCCATCGTCTCTTTCGCTTCACTTGCGTCGGTGCGGTACGAAGCGATGCCTCGGTTGGTACCGACGAAGATATCTCCCCGTATCGGTTCGAATGTGATAGACTGCACCGCATTGGACGGCAGTAGGGAGTTCGTCTCCGTGAAATGCGCCACGATGATTGTATCCTCTTCGATCACGTACACACCTGAGTTAGCCGTACCTATCCACATTCTATTGCCGCCATCTACGGCAATACAGTTCACCTGCTCGTCTCCCAGGAGATAGTCGCCAAGGCCGGTGCCATCGTTCCGCGGGATGATGATGCGATAGCAACTATTGGAGGTGAAGAAATCCACATCTTCGGGAATGATGATGATACCGTTCGGTGTACCGATCCATATACGATTATTACGATCTTGCGCCAGACACATCAGCGTCGCCGGCATAAGGGAGTTACCGTTCTGATCCATAAATGTGCTTCGTTTGATACACCGGTCATCGCTGTTATCGGTGGGTGTACCTCCGTCGTAGAACAGGATCACGCCCTGCGTAGCCCGCTGATCCATCATCCATTTATAGCGACTGTCGCGTCTATCCGGCCATATTCCGGTAGGCGTAGCAAAGGAGATATTCTCCGCACCACTGCGCATGG
>Ga0265301_10005169_pt1 | contig 12908 bp, 10 predicted proteins | sample AusTroGonzalo_MG_2_FD_193488 | JGI IMG/M metagenome (GOLD analysis project Ga0265301, IMG submission 193488) | Bovine rumen microbial communities from tropical cattle in Woodstock, Queensland, Australia - Gonzalo_04 | ecosystem: Host-associated > Mammals > Digestive system > Stomach > Rumen ...
ACGCTGAAAAATAAACATCAAAATGGGAACCGACCTGGTTCCCATTTTTTTATTCCCAACATTCTAATTCACTTTCCAACTCCGGCAACTGATGACGATGGAACACCGGTTCCTTAATACCGCGCCGTTTTTGCTGCCTATAGTCTTCCAATAGGCGGAAAGCATATCGACCCAACAAGACAATAGCTATCAAGTTGCAGGCTGTGAGGAAAGCCATGAAGAAATCTACAATGTTCCATACCAGTTCGAAACTGGCCAAGGCGCCAAAGACAACCATCACGCCACCAGACAGGAGACGATAAACGGTCATCACCGTAGTATTATGCGTGATAAAACGGATATTCGCTTCACCGTAATAGTAGTTACCAATGATGCTGGAGAAAGCAAACAGGAAAATGGCTACAGCGATGAAGATTGGTCCAAGACTGCCAACCTCCGACTGTAAAGCCGACTGAGTAAGAGCTATGCCATTCAGTTCGGGAACCTGATAAAGACCACTTATCAGAATGATGAAAGCCGTACATGAGCATACCAGCAGCGTATCGGTAAATACGCCCAACGCCTGAATAAGTCCCTGTTTGACAGGATGACTTGTCGTAGCAGTAGCTGCCACATTAGGTGCACTACCCTCGCCTGCCTCATTAGAGAAGAGTCCGCGCTTGATGCCATACATCATAGTAGCGCCAATACCTCCACCTGCCACTTGCTCTATACCAAAGGCATCCATCACAATGATTTTCATAACACGTGGTATCTGATCAACGTTCATCACGATGATGACCACAGCCAGCACGACGTAACCAATAGCCATTACTGGTACCAATACAGAACTGACATGAGCAATGCGCTGAATACCTCCAAAAACAATCAGAAGTGCCATTAATGCCAATGCAGCGCCTACCCATATCGGTGACCAGCCAAAGGCTTCCTGCATGGCACCACAAATGGTATTAGCCTGAATAGAGTTATTAGAAAGACCAAATTGACAGGTAATGAGAATAGCAAAGGTTACTGCCATCCAACGCTGGTGTAATCCACGCTGAATATAGTAAGCCGGTCCTCCGATAAAGGAGTCTTTATGCTTCTGCTTAAATAACTGAGCCAATGTTGACTCCACAAAAGCCGTAGCAGAACCGATAAGCGCAATGAGCCACATCCAGAACACAGCTCCCGGCCCACCAATGGCAATGGCAGAAGCTACACCAGCCAAATTGCCCGTTCCCACACGGGTAGCCACAGAGACAGCAAAGGCCTGAAAAGAAGAAATATGCTTAACACCCTTTACAGAGTCAACTGCCGAGTCAGTCAGTAGCCGCACCATCTCGCCAACCATGCGAAACTGCACAAAACGCGTGCGCCACGTAAACCACAAACCACATCCCACCAGAGCCACTATCAGCACATAACTCCAAATGGCATCGTTAAGTTGAGTTATCAGTTCGTTAATATCCATTAGATTTTTACTGTTTTGCTTATTTTTTCGTTTTCGAGCTGCAAATTTACAAATATTATTCGTAATTTTGCAGCAGATTGTTATTTTTATTGAGAAAAAGGATACACAATGAAGAGAAGAATCGTTATCAAGGTGGGGTCGAACGTACTGACCCGAAAGGACGGCAAGCTTGATGTGACACGCATGTCAGCGCTGGTCGACCAGCTTGCATGGCTCCGCCAGAAAGACTTCGAAGTGATACTGGTTTCATCGGGTGCTGTAGCCTGCGGACGCCGCGAGCTGAAAGCTACCCACGAACTTGACTCCGTAGAGCAGCGTCAGCTGTTTTCTGCCCTTGGACAGGCCAAGCTGATAGGTCTTTACTACGACCTCTTCCGCGAGTACCATATCCACGTGGGACAGGTGCTCACCATGAAGGAGAACTTCAGTCCCGGCGAGCAATACAAGAACCAACAGGCCTGCATGCAAGTGATGCTGGAAAATGGTGTACTGCCCATTGTCAACGAGAACGATACCGTCAGCGTTACGGAGCTGATGTTCACCGACAACGATGAGCTTTCGGGACTTATCGCCCAGATGATGCAAGCCGACACACTGATATTGTTGTCAAACATTGACGGCATCTACGACGGACATCCTGATAATCCTTCATCAAAGATCATTCCCTTGGTAGAACCAGGCTGTGACCTGTCACAATATATAAAAGAGGAGAAAAGCGCCTTTGGACGTGGCGGCATGCATTCTAAATACACCACAGCCCAGAAAGTACAACAGGCAGGCATCCGCGTCATCATTGCCAATGGCGAGCGAGACAATATCCTTATAGACCTCATTGAGAACTCAACTAACACACCACATACTGAATTTAAGGCTCATGCAACTCATTGATACTTTCAAACGTGTGAAACAAGCCAGCAAACGTCTGAGTCTGCTCACCGACCAACAGCGCAACGAGATTCTATTGGCTGTCAGCGATGCTATCATCAAACAGCAGGAAAGAATCCTCAAGGCCAATGCCGAAGACCTGGCAAGAATGGAGAAAACAAATCCTCTCTACGACCGTCTGCAACTGACAGAGAGTCGTTTGGAGGGCATTGCCTCCGACATGCGCAACGTAGCCACGCTGCCATCACCGCTGGGACATGTCACAAAGGCCAAGACACTGCCTAACGGTCTCCGCCTTTGCAGGGTGTCTGTACCCTTCGGCGTGATTGGTATGATATACGAAGCACGTCCTAACGTGACATTCGACGTCTTCTCACTTTGTTTCAAAAGTGGCAATGCCTGCGTACTGAAAGGTGGTAAGGATGCCGACAGCAGCAACCGTGAGGAAGTGGCACTTATTCATGAGGTGCTCGAGCAGCATGGTGTTTCCAAGGACGTCGTAGCGCTTCTGCCTGCCACTCACGAGGCAACCGGTGAGATGCTGAACGCCGTGGGCTACATAGACCTGTGTATTCCCCGCGGTGGAAGAAAGCTCATTGACTTCGTTCGAGACACAGCCCGTGTGCCCGTCATCGAGACTGGTGCCGGTGTGGTCAACACCTATTATGATAAAGACGGCGACTTGGAGATGGGTAAGGCTATCATCAACAACGCCAAGACCCGTCGTGTCAGCGTGTGCAACGCACTAGACTGTCTCATCATACACAAGGATAAACTAGTTGAACTAGAGAAACTAGTTGAACTAGTAGCCAAGAAAAACGTTATCATCTATGCCGACGAACAAGCTTATGCTGCCCTTGATGGGAAGTACCCTTACTTGGAGCATGCTACGCCCGATAGTTTCGGTACGGAGTTCATGGACTACAAGATGGCCATCAAGACTGTCTCCTCGCTGGAGGAAGCCCTGGAACACATTGACAACAATGGCTCTGGACATAGCGAAAGCATCATCACAATGAATGAAAAGACAGCCCGTATATTCCAAGCCCACGTTGATGCAGCTTGTGTCTATTGGAATGCGCCAACATCCTTCACCGACGGAGCCCAATTCGGCCTTGGCGCTGAGATAGGCATCTCTACACAAAAGCTAGGTCCACGCGGTCCTATGGCTTTAGAAGAGATTACCACCTACAAGTGGCTCATCGAAGGCGAAGGACAAGTTAGAGCATAGAAAAGCAGTCCTTTACTGATAGAAAAGTACCGCCAAACGCCCTGAATAGTGCCGCTATTCAGGGCGTTTGGCGGTACTTTGTTATAACTTATAAGAAATAAGGCTAAAAAAATAACGATTTGTAAGCGTTTTAAACACCATAACTTACAATTAGGCAAAATAAAACAAAACGAAGAATCATTTTGATACAAAAATAGCTTATTAATATCCAAAATGCACTACTTTTGCAGTCGAAAGCTTTCAAATTGCTATCCGCTGGAAGCGGGGCTAGTTATTAACAACAAGAAAAAAAGAATTGAGTTATGAAAAGGATTGAAGCAATTATCCGCAAGACGAAGTTCGAAGATGTAAAGGAAGCACTGCTGCAGTCAGACATCGACTGGTTTGAATATCACAACGTACATGGTATCGGCCAAAGTCGTGAAGAGCGAATCTACCGCGGTGTACAATACTCAACGGATGTGATTGAGCGCGTAGCGCTGACCATTGTTTGCCGCGACCAATTCGTAGACCCCACAGTGAAGGTGATTCTGAAAGTGGCTCATACGGGAGAAGTTGGCGATGGCCGAATCTTTGTCAGCGAGATGATTGACACATGGAGTATTCGCACAGGCGAGAACGGCGACACCGTTCTAAGAGACAAGAAGTAAATAAGGTATAATGGTAATCAACACAAAAAATTAATTCAGGGTATGAACGAAATTGCATTTTCACTTGATACTGTATGGATGCTATTAGCAGCCATGTTGGTTTTCTGGATGCAGCCGGGTTTCGCGCTGTGTGAAGCAGGTTTTACGCGAAGTAAAAACACGGCAAACATCCTGATGAAGAACTTTGTAGACTTCATGTTCGGTTCTCTATTGTTCTTCTTCTTAGGTTTCGGATTTATGTTTGGCAGTGATGTACTTGGTGGCTTTATAGGTATGCCCAACTGGGGCGACCTGAGCTTCTACGAAAGTGACCTGCCTGTTGAAGGATTCTTGATTTTCGAGACAGTATTCTGCGCCACCGCAGCTACCATCGTGAGCGGTGCCATGGCAGAGCGCACCAAGTTCTCTATGTACTTGATTTACAGCGCTGTCATCTCTCTGATCATCTACCCCGTTGAAGGTCACTGGACATGGGGCGGAGGCTGGCTTTGCAGCGATGCAGCCGATGGTTTCATGATGAGCACCTTCGGTGATGTATTCCATGACTTTGCCGGTTCTGCCATTGTACACAGCGTAGGTGGTGTGTTGGCACTGATTGGCGCCATGGCCTTAGGTCCCCGTATTGGCAAATACGCCAAGAACGGTAAGAGTCGCGCTATTCCCGGTCACAACCTTACCATGGCCGCACTTGGTGTATTCATCCTCTGGCTTGGATGGTTTGGTTTCAACCCCGGTTCTCAGCTGGCTGCCAGCGGTGAAGTGAACCGTATCGCCATCTCTCACGTATTCCTCACAACAAACCTTGCTGCAGTAAGTGGCGGTGTAGCCACCATGTTCCTGACATGGTTCAAGTACGGCAAGCCTTCACTTTCACTGACCCTGAACGGCGTACTTGCCGGCCTGGTTGGCATCACAGCGGGCTGCGACCTCGTATCTCCCATTGGCGCAGTCGTCATTGGTTTGGTCTGCGGTATTGTATTGGTTTACGCCATTGAGTTTATCGACCACAAACTTCACATCGATGATCCCGTAGGTGCTTCTTCAGTTCACGGCGTATGTGGTATTCTCGGAACTGTCATGACAGGTCTTCTCTCTGTATCAAGCGGTGCCTTCTATGGACACGGCTGGGGATTCTTCGAGGCACAGGTCTTTGGTATTCTGGTGATTGACCTTTGGGCTGCTGCCTGTGGTTTCGCCCTGTTCTACGGCATCAAGAAGATACATGGACTGCGTGTAGATGCCCGCATCGAGGAAGAAGGACTTGATATCTACGAGCACGGAGAAAGCTGCTACAACTAAAGAAAGCCTTTAAATTAAATAATTGAATTAAGAACTAAAGATTTGGGAATTATGAAAAAGATTGTTTTATTTGTTTTGGGACTGGTTGCTGGTACAGCCACCCATGCACAGGAGATTGAGACTACTATCGCAACCGACGTGGTTAACGAATATATCTGGCGTGGTCAGGACCTTGGAAACGTTTCTATACAGCCCACACTCGGCGTAGGCTACAAAGGCCTTTCACTCACAGCCTGGGGTAGCGTAGGACTTAGCGAGCCTCTGGACACCAAGGAGTTCGACCTTACACTGGGGTACACGCTGGGTAAACTGAATGTCGGAATCACAGACTACTGGTTCAATGCAGGATTAGACCCTCTTAACCGATACCTAAAATATGATGCCCACGGTACTAACCACCTTTTTGAAGCCAATGTAGGCTACGACTTCGGCATAGCCTCTGTACAATGGTTCACAAACTTCGCGGGCAACGACGGTGCGAACAAGGACGGCGAACGAGCCTACAGCAGCTACCTGGAGGTTGTTGTCCCCTTTAACATTGCCATGGTTGACTGGACTGCTACGGCAGGTGCCGTCCCCTTCGCTACCGACTTCTATGGTACATCGGGATTTGCCATTACTAACCTGTCTTTGCGTGCGACAAAGGAGATTGCCGTGACCAATTCATTTTCGATTCCTGTGTTTGCTCAGGTCACGACAAACCCCTGTAGCCAGAAAGCGTATCTGGCATTTGGGATAACATTACATCCATAGGAAACACAGTCGTTTCCGCATTATTATCATCTATTATTTGGTGCTGTCAAGATTATTTAGTAATTTTGCCAGCACTTTAATTATATAGGTACACACATAAGAACGAAACGAAGAACGATGAAAAGTTTTATTAACGTACAAGACATCGGTCCACTGGAGAAAGCACTGGCCGAAGCATTTGAAATCAAGAACGATCGTTATAAATATCAGCATCTGGGCAAGAACAAGACACTGATGATGATATTCTTTAATAATAGTCTGCGCACACGCCTCTCCACACAGAAAGCCGCCATGAACTTAGGCATGAACGTGATTGTGCTTGACGTAAACGCCGGAGCATGGAAACTGGAGACTGAGCGTGGCGTGATTATGGATGGCGACAAGAGCGAACACCTGTTGGAAGCCATTCCCGTGATGGGCTGCTACTGTGACCTCATCGGCGTACGTTCGTTTGCAGGACTGACCGATCGCGAATACGACTATGCAGAAACCGTACTGAACCAGTTCATCAAATATAGTGGCAAGCCCGTGTTTGCCATGGAAACTGCCACCGTTCACCCACTGCAGGCCTTTGCCGACCTCATCACCATCAAGGAGCATGCAGAGAACAAAAAGCCTAAAGTTGTCCTCACATGGGCTCCCCACTGCCGTGCATTGCCACAGGCCGTGCCCAACAGCTTTGCAGAGTGGATGAATGCAGACAAGGATGTTGAGTTGGTCATCACACATCCAAAGGGTTATGAACTTGATCCAAAGTTCGTTGGTAATGCCCGCGTGGAATACGACCAGAAGAAAGCCTTCGAGGGTGCTGACTTCATCTATGCCAAGAACTGGTCCAACCCAGGCGTAACGAACCTTGCTGATTACGGAAAGATTACTTGTGAAGACCGCTCATGGACAGTAGATACTGAGCACATGTCATGGACCAACAACGGTAAGTTCATGCACTGTCTGCCCGTGCGCCGCAACCTGATTGTGACAGACGATGTCATTGAGAGCCCCAACTCACTGGTTATCCCCGAAGCAGCCAACCGTGAGATCAGCTGTTCCGTAGTACTGAAGCGAATGCTTGAGGCCCTTTAACCCCTAAACCTTGAATTTAAACTCTATGGACATACTTCCCTTCTGGGCGTGGCTACTGTTCTACGTACTAGTATTTATCATGCTGATAGCCGACCTGAAAATGTTCGGCAAGAAAGGTGAACACGAGGTAAGCATCAAAGAAGCACTGAAGATGACCGCGATATGGATAGGCATATCGCTCATCTTCTGTGCTGGTATTTATTTCCTATATCCTGTAGATGCGCATGAAAAAGCAACAGAATTCCTTGCGGGCTATCTGATAGAAAAGTCACTATCGATGGATAACCTGTTCGTGTTTCTCATGCTATTCTCCTTCTTTGGTGTCGAGCGCAAGTATCAGCACGAGGTACTTTTTTGGGGCATCTTCGGCGCACTGGTCTTGCGAAGCATCTTCATTTTTGCCGGTGCAGCAATGGTAGAACGCTTCGAATGGGTACTGGGACTCTTCGGACTATTCCTGCTATACACAGGAGCTAAGATGTTCAACCACAACGATGAGCAGCAGAGTGACCCATCACAGAATATTGTTGTACGCTTGTTTAAGAAGTTCTTCCCTGTAACAGGCCAGATGCACGGTGAGAAGTTCTTTATAAAAGAGGGTACCAAACGATTGGCCACGCCATTGTTTATCACACTCCTAGTCATTGAAACAACCGATGTAGCGTTTGCCGTTGACTCCATTCCCGCCGTATTCTCGGTAAGTCGCGATCCATTTATCGTACTCACCTCTAACATCTTTGCCATCTTAGGTCTGCGTGCGCTATACTTTGCACTTGCAGCCGTAGCCCAGTATTTCACTTATTTGAAATATGGACTGGGAGTCATATTGATATTTGTAGGTGTGAAGATGTTGTTGGCTATGAACGAATACATCAACCAAATAGCCGCATGGCTAGGTGTCAACCTGCAGATGCCTCACATAGAGGTGCCCACAGGCTGGTCATTAGCATTCATCTTCGGCGTGTTAGTATTGTCGATGGCAGGAAGTGTCATCACAAAGCGAGCACCACGCTGATAAGCAGTATCAAGAACCACATCACCACCAAGGCGGCGAGCTATAGAACGGGCAACGGTCAAACCAATGCCCGTTCCTTCGTAATATCCGTCTAGCTGTACAAACTCCTCAAAGATACGTTCTGCTTCTCCTGCAGGAACACCAATACCCGTATCCTCAACAATAAACTGAAGTTTATCATCGCAACGAGACACACACAGTACAACCCCACCTTCCTTCGTAAACTTCTGAGCATTATCCAACAATAATGCCAATGCACGTGTGGCCTGTTTTAGGTTCGTATGAAGAAGAACATCATCTGCTCCCTGTTCTGTTTGCTGCACAAAGGTTATATGACGAGCCTGTGTCATGCGCGCATCCTGACTGGCTTGCAAAGCAATCTGCGAGGCTTTTACATCATCTTTACATTCGATAATGGCCTGACTACTGGCATCACTAAGTTCCAACATCTTATTGACCAGTCCGGTAATACGATCAGTACTCTCGATAATACGTGCATGTATGTCTGCTTTGGTAGCCTCATCCAGTTTCATTCCCGATGAAGTGATAACCTGCGTAAAGCCGGAAAGGATATTCAGCGGAGTGCGTATCTCATGAGACACCTGACGAATAAAGAGCGACTTCATCTTCGACGACTCGCCAGCACGCGAATTGGCCACTTGCAACTGATGATAGCTTTGCTCCAGTTTCTCGTTGCTTTCCTGCAGAAGCGTATGCTCGCGACGAAGTCTTACTGCTGCACGGTGGCGCAGGAAGATGAATAGCAACAAAGCAAAAACAATGAGGACGGCTATGCCCATCCAGAAATGAGAACGCTGAAGTTGGCTCTGAATTTTCAACTCATCCACCTTATAAAGTGTATTTAGCTCATCAAGCTGTAGACGCATCTCACGGGTATACGTAGAGTCTTTCGCCAAATACAAATTATGGAATATATCTGCAGCCTCCTTAAAGCGCCCCATCATCTGCAATGCTTCACCTCGCATGAAGAGGATATCACCACCAGCATTCAGCTCAAGATTTTGAATGCTATCAGTATAGAGCAGAGCCTCCTGGGGTTTCCCTGCTGCCAATGCCCAGCGGATGTGTGTGTAGTAAATACGGTATTGTCCTAAGGGTGTTCCGCTCTTTGACTGCAACTGACTGGCCTTGAGTAGCGCCTGCTGAGCCTCATCAAGACGTTTCAGTCCGACCAAAGCCGATGTCTTATTACACAAGCAAGCTATATAAGTGGCATAATGCATCTCAGGAAGTGTTGACTTCTGACTAAGACGGTGTAGTACACACTGTTCCCATTCATTCGCTATACTCAGCACCCCCTCGTAATCGTGCGATGCATCGAGTGTCTGACAGAGATAATCATAGACCGTAGTAAGCACCTCTACCCTACCATCATTTTCCTTCAACTGAGCGACACACTTACGGAAGACCTCCGCAGCCTGACTATACTGTCCCATGCCCTCGTAAACCACGCCCATCAACTGATAGGCTACAGAACGACCATAGTTATTGTCGCGAGACTGAGCATCATCCAGCATCTGATGTGCTTCACGAAGCGCTGTCTGAATACGACCAGAGTACAGGTACACACTTGCCTTACTATCCCACGTGTCATAATAGTGATTCCAATAACCATGATGAGCAAACCACTCCATCTCCTTAGGTGCTTCTGAAAGCAGCATGCTATCAAGAGCACAGTTGGTAAACACGGCAATGCGGCTCCAACGTGCTTTGTCCTCATCGTCCACATGCCCTTGTTCCTGTTCATAAGCAATCCATTCATTGGTACAGTCAAGCATGGCTTGAACGTCATGACCACTACTGAGCAACTGAGACAGTTGCAGATAAGCTTTCGAACGTTCGTCATAACTCAGCGAAGGAATGACCTGACGCAAAGAGTCTACGGTGCCTGCCTTTACCGAAAGCGACAAGCACAACAGGAACAACATGAACTTAATAATTCTCATCGATATTGTTTATGGTTTGTTTCTTCGTTTGCAAAGATACAAAAAATTAAGAATTATAAGCCGACAATCGCAATTTATTTGTATATTTGCAACAGATAATACAAAATAATTTCTAACTATGAGAAGATTAACTACACTATTTCTAGCCTCAACTATCTGTTTTTCAATATTCGCGCAAGGAAAGATTACCCCCAAAGCACGGCTGATGATGAATCGTCAGAAAGCAAAAACAGAAGCACAAATACTGGTGGTAAAGATAGACCAGAAGAATGCTGCAAAAACCTATGACGCACTGCGTGCTGCCGGTGCCACCATCAAATCTAAAATTGGCAGCCAGTCTGTTATCAGCATCCCCGTTGACAGCATATCTGTCATTGAGAGGATAGAAGGAGTGAAGCGCATCGACACCGGACATAAGCCTAAATACAAGAGTGACATCTCGCGCCAAGCCACCGGTGCATGCTTATTGAACGGTCCTACAGTACCCGACTCTTTACCCAAATACACTGGCAAGGGCGTCACTATCTGTATCATTGACGCAGGATTCGACTTTCAGCATCCAGCCTTCAAAGACAGTCTTGGCAACTCGCGAATCAAAGCGGTATATATGATAGGAGATACTGATGGGCACCCTTTTACAGTTAACGACCCTGAAGCTGGCAAGATAACCTACCCAGGGTCAGTATACGACACCCCTGAGCTAATAGCCAAACTAACCACCGACACTCCGGATGAATATCACGGCACACACACGGCCAGTATTGCAGCAGGATCTCTAACTCCCATGGGATTTGGCGGTATGGCTCCAGAAGCCGACATCATACTTATCCCTCTTTCTGATGAACAAGCAGAGAATAGCGGCATAGAAGACGAATATGAGTTTCTGGAAACTGCATTATCTTTCGCCTCTGCCTATGCGCAACAGAACAGCCAGCCAACGGTGCTGAGCATGAGCGCCAATGACCATAGCGGTCCGCACGACGGCACAAGCAGCATGTCTGAAGCCATTGAAGCAGCCTCCGAACATCTGATTCCAATCTTTTCTGCAGGCAACGAAGGCGGCTACCCCATTCACCTGTATAGGAAGTTTACGGAAGACAAGCCCTCTGTAAAAAGCACATTAGCATTCATAGAGGAAGATGGTGGAGGTTATTCTATTTCAGACGAAGTGAACGGATATACCCGAACGGGTGACGAAGTAAGCATCCAACTTGGATTTGTCAGCATCAATATGTTCACCGGCCGCACTACCTCCGTATGGACATCGGAAACTGCCACAGCAAAAACTGGCAACGATGATGTTACCATTGAAATTGATAGCGAACAAGATAATCAACTTTCGCAATACTTCAATGGAAACATTCTCCTGAGTGCCCAAGACGAGGGCAACGGAAAACTGCACATCTCTGCAACAATCGATGGCTACATTTCCAAATTAGGAACCTTCACCATTATCGTCAGCGGTTCACCAAATACAGAAGTAGATCTATGGGACAGCTTAGCAGGTTTCAACATCTTTGAGTTCTCCAACTATGCCATGGGCGACAGCGAGATATCGGCAGGCGACTGGACTTCCACCTCCAAGGTTATAAGCGTGGGCGCCTATTGCACCAACAAGGAATATCGAAGCTATGATGGTTCAGAGGAGGAAGAAAGCGACTTCAAATTCACCGTTGGAGACTATGCACCTTTCTCCAGCTACGGCACCATGCTCAATGATGTGACACAACCGGTTATCAGCGCACCTGGCGTAAACATCGTCTCAGCATTCAATCACTATGCCTGCGACATGCCAAGTGCCCTGGAAGGTATGGTTTGGCAAGGATTCCCCTATGGAGCAGAAAGCGGTACCTCCATGTCATGTCCTGCAGTAAGCGGCATCGTAGCTCTGTGGTTACAGGCCAAGCCAGACATGACGCTGGACGACATTAAGAAAGTGATGCAGGAATCCTCAGTTAACGACAACTACACCATGAATGAACCCATACGCTGGGGATATGGCAAGATAAATGCAGCCAGGGGTATTGAGTATATCCTGACTGGCACCGTTGGTATTAATGATATGGATAACAGACACGCACAAAGGAACATCATATACGACCTGCAAGGACGGCAGATAAAGAAGCCCACACGTGGTCTCTACATCCGCAACGGCAAGAAGTTCGTATATTAGATTCTTCCCTCTTCGCGATACGAAAAATAAAGCCCGTCAGCTACGATGACATGATCCAGAAAGTGGATGCGCATCACCTGACAGGCTTTTCTTATGCTCTCTGTCAGGGCATCATCCATTCTACTGGGACGAATATTGCCACTGGGATGGTTATGGCATACTGCCATGATAGTAGTATTAGCCAGAACGGCCTCACGCATAACGATACGGATATCTACGCTCACTTCACTGATGCCGCCGTGAGCAATACGGACTTTCTTGATAAGACGATAATTCTGGTTCATCAACAACACCCAGAACTCTTCTGTGTCCAAATCCTGCATCAACGGGTGCATGTGGTTATATATGCGAGTGGCAGTTCCCAAGTCGGGACGCTCTTCTGCAGTTTCCAGTTGCCGA
>Ga0265301_10005170_pt1 | contig 12908 bp, 9 predicted proteins | sample AusTroGonzalo_MG_2_FD_193488 | JGI IMG/M metagenome (GOLD analysis project Ga0265301, IMG submission 193488) | Bovine rumen microbial communities from tropical cattle in Woodstock, Queensland, Australia - Gonzalo_04 | ecosystem: Host-associated > Mammals > Digestive system > Stomach > Rumen ...
GCTGGCCTCCGAACCCGCCTTGCCGGCCTCCGAAGCCGCCTTGCGCAAACAGAATGCCGCCGCTAAACACCAACGCGGCACACAACAATGCAGTTTGAATTCGTTTCATTCGCCGGTTCCCTGAACTGAATCACTGTGATTTGTCAGCCAGTGGCTGACGAATTAGAAAGACACTTATTTTTAAATTGTTGCGGCGGCCCATCGGGGGCTCGGACCAATTTTGCCAGCCAGTGACTGGCGAATTGCAAAAACTGAAAAATCAGATACGACAGAAGTCTATTTAGCCTCATTGGAAAGTTCATTATCTAATTTGCTAGTCACTGACTGGCAAATTGCCGGAGCGCCCCGTTCTTCGCGGAATTGCCGCTTTGTTCGCCTCAGATCAGGCCGGAGAGTTCGGTGAACTCGTAACCGTGCGCGGCGGCGACGTTTTTGTTCGTGAGCTTGCCGAGGTAGCAGTTCACGCCGGAGGCAACGGCCTTGCTCTGTTTGCAGGCGTCTTCCAGGCCATTCTTCGCGATTTGCAGTCCGTAACGCAGCGTGGCGTTCGTGAGCGCGATGGTGCTGGTGCGCGGCACGGCGCCGGGCATGTTGCCCACGCAGTAATGCACCACGCCCTCTTCGATGAAGACGGGATCGTCGTGCGTGGTCACGCGGGAGGATTCGCCGCAGCCGCCCTGGTCGATCGCCACGTCCACGAACACCGCGCCGTCCTTCATTTCGGGCAGGTAGCGCTTCTTGAAAAGTTTGGGGGTGGAGCCGCCGGGGATCAGCACGGACCCGATCACCAGGTCGGCGTCCTTCAGTACGCGTTCGATGTTGCTGTCGGAGCTCACCAGCGTCTGAATGTGCGCGCCGAACATGTTGTCGAGCTCTTCCAGACGCTTCAGGTTGATGTCGAGGATCGTCACGTTCGCGCCCATGCCGACGGCGATCTTGCAGGCGTTCATGCCCACCGTGCCGCCGCCGAGGATGACCACGTTGGCCTTCGGCGTGCCGGGGACGCCGGCCAGCAGGATGCCTTCGCCGCCGAACTTCTTCTCCAGGTACTTCGCGCCTTCCTGAATGGAGAGGCGTCCGGCGATCTGGGACATCGGGGCCAGGCAGGGCAGGGATCGGTCGGCCTCCTGAATCGTCTCGTAGGCGACGGCCTTGACCTTTCCGGCCAGCAGGGCGTCGGTCTGCTCCTTATCGGCGGCGAGGTGCAGATAGGTGTAGAGGATCAACCCTTCGTGGAAGAGTTTGTATTCGCAGGCGAGCGGCTCCTTGACCTTGATCATCATGTCGACCAGATGCCACACGTCGGCCGCGTTGTCGATCAGGCTCGCCCCGGCGTCCACGTATTCGTTGTCGGAGAACCCGGACCCCACGCCCGCGCCCCGCTCCATGTACACATGATGCCCGGCGGCGACGTAATCCCGGACATTGTCCGGCGTGAGTCCGACACGAAATTCATTGTTCTTGATCTCTTTGACGCATCCGATTTTCATGGCCGGGCTCATCCTTTCTGTTTTTCACCCCGAAAACGAGGTGGCTGTCCGTTCATGTTTGACAGTTTTATTTGTTGTTCGCCGGAAAGAACCGCCGCATGCGATTCCTTCTTTTCTATAAAATAACTTCGGGAATGTATTTTTCAAGCCTGCGACGGCCAAAACAAACTGATTTTTTAGCGCAGTCTCTAAATGAAACTGAAAAGTCGATTGAAAAAAGCCGATTCCGCTTGTCTTTTGCGGAAAAGGCACGTATATTGTCTTTGAATCAGGCAAAGCAAATGGAAGCGAAAGATGCACGGAACAAGAAAACATTTTTTGACGGGATTCGGTCTGCGGGCCTGTCTTCTGTCGCTGGCCATCCTGCTGAACGCCTGTCAGTCGGCGCAGGAGCGGGGCGACGCGTACCCGAAGAACTATTACAAGGTCAACGACGGCATCCGCCGTTCCGCGCAGCCGGACGCGGATGAAATGGCCTTCCTGGTTAAAGTTGAAGGGATCCAAAGCGTGCTGAACCTGCGGGATTATCACGACGATGCGGACGAGGTCGGGACGCTGGACATCGTGCGGTATGACATCCCGCTTTCCGCAGGGAGCATCGCGGAAGACGACCTCGTCAGAATCCTGCGAGCCGTGAAACGTGCGCCGAAACCGGTCCTCATCCACTGCCTGCACGGGAGCGACCGTACGGGCGCCGCGGTCGCCGCCTGCCGGATCGTCTTCGAGGGCTGGACCGTGGAACAGGCCGTTTCCGAGCTCATGGAACCGGAATACGGGTATCACAAAATCCTCTATCCGAACATCCCGGAACTGCTCCGCAAGGCCGATTGGGACAGAATCAAACATGAGGTCGCGGCGGATTCGGAACAATAAGGGAAACGCGAACGGAGCTTATATGGACATCAAGCACTTTTTTGTGGAAAGGGGCACGGGAACGCCCCTCATCCTGCTTCATGGGAACGGGGAGAGTTCGGATTATTTCAAGGGGCAGATTGATGCGTTTGCCGGGCTGTTCCACGTGTACGCGATCGACACCCGGGGGCACGGCCGGACGCCGCGGGGCGAAACGCCGTTCACGATACGGCAGTTCGCGGCCGACTTGCTAAAGTTCATGGATGAACACGGAATTGAGAAGGCCCACGTGCTCGGGTTTTCGGATGGCGGAAACATCGCGATGGTGTTTGCGATTCAGCATCCCGACCGCGTCGACCGTCTGATCCTGAACGGCGCGAACCTGAACGCGGGCGGCGTGAAACGAAGCGTCCAGATTCCGATCGAGCTCGGCTACAGGATCGCTAGAGCTTTTTCCGGCAGAAGCGACTCCGCCCGGCGGAACGCGGAGATGCTGGGCCTGATGGTGAACGACCCGAACGTGTCGCCCGCGGAGCTGGACGGAATCCGGGCGAAAACGCTGGTCATCGCCGGGACGCGCGACATGATCCGGGAGGCCCACACCAGGCTGATCGCGGAGAGCATCCCGGACGCCGAACTCGTGTTCGTGAAGGGGGACCATTTTATCGCGAACAGGCATCCCGCGGAATTCAACCGGGCTGTGCTGGATTTCCTGCGGAGCTGAGGCGAAGTCGTGCGGGGATAGAAACGCGCCGCGACTGTCTTTTGAACTCAGTCCGCAATCGTTTTTCGCATCCTGATACAGTCGAACGAGCCGCTCCTGATCACGCCGCCGTTCACAGCCGCGTAGCCGAGCTTTTCGTAGAACGGGACCGCGACGGTCCGGCTGTCGATCACGACCTCGCGGCAGCCGAGTTCGCGGAGCCAGCGTTCGGCCTCCTCCACGACCATGCGTCCGAGCCCGCGGCCGCGGTATTCGGGCAGGATGACCACTCGGCCCAGGACCACGCTGTCCGCGCCGATTCCGTAAAAACGGCAGGTCGCCACGGGGTATCCGTCATCCAGCAGCACGATGTACCGCGTGCCGTCGCCGTCGTGCTCGTCGAACTCCTCCCGCAGCGGGATATGGTGCTGGCGGTTCATGCCCTGGATGCGGACGGAATACGCGCCGGCCCGCTGCCATTCGGATTCGGCCCGGAGGACCTCGATCTTTGTTTTCGGGTTCGGATCGCGGTTCATGGGCGGCGACCTCGCAGATAGATTTCGGCGAGCTCGTCGAGGCGGCCGGATTCGCGTTCCTTCGCGATGAAGGCGTTCACGTACTCCAGAAGCGGTTCGCCGCCCGGCGGCAGCAGAAAACCGAGCTCGCCGTGTGTGAACGGCGCGTTCAGCAGCGGCGCGGCCAGCCTCGGGTCCTGACTCGCGTAGTATTCGGCCTCCAGAATCTCTGTGATCATCACATCCGCCTTGCCCGCTGCGACCAACCCCGGGATTTCCTCGTTCACCGGATGGATGGTCAACGCGGCCCGCGGCAGGTTCGTCCGCACGAACTTCTCGTTAAGCCCGCCGGGATTTTCCATCACGCGGACCTCAGGCCGGTTGATCGCCTCCAGGCTGGTGAACTTGTCCGCGTCTTCGGCGCGGCACAGGACCGTTTTGCCGTTTGCGAGGTAGCCGTCGGACATCAGCGCCAGCTCCTTCCGCGTGGAGGTGATCGTGATGCCGCAGACGGCGAGGTCGAATTTCCCGGCCAGCGTGTCGTCCATCAGCGTCGGCCAGCTGGTCGGCACATATTCCAGCCGGACGCCGAGCTCCGCCGCCAGGTCCCCGGCCAGCGCGGCGTCGAACCCGACGTATTCTCCCGTTTCCGGCTCAAGATAGGACATCGGGCGGTAATCCCCGGTCGCGCCGACCAGCAGGACCCCGCGGGACCGGACCGCCGCAAGGGAATCCCGCGACGAGGCGCACGAGGCGAGGACGAGGATGACGAGCAGACACAGTCCGCTCAGAAGTCTGAAAAATGATTTTTTGAAAGACGTTTTCTTCATATTTGACCTCGATTCCGTTGATTTGTTTTCATGGTGCGGATTCCTGCTGCCGGGGCGTTGCCGCGCCGCCGGTCAGGTCGCGGACCGCCTCGGAAAACGCGGCGAAGTTCGCGCTCGGGACCACGCCGGAGAGCGTCACGCCCGCGGCGAACTCCTCGCCGGTAATCTCCGCGGCGAATTCCGGGAAGCGGCGGCGGACCGTTTCGTAGTGGACGTACGGCAGCGCGAGCGTGAAACGTGTGAGCGGGACCAGCTCCGCGACCTGTGCGTCGGCGAGCGCGAGTTGCGCGCTTTCGGTGTAGGCCCGGACCAGTCCGCCCGTGCCGAGCAGGATGCCGCCGAACCAGCGTGTCACCGTGAGCAGCACGTTGGTGATCCCGCTGCCTTTCAGCACCTCAAGCGCGGGGCGTCCGGCCGTTCCTGACGGCTCTCCGTCGTCCGAGCAGCCCATCATGCCGCCCTGCGGTCCGCAGACAAACGCCATGACCACGTGGTTGCACCCGGCGTAAATGCGTTTGCGCTCGCGCCAGAGTCCGCGCGCCGCCTCCGCCGAGTCGACCGGAGTCGCTTCGGCGAGGAAACGCGATTTCCGTATCATCAATTCGGCGCGGGTCCCTTGTCGCAGAATCAGCATGTTTCACCTTATGGAGTCAATCGATTTATGCACGAATGAAGTATACTTTTTCTTCGGCAAAAAGTCAAGCAAATCCCGAAAAATAGTGGATAAGTCGCCTGTTTTTTTCGTTCCGCGGCTTGATTTTTTCGATTTTCGCGCTAAAATTACAGACAGACGATGCGTCTAATTGTTGAATGCGTTCCGAAAAAACGACAACACAACAGGAAAGGCTTTTCCCTATGAAACATACCATGATCCTGACCGCGACGGCCGTGATCGCCGTGTTCGGTCTCGTCGCAGCCGACACCAAAGACCTCGGGCCGAACCTGCCGAACCCGGATGAGCCCGTCGAAATCCGCGTGACCAACGGCGACGCCAACAAGGAGATCAAGGCGAAAGTCGGCGAGATCGTCGTAATCGAACTCGACGGACCCACCGCGAACGGTTTCGTCTGGCACGAAATGCCGGGCCGCACCGATTCCGTGCTCGAAGCCCAGGGGGAGGAATTCAAGCAGAGCCGTCTTCCGTCCGCAGGCGGTATGGTCGGCATCGGCGACAAGGCGTTTTTCCGCTACCTCGTGAAAACGCCCGGCAAGACCGAGATCGTGTTCGGCTATGCCCGCCCGTGGGAACAGGACAAGTCGCCCGCTCAGCTCTTCAACGTGAAGATCGTCGCGGAGGCCGCGGACGCCAAGCCCGCGTCCGGTTCGACTGCCGCCGCCGCACCGAAAACTGTTGAAATGACCCGGGACGACGACGGGAAGACCGTCACGGTCCGCCCCGGCGACACGGTCCGCATCAAGCTCAAATCCAACCGCACCACGGGGTATTCCTGGGCGATGTCCGGCAAGCTCGACGAAAAGGTCCTGAAGTCCGAAGGAAACGAGTACAAGGTCGACGAGCATCCGGCGGGCATGGTCGGCGTCGGCGGCAGCGACGTCTGGACGTTCCAGGCGCTTGCCGCGGGCAAGACCGAGATCGTGCTCGGCTATGCCCGTCCGTGGGAAAAGGACAAGGAGCCTGCGCAGGCGTTCAAGCTCACCGTCGTTGTCGATGCCGCGGCGGCTCCTGCAAAGGCGGATGAGGCGAAACCCGCGCCCGCCGTGTCGAAGGATGTCCGGCTCAACGACGGCGACAACGGCAAGACCGTCCAGGTCGGCGTCGGCGGCACGGTCACGCTCACGCTCGAATCGAATCCGACCACCGGCTTCAGCTGGACCAAGGTCGAAGACGTCGACAAGAGCATCCTCAAGCTTGAAAAGAACGACTACAAGCAGAAAGCGAGTCCGGCGGGCATGGTCGGCGTCGGCGGCAGGGATACCATCGTATACCGCGCCCTCAAGGCCGGGACCGCGAAGATCGACCTCACCTACATGCAGCCGTGGGAACCCGATTCCCAGTTCAACACGAAATACACGGTCACGGTCGAAGTTCTGCCCTGATCCGGTAGAAACAAGTGCAAGACACGCAGGGGACGGTTCGCGCCGCCCCCTTTTTCGCGTCCTGGCTCCGCCCCGGCGTCGCAAAATGCAAGCTCGAAATTCGCGCTTCCCGCTTGTATTTTCACCGTTTTCAGATATATTAATTCCGCGCAATTCATCTGATTTTACATGCCCAACACGAAAGGATTCGCCATGTTCCTCGGCCCGGATTACCTCATCGGAAACGAAACCGGAAAACGCATTTTCGCCTCGGTCAAAGACCTCCCCATCCTCGATCCGCACAACCACGCGGACGTCGCGGCCATCGCCCGCAACGAAAACTTCAAGGACGCCTGGGAGCTGTTCGCCGCCACCGACCACTATGTGTGGGAAGTCCTGCGGAAAACGGGCGTGCCGGAGGAGAAGATCACCGGGAGCGCATCCCCGCACGACAAGTTCATCTCCATGGCGAATGTCTTCGATCAGATCGCCGGGAATCCCGTGTACGAGTGGATTCACCTCGACCTGCGGTTCCTCGGCGTCACGGATCTCCTGAACGCCGAAACCGGCGAGCTCATCTGGAACAAAGTGAACGAAATCCTGGCGAAGGAGGAAAGCCGTCCCCAGGCGCTGCTGAAACGCATGAACGTCGGCGTGATGTGCTCGACCGACGACCCCGCCGACACGCTCGAACACCACAGAACCGTGAATCAGGCGTTCGGACGCGTGATCGTGCGTCCGACGTGGCGTCCGGACATGGCCATGAAGGCTGGAAAGAGCAGTTTCCCCGCCTACATCGAACGTCTCGGGAAGCGCTGGAGCGTCAGAATTGCCACGCTCGACGACCTGCTTGATGTGCTTCAGAAGTCCCACGATTTCTTTGCCGAAAACGGCTGCCGCGCCAGCGACCATGGCCTCGAACTCGCCTCCAGCGGCACGGGTGACGCGGCCGCCGCCGCGGAAACGTTCCGCAAAGCCATCGCGGGCGAGCCCGTGACCCCGGAGGAAGCCGCGAACTACGCCGACTACCTGCTCGGCGAATGCGGCGAGATGAACGCCAAATCCGGCTGGGTGATGCAGCTTCACATCGGTGCGGTGCGCGACGTGCGCGACAGTCTTTTCCGTTCGATCGGGCCGGACTCCGGCGGCGACGTAAGCGATCTTTTCCAGTCCCACGAGGCGAAGCTCATCCGGTTCCTGAACCGGTTCGACGGCCGCCTGAAAACCGTGCTGTACTGTCTGGACCAGGGGCATCAGGCCACACTGGCCACACTGTCCCGCGCGTTCGGCAGCACGGTCCGTCTCGGGTCCGCCTGGTGGCTCTGCGACACGCCCATCGGGATGAAACGCCAGCTGGAATACATCGGCAGCGTCGATCTGCTGAGCGCGTTTGCCGGCATGGTCTCCGACTCGCGCAAGCTCCTCAGCTACGGGTCGCGCTTCGAGATGTTCCGCCGCATCCTCTCCTCCACGCTCGGCGGCATGGTCGAGGCCGGGCAGATGCCGGAACCCGTCGCCATGAAGCTCGCGAAGACCATCTCCTACGACGGTCCGCTGGCCTTCTTCGGCCTCTGAGGGAGGCTGCGCCTCCACTGTGGCAGTGCCTTGCTTCACAACGGCACAAGGGCAAGCCCTTGACGGCAGAAGTGCCTTGCTTCGCAACGGCACAAGGGCAAGCCCTTGACGGCAAAAGTGCCTTGCTTCGCTCCGGGGAGGGCAAGCCCTTGACGGCAGAAGTGCCTTGCTTTGCTCCGGGGAGGGCAAGCCCTCCACTGCAGTTGTGCCCGGCTTTGCTCGGGCACATTTCCCCCATCCCGTGTCCGAGCGTAGCCGGACACTACCTCGTCACACTTCGTGTGCTAACTCTTTTTCAGCACGCTGGGCGGGAAACCGATCTGCTGGTGGAACTGCTTGGAGAAGAAGAACTGGTTCTTGTAGCCGAGTCGTTCGGCTGTTTCCTTCACGCTCATGCCGGATGACAGCATGTTCACGGCCTTCTCCATCCTGCACTGGATCTGATACTGGCCGATGCTGTATCCGTTGATCATCATGAAATGGCGGCGGAGCGAGGGGTAGCTGAGCGGGATGTCCTTCAGCAGTTCGGGCAGGGGGCTGGAGCTGCGGATGTTGGCCTGGATGATCTCCTTGACGGCATCGGAAATCTCGTCGGAGAATCCCTTGACGCGGCTGTCCAGGATCATGGTCAGGAGCTTCAGGGCGCGCAGGGCGATCTGCGATTCGTCGCCGGCGGTGCGCAGGTAGGCCAGGAAATCGTAGCACTGGTTGAGGAGCTCGAGCGAGAGGTTGATGTCGCGCACGGGCCCCTGCGAATCCAGGGCGAAGAGGTGGCGGCACATGGAGCGCACCCAGGTGTCGTCCTGATCGGGCATATTCCGGAGCTTCAGGTAGCCGGGGCAGCTGGCCTCGGTGTAGTCCAGGAAAGCGTCGTGGGGTTCGCCGCCGAGCGTGTTTTTCATGAAGTGGAACGCGAGGTAGAACTCCAGCCAGCTGCTGTCCGGATCGATCAGGTTGGAGTGGCTGACGCCGGGGATGCGGAAAAAGAGCTTGCCGGGACAGAGGTGTTCGCGGCGGCCTGAGGCGTCGATGTACGTGCCCGTGCCGCGCAGGACGACGGATACGGAGAAAAGCGGGAAGACGCCGCCGCCCCAGTCGATCTCTTCCCTCTTGCGGATGATCCCGGCATTGATGGCGTCGCGTCCGATGGACCGGTAGACGCCGCCGAAGTCGATGTCGAATTTTTTCGGGACTTCGAACATGAGGGAGATACCCTTGGCGGAGGATTATCCGAGGTTGATCGGGCCGTCGTGCGGAGCGTTCGCATCGTCATCGTCCCCGCCGCCCATGACGCGCTGGACCATGTTGGAGAGTTTCTCCCCGGTGATCGGCTTCAGGATGATGGCGTCGAAGTTCGACATATCGAAATTGCCGCTCGTCTCGACGTCGGCGGTCTGCGCCACGATCGGGATGTGCTCGAATTTCGGATTGTGCTTGATCTCGGCGGAGAGCTGGGCGCCGTTCATTTCGGGCATCCACATATCGGAGAGGATCAGATCGACGGGCTGTTTTTCGATCAGCTTGAGGGCTTCCTTGCCGGATTCGGCCGTGAAGACGTTCTTGTAGCCGATCTTGGCGAAGATGGCCTTTGCCACGCGAAGGTTCATCGGCACGTCGTCGACCACGAGGATGTTGATCGCGGAGAGGTCCTTCTGCGCCGCCGAGGCGACAGCCTTGACCTGCTGCTTCCTGGTTTCGGCGGTCTTGGCGCGGTAATGTACGCCGTGGAGCGTGACGCCGAACGTACTGCCCTTGCCGACTTCGCTGGTGCAGGTCAGCTCGCCGTTCATGCAGGAGGCCAGGCGCTTCGAGATGGAGAGTCCGAGTCCGGTGCCGTTGTTCACGGCGTTGGTCCCGCGCAGCTTGGAGAGCTGGACGAACGGCTCCATGAGTTTCTTCTGGTCGTCCTCGGAGATGCCGATGCCGGTGTCGCGGACGGCGAACGAAAGCGTGCCGGACTCCGGCGAGTCTGGCGTGAAGGAGGCCAGGAGCGTGATGGAGCCCTTTTTCGTGAACTTGACGGCGTTGCCGAGGAGGTTGATGAGGATCTGCCGGACGCGGATGTTGTCGATGTCGAGTTCCGGCATATCCGGCACGTCGAAGACGAGCTTGTTGGAGTTCTCCTGGGCGCGGAAGGTGAAGATGAGCAGGACTTCGCGGCAGAGGGCGTTGAAGTCGGTGAACGCGGTGATGATCTGCATCTGGTTCGCTTCGAGCTTGGAGAGGTCGAGCACGTCGTTGATGAGCATGAGCAGGGCGTTCGCCGACGACGAGATGGCGGAAAGGTATTCCGTCTGCTGGGCCTCGGAAACGCCGCCCTCACGGAGGAGCTCGGCGAACCCGATGACGGAGTTCAGCGGGGTGCGGATTTCGTGGCTGACGCTGGCGATGAAGAAGCTCTTGGCGCGGTCGGCGGCCTGAGCGCGTTCGAGCGCGTCCATGATGAGGGCCTTGGCGCGTTTTCTGGAGAGGACGAGCTCGATCATGTGGGCCGTGGCGCGCAGGAGCGTGATGTCGTTCTCGGAGAACGTGTGCTGGATGCCCTCGAAGTTGAACGCCACGGTGCCCCAGACTTCGCCGTTGCAGACGATGTTCGAGAGGAAGATCGCGCGGAGCTCAATGGCTTTGGCCGCCTGGCGCCAGTCATTCTCGACGAAACCCCAGTCGAAGGCGAGCATGTCGCTGCAGACGAACGTGCGCCCGTCCGGCGTGTTTTCGAGGATGCCGCAGACGCGGCTGAGCGTCCTGTCGAACATTTTGAAGTCGGCATGGGGGTGCTTCGATTCGACGTATTCGGAAACGCAGTGGGCTTTTGTGCCGGTTTCCTCGTGCTGAAGCAGACAGCCGCGGCTGGCGCCGATGAGTCTGCACACGTTTTCGAGCGTCTTGCGGATGCTTTCGTCGAAATCGTCCTCGCCGATGATGTCCTCGAGGGTCTCGTTCACGAACTTCTGGTTCTGGATGAGGCGGTTCAGGGTGGTCACGTCCACGGCGTACTTCATGTTGTACAGCTGGTTGCCGCGGTTGTCGCGGACGGACTCGGTGGCGATGATGTAGTCCTGACCGCGGTAGGTCGTGCTCTGGCGTCTGGACGCCCCCGAACTGAGTTTTTGGTCGAGCGCGGTCGTCTTGAGGTCGGCCGTGAAGTCGCGGAACACGCGTTCGTTTTCGGCGGGGTTCACGATGGGATGCGGGCGGTCCGCGATCTTGGCGACGGCGGCGTTGGTGCGGATCAGCACATTCTCCGTGTTGAACAGCCAGATCGGGATGTCGATGTTGTCGAGGATCATCTGGTTTTCGACGAGGGCCCGGCGGACCGCCTCCTGACTGCGTTCGCGCTGGCGGGCCAGGGACACGATGCCGGCGCAGCTGGTGATGATGGTCTCGTCGAGGTCGGCGAATTCGCGGCGGTCCTGGAGGAACGACAGGAAGAGGCCTCCGATGAGCTTGTTGTTTTCGTAGATCGGCGAGGAAACGAACGAGGACTCCAACTTGCCGTCTCCGGCGCCTCTGTCCATGTTCAGTCCGATGGCGCGGGCGAACTCGGGGAAGTCGTCGATGCGGATCACGGAGCCGAAAGGTGACTCCTGCACGCGCTTTTCCCAGCCGAGTTTTCTGAGAAGCACCTGGGGCATCCGGACTGGCCGCAGTCCGTCGTAATGCCACTGTCTGGTGATCGTGAACACGCCGTTGTCTTCTCTGGAGGCGACGACGATGCGGGAACAGCCGAGTTCCTTGCGGAGCGTGCCGGCGAGACGGTCAAGAACGCGTTCGTAAGCGGGCTCGCGGTTGAAGTGCGACAGCAGTTCGGAGTTGATGCGCTCGATGACGAGGAGGTTCTGCATGTCGGTGACGTCGCTGGACGCGGCGAGCAGGAGTCTGCGTCCGCCGGTGTCCTGGATGACGCGCGTGACGGTCTTGATATAATGGCGGCGTCCGTTCGGGTCGAGGAGCCCTTCTTCGAACGATTCCGTGGCTTCGGTCTCCTGCGCGGAGTTGTTCATGCGTCCGGCGATCTGGATGACCTCGTCGTTTCCCTGGAAGACTTCGCGGTCGGTGCGGCCGACGATGTCCTGCGTCGTGAGGTTGAATATCTCCGCGAACGCGTTGTTGCAGAGCAGATAGCGGAAATCGTCGTCGATGTCCTTCACGGTGAACATGATCGGGATGGCGTTGATCGCGGCGTCCCACAGGGCCTGCGTGTCCTTCAGCTTCAGCATGCTCTGCGAAAGCTCGGTCACGTCCTGCAGAATGCCGAATACCGACGGATCGTCCGGGCTGCTCAGGTCCAGCGTGATCATCGCGCGGTAGTAGCGCAGGCTGTCGGCCTGTCCCACGCGGAACGAGAACGTAGTCGATGTGCCGTGCTTGCCCGACTGTTCCAGAGTGCCCTCTTCGCGGGCGAAGATCGCGACGTCGTCGGGGTACACCCAGTCTTCGAACCGCATCGGTTCGCCGTTTTCGTCGTCGGGCCAGAGAGTGCGGAGCATCGTGGAACCGGTGCGCTTGCGGGTGTTGAGCTCGAATCGGAAAAACGCCAGACGGGCCATTTCGGAGGCGTTCTCCATGTTCGCCATGGCCTGGCGGAGTTCCTCGCGCTTGTTCCGTTCGTCCGTAATGTCGCGGAACACGAGGATGGCGCCCGCGAGCTCCCCGGATCGCTTGCGGATCGGGGCGGCGCTGGCGGCGATGTGATACCGCCGGCCGGAGGCGGAAATCAGGTCGGTCTGGTCGGAGCCTTCCGTGACGATGCCTGAGCGCAGCGCGGCGGCGAGCGGCGAGGAAATCGGCTTTCCGGTCTGTTCGTTGACGATGCGGAAGAAATCCGCGTGCTGCTTGCCGAGCATGGCGTCCTGCTTGCAGCCGAGCAGCGTTTCGGCGTTCGGATTGACCAGCGTGACGACGC
>Ga0265301_10005172_pt1 | contig 12904 bp, 2 predicted proteins | sample AusTroGonzalo_MG_2_FD_193488 | JGI IMG/M metagenome (GOLD analysis project Ga0265301, IMG submission 193488) | Bovine rumen microbial communities from tropical cattle in Woodstock, Queensland, Australia - Gonzalo_04 | ecosystem: Host-associated > Mammals > Digestive system > Stomach > Rumen ...
CAAACACAAGCGAGTTTGTTTTTTATCAAATCACAAAAACGATTGATGGCGTTGATTATATTGTTCAAGAGAGATTGCCAGACCAAGCGACACTTCAAAGTTTGACTGATGATGAAAAATATTTGGATTACATAAAAACTAGGGAGATTACAAACAGTGATTATGTTTTCAAATTCAATATAGAAAGGGGTCTTGCCACAAACTTCTTTGTTATGAATGTTTCTGTTGATAAAGATAGTGAAGCATTCAAAAATAGAGCTCAAAACGATATTTATGGTGAGTATAAAGTTCACCTTTATGCAAGTCAACTTGAAGAAGGCATAAACTACACCTTTACAATTTGGCTCTCTGAAGCTCAAGTAAATTATCTTGTTATGAAAAACTATTCAGACCTAAACAACATCTCTCTTGATGACAAGAAGATAGTTCCATCACAACAAGGACTTCTGGAGATTGTTGTTGAGCCATCAGAAGCAATATTTGAAAGATTTGAGATAGAAAATGATTCGATAAATTCTCTTGCCGGTGCAAACAGGGCAAACTTTACATTTGCATATGAAGAAGTGACAACAAGCGGAAATGTTAAATTCGTTTTATCTCCAAACTTTGGAATATTTGAAGACGGAAAACTCTCTTTCAGTTATGATGAAATGATGCAGTTCTATACCGATAAAGGTGAAAAATACAATGGCAAGATCTATATTGCCTACATTTTGCCATCGACAAATGTTGAAAATAATGTTGAAATCAAATTCAATGCAAAGGTAATTTTTGACAATGGTGCACAAGAAGAGAAAACGACAACAATCTTGACAACAAAGCTTTCAAATTTTGTAAAACTCTCGTTTGCAAACAGAAAACTTTTGGACGGAAATTATTATGTTGCTCGCGGTCTTGAATATGACCTTGACTTATCGCTCTATGGCTACAACGAAAATCAAATTGAATTTACTTATTCAAATAGTTATGTTTCTGTTGAAAAGCAAAATGGAAGGTATATGCTTGTTGTGACAAGTGATTCAATACCTTATAGCAATAGCGCTGGTTTTTGGACAGATGTAAGCGTGACAGCCAGAAAAGAAGTTGATGGTGTTATGGTTGCCGCGCGCAGTACATTGAGCTTCTATATAATGGAATATGTTTTGAATTATTCCTATGTTGAAGGCGAGTTTGAAGATTTGGTTGAAAGAGTAAACAATGGGGTACTCTCTACTTCAATAGGAAATCCTGTTGAACTTAAATTCGCCATAAGCCAAATGCTTGAATATGACAGAACAAATGAAACAATAAGAAGCGAAGTTGATTTCTTTGCAAACAATATGACAAATGGTATAACATGGAAGGTTTGGAAAGATGGCGTTGGCACACAAATAGGCGATAGTGTTTCAATCAAAAATGATTATTATTTGATTGACGGGCTCGTTGTCACACCAATCAGACTCTACAATCCAGAAAGTGATATATATCATTTCAGTGTGCAAGGAAATTACAAAATTGCTGGTGGAATTTATACATACGATCCAATAGCAACTGATTCAAACCTTATTTATACTGAATTTGCTTTTGAAGTGCATGACCAAAGCACAGAAGACAGCCCAATTCCTATCAGAAACTATGAAGAGTTTGCTGGAATGAATGTGGGCGAGTGGTATATCTTGCTTGACAACATTGTTTTGCCTTCAAGTGAATATGCGAGTTCATATGGTGTTGAGCAGTTTGTCCCATTTGATAAACAACTTGCTGGATTTGACGGAAATGGGTATTCACTCATTTTTAATGGCACATACAATTTTGAAGATGAAAACGAAATTGGTGTATTCTCACGAGTTTATGAAGGTGAAATACTTAAAAATGTAAAAATCAAGATTGAAGGAAATACAACATTCAATGTTTCAAGCCAGACTTTCAAAGTTGGACTTTTGACTTCAACAAACAGTGGTATAATTACAAATTGTCAAACCGAATGCGGTCAAGACAAAGTCTTTTCTGTGACAAGCACGGTTGCAACAACAGATTCTTATGTTGCTGGCCTTGTTGCTGAAAATACAAGTGGTGGAATTATTACAAACTCTCGTTCAAAAGTGACAATTTATGCTTATGAAAACATAGGTGGTTTTGTTGGCAAAAACGCCGGACATATTGCAAGCAGTTATTTTGTAGGTGCAATTAAAAACCAATCAACAACTTCTACAGAAAGAACGGCCGGATTTGTTGTTGAAAATAGTGGAAAGATTTTCACATCATATGTCAGTGGCGTGCCGGTGGCAAATAGTGTTTATTATGGTGGCGAAAATGGTGACGCAAATGTCATTCAATCAAGTGGAAATGTTGCAGGATTTGTCTTCACAAATGACGATGAAGATGCGATGATTGCGGATTGTTATTCAAATATTTTGCTCAAACAAAGTGGTGCGTTTGCATCAGGCTTTGTTTATGAAAACTCTGGAAATATTGAAAGATGTTTCTCAACCAGCGTGCTTGACAACAATCAAAACTCAAACTACGGCTTCGTCAGAACAAATCGAACATCAAAGGGTGATGGACAGATTTCGAATTGTTTCTTCTTGCAAGACACAAACATCAATACAAACATAAGTATTGTTGATGGTGTGGATGTCAAACCGCTTTCAATAGATGATTTTAGCGAAATGAACAACTTCTCTGAATTCGCTTATACGAGCGGACGCAGAACAAACTCGGTTTGGTTTTTCAACAATGAGCCTGGCCGATCAGAGAATTTTGGTGGACAAATATTCAACACAAAAAGACTAGAGCTTGTTGCACCAAATATAATTGCTCAATCACGCAGAAATCTAGCAAGTGTGAATGAAATTGAAGATGGTGATGCGACTTATGTCACTTATTCATACACATTCGACAGCTCTTATCCAGCACTTGGCTCAATGCAAAATCCAATTTTGATTGCGTCTGCTGAAGATATGGAAAACTATATTTCAGACGAAACTTCTTCGGTGGGCTACAACTATTGTGCTTATAGACTGATTTCAAATATAGACTATACGACATATCAATCAAACAGCATGCTTTACAAAACAAAATTCTTGGGCTACTTAGAAGGCAATTTCTTAAGCATAAAGGGTGCGAGTCTTACATCAAGCCAAGTCCTTGAAAATGCTGGTCTTTTTGGACAAGTAGGGAGTTCAAATATTGCTGGGGCTGACGGATCGCTTCTCAACTTCACTTTCACACCAAAGATCGTTTCGTTTGCAAACACAATGACTGTTGGTGCTTTGACAGGAACATTGGACGGTGGAAGTGTTATCAATGTTGAAGTTTTGCTTGATACAGCAGAAAAACTTGTCGTCACTGGCTACAACATTGTTGGCGGTGCAATCGGACTTACAAAAGGAAATTTTGTTATAGAAAATTTATACAGCGAACTTTCAGCAAAGACGAGAAATAGTGCAAGCAGAGATGCAGACAATATTGATGAGCTTGGTGGACAATATCAATTCTGTTCTTATGCAGGCTCAGTCGTTGGTGCACTTTCTGGCACAGGCAAGATTAAAAGCACAATTATTAATCGTGAAAATTCGACACAATCAAATATTTCAGTTATGGGCAGAAAAGTTGGTCTTGCATTTGGTTATATAGGACAGGATGTTGTTGTGACCAAGGTTGTGATAAATGTCACATCAAATATGATAATAAATGCCTTTGCTTATGGCGGTTTCTTGGCTGGACAATCAAAAGGCAAGATTGAAAATGTGAAAATAAATTCACTTACCACTAAATTTGAAAACTTTAGAAAAGTGCCAAACATTGCAAACGCTATTGGCGGACTTGTTGGTCTTGTTAGTGGCGGAACAATTAAAGATGTTGACATGAATCAAAGCTTCTCTGTTTCTTCACAGGGAGCCAATGCCGGAATTGAGAGTGTTGGCGGACTTGTGGGTGAGATTGAAAGCATTTGCAAAATTTCAGACATCAATGTACAGGCAAATATTACTGGTTATCAATATGTAGGCGGACTTGTCGGAAGCATCCTTAAAGGTTCAGGGAATGTTGACTTTGAAGATATAAGCTTTAATGGCAATTTGGATGCCACAGGGCTTTCAGTTTCTGAAATTGGGGCGGGCGGCCTTGCAGGTCGTGTTGAAGATGGCGCTATTATATCAATTTCAAAAGATAGCCAGGAGTTCAACTCCTTTACATCTACCATCACAGTTCAAGTATATGTTTATGGCACATCTGCAAATATTTATCTTGGTGGCATAATTGGGCTTGACAAAGCAAATGGAAATCATTCAATCGCTTACACAAACGCTGTGACAACATTTGGTGGATTTGTATTTGACTTGGCTTCATCGTCGGATATTGTGAATGTTGAAGTTGACAAAAACAAGACAATCAGACCAACAAGCACTCCTCTTGCTTCAATAACAGACAGAAGTGCGACAGGCTCAACATACGAAATGTCAGGTCAAATGCAGATGTCAAATAGCGAAGGATCAAAAGCGAAACATCTTTACATTCTAAATTTTGGAGAAAATGCATATGTTTCACCGACACCTTAAAAGAGAGAGTGATCTCTCTTTTTTGTTTTCTAAAAATTTTGGCAAAACATTTGATTAAACAAAGATTTTTGTGGTACAATCACTCTTAATAGAATTTTTAAAAAAATTTAAAAAAATTGTTGACATATTAAAATTTATTTGGTACAATGTGGTAGTTAGTTATCACTATGCGCAATTTTAGAAATAGAAATTAACTTAAAACAAGGAATAAGGGCGGTCACAATGTTTTTTTGACCCCCATATTCCTTTTTTTTGAAATTTTTTGGAGGTCTTTTTTATGTCTAACAACATTATGAGAAAACAAAAATTCGGGAGAGCAGAAAGATATACCTTTGCCCAACTTAAAGATTACATTGAAATTCCGTCTCTTCTTGAGATACAAAGAAATTCATTCAATGATTTTATCAAAAATGGCATAAACGAAGTTTTGCAAGAATTTTCTCCTATTGTTGATTATTCAGGAAAGGCAAAACTATATTTTCTTGAGCCAGAACTTAATCTTTTGCCAAAATATGACAAAAAAGAATGCAAAAGACGCAGTGCGACTTATTCTATTCCACTCAATGTAAAGTGCCGTTTTGTTGTTGAAGAAACTGGTCAAGCAGTTGAAGACACTGTTTTCTTGGGCGATATTCCTTATATGACAGATGACTGCTCTTTCATTTTCAATGGCGTAGAAAGAGTTGTAGTAAATCAAATCATCAAGTCTCCAAATTATTATCTTCTTCAAGAAAAGCCACACGACAAGTCTACACTTCGCGGACAAATTATTCCAAAGCGTGGTATGTATATTGAATTCGAACAAGGTGCAAACGAAGTTTTGAAAGTTGTTTTGGATAGAAAAAACAAGATTACTCTTGGACTTTTCTTAAAGTGCTTTGGATATTCTGCTGAAGAAATTTCAAAAATGTTTGGCGACCACAGGCTTGTAAAAAATGTTCTTGAAAAAGAAACTCAACAAACACAAGAAGAAGCACTTCTTGAATTTGCAAGAAAGACAAGACCTGCAGATGTTCCTTCTGCAGAAACAACAAGATCATATCTCAATCTTTGGTTCTTCTCTGACCAATGGTACAATCTTTCAAGAGTCGGCAGATACAATTTAAACAAAAAGCTTTCTATTGAAAGAAGAATCAATGGCCACATTTTGGCAGAAGATGTTGTTTCTCCAGATGGAGAAGTTATTGCAAAAGCAGGCACAACATGTGATGATGAAATTTCCCACAAAATCAAAGCTGCTGGCGTAAACGAAGTTTGGGTTGCCCTTTCAGACAAAAAACACCTTATTCGTGGAAACAACAGAGTAAAACTTTCAGACATTTTCCCATGTGATGAAAAAGAAATTGGCATCTTGGAAGAAGTTTATTATCCTGTTTTGGCTGAAATCTTAAAAGACAACAAAACAAAAGAAAAGAGAATTCAGGCTATTAAAGAACATGCAAAAGATTTGATGATTACTACCCTTACAATGGATGATATTTTGGCATCAATCAGCATGTATCTTGATTGTCTTGAAGACATTGCAAAGACAGACAAGATCGAACACTTGTCAAACAAGAGAGTTGCTACTGTTGGTGAACTTTTCTATGATCATTTCCGTTCTGGCGTGACAAAGCTTGTTGCAAATGTCAGAGAAACCCTTCAAGGAAAAGAACTTTCTGAAGTGACACCAAGACAAATTGTCAATCCAAAAGCCGTAAACAGAGCACTTAGAGAATTTGTTGCATCGTCTCAGCTTTCACAACTTATGGATCAAGTAAACCCACTTTCAGGCATTACTCAAAAGCGAAGAGTTTCAGCTGTTGGTCCTGGCGGAATCAAGAAAGAGCGTGCTGATGCCGAAGTTCGTGATATTCACTACACAAACTATGGCAGAATCTGCCCAATTGAAACACCAGAAGGACAAGCCATCGGCCTTGTAAACACTCTTACAAGTTATGCAAAAGTAAACGAATATGGTTTCCTTGAAACACCTTATAGACGCGTAAACAAAGAAACAGGCGTCGTTTCAAATGAATGCGAATATTTCATGGCAGACATTGAAGACACTGCTTATATTGCTCAGGCAACCGAACCAATTGACGAAGAAGGTCACTTTGTAAACAAGCGTATTATTTGCCGTCACAAAGATTATGCAATTGAAGTTCCTGCAAAACAGGTTGACCTTGTTGATGCTTCACCAAGACAATTTATTTCAGTTGCTACATCACTTATTCCATTCGTAAACTCAAACGAAGCAAACAGAGCTTTGATGGGCGCAAACATGCAGCGTCAAGCCGTTCCACTTCTTAGACCAGAATCACCTATCGTTGGAACAGGAATGGAAGCCAAGGTTGCTCACGATTGCGGATATACTCAACTTGCTCGTGAGAGCGGTGAGGTGACATATGTTTCAGCCGATGAAGTTAGAGTAAAAAACATCAAAGGTGAAACAGATATATACACTCTTATTAAATTCGATAAAACAAACGATGAAACTTGCTTCAACCAAAAACCTTGCGTAAAGAAAGGCGACAAAGTGTTGAAGGGCGAAGTAATCATTGATGGTTATTCAACACAAGATGGCGAACTTGCTCTTGGAAAGAATGTTCTTGTTGGTTATATGAACTGGGAAGGATACAACTACGAAGACGCTATCATCATCAATGAAAGACTTGTTAAAGAAGATGTTTATACATCAATCTGCCTTAAAGTTGAAGAAATTAAATGCCGTACAACAAAACTTGGCGATGAAGTAATCACAAGAGATATTCCAAACCTTGGCGAAGATGCTCTCAAAAACTTGGATGAAAACGGAATCATCAGAATTGGTGCTGAAGTGACATCAGGCGACATCTTGGTTGGAAAGGTTACACCAAAAGGTGAAACAGAACTTTCTCCTGAAGAAAGACTTCTTAGAGCAATCTTTGGTGAAAAAGCAAGAGAAGTTCGTGACACATCACTCCGTGTTCAACACGGCAAGGGCGGTGTAGTCGTTGATGTTCAAGTATTTAGCAGAAAGAACAAAGACGAATTAGAGCCTGGTGTAAACGAACTCGTAAAAGTTTATATCGCACAGAAGAGAAAACTCTCTGTCGGCGACAAGATGTCAGGAAGATACGGAAACAAGGGTTGTATTTCAATTGTTCTTCCAGAAGCAGATATGCCATTTATGGCAAATGGTCGTCCACTCGATATCGTATTAAACCCACTTGGCGTTCCTTCTCGTATGAACTTGGGGCAAGTTCTTGAAGTTCATCTTGGACTTGTTGCTGGCTCACTTGGCTGGAAGGTTGCTACTCCATCTTTTGATGGTGCAGACGCAGAGAAAATTCAACAACTTTTGGTTGAAAACAACTTCCCTGCTGACGGAAAAGTTCAACTTTATGATGGACGAACAGGCGAACCATTTGAAAACAAAACAACAATTGGTATGAAATATATGCTCAAGCTCAACCACATGGTTGACAGCAAGATTCATGCTCGTTCAATTGGACCATACTCACTCATTACCCAACAACCACTCGGCGGAAAAGCGCTCTTTGGTGGACAAAGATTTGGTGAAATGGAAGTTTGGGCACTTGAAGCTTATGGAGCGTCTCATGTATTGCAAGAAATGCTCACAGTCAAATCAGATGATGTTGTTGGCCGTGTAAAGACATTTGAAGCAATCGTTAAGGGTCAACCAATTGCCGAACCAGGAATTCCTGAATCATTCAAAGTTTTGGTGAAAGAACTTCAAGCTCTTGCGCTTGATGTCAAGATTTTGACAGAAAATGACGAAGAGATTGAACTTCCAGAACTTTCACAAGACGAACAAGACAAGGTCGGACTTGACAACGAAGTTGAAAAAGACCTTAAGAATGTCACTCTTGATATTGATGATATCGTGGCTGACAAACAAGAAGAAAAGACAGAAATAGAAAAAGAAATTGAAGAAGAGACAACACCAGCAGGACTTGATGATATTGACCTGTTTGATGACTTTGGCGATTTTGACGAATAAAAATTTTAATAATGCTACAGCATTTTGAAATAATACAAAAAAGTTTAATAAGGGGAAAATATGTTTGAACTTAACAACTTTGAAAAAATAAAAATAGGTATTGCATCACCTGAAAAGATTAGAGAGTGGTCACACGGCGAAGTGACAAAGCCAGAAACCATAAACTATCGTACTCAAAAGCCAGAGCGTGATGGACTTTTTTGCGAGAAAATTTTTGGACCTAAAAAGGACTGGGAATGCCACTGCGGAAAGTACAAACGCATTCGCTATCGCGGCGTAGTTTGTGACAAATGTGGTGTCGAAGTGACAAGGTCAAAAGTTCGTCGTGAAAGAATGGGTCACATCGAGCTTGCTGCTCCATGTACACACCTTTGGTATTTTAGATCTGTTCCTTCAAGAATCGGAACACTTCTTGATTTGACTCCAAAAACTTTGGAACAAGTGGTTTATTATATCAATTATATTGTCACTGATCCAAAGGGCACAGACCTTGAATACAAACAGATATTAAACGACAAAGAATATCGCGATGCAATTGAAAAATATGGCTACAAGAGTTTTGACGCTGGCATGGGAGCAGAAGCTATCAAGACTTTGCTTTCTCATGTTGACCTTGAAAAGAGCAGTGCAGAGCTTAAAGAAGAACTCAAAACAGCAAAAGGCCAAAGAAAAATTAAAGCATCAAAGAAACTTGATGTTGTTGAATCATTTAGAAAGAGTGGAAACAATCCTACTTGGATGGTTTTGGATGTTATTCCAGTTATTCCACCAGATCTTCGACCAATGGTTCCATTGGATGGTGGCAGATATGCAACATCTGACTTAAACGACCTTTATAGAAGAGTAATAAACAGAAACAATCGTCTCAAAAAACTTATCGAACTTGGTGCACCAGATGTCATTGTTAGAAACGAAAAGCGTATGCTTCAAGAAGCAGTCGACAATTTGATTGACAATGGAAAGCGTGGAAAGCCGGTTCAAGGTTCAAAACAGAGAGATTTGAAATCACTCACCGCAATGCTTGGCGGAAAACAAGGAAGATTTAGACAAAACCTTCTTGGAAAGCGTGTTGACTATTCTGGTCGTTCAGTTATTGTCGTTGGTCCAGAACTTAAAATGTACCAATGCGGACTTCCAAAAGAAATGGCTCTCGAACTTTTCAAGCCTTTCATCATAAACAGACTTATTGATATGAATCAATCAAACAATATCAAAACAGCAAAGCGTATGATTGAAAGAGAAAAACCAATCGTTTGGGATGTTTTGGCTGATGTTATTAAAGATCATCCAGTTCTTTTAAACAGAGCTCCAACACTTCACAGACTTTCAGTTCAAGCGTTTGAACCTGTTTTGGTAGAAGGGAGAGCAATCAAACTTCACCCATCTGTTTGTGCTGCGTTCAACGCGGACTTCGACGGTGACCAAATGCCTGTTCATATTCCACTTTCAATTGATGCTAGGACCGAAGCAAGAACACTTATGCTCGCTTCAAACAACATTCTCAAGCTTTCTGATGGCGAACCTATCGTCACACCAGCACAAGACGTTGTTCTTGGATGCTATTATTTGACACTTATCAGACCAGGTGCAAAAGGCGAAGGCTCATTTTATTCTTCAATTGATGAAGTTATTATGGCTCATCAAACAAAGGCACTTGACCTTCAAGCTGAAATTTCAGTAAGAATTGAGAAAGAAGTTGACGGAAAGAAATATTCAAAGCGTATCACAACTTCTGTCGGAAGAATCTTGTTCAACAACATCATTCCACAAGATTTGGGATATGTTGATAGAACAAATCCAGAAAACATCTGTGAACTTGAAATCAACAAGCCAGTTATGAAGAAAGAACTCAAAAAGATTGTTGCTGACTGCTACGATAGATTTGGTACGACAGAATGTTCTAAACTTGTTGATAGACTCAAGGATATTGGATACAAATATTCTACACTTGCGTCGATTTCTGTAAACATCTTCGATATTCAAGAACCAGAAGAAAAAGCTGAGATTTTGAAAGAAGCCGAAGCAAAAGTTTTGGAAAATGAAAAGATGCTTCGTCGTGGACTTATTACACTTGAAGAAAAAGTAAACGAAAACTGCAATGTATGGAACGACGCGGTAAACCAAGTTCAATCAGCGGTTGTAAAACACCTTGACACATTCAATCCATTCAGCCTTATGGTGCTTTCTGGTGCTCGTGGAAACAACACACAGTTAAACCAAGACTGCGGTATGATCGGAATCAAGGCTACAGCATCTGGTGTAAAGAATGATACACCAATCAAATCTTCATTCAAATCTGGACTTACTCCAATCGAATATTTCATCAACTCTCGTGGTTCGAGAAAAGGTTTGTCAGATACAGCGCTCAAAACAGCTGACTCTGGTTATTTGACAAGAAGACTTGTTGATATTGCACAAGATGTAGTTATCACATCTGAAGACTGCTTTGCAGATTCTGGTGAAAAAGTCAAAGGCGTGACAGTTTCTGACCTTGTTGTTGACGGATTTGTTCAAGAAACCCTTGAAGAAAGAATCTATGGAAGAGTTGCGGTTGAAGATATCGTCGATCCAAAGACAAAAGAACTTATCGTTCCAGCAAATACAATGATTTCAAAGGCACAAGCCGCAAAAGTTGTAAAGGCTGGCATAAAAGAAGTTCAAATCAGATCACTTATCACTTGCCGTTGCAAACATGGTGTTTGTGCAAAATGTTATGGAAGAAGTTTGTCTGGCAAAGATATGGTCACACTTGGCGAAGCAGTTGGTATTATCGCTGCTCAGTCAATTGGCGAACCAGGAACTCAGCTTACTATGAGAACATTCCACACTGGTGGTGCTGCCGTTGCTGCCGACATTACACAAGGTCTTCCTAGAGTTGAAGAAATTTTCGAAGCTAGACGACCAAAGGGTGAATGTTTGCTTTGTGAAGTTTCTGGAAAAGTTCAAATCAAAGAAGATGTTAAAAATTATTACATCACAATCATCACAGGCGAAGGCGACATAGACTATGAAGTTAGAAAACCTGCTGTGCTCAAAGTTAAAAACGGCGACACAGTCGAACCAGGTACCCAACTTACAGCTGGGGCAATAAATCCAGCCGACCTTCTTGTGACAAAGGGATTGAAAGGACTTCAACAATATTTGCTTTCAGAAGTTATTTCAGTTTATCGTGGACAAGATGTTAAGGTTAATGACAAACACATTGAAATTATCATAAGACAAATGCTCAAGAAAGTTAAGATTGAGGATTCTGGAGATACTGAACTTCTTTCTGGAGAAATCGTTGATATTTCAAGATGTGAAGAAGAAAACGAAAGAGTTCTCAAAAATGGTGGAAGACCTGCAATTGCGAGAAGAATCTTGCTTGGTATCACAAAGGCATCCCTTTCAACAGAATCATTCCTTTCTGCATCATCATTCCAGGAGACATCAAGAGTTCTTACTGATGCTGCACTTAAAGGAAAGGTTGACAATCTTATCGGCATCAAAGAAAATGTCATTATCGGAAAACTTATTCCTGCCGGAACAGGCCTTAAAAAATATCGTGGCATAGTTCCTGTAAGAGTTGAAACTGATGACGAGACAGAAATAGGCTAATTAAAAAAAAGAGTTTGGTTAAAACTCTTTTTTCTTTGACAAAATCGCAATTAAACAATATAATATTTTTGATTATCGGAGATTTTATGAAAAAAAGAGTGTTGACAGGCATAAAACCAACAGGTTATGCACATTTGGGCAATTATTTTGGCATGATTAAACCAGCGATTGAAATGTCAAAAAGTGATGAGTTTGACAATTTTTATTTTATTGCAGACTATCATGCACTTACTACATTGAAGACAAAAGAAGAAATGATTGAATATACCTACAACATTGCTTGCACATGGCTTGCTTGTGGTTTAGATCCAGACAAAGTTGTTTTCTATCGTCAGTCAGATATACCAGAAACATTTGAACTCAATTGGATTTTGTGCAATGTGACACCAAAGGGCCTTATGAACAGGGCACACGCCTACAAGGCTGTGGTAGAAAAAAATGAAGAAGAAAACGAAGACAAAGACTTTGGTGTAAATATGGGCCTTTACAATTATCCTATTTTGATGGCTGCTGACATTTTGCTGTTTGATACAAACTATGTTCCTATCGGACTGGATCAAAAACAACACATCGAAATAGCGCGAGATATCGCAAATGCTTTCAACAACAAATATGGAAAGACCTTTACCGAACCTGAGGAGATTATTCAAAAAGAAGTTCACACTCTTGTTGGTCTTGATGGAAGAAAAATGAGCAAGAGTTATGGAAACACAATCCAACTTTTCACAACAGAAGATGTATTGAGAAAATCAATAAATCGAATTGTCACCGACAGCCGCTTGCC
>Ga0265301_10005173_pt1 | contig 12903 bp, 20 predicted proteins | sample AusTroGonzalo_MG_2_FD_193488 | JGI IMG/M metagenome (GOLD analysis project Ga0265301, IMG submission 193488) | Bovine rumen microbial communities from tropical cattle in Woodstock, Queensland, Australia - Gonzalo_04 | ecosystem: Host-associated > Mammals > Digestive system > Stomach > Rumen ...
TGATGCACCCCTGTTCTTGCATTATTCTCCCATATATCCTCTATCTCATCCTGTGTGGCAAGGGGATTTAAGGATGATGCTCCTTCGGGGATTTTTTCCCTTACTTCGGTGTCAGCGAATCCATACACATCGTCTGTCTTTTTGTTTTTATATGTCTCCAAAAATATATCTGGCATTATATTGATCTCCTCTCATTAAAATTCTATCTGTGTACCTGTAATGACCGGGGCCAGACCAAGATCGCTGGCATCCAGATTACCCTCAAGCACAACATTGTTAATCTGTGGCTGGTTTGTCATTTCTTCGTAATCAAACGTGCCACCTGTCGGATGAGCCTTCGTGAATGCAACCGCTGCTGCGTATGTTTCTGCATCAAACATAACGTCACCCCCTTATACCCAAGACCATTTGCCATCGGACTTTAAAAAACCAACCTCGCCTGATGCCGTGACAACCGATGATCCGTGCTGCATATCTCCGTCCGGCATACCAACAAACTCTGCACCGGGAACAACCTCTGCCTTGTTGTCAGCAAATGCCTGAATCTGATACTCTTTGATGCCATCGCCGGGCTGTTTAGACCAACCTGTAACTGTAATCATAATTGTCCTCCTTGTATTAAAATTCTATTTGTGTGCCCGTGATAACCGGGGCATAAAGACCGTCAACTTTGGTTTTGTATGCGTTGTCAAAGTCATTTGTGGACAGACCTTTACCGTTGACCTTATCCACCTTATCATCCAATCCTGTCAAAGCAGATGATGCGTTACTTGCCGCCGTGTCTGCTGTGGATGCCGCAGAAAAAATGCCATCCTCGATATGTGTTAATCGGGTGGCATTTAGTGGTGTAGTCTTTGATGGTAGGTTTGACCATGTTTGTTTGGTATATGCCATGATGAGCCTCCTATGTGGTTATGTGCGTTGTTACGGTGAATGAGTAAGTATCGCCTGCGGAGAAAGAAACATTGCTGACTTTCCATGCTAATACATCACCTCCCCAATTCGTACCAATATAAAATTCAGTTCCTGCTTCGGTAAATTTCCCTGAATAAAGAATTTTAAAGCCGTTTAAATTATCTGATACCACAGTTGAGGCTTGGTTGCTTACTATTGTATTTTTTGCGGAATTTCGCAAAGTGCCATCGTTCAAACACAAATACACTCTATAATTGTCGTTCCATACTACTGTGCTCTTTAGCTCTATGGTCGCATGACTAAAATCAACTGATGCCATATTTTCTCTCCTATTCTGTATAATTCTCTATGGTAACTGACATTCCAACTCCGATATTGCTCTGTGGTACACCGTTAATACTGACAGACACACCGACTGATAAAGCACCCTGTGGAACATTTGTAATAAAAACAGTCGGTGACGGTTGTCCGCCACCACGTTCAAAAAAAAGCCAACTGCCACCTACCTTTTGCCATATTTTTGTAATCTGATATCCGTCATTCTCGATATAGATATCGCCATCTTCACCCATCGCAGGTGGTGTATCGCCATATCCATAATTGTTGCACCTTACCCATGCACCATTTTCGTATCGGAATAACCGCTTTGGATCATTTCCATACCATACCAAATCACCTGTATTGCCCGGAAATGTCGGATATAAGATGTCGGAATCAATAAAATTCTGCTTATTCGCAATCTCCTCACCCTGATGGCTTAAGGTATCGTCAATATCATTTATATTGTTATTGATATTGTTGACATCATTCTGAAGATTTGCGACATCCTCTGCCAATCCATCACCAATAGAAACAGGCTGTGCTTCTGGCTGATACTCGTTGCCTGTTGCGTCATAAGTGTCCGTCATCCATTGGATGCCCCTAAGCGACCGCTTCATCACCGTGAAGCCCATGATCTCGGTTTCAGGCTGTCCAAACGAATAATCAAACACATAATATGCAACCGCATCACCAACCTCGACAAATGGCAAACCGACTGATTCTGCGCTGAATGGCTGATATACTGCGTACTGAACCTTATCAAGTATATTCTCTGCAACCGTTTCCTTTGTTGCTTTTGCAGCTCCATTCAGGAGCATATTGCCTTCAATCAGCAGTACATTGTCATCATCACCTGCCGTTGCATAATTGACATCGCTCGTGCCATCCCGAACTGTAACCCCTGTGATCTGCGCAAGGGTGTAGTCTTCGTATGAGATCGTCTTGTATTTGTCAATGTATTGCGTTTCCATGACAGGCTCTGCCGGATAATTGTCATCAGCAGGGAAATTATCATCAGAAGGAAACGGCAAAAACTCAGATGGCATCTCCAAATCAATGTAATGAAACTTGCCATCAGCACAGATCCGACCGAATACACCGTTTATCTGACAGATTGCCCTTATTACATCAATAACTGCCAGTTCACCATCTTCAACCGTCTGCTCGACTGTAATATCGTCATTGACAAGGGTGATGGTTTCTTGTGTGACTCCGATAAATGAGAATACAGAATCCCTCAAGGTTTTGATGGTAACAGGAAAATTCAATGCGGCATAAGTATCAAAATAATTCTTGTCCTGCCATTTATAAAGCGCATCATAACAGGACAGCTTCTGATATGACCTATCCCTTACAGTCTCGACCGAATCGACATATCCCTCATAGATTCTGTTCCATGATCCACCGTCAATCCGTATGTCAACTTGTATCTTCTTGTTCTTTAACTGAACACCCTGATTCCGTATTTCAATGCCAAATCTATTGCTGATACATCCAACAATCGATAGCTCGGCATTGCCATCAAATATAGCTTCTTCAAGGCTTAAGGATTCGCTATATATTTCATCGTTCAATATCGTCAGGTTAAGCTGTGGAAATGTCAGTTTGATTTCCTTCAGATATTGCCCGGTCATATATTTGGCTTTGTCTGTATCGCTAAATGGTAGTGCCATCTTACGGCTCCTCTACTGTAACCTCAAATACGTCAAACACATCTGCCCACTTTGCATTCCGTTTACGGACAGGCTCAAAATCCAAGAACACGTTTGTACTTGCCTGCAAACTGTCAATCGTGTCATTGTTAGTCTTAAGCTGCACAGGATATGTATTGTCTGATGTTTTATTCGTTGCCAAGGCAGTCAGAAATGTCTGCAAATCCGTCTGTGTCTTAAAAAACATCTGAAACGTGCCCTTCAACTTCTGCCCTACCACATCCTTGTGCTTAACTTGACCGCCATCTGTCCATTCCTGATACACAGGCTTTAGATTGACCTTGTATTCTTCCGCAACAACGTGCGAACTGTAATCTGTTGTGTTCAACTTAAAAATAGCTGTATCTGCCATCTTTCACCCTCACGCAAATGCGCTGACTCCATTGGCCTTTCTGTATTGGTTATCTTCCTTACGCATCATCCTGAACATCTGCTTTGCATCGCCCTCAAGTGTGACTCCGCTATTCTCGATCGCAGATAAAAGCATCGGCAGGTATTCAGTCAGCAAGGCAACCATGTCATTGTTGCTCGTCTGTACTATGCCTGTTGTTGTTGGTATCATTGCTGTTGCCTGCTGTGCCACAAGGTTGTAATTCGGATTGACCATCGCCCCTTGCACCATATCATCAATAGCCTCGTCAACACTGTCTGTATTGGCTTCAATACCAACAGCCAAGCCTTCAGGAATCCATTTACCAATTTCATCAGCAAACAATTTTGACGGTGATCCTATCTTAAAGAATCCTTTTACCTTATCAACGAGCTTGCCGCCTAATTCCGTAACATTCTTTACTACATTATCCCATTCACCCTTGATACCTTCCCATATACCTTTTGCGATATCGGCACCTGCGCTCAGGATGTCTGATGCACCCTCTGCCAGCCCCTCAACGATCGCCATGATTATTTCGGGAATTGCGGCAATCAATTCGGGCAAACTTGTAATCAAGCCCTCTGCAAGTGTAACGATGATTTCAACCGCCGCCTCGAGGATCTTTGGCAGGTTATCAACCAAACCCTCGACAATGGCAATGATTATCTCGGGGAGCCGCTCAACCAATTCGGGCAGGGCTTCAACCAATCCTTCTGCCAAACCCGTGATAATGGCGATCGCCGCATCAATCAAAAGGTCGATATTATCAATCAAGGTATCCACAATCATCAGCATGGTATCAACGATGGTCGGAATTAAATCGGGCAAAGCCTCTGCAATGCCATTCGCAAGCTCGAGGATGACCTGAAGGCCGACCTCAACAAGCTGTGGCAATAATTCAATCAATCCTGACCCTATCTCGCCGACAACCTCAACAAGTGTCGGTAACAAATCAGGAATGGCATCAATAATACCTTGTGCCAATGTCTGTATCAATTCAGGAGCCACTTCAAGCAAAGCCTGCGCCAAGGTACCAAAACCTTCAACAAGCTGTGGCATGGCTTCTGTGATATTCTGAACGATGCCCTGCATTCCCTCAGTTATCTTTTCTTTGGCACCCTCTTCGCCTGTTACAAGACCTGTTAAGCCATCCATCATTGATGTCATGGAAGGGAGCATGTCGGCAATCACCGAATTCTTAACACCTGCAAACGATGTCTGCAAATCCTGCAAACTGTCCTGAAATGCCGCTGAATTGGCAACGGCCTCATCAGACATAACACCACCCAGCTCATGCACTCTGTCACGCATGGCCTGTGTATCTTCTGCGGATGTATTAAGCAATGCACCAAGCTCTGTGGCACCACGGCCTAACAACTGTCCTGCAAGATATGTACGCTGAGTGGTATCATCGACTTGTTGAAGACCTGCGATGGTAGCCTCAAACAGATCCTGCTGATTCATCGTTTGAAGGTCTTTTTCTGTTATGCCAAGTTCTTTAAATGCCGCATTGCCTGTTTCTGCCGCATTGGCGAGAGTTTTCATGGATGCCTTCATTGTATCCATACTCGTGCCGCTATGCTGCATAACGGCATCCCATTCTTGATATGCTTCAGCAGACATGCCCATCTTCTGGCTCATCTTGTCGATGGTATCACCATACTGAGAAACCCCGGATGCGGCACCAGCGAGAGCTGTACCTGCTCCGATGGCAGCCGTACCAATCCCGGCTATTGCGGCCGCACCTGTTTTTAGCACTCCGCCCATTGCAGAGCTAAATTTGCCGCCTGCCGATTTGCCTGCTGCCGTAGCTTCGCCACCTAAGACATTCGATAAACTGCCACTGATGCCTTCGGCTGATGGTATAATTTGTACATAAGCTTTTGCTAATTCCGTTGCCATATTTTATACCCCGAATAATTCAGCTCTTTTGCGCTCAAATTCTTCGATTGAATCAAAATGCTGATATACTTGCGTGCTCTGTCCTTCAAGAGCTTCAAGCACTGATTTTGGTCTGTTTCTACCTTCAGCTCCATCCTTTGTTCTTTGCCAAAGAAGAAGCGATACTCTATCAACTAACCCGGCAAGCATCATTTGTTCTATTGTGAGCTTGCGGTTTGCAATTTTCCTCTTAACCCGACTGCTATCTGGCAGGCCGGAGACAAGAATTGCCACCTTAGTAGGCGGCAATTCTCTATACTCCAAGACATGATAAGTCTCAGCCAAATCGCATATCATTTCATCCTCGCACTGATTAATAAGCCGTGCGAGGATCAAGAGTTTTTTAAGTCTTTTGACATGGAGACAATCTCAAGAAGCTCCTCCTGTATCTTGTCAACAGGGTGGAACCCATCATTCATGGCTGCAATATGTTCCATGAGGCTCTCTTTATTATCTCCGAGCATATAATCGAGCATATCGGTGAGAGCTACGACCTGTTCGATCTTAGTCTCAGCCCTGTCAAATCTGCCGATTGCTTTGAGAAGATTGTAATCATTCAATATGCGCTCATCATACTTAAACTCATACCCTGATTTGGTTTTTCCTTCTATCATGTTCTATACCTCCGCCTTTTTGCCATTTTTAGGTCGTAACAACCGGCCTCTTCTTGTAGTGATCGTAATGGGTATTACCACTTGCATCGGGAATACCTGTGATTGTGACATCATATGATGCGAGATCCTTGGAAGAGTAGACGGTATCGCCTCTCTCAGTGATCTTTCCATCAGGTATAACCTTCCTGTGTATGGTGTCATCGTTCATTATCATGTCCATAACCCATACATAAGGTGTGGGCTCATCCGCATTACTCTGGACAGTCATGCCGGTAGCGAGATCGCCTGATACATTGCGTTCACCATAAACCGTAGCCTGTACATCTTTGTTAAGGACCTCAATGAACTTAAATTTGAACTTGTCTGAATGATCGGTCTGAATAGTCAGAACCGTATCACCGCCGAAGGCCTTCTTGTCCTCGGATGTCTTTGTGTCGCTGTTTGTTATGCCGTCTTCTGACAGATAGCCAAGACAGGTAAATACTGCCGGATCAAGAGTGCTGTCTGCCGTTGTGGGCAGAGTAGTACCCTTGGGAGCACGGTAAAGGCATCCTGAAGGAGTCGGTTTTGCGGCTGATGTATAACTTGCAGTCTGTGACATTTTCTTTACTCCTTATAATGTGTGATATCGAATACTGCCTGATATCGTGGTTGCTTTGTTGCTTGATCTGTATAGTTATAATCACTGTTCAACTCAACACGAGTCACTTCAGAAAGGGCAATAGCTCCCATCATAGCCTTTTTCACAGCTTCATTGAGAACCATAGCCTCATAAAGTGATGATGCGTAACTCTGAACAGCAAATGTGGCATGATATAATTGGTCACTCTGGCTTGAACCTGTTTTTTCGACAAATACAAAAGAGTCAGGCATTCCTTGACGAATTTCTGACTCCACGTTTATCGGTGATAATGCAGTTTTAAGGTAATTTATAATCGATAATTCAATCATTCGTGTACCGCCTTCAATAAGCTGTTATTTTCGGATGCTTGACTAAATGAGGATATAACAGAAACATTCACACGGTTTCGCCCAACATAACCATCAAGCTCAACATCTCCACCATAATTCGATTTGATTTTCTCTGCCGCCTCCATGCAAGCACTCATCATCTCGTCAGAACGGAGTAATTCCCGAACACCCTCACTATTCAACTCAATCCGAACATTATCAGCCATCGTATCGCTCCACCAATACCTTTTTGTTCCACTCAAGAGGAATGAGTGAATCCATTCCCTCACTTTCGGCATAACAATGATATGTTTTGCCATTGAATGTAACTGTGTTTTCAAGCCATGTGTTTGCATCACCTTTGGGAATTGCCAAAGTGTAAAGCTCCTGAGTGCCTTCAAGTCTTGATGTGTCAATCAAATCATCAACTGATGACACATTCCAAAGCACGTTGTTTACCGTGACATCTGTATATTTATATATGGGATTGCCCAAAGGATCATTTGCTTTTACTGTCCTTGTATGAAGGACAACTGAAACTCCTTTAATTTTGCCCATACCACTCAATCACTCCATATTTCTGTGTATGCAAACCAAGAGCTGCCCAATCTTTACGAAGGAAAGCATTTGTCATGCCTCCTCCTGGTATTGAATATGTGCCGCTCCATGAATAACCATTAGCTGACTGACTTTCCTGTGTCATAGGATCGCCGTCAATGCTCTGCCGTAAAATTCGATAAACCACATCAACGGTCACTTGCTTTGCAACAGATGCCCGATTTGAATCAGCAGCAACAAGCGCATCATAATTCTTGTTTTCACGGCTTGCTTCGTACCTTATATGGTTACATACATCTGTGATAAGAATCGCTGCCCTCATCTGCTCATCCTGTGATAATGGTCTATATCTATCAATAATATCTTGCACTGTTGCATAATCGCTCATTTCTTGACCGCCTTTCTTGCTGTGGTCTTTTTCTTGGGAGGCTCCGCAATCTTGATATCTTCATCAGGCTCTGCCTTTACCTTATTGACAGAAGGTGCAGGAGAAACTTTCTCCCACACCTCGTCACTGCCAAATTCTGAAGGTATCTCTACCATTGCCCCCGTGATTTTATTCCGATATACGTTCATTAGGTCGTAATAACAGGTGTGCCATCCTTACATACAAGGCAGAATGCATTCGCATCGAGGATGCCCCAACCTATCCATGCTTCCGATCTGAGCAGTACCTGATTTGCCTGCTTAAGATCGTATGAACCACCATCAGGATTACCATATTCGATAACCTCAAGAGGAATATTCTTCGCAAATCCCCAACGGAATGCCGAGAAATCACCAACAAGTGCACGATCGTTTGATCCTGAAGCTGAACCGATGGTGATATTGGAATCGACAGTGATTCCATTAAGATCTGCAACACCACCAAACTGGAATCCGGGATATTTTGCACCATTTGCATTGTTTGTCATTGCACCCATTGCAGCTCTCATGATAGGAGCCATTGCAATACCATTGGGAGCATATTCGTTGTTTTCAAGAACTGCGATTGCGCTCTCAAGGTTTGCATCCGGGGCCGATCCGTTATATGTAACAGCTGTTGCTGCGCAAACATAATCAAAATAGTTATTTCCGATTGTTCCTGATGCAAGATTGCCTGTTGCAGGATCTACACCATGAATTGCCATCTTATCAAGGCCTGCTGCCAGCTTCTTAGCAAAACCATCAGCAAAATCATTAAGATACTGAAGTCTGCGCTCTTCTGCAGCATACTTAAACTCATCAGAAACACGACTCTGATATATAACCTTGATTGGCTTTACGGTAACTGTGGTAACTGTTGCATCGCCGGCAGGCTTTGCACCATTCTCACCAACAACCGAAATATCACTGTCAAGTGAAAATACAAAATAATCTTTTCCTGTAAAAGGAACTGCCTCCTGATTAGATAATTTTGCAAGTGAGCTATGGCCCTTAACCTTGCTAAACATCTCTGCAACTAACTCTTTAGGGAAGAGTGTACCCATACTTAATGCTGACATTTTTTCTCTCCTTTATGTTTTTGCTAAATCACGCGACATCCGACGGAGTGCTGCATCTCTTGCCGCCTCTGCTGAGTTATCAATTTTAGGCTCTGAACTTGCGAGTGGTGCCGTTTTGGTACCAACTAACTCCTTCAAAGACTCTGCACTCTTTCGGATTTCATCAGCATCTGAACCCTGCAAGAAATTAACAGCCTCAAAAGACAAACCAAGCTCGTGTGCAATCTGCGTTTTTGCCGAGTGCAACTCGTATTCTTTGATTTTTGCATCACGTTCTGCCAAAGTTTTGTCGAAACCTTCTTTTTCTTCTTTTGCATCGTTCAGTGCCTTTGTAAGTTCACTGATCTGTTTCTGTGCATCTCCTGACTGCAACTCAAGTTTCTTATTAAGCTCTGCGATCTGACTGTCATATTTAATCTTTTCGCGCTCTAACCTTCCCTTGATAATCGCATCAAGCTGCTCCTGTGATTCAATGATTTTAAACTCCTCTGCCATTTCGTTTTCCTTTCCCACGTTACCGCCGTGTTTGCGTAATTTTTTGTATTAAAAAAGCACCCAATTGGATGCTTTAATAATTAATTATTTGCTTTTTCCTTTCCTTATACTCGTTACACAACCAATGTACCAAGATTACACTGTCAAGCAGTGCAATTTCCGTGTCTGGAGTGAGTGATTTATAACCAAAGCCACCATTTGACCCAATTGCACGTTTTTCGCAATTTGTTGCTGATAAAACAAGCGATGGCTGTGCCCTATGGCATATGGTCGCATTCTCAAGAGCCTGTTCAAACATGGCATTCGCCACTATAATATTGCCAACTGTCGGCAAAACAGGCTTTTGCTTGATTTTTGCGTTTTTCATCGCCTCCTCAAGCAATTTCTGACCGTTTGCACCATCAACTATAACTCCACCAAGATCCTGCATCCGGCTTATAATATCCATTATCCAATCATTTCCGATTCTTGCAGGTCTGCAATCAAGACATTCAACAAATATCTTGTCATCTTTCGCTTTGTAAGCAACTGACAATGCTACGTTGTTACCATCAACACCGTACTTAATACCAAGAAACTTCTTACCTGCCCGTTCTGGAACCTGTTCAACTTCAAGTGCAAACCATTCTGCCTCTGTGATAACCGATTTCTGATTGTATTTAATCCACAGGCCAAGCCTTTGAATATTAAAATCAATAACATCGTTCTTATCTTCAGCTTTAACTTTGCGCTCATTAAGCTGATAACCCATTGCCGGATTGCATTTATACCATAGTTCTATATCATTAACATCTGATTGCTCGTCAACCGACCATTCTGCCCAGCCTGTATCTTCTGTATCACCTTCTAAAGATGAATCACGAAGCTTTTGAAATACTGTTCCCTTAGATACGGCTGTTGGTGGTGTTCCACAAAGTATTATCTGCGGATTTGCTGAATCTGACACCACATATTGCAAAGCACTCTGTTGGTCATCTGTGTATTCCTGTGCCTCGTCAACTATGAGTAAATCAAACCCCTCGCCAAGCCCTCCAACCGATGTTCGTGTTCTGAAATCGACTGAACCACCTGTATCGAGGAGTGTGATTCTCTCTAAACCAGATTGCTTTGTATAAATATAGGACTGTGTATAAACTTCATCTTTTCTCGGTCTTAATATTTCCGTATATCCTTTGGCTTTAAGCAATGCTGCCAGCCTTTTGGATGCAGAACTTGATGTTGTAACCCTGTGTGCTGTATGTAATGCGTGTTCTCCAACCTCAAGGCAATACAACTCTCGGATTGTTAATATCTCGCCCTTGCCATTTCGTCTTGGAACGGAATAACCATATTTCGTATGTACCCATAAACCATCCTCATTAACTGCAAGAATATTGTCTATGAGTGATTCTTGCCACTCTTGTGGCTCTCGGCCTGTCTCTTTATATAACTTAATCGCAACAGGCCCTTTTGTTTCGGTATAAGGAAGTACAACGGAGTGCGTGGGAGTCTGATTACCATATCTGGTAGCCATTCTCCTTACCTCCTTTATGATCTTACAAAACCATGCCCCGATGCTCTCATCTTCCCGGATGATCCACCGTTGCTTATATTAACTTCACACCGACAACCCTCATGCCGTTCAAATACCTGATTATCAATTGCCTCTCTATAACCTCGGTATGTTCCCTCGCGCTCCCTACACCAGGCGCACGCGGTTGATTCTGCAATCCGTGTAATATAGATATCCACACCGCTATTTGAAAGGAACTCGGTATTCTTCTCGGTATGATGATCGCCAAAATGGTCAACTATATTTTTGACAGGCTCATTAAGATGATGTATGTTCTCGGCAAAATCTCCGTTTATAATCAACTCAATCAAACCATCCAGCCGTTCTTTTTCTATTGGTGGCCTAATCGGTTTTAAATTGATGCCTGCTGCCTTATTTGCAACGATCTGAACCTCATCAGCCACATCAGAAACCATTAACCATGCTTCTTCTATTGGTGGCACAATAACTTTTTGTGCGATATTATAATACAAAACACCGTCTGGAAGAGCTTCAACTGTTACTTCATCAAGAAAAGCACCTGATAAAGCCCTGCCAACCTTCTCCGAATAAACACTTACAGATTTTAGTGTTCCATCTCTTGCCTTTTTTATCGCCGCCTTTGTTGTGGCCCCTGATTTTTCGATTCTGTTCCGAAAATTCGTCTGTACCTTCTTCAACAGTGCCGGAGAAATATCTTCTGCCATATATTACCTCCTTAAATTCCTGTCAGAGACTTTAGTTTTTCTTCTGTTACATAATCCGGGAATGACTGCTGCAACTTACTGAATGCATCGCCAATTCCTGAGAGTGTAGCCGCATCAGGCTCAAATATAGGCAGCCATTTCGGTTTACTCTGGTATATTTCTGTACGTTTGTATGCCATATTGTCACGCACACAGGCCGCAAGATATCCTGTGTTCAAGAATCCTGTGCCAAATGTACGTTGTGCTTTTCTTGCCAATAACCGCAAATCCTCATGCCCAGCTCTAATTGCATCCGCGCTTGTCGGATTGTTGCTTTCAAATCCGAGATCGTTCATCGTCAGACCTGTTTCACCTGCAAATGCTGATGCATACATACGAAGCTGTTCATGATGAGGAGTCATGCTTGTCATCTGGAACTGTCCAAGAATCGGATGGTCACCATCCTCATCCTTTGTAAACTGAAGCATTGATGAAATGGTTGCCTTCCAAGAATCCAACGGCTCCGCATCCTGGCTTAAACCAACAACATATTTCTGAGGAAATGCATAAAACTCAGCCGAAACCTCGGCCCTCGTAATTGTATTTCGCGCTTTATCCATTATATCCATTGATGCGCGACTTATCCGAGAGCGACCAAAAACTCTCTTTGCATCGGGCCTGTATATAATTGGTACCAACAGAGGGTATGGAGCTTTGTTGGGATATTCTTCAATTGTAACTTTGTGGTTTTCCTGAGTGTAAATAGTAGTCTGTCCGGCAACAAAATAAGCCTCCGTGATGGGATTTTCGTACTCATCACGTTCAAGAACCGCATATCCTTCTGTAAGCATATAGGTAATCGGATCTATTTTGCCTGTGGCATTATATCCATCGATTACCTGCAACCGGGGAAATCCATTTTCATCTGCTGAAATATAAACAAAGTCACAGGATGATATCAAAGCACCAAGAATCGCATTGTCAAACAGGATATCTTTGTTGTTCTGGTCAAATATCCCATTCATGTCGAAATAATCTGTTTCGCTTACAAATCCATCAAACACCAAACGATCTGCCAGAACATCAACCGCTTTTCCACACCATCCTAATATGCTCTTGTAAACCTCCTTAAGCTGTGCAGGAATAAGTGGTGACGGATCTCTTGCCAGATATTTCATCTCATAATAGTTATATCTGCGCTCTACTCCTATTTGTTTTGTTGCAAGCTTTGCTCTTAGGTAATCAATACCTTTATATGCTGTGACCATTATTTATACTCCTTTAAAACCGACTCAAGGTCGATTAAGCGAGATATTTGAGGC
>Ga0265301_10005174_pt1 | contig 12902 bp, 9 predicted proteins | sample AusTroGonzalo_MG_2_FD_193488 | JGI IMG/M metagenome (GOLD analysis project Ga0265301, IMG submission 193488) | Bovine rumen microbial communities from tropical cattle in Woodstock, Queensland, Australia - Gonzalo_04 | ecosystem: Host-associated > Mammals > Digestive system > Stomach > Rumen ...
TGTTTAACATAGTCTTTAATGCTTTCTTAGTAGACATAACTTTAGCCCATGGTTGCAATGTTCCATCACTTGCAATATATAATACTGGCTTGATTCTTAGTGCAGTTCCAATATAAGCTTCGTTTTTAGTAGCTCTTCCTGTTCTACATAAGTGCATTAAATCATCAATTACAAATATTGCGTTAGTGCACTCTCTAATATCTTCGATAAATTTAACTATTTCTTCGTATGAAGCGCCCTCGTCCTTCTTTAATAGAGCCTGGTATGCAATCATTCCTTCTCCATATGATGCGGATTTAGAATCTATAATAGTGATTTTTCTATCTGGATATTTTTCTTTTAGAGCATTTAGAGCTTTTGTTTCTTGATCAAAAGTTCCACTTAAAACACTTGCGAATGCAATATGAATTAAATCATTACCAGCAGCTAATATTTCCTCGAAAAATTCTGTTGCTAAATACTCAGTAACCATTGTTGTTTGTGGAAGATCTGATTTAGTTTGAGCCTGAGAAACAGCTGCATAAAATTCCTTTGGACTTAACTTTTCAGTTACCCCGTCATAACCTACTCCGTTAACAGTGTATCCCATTGGAATGATTTTTAAGTCATCTCTGAATTGATATTCAGGTATATCTGCAGTTGATTCTGTAGAAATAACGATACTCATGTCAACACCTCATAAACATAATACAATAAGATTTTAAACAAAAACGCGCGTGGTGTCAATTGGTATAAGTTGTCCTTAAGGCTTCATTAAGTTACGCGTAATATTATTTTACTTGCAAAATTGTAACATATAATTTACAATTAAAAACGTATAAAAAAAATATATATAGGAGTTAACTTTTATGAAGAAGAGAGATGAAATCGATGAAATCGAAGATATCGAACTAGATGATGAAATTATTGATGACGAAGTTATCGATGATGAAGTTATCGAAGATGAGGATGAAATTGAAGACGAAAAGCCTTCAAAGAAATCTAAAAAAGCTAAACAACCTAAAAAGAAAGGTAAGAGCAAAACTGGCCTAATCATTGGTATTATTGCAGGTGTACTTGTTTTAGCAATTGTTGGCGGTGTACTTGGCGTAGGATTTGGTATCCTAGGTTGGGGTAAAGATTTAACAGTTAAGTCTGCTGAAGAAGCTTTCACAGCAACATTTGGTACAGAAGCACCAGCTGGTAGTGCAGCAACTCCAATTGATGCTAGTATGTCAGCAGGTGAAATGTGCTTAATCGCAGTTCAAAACTACTACGATGCTGAATATGTTGCTTGTGTTTGTAAGGAAGGTGGTGTAATTACATCTATTCCTGGTCTTGGTAACGTTACGCAAGGCGTTCAAAGTATGAATGTAAGAATCGGTGTAGGTGATGCTGTAAATAGCGATAATGCTGATGGTACTAAATATTTCGCATCTACTAAGTCATTTGGTGTTGCTAATATGTGTGAAGAATATTACTCAACAGGTGATAATGTAACATATAGAAAGGCTAGTGGTGTTAAGACAACAGAAAAGAATGGAATTACATTAGCTGCAGCAAGTGGCTGGATTGGCGTTGATGAATATGGTGATATTGCAGAATTCATAGAAGAAACAGCTACAAACTTCACAAAGATTTGGGCTTATGATGTTACAGAAGAAACAATTTTAAACTTTAATGACGAAGTTGTTGAAAAGGATGGATGTTTCTTATTCACAATTAAGTTAGATAAGAAATTAGCAACAACAGAATACGCAAAAGTAATGCAACACCAATTAAGTGATAACATGGGTATGACTGTTGGTAAGTTAGAATTTACAACACTAGAACTTGAATTCTCTGTATATGCTAATGGTTACATCAAGTATATTTATGTTCATGAAGCATATGATATGGGTATTACAGAAGGTCTTCCATTAGGTATCAAGTTGAACATGAATATTGCTAATAACTGTATGAACGAATATTGCTTTGATTCTTCTAAGGATGTTCCATATGTTAATTCATCTTTAAATGAAGTTGCATTTGATTTTGATACAGTTGCTACATTCACAAGATAATTCTTAATAAAGAAATAATAATTAATGCGATCACTAATTAGTGGTCGCATTTTTGTTATATAGGTGAATTATCATATTAAGTGCAACACTTTAGAACATTAAAAACGGAATAAAAAACAAGAGTTCATATGGACCGCAGTATAATTGAATTAGCAAAAAACACTTATACAAGGAGGACCCATATGAACTACAATCATCTTACCATAGATGAGCGTTGTTGTATAAGAGAATACTACATAAAAGGTTATTCTTTTAGATATATAGCAATGCTAATTGGAAGAAACGCAAGTACAATTTCAAGAGAGATACGAAGGAATAGAACGCACTTTACTACTAAATCTAGATATTATCCGCATACTGCACAAAAGAAGTATTTAATTAGAAGATCTTTTTGCCATAGAGGTGGAACAATAAGTGATGAGGCTAAAGAATATATAGAAAGTAGATTAAAAGCTACTTGGTCTCCAGAACAAATTAGTAAAGCTCCATGCGAATGCAAAATGCCATCATTTAAGACAATATATAGATGGATAGAACAAAAGATATTACTAGACGGTAATGCAAAATATTTAAGGCGTAAGAAGCTTCCTGGAACTCCAAAAGAAACTAGAGGTAAGATAAGTTATGGTAAAACCATAAGAAGGCGCCCAAAAGACGTATATAAGCGTAAAGAGTTTGGACATTGGGAAGCAGATACGGTTGTTTCTGGTATAGGCAAAAGCAAAGTGTGTTTTTGTACTTTAGCAGAAAGAAAGTCTAGATATTATATAGCAGTAAAGATGCCTAATAGAGAAGCTGGTACAATGGCACAAACAATAATAGAGACACTATCTCAATTTCCAAGAGAACTAGTAAAAACGATTACATGTGATCGTGGTAGCGAGTTTGCAAATTGGGAACAAATAGAACAAGCATTACATTGTGAAATGTATTTTGCAGATCCTTATTGTGCATGGCAAAAAGGAACAAACGAAAACAGTAATGGACTATTGAGAGAGTTCTATCCTAAGGGAATGAATCTTACAAGAGTAAGTCCAAAAACACTAACGAAAAACCTAGCGTTGATCAACGCTAGGCCTCGTAAAGTAAACAATTTCATTTCAGCTGCAGACATGATGAAACAAGCGATTAACCTTTATTCCTCATGTTGCACTTGATTTGACAAATCATCGTTAAACATACCAGTGAAAACTAGCATTAACTAGCGAAAACCTATACTTCGGATTGCTTTAGCCAATGTCTCTTTACATATTTTTCAAGCAAATCAAGATTTTTTGAATTATATAGGGGAGCTATGCTGATTAAAGTTTGAAAATCCAATTCTTCAAACAAGTCTTCATTTATACGCAAATCGTCAAAAAGTAGATATTCAATATCCTTTTGATTATCTACTGGAGGGATTGTATATAAAGTATCGCATATTGCCTTTTCTTTGCTTGCTATTAAAAAATTATATTCATTGTCTCCATAATCTACAATCCCTACACCAAACGCCTTACAAGGAACATCTTTATAATAGTATGATCCAAATTGATTATTAAACTTCTTTGTCCTATTTTTTAATGTTGTGGCGCTCATAATCAAATTTACTCTCTCTGGTATCAATCCATAAAATGCTAATGCTGCCTGAAAAGAAATATATGACGGACTGTAAATAGCAGAAGCTAGTTTCCATGGATCTACCCTTCTGTTAGTTTCATACAATCCTCTTTTTACTTTATATATTTTCCCCTCTTTTTCTAATCTAGCTATTTTCATTTTTGCATTAGAATAGTTTGAATATTCCAGTAACAATTCGGCGTATGTTTTTATCATATTTCCTCCACTAAGTATCACAATACTATACTTTCTGGAGGAAATCAAGCATTTATACACAATCCATCATAAACAAAAACTGCCCTAAGCATAAACTTAGAGCAGTAATTAATCTCTATCTATTATTTATTATTCTTCGAATTTTTCTGGATCGTTTACATCAATTCTTGTCTTAGCCAAGAAGAAGAATGCCACGCATCCTGTAGATGTATGAGAGCCAATAACTGGACCAATATCTGAGATAACAGAATCGATACCATATTTTTCTTTAACAAGATCTGCAACAAATTGTGCATCTTCTATACATCCAGCATTAGTAATAAATACTTTATCTATTTGCTCAACTGGAAGCATTCTGTCTTCCATCTTATCTACAAGAGCTTTTAATGCTTTCTTTCTTGAGATAACTTTACCAATTGGAACTAGTTTTCCAATTGGGTTAACATATAGAACTGGCATAATCTTTAAAACACTACCGATTAAAGCAGATACTGATGAGCATCTACCAAGTCTTGCTAAATGTCTTAAATCTGTGCATGTGAAATATGAAGCGATATGGTGCTTTAAGTCCTCGCCGTATGCAACAAGTTCTTCGAAAGTAGCACCTTCGTCTCTTTTCTTTAATAATTCGTAGCAATGAAGAGCTTCACCACCAGAAGCTGTTGTTGAATCGATTACAGCAAGCTTTCTTGAAGGATATTTCTTTTGTAATTCTCTAACTACACTTTCTCCTCCATTATATTCGCCTGAAATTTGAGAAGATACAGCGTCGAAGATAATGTCATATCCTTTTTCTAAAAGTGCTGTCATCTTTTGTTCCATATAATATGTTGGAGTCATAGATGTTCTTGTAACAGCACCAGCTTTAACTCTTCTATAGAATTCATCGATTGGTAACTTTGTTTCAACATTGTCATAGTTATCCTCATCAAGAGAATATGCTAATGGCATAATATCGAAATCTTTAAATTGTGATTGTAATTGTGCTGGAAAATCAGCAGTAGTGTCTGTAAAAATAAAAATAGACATAAAATAGTTCTCCTTTTATGTCCCCGCATTTAACATTGTATTATAATCGCTCCATCTTGTAAAGAAAAATAACTAAGATAATACTTCTTGTGTTCCCTCGCCATTTTCACTAGCTCTTCTCTCTTCAAGTTCAGCTAGCGCTTTTGTTCTCTTATCACCTACAAAATCGTAGAATAACATAGGAACTACACAAAGTAACATTGAAGCTGCTGGTAATAAAGATATTAGTATTAGAATCCAATTCTTAACAGAAGCTGTTTGCTCAACGTTTTCTACATATCCAGTAATCATTAAAATCATTGGAATTGAACCAGCAGATATTGCATTACCTACTTTAGCAATAAATGTAGACATAGAAGATGTCATTCCCTCAAGTCTAACCCCTTCTTTCCATTCAAGATAATCTACACACTCACCGACAATAGATGTAACTACAATATTGAATATTCCAAGAGGTAGTCCACTTAAGAATAAGAATAATAATGCCCAATAGAAATTATATCCTGTTGCTATTTCTACAAAATAGAATGCTGTCATGATAACGGCAGCCCCAATACCAGAGGCAATAATAATAATCTTATATGAGAACTTCTTAACAAGCCATGGAGCCATTATCATTGTTGGGAACATACCTATTCCTATTAATGCATAGCCTATAACTTGTGAGAAATTATTTATAAATGAAGAATCAGATGTAAATACATAGCTTGCTGCATATGTATAAGCAGCTTGAATTAAATATCTTCCAAATCCTAAGAAACCGCAAAGAACAACTAAAAGTAATATCTTATTCTTACAAATAAGCTTAATTTGTTTTCCAGCAGACATCTTGTCATATTTAACACTAGTGTGTGGTATTTCATAGCTATAGTGGTAAACCATAGAAAATGGAATTGCTGAAAGCAATATAATACCTACCGCTCCCCAGAATATACCATATTGTAATCCTAATAAATCTTTAGATATTAATAATGAAACAATTATAGTTGGTAATGCACCACCCAAACTATTTAATAATTTAGCAGCAGAGAACAATTTGTCTCTTTGTGTACCATCATTAGATAGCGCAAGTGGTAGTCCCCAGAAAGGAACATCAACAACAGAATAAGAAATACCCCATACAACATATACGACACCACAAACAATGCATCGCCATGCCATTGGTTTAATTCCGAAATCTACGAATAGTAATAAAGATAATAAAGAAACAATAAATGGCATATATTCTAGATAAGGTCTCATCTTGCCATGTTTTGTATGAGTTTTATCTACAATAACGCCAATAACTGGATCCGCAACAGCATTTAACAACTTTGCAAACCACATTAAACCTGTAACGAAAGCTAGTTCAAGACCAACAACGTCGGTATAATATCTTAGTAGCCAAGAAGACACCATAGCATAAATGGCACCTTGCCCTGCGGCCGCAAAAATATATACTTTCTTAGTATTAGGTCTTATTCTACTATCCATAAGTCCACATTATAATGCAATTTATTATCTATGTCTAGTATGTGCGATAGCTACCTCCCAGCCCATCAATAAATCACATCGTCTTTGTTTTTCCATTGTTCCGCTAAATATTTTAGCAGGTTCTTGATTTTGTAGTTCGGAAATACTCTTCCAATATCCTACATTTAATCCCGCTAGATATGCAGCACCTAGCGCTGTTGTTTCTACTATTTTTGGTCTTACGACCTTAGTGTCTAATAAGTCTGCTTGGAATTGCATTAATACATCAGATCTTGAAGCTCCACCATCGACACTTAAAGAAATAATATCTGTTTTTGTATCATGCTCCATAGCGTGGATAACATCAAATACTTGATATGCAATACTCTCTAGAGCAGCTCTTACAAAATGTTCTCTTTTTGTTCCTCTTGTTAATCCAACAACTGTTCCTCTTGCTTTAGAATCCCAGTGAGGAGCACCAAGTCCAACGAACGCAGGTACAAGATATACACCATTTGTATCTGGAGTTCTCTCCGCAATCTCGTCAGCCTCTCTTGCTGTTTCTATCATATGCATTTCATCTCTTAGCCATTGCAATACCGCACCACCTACGAACACACTACCTTCAATAGCATATTGTGGCTTACCATCTTCCTCAGAAGCAGCTAATGTAGTTATTAATCCTCTTTTTGAATTAACAGCTTCAAGTCCAGTATTCATTAAGGCAAAGCAACCTGTTCCATAAGTATTCTTGACCATACCTTTTCTTACGCATAAGTGGCCAAATAAAGCAGCTTGTTGGTCACCGGCTACTCCAGAGATAGGAACTTTATATCCAAATTCCTTTTCATCTGTATAACCAAATAAATGCGATGAAGAGCAAACTTCAGGAAGTAAGCACTTTGGTATTTGTAATAAATCAATTATTTCATCATCCCATTTTAGAGAATGAATATTATACAACATTGTTCTTGAGGCGTTTGTATAATCTGTAGCATGAATTGTACCACCAGATAATTTCCACATAAGATATGTGTCTATAGTACCAAATAAAAGTTCGCCTTTTTCAGCTCTTTCTTTTGCGCCTTCAACATTATCTAAAATCCACTTAATCTTTGTTCCAGAAAAATATGGGTCAATAGGAAGACCTGTTTTTTCGTATATTCCATCAGAAATGCCCATATTGATTAATTTATCGCAATAATCCGCAGTTCTTCTACATTGCCATACAATTGCGTTATATACAGGCTTTCCTGTCTTCTTATCCCAAATAATAGTTGTTTCTCTTTGGTTTGTAATACCAATTGCTGCAACAGCCTCTAATGTAACGTTAGCTTTCTTAAGAACATCTAGCATTACCTCTTTTTGAGTAGACCAAATCTCTTCCGGATCATGTTCTACCCATCCAGCTTTTGGATAGATTTGAGTAAACTCTTTTTGAGATACCTGGACAATCTCTCTATTTTGATTGAACAAAATAGCTCTTGATGAGGTTGTTCCTTGATCTAACGACATTACATACTTTTCCATTAATTTCCCCTCTTATATTTATAACCTTATTTTTTATCTACTTTAATTTTAATTTCCTTTGTTCCAAGTGTATCGCTCTCAAGTGTAACAACGGCTTCACCTTTACTTCCGTTTGTCTTTACCCAAACCGCACGTTGACCACCAATTAGAGCAATATCTTTAGGTCCTATAATATCTACCATTCCATTTGTAGATACTTTTATAACAGAATTGTCGTAAGGAAGAACATTTCCATATTGAGAAACTGCTTTAATCTCAATTCTTACTACATCATATGTGTTATCTTCAATAAGTTCAGTCTTATCTGCAACAGCATATAAATTTGCTTCAGAAACAGCTCCCTTTTCGTTTTCAATTACTTTCTTACCATCGATATAACCTTCGAACTTATATGAAACTTGCTTTCCACCCCAGCTTGTTACAAACTTTCCATACATTGTTGTCATATCCGCTACTTGTAATTTGTACTTGTTTACAACTTTAAGTAATGTGCCAACATTTCTTACGGCAGCTCCAACCACAGAATACTTCTTAATATCTAATAAAGCTTTCTTTACTTTCTTAATATCTCTTGGTGAGAAATTGTAATCATTATGTTTTTCAATTTGGTTACCAATGACATCCTCTAGAATTACTGGAGGTGTTGGTAAATACTTAAATGGGGACTTAGCTCTTTCTTTTTTCATATCTAAAGTGCTAATTAATTCACCATTTTTATATAGTCTTACTTCATCACAGTTTGTGAAGATATATACATCTCCAACTTGTCCACCTGCTGTATCTCCGATTTCCATATTTGAAGAAATTTCAAGTACAGGTACCTTGTTTTGTTGAATCTTATATACGTTTGCTGCAAGCTTATCTATACGGAACATATCCGTTACTCCATGGTAACAAATCTTATCTCCTGAACCAAAGTCCTTATGGGTGTTATAGTCAGACATACACCAACCAATTACACCGCTATGTCCCTTTGACTTATATGCTTCATTTACAACCTTAGCGTGGCGAAGAGCATGTTCTTGTCTCTTCTTTTCATGGTCGAATGTCTTTGTTGGGAACATATGTCCATTATGCTCAGATATGATTAATGGATTCTTTTTACTTGTTACAATAAACTTTGGCATAATACCACGGTTATTACCGCTATGAGTAAAATCGTTATATGCATAAACGTCCTCAAGTAAATGAGATTGTGGAATTACTCTAACACCTGATGTTTGTCTTGTTTTATCTAAAGAATGTGCAAGAGCATTAGTCTTTAGATATAATTCATCATCATCGCCACTTTCATTAATTCTTACACCCCAAAGTATAATGCTTGGGTGATTATAATCTTGAGTAATCATCTCTTTAACGTGTTGTAAACACATCTCACGCCATTCTGGCTTTTGAGAGATAAATTGCCATCCAGGAATTTCTGTAAATACTAATAAACCAATTTCATCACATCTATTTAAGAAATGCTTTGAATTTGGATAATGTGAAGTTCTTGCAAGATTAACTCCCAAATGATATTTCAAGAATTCTGCATCAAATACTTGTGCACTCTTTGGCATAGCATAACCAACATATGGGAATGATTGGTGTCTATTTAAACCACGAATCTTAATCTTTTCTCCATTTAGGAAGAAACCATTCTTTTTAAATTTAACTTCTCTAATACCAACTCTATCTTCTTTTACGTCGCTGCCAACGGTAGCTTTAACTGTATATAGATAAGGATTATCTATTCCCCATAAAATGGCATCTTTTATTTCATAATCTTTATTAAAGTTATTGCCAGTTACTTTAACCTTATCTAATACAACTTGTTTTCCTTGCATATCTTTAATTTCAATAACAACATCTGAGTTAATTTCCTTATTAAAATTAAATGCAACATTTAGTGTTGGATTTGAAAGTACATCTTTTGGAGATAAAAGCATATCTTCAATATATTCATCTTCATGAACATAGATATATACTTCTCTATATATACCACCATATACAAGGTAATCTACAACATTACCAAATGGTGGAATATCGCCTCTTTCTGTAGAATCTACTTTTACAGAAATAACATTATCTTCACCATATTTAACAAGATTTGAGATATCTCCGCTAAATGCTGTATAACTACCTTTATGAGAAAAGGCTAGTTTGCCATTTACATAAACATCTGCAGCATTTGCTACAGCTTCAAATGTAAGAATTAATTTCTTACCCTTATATTTTTCATCAATAACGACATGCTTTCTATAGCAACTAACAAATTGATAAATCTCTTCATCAAAATCGTTATATGGGATTTCCTTATTTGTGTGTGGAATGTTTACTTTTTCAAACTTTTCTTCCTTAAAATTCTCTTTTAAATACTCGTCTTTAAAGTCATCTTTATATAGCCAATCGAAGTTTAAATTAATAGCGTCTATCATAGATTACTCCTTATATCATATATCATAATCATAGCAAACTTGGGCTTTTTATTCAATACGTAAGAATTACGCGCGTATATAGTAAAAGGAGTAACGAGTAACACAAAACTTACATAAATGTAATTTTTATGTATTGCTTCTTGTTAAGTATTTATCTAAGATTTTGAGAATATTTGAAGTTCCCTTGTGCTTTAAAGGCTCCTCTTCAGATAGATTATGCATAGTTGGGAATATAGAATCCTTCTTTAATTGGAATTTAAAAGCTTCCTTTGCCTTTGATTTTGTTTCCACCATCTTGCCTAAATATACGTCTTCAATGTTTAAATTCATCCAAACCAAATCGTAATCGTTTTCTTTACAATATTTAGCAATATTTTCGTTCAGTTTTTCTTCTTTATTATCTACATCTGCAAATAGTATAACAACTGGAAATCTTTTTGATTCTTTTATTGCCTTTTTAATTCGTGATTCTTGATCCATTAATTGAGATTTAGATTTAGCATAAATTGGTGTTATGCCATAACTTCTAGAACCATAATAATAATCCAAAGTGCTTTTTACATACATGTAGTCTGACCTATTAGAAGGCCTTGTTTCTAATATAAGGATTAATTCTTTCATCTTTCGTTTCTACTCTCCTGAGAAAATGTTTATAAAATCAAAATCTTCCACATTCATTGGAGAATTTGGGAATGCCCCTGAAACATAGTCAGCAATAGGAGATCTATTACCTTCTTTAACCCAAATGTCAACTTTACCATCTACTCCCAAAACCGCAATGGACCTGCTTTGACTCTTCAACGCTTTCATTGCCTCTAAGTTATGAGTTGTAAATATAAGCTGACCTTCACCATATTGTCTATAGTAAGATATTAGTTTTTCAAAATATACTGCATTTATATTCGCATCTATTTCATCAATAAATGTAATGCTTCCGTTCGCGCATCTAAGCAGATAAGAGAACAATTTTACTAATTGCTTTATTCCTGAAGATTCAAATTCATATTCGACATTATATTCATCGTATACAAAAGTTTTTCTAATATGTATTAGATTCTTATCTTCTTGAGTATCTAACCTTATCTCCTTTAATTCTGGTTTAAAAATCCTAATAAATCTTTCAAGCTTCTTATTATCTTTCTTATACTGTTCAAATTCTTCTTTTGATACAGCATCATCATCAACATAAACGTTAATCCATTTATCTATTGCTGTGCCAATAGAATTATTGTCATTTACAAGAAGCTTTTTAATTGCATTTCTATTAATAAAATAATTGTTATGCATATCTGAGACTTGTAAATCCACCTCTATATTGCCAGCAAAAGAAAAGCAATCAAGTGCGTAATTCTCAATCTGAGACACCTTCAACTTGTCTCCATTGCTCTTATCCAAAAGTTCTTTTAATATTACTTGAATGAACGAATTGTAATCTAGTTCTTTTGCCTTTAAATATTCAATACTACTTAGTTCATCGGCAATAATTGTCTTATTCTCTTTTCTTATCAACTCTTTATATTTATCATTTAGGGTTCGTCCTACAAGTAAAGATAAAACTTCTTCTGAAATGATATAGTCATGGGAGATATCATTTTTAGATAGTTTGATACTATGTTTCATGACAACATCTTTTCTATATTCAAATACTATAGAAATAAAGAACTCGTTTGTTTTGAAATTAATTAGCTTACTCAATCTTTCTTTTGTTTCATTCTGCATTAAGAAATTACTGCCACAAACAATATTTTTATAAAAATCAACAGCAGTAATAAGCGCACTTTTACCTGCACCATTATAGCCAAATATTCCTTTAACGTTATTTTCTTTCTTAATTCCTCTTTCGATTGTTGAATTAGAAAAATCTATAACAATCTCTTTTTCGATATTCTTTATTCCGTATGTCGTTAATTGTAACAATCTATTCATACTCCTTTTCTCCCAACATAATTTTAACAAAATGTAATTATTTTGTAAACGATATTGAAATAAAAAGAGCAGTTTTAAAACTGCCCTTATAAACTTATCTTATTATTTATAGGTTAATCTACATAATCTTCTCTCTTCAATTCTTGATCACACGCATAACTTAAGAAACTTGGACGCAATTCCGCTACTGTCATTAGAATGCTTGGATTATTTACACAATACCATTTTGCATCCACTAATTGAGATGCTGCCGTCATTGAAGTATTAAATGTAGAAAAACTATCGCCTACATTAAATGAATATGCACCAACGTGCTTCAAGTTTGCACCAATACCAAATGTTGCTATATTTGTACCTTGGAATGCAGCATATCCAATATCTTCTAGAGTATCATAGCTTTGTATGCTAAATGTTGCTAGTGAACTACATTGGTTAAATGCGTTGTCTTTTATAACGCTTAATTCACTAAAAACATAAACCGTTTGTAAATCTGTACAATTCTCAAATGCATTTGCCCCTATTGTTGTAGCATTTCTTATAGATAATGTTGTAAATGTGTTATTTGTGCCAGATTGTACTGCAAATGCTGAGTCTTGAATTTCTGTTCCTGTTATTTCTATAGTTGTTAAGGATTCTGGATAATTTCTAGTAACAGAATCTGCATCCATTGTTAAATCTTTACAACCATAAG
>Ga0265301_10005175_pt1 | contig 12899 bp, 11 predicted proteins | sample AusTroGonzalo_MG_2_FD_193488 | JGI IMG/M metagenome (GOLD analysis project Ga0265301, IMG submission 193488) | Bovine rumen microbial communities from tropical cattle in Woodstock, Queensland, Australia - Gonzalo_04 | ecosystem: Host-associated > Mammals > Digestive system > Stomach > Rumen ...
GCGAGCCAATTACCCTGACGGATGGATGAGGCATACTCATCATCCGCTTGCTGCGATAGATACTGTCGTGCAAACGGACTGTCAGGATAGGTGCTGCAGTACTGCTCCAGTGCATCCTTGTTACCGGCTGTTTGTGCCTCGCGTAACTTAAGTGCGTAAATCTGCTGCCATGCGTCAGGGATTTCGTCCGACTTGGGATATTGGTCAATAAATGCCGTATATGCAGCTACGGTGTTGGTTGCCCTCACCTGCTCGTACGCCAATGCATTGCGACGGCGTGTCGCTTCTTTTACATCTGAACCGTTGGGATGTTGTGCCATGAATGTTTCATAGGCCTCAATTGTATTTTGTCCGGCAGCAGCATCAAACGCGATATGGCTCAGATGTTCTTTGGCTTGACGTTGCAAGGAAGGTATGCTGCGAGGGTAGGCTTTTAAAAACTGATTGTATGCCTCTTCCGTATTGACGGCCTCTGCATCTTTCAGCGCCAACGAGCAAACCTCATGAATGGCAGAGTTCAGATATTCTTTGGTCAATCCCTTGGCAATGAGTTTGTCCTGTGCCGCGGGGTCAAGACGAGTGAATTTCGTTTTGCAGTCGCATATATATTTGTATGCTTTTGGAATGTTACGTTCACTATATTCGGCTGTTGAATACAGTTTTGCCGCTGTAAACAGATAAGGTACATCGTCGGGCGTCTTGGCCAGATGTTTTTCAATATCCTTTTGTACAGCGTCGTAGTTGCCTTTCTGCATTTGTTTCAGCCCCGGATACTCATACTCTTGAGCTGACAGTAAACATGCCGTCAGCAGCAGAACAATTGACAGTAGAGTTTTCTTCATATGCGTATTATTGAGAGTGAAAGTATATTAAAATTTCTCATCCCAAAACAATTTTTTCATGAAACGGCAGAGGTAATCCTGCCAGTTCGACCATGTGTGTCCGCCCTTGCTCTCGTAATAAGTATATTCAAAATTGTTCAAATCCAGCCACATGCGGTAATCCTGCAGTTGAGCGTACAGGAAATCATCGCGTCCGATAGCCATCCAATACATCGGCGGAGCAGCAGTCATGCGGCGCATGTCAGCCATCCAATTGTTGTATGCCGGAGAACCGTAATCCAATTGCAAGTCAAAGCCCATTGTGTGGAATTGTGTCTCTTCATCCGTTTCCATTTGTTCTGCACCGTCAGCAGATCGACGTGGAATAATTACCGGCGAGAACAATCCTACATATGCAAACATCCCGTGCAGATAGTGCGACACGTGCATGGTGTGGAAACCGCCCATAGACAGCCCCGCAATGGCGCGTTGTGCGGGATTGTTGCTTACGCGGTAGCGCTTCTCAACTTCACTCATGAATTCGCGGAAGTGCTCTTCCCAATAGCCGGACATCTCATAGCCTTGCTCCCTTTCGCGGCTTAACTTGCGCCAATGCGCCGCACCTTCATCGATTTCGAACTGGTCGCCGGAAGGTGTTACGTTCGGAGCAGCCATCAGCGCCTTCCTCTCGCTAAGAGGCATACTGCCAAGGAAGTTGTCCGGCATAATGACTATCATCTCCTTGATCTGGTTAGCCAGAAGCAACGTGCTCATCCATTTCAATATATTTCCTTGCTCTGTCCAGTCATCCTCCGAGCCGAACATTCCGTGATGAAGGTATAAAACAGGAAAGACAACCCTCTTATCAAGTTGCACGCGTTCAACGTACTGATAAGGCAGATATACGCGACAAGGCACATCAAGTATAGTGTCGCGCTCAATAGTGCCGACCTGATTGGTTATGACCATGGCTGCCCGAACGGGTTGTGGTACAACGAACAGGGCTATCAGGAATAGCAGGGTAATTAATCGTTTCATTGGCTTAGAGATCTAACGACAATTGTACATCGGCCTCACCGTTGGTGATGGTGAACGGAATGGATGGCCTTGCTTGATTTTCAGAGTTATCAGGTGTTTCTGAAGATTCCGAAGTTTCGGTAGTCTCCGGTTCTTCGGGTTCTTGCTCTGGTTCTGGTTCAGGAGGCTCAGGCGTAATGTCAATGATATTGGCTATATCGTAGTTGCTCAGACGCTTTCCGCGCGCCTTTGCCGACTTGACGTCAATGAACTCTGCCATAACAATATCAAGTGCAGTACGGTTTTCGTCGGTGAACTGTAACCGGAATACAGCCTCTTCGCGGTCGGAGAGAACCACCATGCGGTGCCCCTGCGTTTCGCCCAACAGTGACTGCGGCTTGGCTAGCGCGTCCGCCAGCGTGAAGCGCTTGCCGTAATAGAACTGCAGCTCGTCATTCCACATGGCGAGTGACCAAATCTTATCCGGCTGCCACTTTTCGATGCGTAGGATATTGTTGTCGAAATGCGCCGTGGGGTCGAATGTGTTCAAGTAATAGTTGCCTTCGGTGGTGATAACAAGTATGCGGTCATCGTCGTCAAACTCGCCGAGATAAGTACCCTGTTCGTCATAATTGACACGCAGAACATCCGGATCGAACCAGACCTTGCGTCCACCTAAAGTTGAGTGACCTTTCTGCTTGAGCGTGATGGATTTGACTTCGAACTTTGTAAGCACGTTGCCCATGGCGTTACGATTTTTGACCGCCAGTTCGGACAAGTCCTTTAGTACCTCAATCTTTTTGAGGTGCAACTGAGGTTTCAGGGCGACGCGTATAATCTCCGCTTCACCGTTGGGGTTGGCGGTGAAATAGACAACCTTTGAGCCAGGCTTACCTTGTGTGAGATCGTACTCTTTGTCGCGTGCTACACCTGTTACATGGAAACGCTTCATGTAATAGATGCCTTTTTTTCCATCGCGATAGACTACATTGTATATGGTGCGGACATCATCTTTCTTGAATATGGCAATATGCAGAATATCCGTGCCGATGAATACCTTTTCGGCCACACGAAGAATCTTGTACTTGCCGTCGCGATGGAATACGATGATGTCATCAATATCCGAGCAGTTGAACAGGAATTCGTCCTTTTTCAGTCCCGTGCCGACGAAACCATCGGTATAATTGATGTACAGTTTCTCGTTGGCTTCGACCACGGTCTTGATGTTGATGTTCGCGAAGTTGCGGACTTCCGTTTTGCGCGGATAGCGTGCGCCATACTTCTGCTTGAGCATCTCGAACCATGCGATGGTATATTCGGTCAGATGATTAAGGTCATGGATAGTGGCCTTGATCTTCTTATCCAAATCTTTCATCAACTCATCGGCTTTCTTTGCATCAAACTTCGTTATACGGATCATGCGGATGTCAAACAGGCGCTCGATATCCTCAGTGCGTACCTCGCGAATGAGTTTGGCCTTAAACGGCTCCAAAGCCTGATCAACGAATTGGATGAGTTTCTCCTTGTTGGGCGCTTGCTCGTAGCCCTGCTCCTTATAGATGCGGTTCTCAATAAAGATTTTCTCGAGCGAGGTATAGAAGTACTGTTCTTCAAGCTCGGCTTTCTGAATCTCCAGTTCCTGACGCAGCAAGTCGCGGGTGTTGTCGGTTGACAGCCTGAGCAGTGTGGAAACGTTCGTGAAGATAGGCTTCTTGTCCTGAATGACGCAACAGTTCGGAGATATGGATACCTCGCAATCGGTGAAAGCGTACAAGGCGTCAATCGTCTTGTCGGACGAGGCACCCGGAGCCAATTGCACGACAATCTTAGCTTCTTCGGCGGTGAAGTCGTCCACCTTGCGAATCTTTATTTTCCCGCGCTCCTGTGCTTTGAGGATGGTGTCGATAATCTTAGAGGTGGTTGTGCCGAACGGCACCTGGCTGATGATGAGAGTCTTGTTGTCGTCAGCTTTACTGATGCGAGAACGAATCTTGATCACACCACCGCGTTCACCATCGTTGTAGCGGCTCACATCCACTTCGCCACCTGTCGGGAAATCCGGGTAAAGTGTGAAATCCTCGCCTCGCAAGTACGCCAGCGAGGCATCGCACAATTCGTTGAAGTTGTGTGGCAGGATTTTAGAGTTCAGGCCGACCGCAATACCCTCTACACCTTGTGCCAGCAGAAGCGGGAACTTGACTGGCAGGTGTACAGGCTCTTTCTTGCGGCCGTCGTAGGAAGCCATCCAGCGGGTGGTCTTGGGGTTGAATACGGTCTCAAGGGCGAACTTTGACAGCCGCGCCTCAATATATCGCGGAGCAGCCGCCCCGTCACCGGTAAGAATATTGCCCCAGTTACCCTGGCAATCAATCAGCAGGTCTTTTTGGCCGAGTTGCACCAACGCATCACCAATAGATGCATCACCATGCGGATGGTACTGCATCGTCTGTCCGACAATATTTGCCACCTTGTTGTACTTGCCGTCGTCCACCGCCTTCATCGCGTGAAGAATACGGCGTTGCACAGGCTTCAAACCGTCCTCGATTGCGGGGACAGCACGCTCAAGAATGACATACGAAGCATAGTCCAGGAACCAGTCCTGGTACATGCCAGTCAGATGATATTTGATAGCGTCGCTGAACTCAGCCATGAATGGTGTCAGTCAATGCGCTTGTTGATAATGATGTATGTGATAATACCAACAAACTCCAGAGCCAGACTGCTGACGAGCAGGACATTACTTGGGGTACCGAAACGGTAAATGCACAAGCAGATTACTCCGCAGAGGAAGATAATCAATCCAAGGTTTTTAAGTAAAGAATTCATATCTGATAGATTTAAGAAAATACAATTTTTGCGAATCGTCTGCAAAGTTACAAAAAATATTTGACATTTGCAAATAAAAATGAAATATCCTTGCTTTTTGTTATGTCAACTCTTGCAAAATGCGTTTAAATGGCCATAAATTTGCCTCCAGGGAATGACTTCACCCGTTTTTTCATTTCCAACATCATCAGATGCGTAATGACTTCAGAGTAGGGCATATCGGTTTCTTCGGTCAGGTCATTGACCAGCATCCCGTCTTCAGCTTCTCGCAACAGTTTCATCAGTGTCTGTTCTTCCGGTGCGAGGTCGTCATCGACTTGTGCATCCAAACCTTGCAACTGCGTTTGTACGGGGCGTTTGGCAGTTACCCACATCATTTCTTCGATCAGATCGTCCGGTTTTTGCAACAGGGTGGCGCGCTGGTCGCGTATCAGAGCGTTGCATCCGGCAGAGGCGTCATCGCTGATGCGTCCGGGAACGGCAAAAACGGGCCGGTTGTAGTCAAATGCCATCGAGGCGGTAATGAGTGATCCGCCCCGGGCAGGCGACTCGACAACAATCGTGCACTCCGACAGCCCTGCTACGATTCTGTTCCGTGCTACGAAATGTTGTTTCTCGGGTGTGCTGCCCGATCTGTATTCGGTCAGTATGCCGCCGTTCTCGAGAGCCCGTACAGCTTCGGAACGATGGTTAGCCGGATAGATGCGGTCCAGGCCGTGTGCCGGGATAATGATTGTGGGTATGCCAGCCTCCAATGCAGCACGGTGTGCAGCTATGTCGATGCCGTATGCCAGCCCTGATACAATCGTAAGTTCGCGCAGTTGTTCCGCCAGAGCAAGGACAAGGTCGCGGGCAATTATTTTCCCGCGTTCAGTTGCCTGTCGTGTGCCGACAACAGAAACAAAATGTCCGTTATGGAAATTAATGTTCCCTTTCGCGTAAAGCAAAACAGGTGCGTCAGGGCACTGGGCAAGCCGTTCAGGATAGTCGCAGTCATGGAGGTAATACGTACCGATGTGATGCTTGTCAACGAATTCCAGTTCCTGTTGCGCCCGTTGCCATGAATCGGTTTTGCCAGGCAGTACTATCCTATCCCATGCCTCCGCGGGGTCGGGGAAACGCAGCAGCAACTCGCGTAGCAGGCGGTGTCTTCCGTCGTACAGGTGCGTCAGCGCTATGATGTATGGAAGGCTGGTATTGTCAGTCATTACTCAGCATGTTGTAGCCGGTTCTTGCGGCGTTTGTTCCAAAGATAAAATAGCACAAATAACATGAGACCGACAGCAACGCCGATACAATCGGCTATCCAGTCGGCCCATTCGCCCTGACGGGGAGGGAAATGCGGCTGGATCAACTCAATCAGTCCGCCATAGGCAACAGGCAGCAGCGAGGCTACCGTGTATACCGTGCATGTGCTCAAACGCGCCCGATAGCAGTCTCTTGCCAGACATATGGCAAACACCAGATACGCCACCATGTGTCCCCATTTATCGGCAAGCATGACAGACTGTAACTCAGGAATAGGCACATCCTTGATCAGGCTCAAGTAGGTTATACCCGCCAGCACCAGAAATGAGGGGATGAAGCACCTCCACCGATGATGTGTATAGGATGTACTGAAACCGGGCATAAGGAATAATGATTTGTTACTGTCTGCTGCTAACAAAATGGCAGGCAGAGCGCCATGTACAGATTATTAGTTGCGATCGGAGAGGTGTATTTTTGTTCCGTAACACAAATCACCGGCATCCCCCAGACCGGGAACAATATATTTCTTTTCGTTCAGGACCGGGTCTATAGCTGCGCACCAGAGGGTTATATCCGGGCTGTCGTTGAGCGAGTTACGCAGACAATCTATCGCCTGCGGCGTGCCGATAGTGCAGCATAAATGCGTGTGTTTGGGTGTGCCGTGCCGAAGCAGCGCGAGATACCCTACCTCCATTGACATGCCGGTAGCCAACATCGGGTCGGCTACGATCAGCGTCTTGCCATCAATCGCCGGAGCAGCCATATACTCCGCCACAATCTCCAGCTTGCCTTCTTCGTTCACACGACGGTACGCACTCAAGAAAGCGTTTTCTGCGCGGTCGAAGACATTCAGGAAACCCTGATGCAGAGGCATTCCGGCGCGGAGAATAGTCGCCAATACCAATTGATCACTGATGGTATTGACAGTAGCGGTAGCCAGTGGTGTTTGCACCTCTGTAGGTTGGTAGGCCAAGACCTTGCTCACCTCCATGGCCATAAACTCGCCTATACGTTCAATGTTACGGCGGAAACGCAACGGATCGTGCTGGATATTTACATCGCGGATCTCGCTCAAAAATTGGTTGAGAACGCTGTTGTTCTCCGATAAGTTGATAACTCGCATGCTATTATTTTTGTGCCTTTACGTTCTTTGTCTCTGATTTGATAATGTCCCGGCGAGATTTCAGAGTTGCCTCAAGTTGCTTGAGATCGGTCTCCTTGTTGATGAGCTCATGGTTGAAAACCATCAGGTCAGTACGCATCTGCTGCAATTGGGTGGAGTGTCCTGCAAGTTGGGACTGACGGCTGGTGGTGGCGTTGATGATAGCGTCCAGACCGCGACGCTGGGTTAGCAGCAAGTCGCCCGATTTGCTGCGCGTCTCTTCATTCAGCTGGTTGGTGGAGTTGAGGGCGTGCTGTTGTTTCTCGACGTTGTCACGGAGTTTTTTGAGTTCGTCAAGTTCCTTCTGTGACAGTGTTTGCAGGTTCTTGAACGTTTTTTCAGTCTGGTCAACGTAGGCGCTCATTTTTTTCTGATAGTCTTTTTCGGCCTTGAATTGGGTCTGTGCGTCTTTCAGCGCCTTGGTATCATCCTTCATCAGCCGGTCCAGACGCTGGAGCTCGCTTAGATACAACGTGCCAGAATACTGGGAACGAAGTGAATCAAGATTGAACTCCGTCAGACGCAGGGTTATCGGAGTAACGTGTTGAGCTGACATCGTTGCGGCCAGCATCAGAATGATGGAAAAAATAAATGTACGTTTCATATTAATTAGGGATTAAAAGTATGTTCATTTCGCAGTATTGACGATTATTTTCATTTGACGCTGCAAAGATACAAAAAAATTTGTAAATTTGCAAAAAAAGTTGTAACTTTGTACGCTTTTATTGAATTTGAGTCCAAATTAATGGAACACGCTACGCAATTTTCGCACCATATTTCCAAAGAACTGGTCAATCTGATGCCTCTTGCACAGTTTGAAGGCGAGACGATCATTGTGGACCGGTCAGAACTGATAGACGAGTCTGTCGCGTACCTGCGCGCCTGTCCTGTGTTAGGTATAGACACGGAGTCCCGTCCTTCATTTACGCGGGGCACCCACTATCCGACAGCCCTCCTGCAGGTTTCTGACGGGCAGCGCTGCTATCTTTTCCGTCTTAACAAGACCGGTATGCCGGCATCGCTGGCCGAACTGTTCAGCAACAAAGACATATGCAAGGTCGGGTTGGCGTTCAAGGACGATCTGAACGGTCTGAGGCGTTTGCACGACTTCAAGCCCGCCAACTGCGTTGACCTTCAGTCGATGGTGGAGAAGTACGGCGTTTTGGATTTGAGCTTGCAGAAGATATTTGCCATTGTTTTTGGCAGGAAAATCAGCAAGTCGCAGCAGCTCACCAACTGGGAAGCCGAGTCCCTCACACCGGAGCAGGCGCGTTACGCAGCCACCGATGCGTGGGCAACGCTGTTGATATACAACGCTCTGCTTGACTCCAAACCGCTTCCCAAACGAGAGGTTGAGCGGCTCAAATCAGCAGAAAAGGAAGCACAGGTCCAGCACCAACTGGATGTGAACATGCACAAGGACGTCGACCGTGCCATAGAGGCGCTGCAGAACGGTGGCGTAATCCTTTATCCGACAGATACCGTGTGGGGTATGGGGTGCGATGCGACCAATGATGAGGCTGTAGCCAGACTATTCCGGATCAAGCAGCGTGCCAAAGGGAAATCCGTGCTGGTACTGGTGGACTCACCGGAAGCAATTGCGGAATATACAACGTCAATCCCCGAAGCGGCTGCGAACCTGCTTGAGGTATCCAAGCCCGAAGACGGTATTGTGCCCAAGGCACTAACGATTATTTATCCGGATGCTCGCAATGTGTCGAAAGCCATACTTGCCGAGGACGGTAGTCTGGGCATACGTGTCACGTATGAGAAATTCTCCAACCTGCTGTGCCGGCAGTTCGGCAAGCCGATAGTGTCCACCTCGGCAAATTTAGCGGGACGCGCCACTCCCCAAGCGTTTTGCGAGATAGACTCCAAGCTCCTGGAGGGTGTAGATTATGTATGCCGTTCACGTCGCGCAGAGCGCGCACACAATGCGCCAAGCAGCATAATCAAAGTGGACAACGACAACAGGATAACCATAATTCGCCCGTAAGCCATGTCACAACGAAGAAAATTACAACTCGGATATATAGCCGTCGACTTCTTCTCAGCTGAGCTGGTGTGGCTGGCGTTTCTGCTTTTCCGCTGGCTGGTGTATGAAGGCAAGGTCTTCAGTGTGACGACGGTGCTTATTCCAGCATTTGACTTTTACCGTCCGTTGATACTGTATCCGATAGGCTGCCTGCTGATCTATTATCTGTCTGGCTATTACCTGCGTGTCTATCGCAAGCGTCTGACGCAGGAACTGCTGACAACCTTCGTTTCTTCAATCGTTATCACGCTTGGAGCTTTCTTTATCATCGTTATCGACGATGAGGTGGAGAATTACCATCGTTACGTTGCATCGTTAGGCGTGCTATGGCTTCTGCAATTCAGTATCAGCTATATGTTCCGTCTGATACTGACCCTGCTTGTGCGCCGTCATGCCACCCAACCGTCCACATTCACTATCCATAGTGAGGACGAAGTGGCAAATCTTTCAGTGAACAAGGGTGACATGGTAATTATCGACATGCTCCCTACTGTAGATGAGAATGCCCTGTATCGTATCATTCAGCGCATTTATCCGATGGATGTGGAGATAGCTGTCGTGCCCAAGTTGTACGATATGCTTACCGGTGCCGCGAAGATTCCCGAAATCGGTGCCAACCCGCTTGTGATGATTACCCAGCACAAGGCGAGCGATTCGGAACTGTGCATCAAGCGCGCCTTTGATGTGCTGGCAGCCATATTGACCATGATTGTCCTGTCGCCGTTGTACATGCTGCTGTGGGTGCTGGTGTACAGTTCGTCGAAAGGCCCGGCGTTCTACAGCCAGCAGCGTATAGGGCTGCACGGCAAACCTTTTGACATCTACAAGTTCCGGACGATGGTGCAGCATGCCGAGGACGAGGTACCGCAACTCTCCACCGATGACGACCCGCGTGTCACCAAGGTAGGCAAGTTCATGCGCAAGTATCGATTGGACGAACTGCCGCAAATGTGGAACATACTAAAGGGAGACATGTCCATCGTAGGTCCCCGACCTGAACGGGAGTTCTTTATCAATCAGATAGTAGAGCAGGCACCCTATTACTGCCTGTTGTACAAGATCCGTCCGGGCATGACCAGCTGGGGACCTATCCGTGTCGGATATACTGACACGCTCCAGAAGATGATTGACCGGCTGAATTACGATATCGTATATATGGAGAACATGTCCTTGCGTCTGGATGTAAAGATACTGTTTTACACCATAGGTGTCATACTTGACGGTAAAGGCAAATAATTCATCAGTCATCCCTGACTGACTAAATGATACATGACAAATGGCAAATGACTTGACGTATGAACAGGCGATGAAGCGCGTGGAGGACATTATTCACGAACTTGAGCAGACGGAGGCGCTATCGGTTACCGTATATAAGCAGAAAGCCAAAGAGGCGGAGGAGCTCATGCGGTTCTGCGAAGAGCAGCTGACCAGTATGGAGCGTGAACTTGCGGCGAAAGAATAGGTGCGGACCGGAAGCCGCCCTGTAGCATTACTCCTCGGAGAAATGTACCAGCACGTGGCGGTACGAGTTGAATATCTTGGATTTGGAGACAAATCCGAGATATTTCTTTTTGTCATCCACGACAGGCAGGTTCCATGCGCCGGTGTCCTCGAAAATCTCCATGACTTTCTCCATCGGCATATCGTGACATAGCACGACCTGCGGATAGTTCATCAGTTGTGCGACAGTGAAGCGGTTGTACAAGCGCGGCTGGAACATGATGTTCCTGACCTCATCGAGGAGGAGTATGCCCTGCAGTTCGCCCTTGGCGTCAACTACAGGAAAGATATTCCGCTTGCTGTCGGCGATGACCTTGACGAGTTGCCCGAGCGTCATGTCAGGCGAGACAGTCCTGAGATCTGTCTCCAGCACACTATCCATCTTCAGCAGTGTGAGGACCGAACGGTCCTTGTTGTGGGTGAGCAATTCTCCTTTCTGCGCCAGACGCATGGCGTATAGGCTGTGGGGCTCAAAGAGCATGATGGTCAGGTATGCCACCACAGCGACGATCATCAGCGGCATAAGCAGGTGATAGCCGCCCGTGAGTTCCGCAATGAGGAAGATACCGGTGAGCGGTGCATGCATGACGCCGGACATCAGTCCCGCCATGCCGACAAGGGTGAAGTTCACCACCGGCACGCTGATGCCTACGAGCTTGAGCAGGTAGGCGCACAAGAATCCCACCAGAGCGCCCATAAACAGCGATGGCGCGAATATACCGCCTACGCCGCCACCTCCGTTGGTGGCCACCGAGGCGACAATCTTCAACAGCAGCACAAGTGAGAAATATATGATGATCACCCACATCGAGTCACCGAAACGGGCAAACGGGCTGAATTCGATGCCGGAATACGGATCGTTGTTGAAGAGTTGCAGAATAACGTCGTAGCCCTCGCCGTAGAGTGGCGGGAACAGATAGACGAGCAGACCTAACACCGAACCTCCGATAGCAATCTTCACCCACATGTTAGGCAGGCGCTTGAAGTGCTGCTCCAGCCAGTTCATGCCGCGCGTGAAATATAAGGAAATGAAGCCGCACGCCACTCCCAGCAGCAGATACCAGGGGATGCGTCCGAGGGTGAATGACTCGATTGTGGTCAGTTCGAACATAGGAGAGAATCCCGTGGTGAAGTAGGCGATAGCCGTGGCGGTAACGGAGGAGATGAGCAGCGGCGCGATGGAGTTCATCGTTATGTCCATCATCAGCACTTCAAGGGTGAATACCAGTCCTGCAATAGGAGCCTTGAATATGCCACCAATGGCTCCCGCCGCACCACAGCCAATCATGAGCATCATCGTCTTCTGGTCGAGGTGGAAGAGCTTGGCGAGATTCGATCCGATGGCAGCGCCGGTAAGAACGATAGGCGCCTCGGCACCGACTGAACCGCCGAAACCGATAGTTATGCCGCTGCCGATAAGGCTTGACCAAGTGTTATGGGGCTTGATAATAGATTTACGCTGGGAAATGGCGTAGAGAATCTTGGTTATACCGTGGGATATGTCGTCGCGCACAACATACTTGACGAACAACGCCGCAAGAGTTATGCCAATCATCGGGCAAACGATAAGCCACCACCAATGCTCGCCTGCGATGAGGTAGGTGTTGATCAGGTGCCGGATAAGATGAATGAACAACTTGAGCAGATATGCAGCCAAGGCTGACAAGACACCGACCATCAGGCTCAACAGCAAGACGAGTTGCTTCTGCGGAATATGTTGTTCAATCCACTTGACCATTGCACAATTCTAAACTATTCCTGCGTATCCCAGCCAATGCCGGCGTACTTGGAGAGATCCCAGTCCTCTTCCACTTCGTTCAGGTAGATGGTGTGCTCCTCTTCCACCTCGTTGCCAGCTTCGGCTTCCTGCCGCTCCACTCGTTCGATGTCAAGCGGTGAGTGACTGATCTCGATCACCTGGTTCTGCTCTTTGGAGAGTTCGTTCCATAGTACGTCCTTGAGTTCGCTTATACCCTGTCCGCTGACCGAGGAGAATGATACGACAGGAATATTGTAGGTGCCGCCAAGTTCGGCGACAATCTTCCTGACATCCTCTTCAGGCATGGTGTCGGCTTTGCTGACAGCCAGGATGCGTGCCTTGCCCAGCAGCTGGGGATTGTACTTCTCCAGTTCGGCAAGGAGTATCTCGTATTCATGCTTCGGTTCCTCGGTGCACGCCGGAACGAGGAACAGCAGCACGGCGTTGCGCTCAATGTGCCGCAGGAAACGCAGGCCGAGACCTTTTCCTTCGGCCGCGCCCTCGATGATTCCCGGTATATCCGCCATACAG
>Ga0265301_10005177_pt1 | contig 12895 bp, 12 predicted proteins | sample AusTroGonzalo_MG_2_FD_193488 | JGI IMG/M metagenome (GOLD analysis project Ga0265301, IMG submission 193488) | Bovine rumen microbial communities from tropical cattle in Woodstock, Queensland, Australia - Gonzalo_04 | ecosystem: Host-associated > Mammals > Digestive system > Stomach > Rumen ...
TACAGAAATTCCAAGAAGATTTACAGCAATATCTCAATGTTAAGCATGTGATTCCTTGTGCCAACGGCACCGATGCCCTGCAGGTTGCCCTTATGGGTCTCGGCCTGAAGCCAGGCGATGAGGTCATCACCCCTTCGTTCACTTTCATCGCTACTGCCGAGGTTGTGGCTTTGCTGCGTCTCACTCCAGTGGTGGTGGATGTCGACAAAGAGACATATTGCATGGATCCGGCTGCCGTGGAGCGTGCCATCACACCTCACACCAAAGCCATAGTGCCTGTGCACCTGTTCGGTCAGTGCGCCAACATGGATGCCATCATGGACATAGCCAAGCGTCACAACCTGTATGTGGTTGAAGACAACGCCCAGGCTATAGGCGCCAACTACACCTTCAAGGACGGCACAGTGAAGAAATCGGGCACCATAGGCCACATCGGCTGCACCTCCTTCTTCCCTTCGAAGAACCTCGGTTGCTACGGTGACGGCGGCGCCATCTTCACCAACGACGACAATCTGGCCAACATGATGCGCATTGTGGTCAACCACGGTATGCAGACCCGTTATTACCACGACTACGTGGGTGTCAACTCCCGTCTGGACGCCATTCAGGCAGCAGTGCTCGACATCAAGTTGAAACACCTCGACGAATATATCGCAGCCCGTCAGTATGCGGCAGCTTATTACGAGAAGGCCTTCTCAAAGACCGACAAGATTATCACTCCTAAGACCGCTCCTTTCACCAACCACGTCTATCATCAGTATGTGGTGGTGTTGAACGGCTTGGACCGCGCCAAAGTGATGGAGCACCTGCAGTCGAAAGGCATAGCCTGCGCCATCTACTACCCTGTGGCTCTGCACATGCAGAAGGCTTACGCCGACCCGCGCTACAAGAAGGGCGACTTCCCGGTCTGCGAGTACCTCTGCGACCACGTCCTGGCACTCCCGATCCACACCGAGTTCACCGACGAACAGCTCAAATACGTCACCGACGCAGTGCTGGAGATGTGCTAGAATTCATATTCGGGCAAAAACAAAATGCGAAGTGGTTTAGTACCGCCTCGCATTTTTTTGTAATCAGTAACATTGATTTATTTGATTCTCGTTTGATTTCAACAAGAACACATGTCGTATTTCAAATGTGCGTCAGTTGGTATATAATACACAGTGGCCAAAACATATGAGGTGACTATTGCAGCTTTTTCAAAATCGTCACCAAAGTATGCCATAAACTGATTGTTTTCTTCATTCATGTTAAAATCATTTTTATAAAAGCAGTTTTTGAACCGTTCTGTTACATTTTTATCAAACATCGGATAAAAATGAAGAGTTATATTATGCTTCTCACCTTTTTCGCGGTCGGGCCAATCGATTATTTGCATTACGGTTTCGCCATGGTATTCAACATTAATCATAGCATCGCCATGAGTATAGTCAAAGTCGTCTTTAAAATGGAGTTTCATTATTTCAAGCATATTTTTAAATATAAAACCAGAGTAAGGGTCAACAAACACCGGTGTAGTCGGCAACGACCATTTCGCTTGATTGTTTGAAACATTTGACGCATTCGCATTTGATTGCGTTTTTGCCAGTTTCGACTGATAATTTTTAATTGCTATCAGAATTATCAGTGACATGACAAATAAAATGACGCTTAATATTAGCAGTTCGACATTGTCAATTAACGAACCGATTAAGATTCCTGTTCCCCAAGCCAGCAGATTGAGCCATAGAGGCCACAAGGAAGATTTTTTTTGATTTTGAGACGTGTTTAGATTATCCATGGTTGTAAAACTTATTGTGTTTTTATTAGTAGTTGTTTGCTTCAATGCCTTTGTTTAATAATATACCATTTAGCATGGTTGTGATATATCGTGCGAAAGCCTCATCTTGTGAATAGAAACCGATTTCATCAGATGAATATTTGCTTGGGAAAGCCAATACTGCTTTAATACCTGTTGTGTTGCCATATTTAACCATCCAGCAGCTCATGGTAAGGTATTCGTCCAATGGCACCAGTTTGATTCCACGTTTTTCGTAGTATTCGGCAATAACCATACTTATTTCGCGATTCATGTTTTCGAAATCGGCAAAAGTGATTTTATTCAAATCTTTCTTAAGATATTTTTCTTTGAGTTTTTGAATGTCTTTGCACATGTCTTTAGCCACGCCAGCGCCCTGTGTTGTTTCGTTCTCCCCAAAATTGATTAGTGCTGTGCTTAAATATCCGTTTTCGCCGTTAATGCTTTCTTCAAACTTTTTATAGTCTTTTTTAATGGTGGCTTTGAAATATTTGTCACATAACTCATATTCAGCAGCCCATATTTTTTGAAGTTTGTTATCACCTTTTATTGTTTTTATAATAGTGTCACATTCCTTGTTCATCATAGCAATGTTATCACTGCTTATATGCTCATCTTTAATCATATTGTGAAAAATATCCATCGCTATAGGCACATTTTTATGTTCGTAATTATAATATGCTATTGTGACAGCACCGCCTTGCATGGCATGATCAAACAGCCTTTTGTTCATTTCGTAGAACTCTTTTGGTTTGCTCTTAAAACCATAATAGAGCACGTCTTCCATAATCACTATGGTGTCTGATTTGTTGATATTATTAAACAATTCCCTGATTTCTTTGATGTAGCCTGGGAATATGCCTAACGAGCGTGTTGAGAGGCTTTGTTCAATTTCGTCAAGTTTTGCAATTGATTCGTCCAATTGTTTTTGCTGCATGACGTTTTCGTAGCGGTCAAACGCGAAGCAAATCAGAGCGAATATCAGTGCTACAGCTGCCGATTTGAGAAATGTGCTGACATAGCCCACCATTTTGTGGCTTTTTGATTCTTGAGAGGTGTTTGTGGGGGTTTCCATGATATCAAAATAGTTTTATACTTTATTTGTTTCTTGTTTGTTTTTGTCTATCTGTTATTCATTAGTTTTCAACTCGAACAGGACGAACATAATATAAATTGTTATCTTCTCTACAGCCTTCGGCAGCGCTAAATCCCAATTTCCAATATACCGAATGACCTGTATATCTAGAATAATAGCATTCATTACTGCTCCATAATTCTTCAAAACCAGTGAAAAATTGATTGTAGGCTTCTTCTATTTCAATACCTGTTGGTAACCTCCAATCAGAATAACCATATAATGTAAGGGTTTCGCAATAATTATTAGCATCATTCCAATTCATAGTCGTTGGAGCTATAGGTGCTATTCGGTATGTATGTCCATTCAATGAGAATGTCTGTAAACCATAATATGGATGATTAATCTCTTTCTGTTCACCATAATATGTCCCGACTGAATTGGTCGCATATGCGCGTATATAGTACTTACCTACATTTGACATTGTGAATGTTGAAGAAAAGGTGCCTGTACCGCTACCATCTGATGTATGATTATGAGATGGCGATAAGTCGGGATTGGGAGCAGTACTATAGCATATTCCACGTTCTAAAACGGGATATCCACCGTCACTTGTAATGTTTCCACCAGAAGTAACAGTTATATCATTTAATGTCGGATTAATTGTGGTAACAGTTGGCAATCCGTTAGTTGTTGCGAAATGCACTTCATCTCCATAGTAAGTGTCTATTTGGTTGGTTGCATATGCACGTACATAATATGTTGTATTTAATGACAGTCCTGATATTGAACTCACAAATTGGCCAGTTCCCGTTCCATCTTCTGTGTGATAATCATCAATTGTTGGATTGTGGTTTGTACTCCAACATACACCTTTTGCCGTTATTGGCAAATTGTTTCCATTAGTAACCGTGGCATTACCTCCACATGTTGCTGTTTCCGGTCCAATGGATGTAACAGTGTTAGTTGTCACAGTAATCTCGCCTGAATTGGTTGTAAATGATCTGTCTTCACCATAAGCTATTCCATTTTCATTAATTGCGTATGCACGGACGTGATAGGTGGTTGCATTCTGTAAATTATCAATATAAGAGTTGAACTCTCCAACACCACTTCCATTTGTTGTGTGGTTATCGTCAATAGTAGGATTCTGCACAAGGCTCCAACAAATTCCTCTGGAAGTTACAGCGAAGCCGTTATCAGATGTTACTATACCACCTCCTGCTGCATCATACAGATGAATATCCACAACATTTTTTGTTGTCACTGATGCTAAACCTTGTGTTGTGTTAAAATTCTTCTCTTCTCCATAGTAAGTTCCCAGTTCATTTGTCGCATATGCTCTAACGTAATAATTGGTATTAATAGTTAGATCGGTAATATAACTGATATATGAGCCTATTCCTGAACCATCATTAGTATGATTGTTGGCAGTTGTTGGGTTATGGTTAGTACTCCAACATACACCACGAGCAGTTACAGGTAAAGTGTTACCGTTTTCTAGTGAGAGTGTTCCGCCGCATGTAGCACTTGTGGAAGCTATATCAGTAACTTCATTTGTTGTCACTTTAATAATGCCAGCAGAAGTAGTGAATGTAACATAATCACCATATGCTTCTCCAACTGGGTTTATTGCATATGCACTGACATAATAAGTGCTGTTGGGTGTCAGATTATTTATGTTTTCAGAAAAAGTTGGATGACCATTTATTTCTGATTCTATTTTGCCTATATTATTGCTAATAGTCGGTTGTGGTGATGTTGAATAAACGAAACCTCGCTCAGTATAAATAGGTGTACCTTCGTTAATAACAGTACCGTTAAATGTAACAGAATATTGTGTTAGATTACTTACAGGATCTGTTGTAAGCGAAGGCAACCCCACATCAGCTCCAGCTGTTATCAGCAATTCTTTGCTGCCATTATCTGAATTAATATTAAGAATGTATGATTTTATCCCCAAACCTAATGCATCGCGGTCAATTGTAACTTTTATCGGTTCTTGTCTGCCGGCTTCGAGTTCTCCAGAAGAATCATGGTTTAGCATAGATTTCACTTCAGTGATCCAACTGCAATTTTCCTCAATCCACCATATGATTTTTCTTGGACTATCATTAAAAATACTGAAAGTGCGGCTAGTCACATCATTCTCTGCGCCAAAAGGCAAGTCTGAGATATCCTCTACATCACTATTAACGATTCTTAAGACAGACGGTAATTTCTCAATCTGCACATCTCTTTTAACTCTGTCGCCACTGTTCACTACAATCACATAATCATCTATCAAATCATTGTATTCGGCTTTTGATACATTAATGTTATAGTTTCCAGTAGGTACATTCAAAAACTCATACATGCCATCAGAGCCAGTTAAAGTGGTCGCACCTGTCTGACGCAATTTGACATTGGCATTTTTAACAGGTTCACCTGTGGCAAAGTCGGTAATGGTGCCATATATTGAACCTGGAGAAACTGATTCTTTTTTCTTGCATCCTGCCATCAGCAATAAGGCAGTTATAGCTAATATGATAATGATGATGTGCTTTTTCATATGCTAATGACTTGTTTTATATCTATTTCCAATCAAAAGTTGAAAAACTTACAGTCTGTCCATATACGTATGTTCCGGAGGCTGTTTTTGCATAGGCTCTTACATAATATACTTGATAGTTTAGTAATCCAGTGATGTTTTTGGAGAAACTACCAGTTCCATTTCCAGAAACAATCTGTTTATTTGCTGTCGGATTGCTGTATGTATCGTAGCAAAAACCTCTCTCAACGTATGGAGGATTGCCGACAGACTCAATATATCCGTTAAATGTAACATTCCACGACAAAATAATTCCTGCTGACGACACTGGAGTTAAATTGCTGATGTCATTAGTATACACAACGGGCAATTCATCTGTGGTAAACACAACAGTGGTTCCATATATGGCCACACCGTTTTGCATAACGTATGCACGAACATAATATGTCTCACCTTCAATCAAATTCGTTATATTCTTATAATAATTTCCAATGACCCCCGAACCATTAACCATAACTTTATTATTGCTAATAGTTGGCTGGTTGGAATAGTTGGAATAACAGAAACCACGTTCAGTGTATGCAGGCGAACCAATAGTTGTGACGACACCGTTGAATCTGGCTGATGTCGTCGAAATTTCAGTGACCGCTGATGTTTGGACTTGTGCATCAGTCCATGATGTGGCGAAATTAACGACATTACCATATATGGCCTGTCCGTTTTGTATGGCATACGCTCTAACATAATATGTTGTTTGATAACCTAATCCAGTAATGTTATATGAATAGTTTCCGCTCCCAGTTCCAGACACTGTAACTTTATTATGACTTATAGTTGGCTGATGGGAATAATTGGAATAGCAGAAACCACGGTCAGTGTATGCAGGCGAGCCTTGCTCTATTATGATACCATTAAAAGTTGCCGATGTGGCTCCTATATTACTAACACCAGATGTCTGAATCTGTGTGTCAGTCCATGCAGTTGAGAAATTAACTTCATTGCCATAAACAGGTTGTCCGTTTTGAATAGCATAAGCCTTGACATAATAAGTTGTTTGCAAACCTAAGCCTGTTAAGTTATATGAATAGTTTCCGCTCCCAGTTCCAGACACTGTAACCTTATTGTTTGAAATAGTAGGATTGGAAGATGTGCTGTAACAAAACCCTTTTTCCGTATAAGCGGGGCTTCCTTCCTCAATAATAGTCGCATTAAATGTTGCCGAAGTCGCGTTTATATTTGTTACAGCAGAGGTGTTGACCGCTGTTTGAACGCTTCCGGTAGCAAAAGCAACATCATTGCCATAAGCAATACCAATTGCATTAATTGCGTATGCTCTCACATAATATGATGAATTAGAAGTGAGCCCTGACACATTGGCTGAAAACGAAGGCTGGCTGTTTACTGCAGATGTTATTTTGCCCAGGTTGTTTTCTATTGTTGGTTGAGCTGAAGTGGAGTAAACAAAACCTCTTTCAGTATAAGTAGGCGTACCTTCGTTGGTAATTGTACCGTTAAAAGTTACAGAATTTTGTGTGAGATTGCTGATAGGATCAGTGGTGAGCGATGGCAAACCTACATCCTCTCCAGCTGTTATCAACAGCTCTTTACTTCCATTGTCGGAATTAATACTTAGGATATATGATTTTACTCCTTCACCCAGCAACGAACGGTCAATTGTTACTTTTATTGGTTCTTGCTCGCCAGCAACTATTGTCCCTGATTGCTCATTTGAAAGCATGGATTTCACTTCAGTAATCCAATTGCAGTTTTCTTCAATCCACCACGTAATTCTCCTTGGACTATCATTAAAAATGCTGAACGTACGGCTCGTGACATCATTTTCTGCTCCAAAACCCAAATCAGATATATCATTTCCATCACCGTCCACTATTCTCAATACAGAGGGTAGTTTTTCAATTTGCACGTCTCCCTTTGCCGTTTCTCCTGATTTTACTGTTATCGTATTAGATTTCAAATCTTTATAACCTGTTTTAGTAATAAACAGATTATAATCACCGGGATCGATTTGAGAAAAGTGAAAAGATCCGTCAGAGCCAGTAACTGTTTTTAATCCTTTTGGCATGAGTTCCACACCAGCTGTTGGCACACAATCGCCTGTTGCTTTGTCTGTTATGGTTCCATAAATGGAACCAGGAGAAACTGTTTCATTGTCTTTCTTGCATCCTGCCATCAGCAAAGCTATAATGGCGATTGAGATAATGATTATGATGTATTTTTTCATAGAGTTACTAGTTTTATTTACGATTTCTTAAAGCATCATTAAGATACTGTTTAAGAATGCTTTTATCAACATCTATATTTCCTTCTTCAAATTCCTTTATAATAGATGGAATAATAGTGTCAACAACGATGTCTAATGTAATATAAGAGTTTTGTGTTGTCATTTTATAGCAATCAACCCTCATATATGGGAAATTGTGAACTTCAAAATCTTCAATCACTTTTTGTGAAACCATAGTGTCATTATTATACTTTTTTACGGCTTCATGAGTCAGTTGGTTAATATACAAATAAGCATTGTTATGCGCATCTGATACAGCTGTTCTTCTCAATGATGTGGTGGAGCCAAAGCCTACACCATAAGCTGTAATAATATTTGGATTTTTATCATTGAGTGAATCGTAACATGGATGATAAATCTTTTCACCATAGTAATGCCATTTATCAAAATAATTGTTACCGGAAGTAGTATGGTTCTGTTTTTTTATAGCACAACCTACGATGGCGCATAACGCAAATGTTATTACAATTATCTTATATACTATAGATTTCATACTATGTGTTATTCATTCTTTTTTAATGAGAAATCATATCTGTAAGATTCTCCTGCAACCAACACGTTTGTTTGCTTATTATCAGTTTGATAACCATCTTTGCTCACCCAAATATTATAATCTTTAGCTACGGTTACTGTAAACCTATATGAACCATCATTGCCAGTGTAAACATTGATGGCTTCTGGTTTTAGTGTTACTGTCGCACCTGAAATTGTGGCGCCAGTTGCTTCTTCTGTAACAGTTCCATAGATTGTGATTTCTGTGTCAATAATCTTTTTTTCCTTACATCCTAATGATAAAAATGTAATTAATATCAAAGCCAACAAACAAAGTTTTTTCATGATTTCTTTAAGTTTAATTAAAATTTATAAGACATTGATAAACCTAGGTTATTATTATTGTATTGAGGATATGCAATAATTCTTTTTGCACCAGGGGAAAACCAAGCATCTACGAGATTGACGATATACACACCAGCGGTAAATGCTATGCACCCCCAGTTAATATTTGTCCACATATCTTTAGAGTCTTGATACTCTGTTTTATGTTTTGGATCTTCTTGCATTAGTCGATCATATGATGATATTTGAGTTATACTTGTGACAACACCTGCTGCGCCAATTAATTCTAAACCGATAAAAGTCCCACCTTTAATACAGCTTCCCTTATATATTTGGGCAACACCAGGGCAAAATGGTCGCATGCCTAAAGATGATGCTTTATATTTTTTAGATATTGTAATATCATCGAACAACGGATGATGAAGTTGTGAAATTGCGTAGAGTCTTGTGGCCTGGTAATCTCCAAGTTTATTTATTTCCCAATAATCATCTATTACTAATATATATATTTCACGTTCATTGCCTTTTGACTCTGTCTTTATTACAGAACTTCTCTCAATAATCTCATCGAGTTTGCCGTTAATTATAGTCTGATTGCTGCGATCTGTAGTGGTATAGTCCGACCATATAATTGCGCCACCTGCCATTGAGAAACTATTGATGATATAATTATCACAAGACTGTCTGGCCTTTTCTAATGTATTACCTATGCCCGTAGCTGTTCTATACTCAAAAGTATTATTAGAGGCTTGGGGAAGTTCTGATATCCATTGTGGTGGAATATTGTCAGACTTCTGAGATAATGCTGCTGTATTAAAACACAGCAGCATTATCATGGTTAGTAAAACTTTATTTGTATTCATCTACAATAGCTTGATTCTTCGTTCTTTTGTATTCGTCAAGACCTTCGTCTATTTCTTTTTCGAATTTTTGAGCTTCGTATTCTGCTCTTAACACTTCGTCATCACTGATGGTTTTTGCAACGGTTTGTGTCAATTCTTTTTTGCTAACTTTCATTTCAACACATACATATACCTGATATTTTCCGTCTGCTTGTTCAATAAACATGTCAATTCTTGGTGAATTTGCTACTTGTTCAGCAACATATTGAGTGTATGTTGATTGTGCCAGTCTCTTTGACGCAACATCTTGGTTAACGCCGACTTCTTTTGCATAGCTTTTGTTTGCACCTTCAACTGACACTCTGATTGAATTGGCGAGTTCTGTTCTTGCTTCAGCTGTGGCCTGTTTAATTGCGTTAGATTGGTCATAGCTAACATAAACTCCAAGGGCTCTAAGATTTGGTGCAGTGTCATCAATTGATTTCATAATGCAGTGATTTAATTGCACTTCTGAATAATTATTGTTTTTGTTTGTCGGATTGTTTGTCGGTTGTTTGATATCATTCTTGATGGCTTGATCGGTTTTTTGGTCATCTTTGCTAAACTGATCACGTACATTTTGCTGATAACTCGGTTTTTGTGGCTGATTGTTTGCCATCTTTTTTTCACTTCCGCAGCTTGCGAAAGCCAATGCGATAATCATCGCCATTCCAAAAATGTAAGATTTTTTCATGATACTAAAATTTTAATTGTTAATAAATTAGTTGTTTATAGAGTCTTGTTTCATCATTTCTTCAAGCTTTTTATAAAATTTTTCTTTTGGGAATACTATATTACCTATTTCTTCATATTCCAAAGTTTGGCTTTCTTTAAAGAACCTGCTTTCCTTAAGCGCTTCTTCAAAATAGTTCTGAAATTCATTTCTTGATACTACAATTTCGAAATTGGTGCTTGTAATTCCATCCGTCGTTTCTTGATACAACTCAGACACGTGTTTGCTGTGGGTAATAGCAGAGTCAACAGCCTGAATAATTTCCGGATACATCGCAGCCAAAAGATTTAATAGGAATTTGTCGGCGATGTCACACTGAGCCGTTTCTAATGCAGATTCATTTTTTTCAATTGATGTTTTTGTTGTTATTTTGGCATAAATAGTAGTATCGCTCACTAATAGTACATTTGTTAATGGCCCTTTACCAATGATATATACACGATTGTTATTGACCTGACGCTGCTTACATTTGTAAAAATCCAAATTATACTTATAACTCCTAATTGAATGTTCTTCTTTAGTATTGTTGCCGCTACTCATGTACGAATGAGTTTCATTATTTTGTGCATAACTATTAGAAATTGCTGCTATGACAAACAAAATAACATAGAGAAATCGGGAGGTTTTCATAGCTTTTTTATTTATAAGGTGATAATAAGTTAATCGTTGTTATGTTTAAACCGCAAAGGTACGCACAACTAATTAAAAATCAAAGCATTACACTTCTACTTTTATTATCGGAAAATATGAATATAATTATAGGAAAAGTGGTAAAATAATTTTGTTTTTGGCTCGCTTGATATCATTATCTTAAAGTATACTTTTAAAAAATATAAAAATATTATAAAGTATACTTTAAAATAATGTTTTATAGCAAAGGATTGATTAATTCTGCAATGCAGTTGCAATTATAAACAAAAAATGTTTATTTTTGCAACCGTATTGCAGATTCTGATATATGAACACAAACGAAACAAGCCTTAATGATTGGATAACGCAGCGTGTATTGAGGGGTAAGTACTTCTTTACAATGGCGAAAATTACAGAATCATTCCCACAGAAGACACAATTTGTCTTGCGTACTGATTTGAACCGTTTGACAAAAAGAGGTGTTATCATGTCGCCTTGTAGAAATTTTTATGTGGCAGTGCCGGAAGAGTATAGATTGAAGGGCGTTGTACCACCAATTTTCTATATTGACAATATTATGAGTTTTATGGGAAAGCCATATTACGTGGCCTTGCTTTCAGCTGCGGCACTACACGGTGCCGCTCATCAGGCACCTCAAGCGTTTATGGTTATTACAAATGACAAAATGAGAAGTGTCGTTAAAAACGGTACAAGATTGGATTTTGTTACACGCAAGTATATACCAACGGCTTTTTTGATTAAGAAAAGGTCGAAAAGCGGTGATTTCAATGTTTCATCGCCGGCATTAACCGCCATTGATTTGATTGAATATGAAGCAAATGTTGGTGGACTTTCAAGAGCAACGGAAGTGTTGGCAGAATTGTTGGAAACGATTGATTTCAAGAGTGTTGACGATGAATTTTATAAGATTGCTCAAACACCGATATATCAGAGACTTGGTTATATTTTAGAAGAGGTGTTGGATGAAAAGGCGCAAGCCGACACACTTTATGAGGGATGCAAAAATGCCGGTCTTACATTCAGAAAGACACCACTAAAAAAGGGACGAATGGCAGAGCAAGAATCGGCAACACGGTGGAAGATACAAGAAAACATTACTTTAGAAATTGATGAGTTATGATACCAGAGACACATATTATAGGATGGCGTGAGAATGCCCCATGGTCGAGCGACTACATGGTTGAACAGGATTTGCTGATTTGCAGGACATTGGTCGCAATATTCAGTGATGAGTTTTTAGCAAGTCAGCTGGCTTTTAGAGGCGGCACCGCCCTACATAAATTGTATTTGCTTCCACAACAGAGGTATAGCGAAGACATCGATTTGGTTCAGATAAATCCGGGACCTATAAAGCCAATTATATTCAGATTGTTCAGATAAGTTTAAAAGTTGAGATTAACTGTTTTGAGCATTTCAGCGTTTTGGGGTTAAAGAGGATACCATTTTCGGTAAATAGTCCATGGTTTACAGGTAGTTGTGACATTACAACATACGAGTTAAACGAGTTGCTTGGAACTAAAATGCGTGCGCTTTACCAACGCAGAAAAGGACGTGATTTGTTTGACCTATGGTATGCATTAACCCAGGCTGAAGTTGATGAAGACTCTATTCTTAAATGTTATGATAAATACATGTCGTTTGTTGTTGAACACGCTCCAACATACAAAGAATTTGTTCTCAATATGGAAGAGAAGATGAACGAAGAAGAGTTTCTGACAGACATGGAGATGCTTTTAAGACCAGACACAAAGTTTGATCCCAAAGAAGCCTATCAGATAGTAAAATCAAGATTGATAGACAGATTGCCCGGAGATAGATGGGAATAATGCTTGTTATTTTCCTCTCTGTTCCTGAAAATACTCCGAGCATTCTTTAAAGAAGTCGTAATCTAAGGCTTCGCTAATTTTATAGAGCAACGGCATAGTAACCCACTGTTGGTTGAAGATTTTGTAAAGGTTCTCGGGCGTGCAGTTTACCTGCTTCGCCAGCCAGACAGCCGTACGTCCTTGTCGCGCAAGCTCATGCTTAATAATCTTTCCAAGGTGAAAACCGTCGGGTGTTGCTGCGATTCTCATATTGCCTGCCTTT
>Ga0265301_10005178_pt1 | contig 12892 bp, 8 predicted proteins | sample AusTroGonzalo_MG_2_FD_193488 | JGI IMG/M metagenome (GOLD analysis project Ga0265301, IMG submission 193488) | Bovine rumen microbial communities from tropical cattle in Woodstock, Queensland, Australia - Gonzalo_04 | ecosystem: Host-associated > Mammals > Digestive system > Stomach > Rumen ...
TGGATTCTATGGGTAAGACCCTCCAGATTCCCGTCATCAACTACGACGGCAACGTGACCGTCTCCAACGTGCGTTCTTGCACCGTCTCCGACAACGAGAACACCTCCGCTCTCGTCGGCGTGACCTTCGCCACCTACGCGATTGGCTTCACCGTCGTCCCGGCGATGTACTCCAACAACGAGATTGATATGCAGAACGATGTTGAGAAGAAGCTCAAGAAGTGCGCCCGCGCTCTTGGTGCTGCCCTCGACACCGCTGCTATCGCCGCCCTCGAAGCCGCCAAGACGCAGGTCATCGCCGACCCGCTCATCTACTCCTTCTCCTCCAACGTCCTCGGTTGCCCTTGGGAGAGCCGCGAGGATGTCCTCGGTGACATCGAGCCGATGATGAACTCCAACGACTTCTACGGCTTCACCCATATCATCGGTAACACGGGTGTTCGTTCCCTGCTCCGCAAGCTCGCCGAACACGCGCAGTACAATGAGGTTGACCGCCGCCTGGAGTGGGAGGGCAAGTATTTCCACTTCACCAACCGCCTCGCCAACGACACGGGCAAGTACGGCACGTTCTACGCCGTCGAGAGTGGCAACGTGGATATGCTCTACCGCTATGACCGCGAGGTCGCGCGTGGTGGCAGCGGCGCGGGCCACACCTGGGAGAAGTACAATATGCCGTACATCGGCATCCCTGTCGGTCTCCACTACTACGAGGCCGTCGGCGACCAGAGCAGCATCGCTGGTGATGCTACCGCCGACCTCACCTGCGCGGTGAAGCAGTATTTCGGCTTCTCCGTCGATGTCGCCTTCGTGGTGGCCTACAACTCCGCCATCGCAGAGAAGGCCAATCCTATCATCAAGGTCGAGATTGATGGTGGTAGCACCTACGCTCGCCCGGTGAAGGTGGTCTCCTCCAACGACGACCCGATTTTCACGCAGGCCGCAGCCTAATCAAACGTGAGTGAACGAAGGGAGGTGGGGGATTGACTTTCACCTCCCTTTTTCTTAACTTTGGAGCATTATGTATAGATTAAGTGACATAGTAGAGGCGTTCAAGGGGTTGGTTGGATGGGAACCCGAAGGATGCGCCATTGACGAAACCTCTTCCGAGAGCGGTCTGTTCTTCCAAGAGGCCCATCCGTTGCTTACTTTGAGGGCGATGAGAGGCATAATGCCCGACACTCTTTGGAAGGCATATCCCGAATTTGCCAACCAAAATACATACGCAAAAGGCGCGATTGTCTCCAAAAATGATAAGGCATATCGCTCTTTGGTGGATAATAACACCGAGCCGCTCACCGAATCCTCCGCTTGGGAGGAGTACGATTTGCTCAATGACTATATTAACGAGCTTGAGGTTCGCGGCATCAAGAAGGTCATCACCCGATTCATCCGCGACAAGGTTATCGGGATGGAGACCAAGAACATCATCGACCGCAGAACCCTCTTCGATGGTGTCGGAAGGTTGGCCAATAGAGTCCCGAACAATGGAAATATCGTCGGTTTCGAGATTGAGCCTATCCGCGCCGAGGGTGTCACGATGAAGATTGAGAAGATTGGCCTCCAGTTCACGGGAAATGTCGGAGATGTGAAGATGTACCTCTTCCACTCATCGAAGGCTGAACCCGTGTGGACAAAGACCTTCACCTACGACAACGCGAACGGCAGCTATATGTGGTTCGATGCCGAGGAGTTCCTTCCCTATATGACCAACGGAACCAATTCGGGAGGAGCGTGGTATCTCGTTTACTATCAGCCGAGCCTCCCCGCCTATATGGAGGCCGTGAACTTTGGCCGCGATTGGTCGAGGGAGCCGTGCGGCACGTGCAACAAGGGAGATATTGCCCTTTATCAGATTATGTCCCGCTTCGTCGTTCTTTCTCCGTTCTGCGTGAGCGTGGAGAATTGGGATGAAAAGTTGTGGGATATTCAGAGTATGCTCTACACCAACACGAACAACTACGGCATCAACCTCCTCTTCTCGATGGGGTGCGATGTAAGCGATATTATGATTGCCGAGCGGCTGAACTTTGCGAGTGCGATTCAACTCCAGGTCGCAAGCGATGCGCTCCGCGCCCTTGCTATGAATCCCGAAGTGAATGTGAACCGCGTCCAGTACAATGCCGACCGCGACAACATCCTCTACGAGACCGACGGCAACGGCCAGGGCATCAAGGGACTCAATGGCGACTTGGAGAAGGCATATAAGGCCCTTTCCTTCGACACGAAGGGGTTGAGCGCAGTCTGCCTCTCTTGCAAGAACAAAGGGATAAAATATGGCACGATTTGATAGAATACCGACCAAGACGAACCCCGTGTTGTTCGACTATGCCGCCAAGCAGATTCAGACGGCTCTTGCGGAGTTCACCTGGTTCGACCATTGCTTCGGCATCATGGAGAAGCTGACGGATGTCAAGGAGGGGAAGAAGTTCTCCTCCGCGAATCTTTACATCGGTAATGGGAAATACGAGCAGATTATGCCGTGCGCGGAGATTGGAAACTTCTCTTTCCTTATCCTCCGCGACCCGCAGACCATCGCCCGCGACCCGAACCTCATTTCTGCGCCCTATTCTTTGATTGTATGGTACGATATGAGGAAAGTATCGCTCCCGACCGACGAACGCAATAGAGAGCAAATTAAGGCGCAAATTTTGGGCCTTTTGACCTCCGCTCGTTTCCCTTGGCTGACGATTACCAAGATTTACGAGAGGCCGGAGAACATTTTCTCCGATTTCAACTACGATTACACCAACAATCAGTTCCTCATGTCCCCTTATGCGGGCTTGAGGATTGATGGGGAGATGAAGGTGCGCGTGCCGTGCTACGTTCCACCTAAACCAGAAGGAGATTAAAGATGGAAGATGCCCTCGACGCGCTTTTCGATGCTCTCGACGATGATTTGAATGGTATTACGGAAGAGTTCGACGACTTTGAGCAAGAACAAGATGAGTTCTTCAACTCAACCGACCCGGACTCGATTCGTATGCAAACGCTTGAGGACATCTTGTATTCTGCCGATGCGTATGAGCTTGGCATTCACTTCATCGCGGAAAACCAGCTATGGGACGAGCAAATTGACCGATATAGCAGGAGACTTCCCCAATATAAGCCCGACACAATTAGGAAAAAGGCAAAACTTGGGCATCCGCCGGACAAACTCGTAAACTACACGGAAATGTGGACTGGCGCGTTTTACAACGAGGGAATCCAAATTGAGGTGGATAGGTCGCGCGATTTCTTCGATTTCTTTAAGACGGACAGGAGGAGCTATTTTGCGTACATCCCGGATGACGTGGTTGGGCTTACCCAAGAGAATGAAGAGTCGTTCAAATACATAATCGGAGAATGGCTGAACGAGAGATTGTTGGATTATTGGATGCACAACAATATATGACGATACTGGAATACATTTGCTATGTTGCTTTAGTTGCCCTGCTCGTAAAGTTCTATATTACGATAGCAGAGAAGTGGGGAATCATCGAACGGCTGCAACTTCACGCGCCGAACGAGTTCTTTCACAAACTTTTCTCGTGCAACTTCTGCCAGTCCTTTTGGTTGGGGCTTTGCCTATCAATTTTGCTCGCAATCTTTGTAGATTGGCGGCTTATTTTTGTGCCATTTTTTTCGAGTTCCTTGAGATAGTATGAAGAAAATTACTTTGAACGGACACAAATTAGAGGTTTATGACGACATTGCGGAATTATCCGTAGAGCGGTTCCACCAATACTCAAGATACTCCCTCGTGGCGAGCGGGATAGGCGACTCAATATCCGATGTGGACAAACACATCGAGAACATTAACGCCCTCTTGGGGCGCGACATCGCGAAGGCGCAGCAAGAGCTTCTCAACCTTCGGCAGAACATCATCCTTGTGCTGAACGAGAGCGACTTTCGGCATAAATCGATGCTATTCCTTGTGCGAAGAATTGATGGGAGGGAATGGGAGGATTTTTCCGACGCGGGAATCGATGAACTTTATGGCCTCGTTAACAAGGCGACGCTTGCGGAGTTTGACAAGGCCGTAAACGAGGTAGTTGGCGAGATAGACGAGCAGTTGATGCGGTATTTCCCAGAGATGTTCGACGACTCGAACGCGAAGAATAGGTGCGACATACTGCGCAAGAGGGCCATTCTCCAAGCGGACGAGATGATAAACGGCTCCGACCATTCGGAGGAGATAGAGAAACTTTCCTCCCAAATTTGGGAGAAATATGAGCCAAAATCCTATGAAAATGACAAGGCGATAGTCGATTTTGATAGGCAATTTGAAAATATGTGCTTAATTTTGTCGAAGGAGTTCCAAGGAGGCGTGAAAGGGTACACGGTTATGGAGTTCTACTCGGCCTACAACCTCTTGAAAGAGAGGGAGAAGGAAATGAAGAAGAAACTTAACAAGAAGAAGTAATGCCTACTTTAAGTGATATTGGAAGAAGGTTCGACCCGATGCGGGAGTTCATCCAGCAGACTCAAGAAGGGTTGAGCAACCTGTCCTCGCAGATGAACACCACGAGGAACCAAGTGCAGCAGAACACCACCGCAATCTCGCAGCTAATAGAGAACCTCACGCAAGTTATGGGCGGCTTGCGCGAGCAAGTCGGGCAAGTTGTGGCGGGACTCAACAACCTTTCAAGCGCAACCTCACAAAACCGACGCGCCGTAGAACAAGAGACGCAAGATGTCAACAAATTATGGGAGGCGTACAAGAAGATGGGCGTAGAGGTGGACGAGCTTAATCTCAACCTCAAGACGCTAACTTTTACCGACAAGGAATATAACAAAGTCATACAACTCGCGTCCGCATACAACGAGAAACGAACCGACTCTTATACGGCCCTTTCGGAAAAATATAGGGCAGTAAAAATCCTTATCGACAATATGACTGTCGCCGAGCGCGAGAACACGGCAGAGGGCCGCGCTTTCGTGGCTATGGCGCGAGATATGTACGAGCAGATGAACTTGCTCCAGCAGCGGACTGGCAAGTACCAACTCCAGGTTGGCGATTACTCCAAGGCGATGACGGGTTTGAATATTGCGACGAACCAGGTGGTGCGAGAGTTGCCCGTCCTCGCCAACGGAGTTTCGATGTTCGCAATCGCTATCTCCAACAATATCCCTATCCTCGTTGATAACATTATGCAAGTTCGCCGTTCCAACGAGGCTTACGAGGCACAGAGAGAGCAGTTGTTGAAGAATGCGGAGGCCCTCGAAGCGGTCGGGAAAGCGGAAGAAGCACAAGCCGTTCGGGAGAGCGCGAATGCGATAAAGACAACCTCTGTTGTTGCGGGATTGGCCAAGGCCATTTTCTCGTGGCAGACGGCCCTTGTGCTTGTGTTGACCGTACTACCCGGTCTTATCCGAAACATCGAGAAGAAGAAGAAAGAACAAGAGGAGGAGGCCAAAGCGCAGAAGGAGGTCAACGAAGAGACGAAGGAGGCCGTGAGGGAGATGAAGAGTCTCGATGACATTTATCGAGATATTCGTTCCGCCATACAAGGAGAGGTTACGGAACTCGAAGTTCTAAAAATAATCCTTGACGACACTAACCGCTCGTGGGAAGATAGGGTTGACGCGGGAAAGCGGCTCAAGCAAGTGTTCGACGAGGAACTCGAAGGCTTTACCGCAGAGGAGATTGCGATGGGGAACGCTGCGGAGAAGATGCAGCTTCTGACCGAAGAAATCTACAACCAAGCCAAGGCCCGCGCAAGTCTAAATAAGATTACCGAACTCACTCAAAAGATGATTGAGCTGGAGGGGGAGCGAGACCTTTACGGCAACTGGCAGATGGGGACAAAGACCATCAAGGAGTACGCCGAGGAGCTTGATAGGGCTAACAAAGAGGGGCGCAAGGTGCGTATTGGCGCTGTTGAGATGGAGTACGTGGAGAAGTATCGAGCAATCCTCGCCGATATGAAATCCTACCAAGGCCAAATCGACGCGCTTGCCGCGCAGATTAGTCCGAGTAGCTTGCTCGAAAAGCTACGCGCTGGCGGCAAGGGCGGAGCAAACGGGGCGACCGAAATCGCCGACTACTATTGGGAGGTTCTCGAAATGTCTGCAAGGATGTTGGAGGATGGGCTGGAAAAAGACCTTGCCTTGCTTGAGGTTGCGTGGCTGAAAGAGCAGCACGGCTATAATGAGAACCTAAAAGCCCTCCTCGAACTACGAGATGGCGCGGACGAGGCAGAGCGCGAGGAGATTAACAATCAAATCAGCAATATAGTCACACTTCTCCAACTTGGCGAGCAGCGATACAACGCAGAGTACCAAAAGATGATTCGCGACCGCGTTGACTCCTACGAGGAGGTTGTTGAAGCCGAGGTCGATGCGGAAGAAGAGACGAGGAAGAGAATCGCTCGGACGCTTAACGAAGAGAAGGTGCTTCGGGACGAGGCGTTATATCAGAAGTACGAGGCATCAGATAGGGAGCGGGCGGACAAGGATGCGTTAAACAAGGCACTATTGGAGAGCGAGCGTAAGTATTGGGATGATTATCTCGAAATGCTCCGCGCGGCAGGCGTTTTGACCATCTCGGAGTATAACAATATTATGGCCAAGCTCGCGAGAACAACGGGGAGCGACGAGAGTGGATTGAGCCGAGGCCGAAAGGGGCGCAAATATGGTGGTGTTGTCGAGGCAATCCTTGCGCAGACAAAGACTTATGGAGAGGGGAATAAATTCGGCCAAGGAATCTTAAAGGAGGAATACACCAACTTCGTCACCGCCGTCGATAGCGCACTCAAGACCTCGATGAAGTATATGGACGAGTGGATGGACAAGAGGCTTGAGATGGCGGAGATTGCGGTTGAGGCCGCAGAGAAGGAGGTTGATGCCGCAAAGACCGCCCTCGACTACGAGCTTGAGGCCCGCAACCAGGGCTACGCGAATAGTGTTGATACCGCGAGGAAAGAACTCGAACTCCAGCGTCAGAACCACAAGAAAGCCCTCGAAGAGAAGGCCAAGGTGGAGGAAGAGCAGCGGATGATTGACACGGCCACGCAGATTTCCTCGCTCGTAACCGCCACCGCGAACATTTGGGCCGCTTACACCAAGGCGGGTATGCTCGGCCCGTTCCTTGCCGCAGCCGCAACCGCCGCTATGTGGGGTGCATTTGCTGCCGCGCAGACCAAGGCCGCGCAAGTGACCAAGATGAAGTCGCAGCAGTACGGCGAAGGTACTGTCCAACTCCTCGAAGGAGGCTCCCACGCGAGCGGACACGACATCGATATGGGTGTTGCCAAGGACGGCACTCGCAGACGCGCCGAGGGCGGAGAGTTCTTCGCAATCATCAACAAGCGCAACTCCCGCAAGTACCGCAAGATTATCCCGGATGTTATCAATTCGTTCAATGACGGCACGTTTGGGGAGAAATACTACAACGCCAATGCAGCGATGGGCGACTTTGCTCTTGGTCTGTTAGCTGGCGGTTCGCCCACCGATGTTTCCAAGCTCGAAAGGGATGTGCGTGCGATTAGGGAGCAGGGAGACGAGAATCGCTATGTCGATTCGAGGGGCAATATGGTAATTCGCTATAAGAATTTGACACGCAAATATAGGAAAGGATGAATCCAATCTACAAGTTCACGCTTTCCATAAATGGTGCTACTCCCGGCCAAGTTTACCCCGCCTATGGGGACGACTTGGCCAAGGAGTTCACTATGGAGAGCAACGAGATGTTCTTCCGCGCCAAGTTGTCGGGAGACCTCACCTTCGTCGGCCCAGACTTCACCACTATCAACTCCGCCGCCTTTGACGCAAAGTTCTCGTTGGTGATGTATATCTCCTATGACCGAGGAACTACTTGGACGGAGTATTGGAAGGGCAAATTCTACAAGACCGACTGCGACTTTGACGCGGACGACAGGAACGTGGTTGTCAAGCCGCAAGTAGATGACGACTACGAGGCCGTTATCGCGGGAATGGACAAGGAATATAACCTCATCGAGCTTGCGCCCGAATGCGTGAGCGTCAACTACGACAAGCGGCCCCTTGTGCAAGTGTATGTTCCAGGCGAGGAGGTGATTGGGTGTTTCCTCTCAAATATGTGGTGGGAACAAGAGTGCGAGAGCGTGCTTGAGACCGATATGTATAGCGAGAATGAGACGCGCCTCCATCACCTCGGTTTCTACCCTGCCACAAAGAAGCGGTCTGCGTACATTACGGAGTATTACAATGGCGCGACCTTCCCGGTTGATAGCTTTATCGGCGACCAACCCGACCCGCTGAATGGCCCCTATACGCTCACGAATGGCAGCTATTCCTTTGTGGTGGAACACGAGCAGCTTGCAAGCGGAGGCATTCAAAGAAACTACTATCTCAAACAAGGAGATACAGTCCTCTATACCACCTTTCAGTTGTTCGTCGTCGGGAATCAGCCAACGCCTCCGCCGATTGACATCACGCTATCCGCCGCAACGGGTTCCGGCGCGGTAGGGGCGGTTCGTTTTATGATTCGTGACATCGCGGTCTATTCCCGGATGCTCGCGGATAAAATCTCCGATGGTACGCACACGGGATTCGCCATCCCGAACGACGATATGGTGGATAACAATCGCAACTACAAGTACGCGATTGGGTATGACTTCGCGCCATCTATCATAATCTCGAACGAACTTTCCGCAACCGCGACCAAATGGGGCAACTACCAACCCGGTCGGTACTATATTCAGCCGTTTGACCCGAACCTTCAAACGAGGATTGGTTTCCCGGTTTCGAGGGGTGCTTGGACGCGCACATCGATTTGGTACAAGGAAGTCCCCGCATCACATTTGGCAGAGGTTGCGTGGAGAACCCCGTCCGTTTTGAAGGACGCTTATCCGCTTTCCTCGGCGATTTCGGTGCTACTTGGGCAAATTGCCCCTTCGATTACACACGAAAATAACGAAAACTACTCCCATTTCTTATACGCGACCAACCCGATTTCGGGGGTTGACCAGACGATAATCATCGCCCCGAAGTCAAATGTTGTCAATGCCGGGTATGACGAACCCGCGCAGAAGGCGATGGTCAAACTCTCCGACATTACGGATATGTTGAGGGATTGCTTTCGGTGCTACTGGTTCCTCGACAACGGGAAGTTGCGCATTGAGAATATAGAATACTTTAGGAACGGCGGGAGCTATGAGAGAGACGTTCACGTGCTTGGGGTTGACCTTACTGCCGACCTCAACGTGCGGAGTATGAAGAATTGGGCCTATATGACATCCAAATACAAGTTCTCCAAGCCCGAAATGGCATCGAGATACGAGTTTGGGTGGATGGACGATGTGACGGAGCCGTTTGAGGGAAATCCTATCGACATCATATCGGGCTATGTGAATCCCGACAACGTGCAGAAGATTGACGTGGCGCAGTTCACCTCGGATATTGATTATATCTTGTTGAACCCGAACGCGGTGTCCAAGGATGGATTTGCCCTCCTCGCCGCCGCCACGCAAAGCGGAGAATACGTGCTTCCGTACTACTCCTACACGGAGAACTCCCAGGACTACTACTTGCAGAACGCTTGGGTTTCTTTCCGCCTCCTCCAAACCTACTATTTGTACGATATGCCCGCCAAGTATATCAAGCTCAACGGCGTGCAATTCCAGGCATACGGGGTCAAACGCCTCAAGACCCAAGAGGTGAATTTCCCCGCTCTATATGATGTTGATGTAAGTAAATTAGTAAAAACCAATCTCGGAGATGGGGAAATACAAAAAATTTCCATAAATTTGTCGAGTAGGAACGCTAAAGCGACGCTGATGTATGATACGGAATAACAATTTATCAGTCTTACCTTGGTACTCCTCCCTTGACCAGCAGAACGCTCGGAAATGGTGGGCATACGATAGGGTTTACCCCCTATTTACACCGCAAAAGTACATTTTGCCCTTCCAAATTATGCGGGATGCGGCGGAAACCGCCTCAATAACCTACTTCAAAATCTACAAAACGGATGGAACTTTAGTAGGAGATTATACAAGTGCGGTCTCCCCGAACATCTACTTCAAGAACGTGGGCGACATCGACGTTATCGTCTATCCTGGCCTTTCCCCCATCGCAAATTCATTCCCCGTCGGTCAGTATTATGCCGAAATGAAGGAGGGCGACAACGTGTGGTATTCCGAGGTGTTCACCGTCACCGACACCATTTCCGAGTTTCTCAAGATTGAGTGGTGGAACGTGGAGGACTTCGTGATGGACGAGGGCATTGTGGTGTACCGCGAACCCGATTTCCACAACGTCATCTATCTGATGGCGGACATCGCCAAACCCGACTATTCCTTCGAGGAGGACGGCGAGGCGAGAGATGGGTACTACTTCCCGGTCAAGCAGATTTCGGAGAAGAAATACAAGTTCACTTTCCTTGCGTCCGAGTACCTCTTGGATGTTATGCGTCTTATCCGCCTTGCCGATGCCGTGAGTATCTCCAAGGTTGGCGCACATTATCGTGCCGATTCCTTCTTGATGAGTGTCGAGTGGGAAGGTGATGGTGATGTTGCGAGCGTGGAGGCCGAATTTGACACCGCAACGGTGGCCAAGAAGGTCGGCGGCGCATACCTCATGGGTCGAATGGGCGACTTCAACGACGACTTCAATAGCGACTTCTTTAACATTGACGAGTTGTGACAAGAGCAGAGCTAATACAATTCATCAACGCCAATATATACCCCAACGGACGGAACCAAATCACCGCACCGATGGTTCGGGACTCCATCCTCGCGGTGGTTGGTTTCCTTGGGGATGCTGCCGTAAAGGATATTGGCGCAGTCTTGGAGAACAATACCGACCTCGTGACGGGTGGCGCGGTTTACGATGCCATCCGAGCCTACCTCTCCTCCGTGATGAAGATGGTGGGCGAGACCACGACCGACGTTATTACCAACCCTACCGCCAATCCAGTTTACGTTGACGGCGAGCCTCACTCCGCGCAGAAAGGCGATGTTGTGGTGTATGGGTACAAGGAATTTTGGTGGACGGGTTCTCAATGGAAGGAGTTGGGCGATGAGGCTTCGTGGGCCTTAAAGACAATCACCATCACTGGAACTGGCGACATCACCGGGGGCGGCTCCCTCGAAGCCAACCGAACCCTCGACCTTACGCAGAACGCGAAGGACAAATTAGCGCACGGAGAAACGGCCTTTTCTTGGCTCGAAAGCTACTCGACCAATAGACTGCGCCTAAAGTCCCCTTATGCATACCTAAACGCCCGAAAGGGGCTTATTTTGGAGGAAGAGACGGACTACACGAACACTCCCGCCGACTTCGTTAAGCAAGTCATCACGATTGGTGAGACGGAATACACCATTCTTCGCTCCAAGCTCCCGATTGTTAGTGATTCGTTCATTAGCGCGGGCGGAGTTTCCCCTGGTGGCGGGGCGAGCGGCACAACCCTCGATGCCGTATGGGGTTCCCTCACGACGAACACGGACGATTTCGCAAACGACAAGATTCACTCCGGCCACATCCCCTTGGGAAGCGGTCTTGGTGTTGATGGGAGCGGGAATATCTACGTCACCTCCCAGGGTACGGTCACGGGGATAAAAATCGGCTCGACGACCTACACTCCGTCTGCGGGCAGCACGATAGTTGACATTTCGAGCGGCATTCCTACCTCGATGGCGTGGAGCGCGATTACCAGCACCCCCACAACCCTCGCGGGCTACGGAATCACCGACGCGAAGATTGAGAGCGGAGTCATAACGCTTGGGAGTAACACCATTACCCCGCTGACCTCGCATCAGACGCTCTATAACCTCGTTATCAACAATTCTGCGGGAACGGCCCAAATCACCTATCAGCCTGGCGTAAGCGGCACTTATGCCCTCACCTTGACGAAGGCGATGGTTGGATTGAGCAACGTGGAAAATACGGCCCTCTCTACTTGGGCTGGAACGTCCAACATAACCACCCTTGGAACCATTTCTACGGGCGTTTGGCAAGGAACGGCCATCGGCTACAACTATGTGGCCGCTCACTATATTGGTCGCACCCGCACGACGGCATCTGCGGCCCAGGCCACGCTCCTCGGAATCGACGCTATCTCCAACGCAAGCTCGTCGGGAAGCTCGGATACCTCCCGAATTGTATGGGATAGCACCAATAACGCCTGGCATTTCTTGGGGGGAATTTACGCAGACTCCTTCATTTCTGCGGGGGGGCTTTCGAGCGGAGGCGGTACTTCGGGCATTGACTTGGCCGCTATGTGGGCGAGTCTTCAAAACACGGATTTTGTAGATACCTACGATACATTCCAATTCGCTGCGGCTCACTTGCCTACTTGCGGAACAGGTTTGTCCTACACAACCAACTCTGCGGGGATTGCGACCAATATCAACATCAATTCTTCCGAGATTGCTACTGCTATCGGGCTTTCAAACTACTTGCCGCTTGCGGGTGGTGCGATGTCGGGAAGAATCAATGTGTCTTATACAAACGCCTCGCCGATTATCTGGAATAACATCACTTCCGGCTTAAACACCTTCGATGTTGTTTCAAATGGCTTATGGCTGCATAACATAAATGGCAACTATTCTGCGACAACTCTTGACATAGACTTGTATGTTGGTGTATCGCAAGGTAAGGTTTGGCACTCCGCCAATGATGGTTCGGGTAGCGGGTTGGACGCAGACTTATTAGATGGGCAGCACGGCTCTTATTATGCCGCCGCATCAGCTCTTGGAAGTTACCTTCCAAGAGCAGGAGGGACAATGACCGGCGACTTGTTGATGGATGACACATCATACTACCCGGTTTTAAAGTTCCGCAATCACGAAGGTTATAGGACGGGTGCGTATTATCACTTTCAGGGGAATGAAGCACTTGTATTCGGCACTATCAATGCGTACACAAGCTTCATATTTGCTCCGAGCATTGATGTAGATAGCAAGCCGGATTGGACTACCATTTCTCCCGGT
>Ga0265301_10005179_pt1 | contig 12891 bp, 6 predicted proteins | sample AusTroGonzalo_MG_2_FD_193488 | JGI IMG/M metagenome (GOLD analysis project Ga0265301, IMG submission 193488) | Bovine rumen microbial communities from tropical cattle in Woodstock, Queensland, Australia - Gonzalo_04 | ecosystem: Host-associated > Mammals > Digestive system > Stomach > Rumen ...
TGCGCATAATATTGTGTTGAGGAATCATAAGAATCTCCATCAGTGCATTGTACAAACGCCTCGGTCTCCTTGTCGAATACGTAGAAATATGTCTTGTTGGCATTGAACTGGTCGCTGGTGATAGTCACGCTGACCATATTACGCTGGTCTTTGATAGTAGGCTTCACGTCGTCGAAGTTCTCGATATGCTCGTGTGCAAACTTCTGGCTGTACTCGTTCTCGAACTCATAGTGTTTGTTGTCTGGGTCGGATTCGGCATCCTTGTAAAGCGGGTTCCTTACTTTCGATCCGTCGACCTGTTCTTCGCCTATTGCCGTATCCGGCGTTCCTGTCTGGAGCGGGTAGTAGTTATGTGCGTTGTAGTATCTCCTCTCACCGTCGGTTCTGATAAACACCTCGGGCATCAGGTTGGATTGCGGTGTCAGCCATTTCAGCCTCTGGAACTCTATCTTGTCAAAGACATCGGTCAGGACTGGCGTGTGGTCACCGCCGCCGTTGTCAATATAAGGCTCCGAAAGACCATAGTCCGCAAGCAGGACTTTGTTGTCGCCGATATACCATCCGTCATTCACCCATAGTTTCAGCGTCATATTGACGAAACTTTTTATCCATTCGGTGCTTGTCATCGTCGGGTCGGCATCAAACGGATCGGAAGGGGCTCCGGTAATCGGGTTGTTCTCCGTGTTTGTATTACATTCGTATGTTGTTCCGGAAGTCAAGTCATTGTACCAATCTCCTTTTTTTCTTTCGATTGGCGTAATAGCAGTGTCTGCGCTTCCGTCAAGACTGTAACCGGATTCAACCGGAACAAAATAATTCCAAATCATAGTAGCCGTTATCTCCCTCTCTTCCTCACCCCATACGGCATAAGGTAGTAGCCCTGTGTTCTGATAGAAATTTTCACCAATCTTTGCAGGAAGCGGCACATAATGATGCACCCTTCCTTGCTGGTCTGTGTAATCGCTGGGAACCGTTCCTGTGTAATCCAGTGTCTGTGCTTCGTACCTGTATCCTTCGTGATTGTAGTACGGCTCCGGGGTTTGACCATACGGAATACGATAGTCTATCCTGAGAAGATAGACATAACCGCCGGCGAGATTCTGTTTGTGCTTCCCGTCGTTGTACATAAACATCTCCTGGAAGGCTGTCGGATCTGCATACGTCGAAGTCGAGTCGTATGTACCAACGGTAACGTCTCCTCTGGTCAGTACAGCATAAATCTTGCTGCAGGCACTTTGCGTTGGATTATAGTCCAACTCGATGGTGATTCTAGGTACGTTGATGTTTATCTCAGTCACATCTATCTTATACGTCACCTGATAAATGGTGTCCCTATACGGCGAACCAGGGACAGAAACGTATCTTATTCTTACCGAATCAAAGTCGCCAGCATACATAATGTCTTTTACCGCGCCTTTGTTTATCGAAACACCAATCCTGTTCTTGAGGTATTTCTCGTAAAACACCTGGCTTGCTATGGTGTTTCCCGGCTCTGTCGGATAGTCGATGACAACTTCGTTCACAGCCTCGCCGTCTTTTACAAAAAGCGGCTTGATCCAACCGTCAGGATTCGGGTTAGGATAATACCACGGGATGTTCTCGGTGCTTCCTACGCCGGTGATGCGCGAAACAATCTTGTCGGTTGTATTGGTCTTCTCCTTGGACAACAGTTCATCTTCAACACCATAGTCAAAAGGGTTCTCTGTCGTCGGAATACCGTCGTCGTCACGAACGTAGTCCTCTTCCTGGTCGTCCCAGTCGGCAAAGTCGTGCTCGCAGTCGGCAATGACAATCAGCGTGTTGCCAGTGAAGTCACCATTGCCGTCTTTTTCCTTTGTTATGTAGTATTCAAGTTCAAATGTGTCGTGAACCTCCTTGAGTGCGTCGTGGATATACACCTTGTCGAACTGAACCTGCTTCTCTTCCGATGTCACGGGTTCACCGTATTTATCGTTGCCAAGAACGCATTGGTAACCGTTTACGGTGAAGATACCGTTGTTGTTCTCATATATGTAGTTCAGCAGATAGCCGTTGTAGTCACCTCCAAGGTCAAGATAAATGTCGTTATAAAACTCAATCATCTGCGCCTGGCTTACAAAAACACTTCCAATAAGCGGATATCCATTGACATTCAATTGGTTCCACTGATCGTATGAAAGATATTGGACGGTTGTCGATGGATGTTGGGGATAACCAACGTATTTCCTGACAAGCGTTGCAATGCCGCTTCTGATCAGACTGGCGTTGATTCTTGACACAAAGGCATTGATGTCGCCAAAGAAACCGAATGTCGCGCTCTCCGAAATCGGCTTCTCGGTTATGAAAGGAGAAACAACATCGTATAGATATACACGCTCAAGGATAACTCTCTCGTCGACGAAATCCAGGTCATATTTGTACCTGGCGTCTTCGTTGGACTTGCTCGACGTCGGTATCTGTTTCAGGTAAAGATTCTCACCATTGAACACCACGTGGCATTCCTGAGTCCAAAGGTCATCAAGAGTAACATCCTCGTTGTTTGAATCCTTTGTCGCGTACCACATCACGTTCTGTGCAGATATGGTAGGAGCGGTACCCATTCTTGTCGCGTCGTATGTGAAGTCGTAAATCTCCATCGGCTCTCCAATGAAAGGGAACTCCCTGTCCACAACAGCCTTGTACGCATACGCCGACCCGTTGTAATATGAACGGTAATAAGTGCCGTCTTTAACCCTGTATATGATGTTTACATTTGACGCACTTGCCGGCACAGCAGTCTGCAATGCAGCCAGGTCTGCATATTCCGTCGGGTAGCAGTCGCTGTCCTTAATCGGAACAAGAACGGTAAGGATTCTTTCTTTTGACATCTTTCAGATTTGTTTCAAATTGGAATTTTCGCTCTTATCTTGATAATGATATAAGCTATAAAGCCTATTATGGAAAGTATAAAGCAACCGCCAAGTATCATCATCGTCTTCTGGAACCAGTTCAGTTCCTTCTCTACGTATTCCACTGTTTCTTCCTTAACAGTCACCGGGACTTCTTTCTCCGTGTAAACCGTATCGTAAACAATCCTTTCCTTGTACTTGGTGTGCCATTTCTCGAAAAACACGGTGTCGCCCTTGATGTACTCCTTGATAGTGTTCTCAACGAGAATGCTGTCGTGTACGTTATGGGCAACGTAAGCGGTATCGTGGATATACACCGGAACCTCAACCGTTTTGACCGTCTTGCAAGAAACCACCAAGGCGGCAAGACAAATCAATGCTGCCGCCAAGGTAGTCCGCAAACAAATCTTTAAAACATTATGAATTGAAAAACATCTTCTCATTTCTTTGCAGTTGCTGGTTTGGTTTTACTTCTTTTCTTGACCGGCTTGTTGACCGTCTTGAAACCGTTCTCCTCTAGGAACTCTTGGTATTTCCCGTTGAGAAAGGTGACCATGTGTTCCTGCCCCTCCGTAAGGCGTTCCTGACCTTCGCCAAGACGTTTCATTTCTTCCGCTTGTTTGGCTTGCTCATCAGCAAGACGCTTCAACTCCGCGCCATGCTGTGCTTGAACCTCAGAAATTCGCTTCTGCTCGGTGATAACCTCATTGAGTTGTTTGATTATACCCTCGTTGTCAATGCCGTTCTTTTTTGTGGCAAGCAACGTCTGCTCTTGCAGTTCCTGCATCTGCTGGAACATGTCCTTGGATGTCTTGATAAACATATCTCCAAGTTCAATCTGTGCTTTTTGAGTATCGACATCCGATGTCTTTACCTCGTTTTGTTTGAGTTTTTTATTCTCGCGGCGGTAGCGAATGTTACTAATGGTTTCCCACGAAAACATGAACGCGACTACTACCATAACTATTTCGTTCCAGTTAAATTCCATTGTATCAGAGTTTTACGTTGTTTTTATTCAGGTTGTTCTTCAATAAGTTATCACACTGCAAAGATAGACATAGATTTTGAAAAATCAAGGGTTAGTTGACAAAAACTTTCAAACCAACACCACCTTTGCCGTGTCCAGCCTTTGTTAGGTTCTGTACAAGCGTAACAAGAGCAGCGGTGTTTTGAGCAACCGATGTAACCTGCTGCAACATTGGGTTTACCGAATCACCTCCAGCACCAAGTATCTGGGCAATACGCGAGACGTTCATATCGATGCTTGCAGTATAACCACGCACGCTGTTCCAATACGCCTCAAGGATGTTTGCCTGCTCCTCGCTCATACCTTGGATTCCTGCAGCAAGACCACTCAAAGAGCCTTCACCACCGAGACCGAACACCCTGTAAAGTTCCTCAAGGTTGTTCGAAAGTTCAGGGGCGATGATGCCGAACTTCTCACGAATCTTCTCCAACTCGGAAGACATAACACTTGTACCGCCTTCACCATATTTGTCAACGGCAGCATCGATGTCGCGGAACACCGGCTCAAGCATCTTGCCGGCAACACGCATCGTAGCCTGCTTCACGAACCAGTCGTTCAGGAACTCGTCGAAGTGGTCTTGTAAACCTTGCAAACCATCTCCCGTTTCCAAGAAGGCGCTCTTCCAAGCGTCTACAAAACCTTGAGCAGCATCGCGGTAACCCTCTTCACCGATACCTCCAAACACCTCAATCTGCTTCTGCTTGAGTTCCTCCAATTCGTCTTCAGCGTCTTGAATCTTGTCCTTGTAGTCTTGCAACTTGTCCTTGTCAGAGTTCTTCTTCGCTTCCTCCGCGTTGTATTGAGCGTTCAATGCCTCTACTTGAGCATACAGATTAGCAGTCATTGCGCTGTACTCCTGCATATATGACAACGACTCAAAGGTCTTGTCAATCTGTTTCTCAAGTCGCTCGTAGGCGCGAGTTAACTCGTCAATCTTCTTCTGCAGGTTGTCTATTTCCTTCTGGTAACCAGCATCGTGAAGTTTTGCTAATCCTGTAATCAAGACCAATACCAACTGAATCGCCTCTGCTATAAGTCCAATGATACCCATCGCGGCATTGATAGCAGTGCCTGCGGTAACAAAACCAACGACAAGTGCTGGTATCATTGTCAGAGCCTCTGTTATGGTTGTGGTTATTGTTGAACCAAACTCCTTCCAAGCCTCTGTCATCGCATCTGTCTCACCACCTAGTGCTTCATACAAATCAAAAGCGGCAGTCGACAAAGCACCAAGTCTGCTAACCATATCGGCTGCGTTCTTGTTAAACTTTGCAAAAGCGTTGTTGAAATTAGTAAACGCCTTTTGCCATTTTTGAAGTACTGATAAACGCTTTGTTACATCCTCTGCACTCCTCTTACCTTGCGTAATCTTCCCTCCTACAGAAGTTGATGTCATACCCACTCCCTGTGCTTGCAAAGCGGCTTGACCTCCTTCTGTAACCTCATAGGCGCCAAGACCTCGCAACGCTTCTTTATACTTTTCAAGCACGCCTATTGCAATTTGAGTTTCTTGAACTTTCGCTTCAAGGATAGCGATCGAATCTTTTGTCTCAGAAGATGCTTCACCTTCTGCATTTTTAAGGTCTGCAAGCTGTTTTTGATATACCGCAAGTTTCGCCTCGTTTTCGTTTATCAACGACTGAGGGTCGTTAAGGTCTCCCAAAGCAACGATATCTTCTGACGACAGTGCTTTACGAGCGTCATTGTAAGCCTTTTGTCTATCCTCTAATCCTTTCAGTTGCCCCTGCAACTTCTCATTATCCCTGATTTCTTGTTCAATACTAGCAAGCTTCTCGGCTTGTGCTTTCTGCTGCTCGTCAAGGTTCTTTTTAGTCTGCAACCAAGTATTGCCTCCTACTTCTTTGTCGTTTGCGGCTTCACGGATTTCGGACATCGACTGTCTCATCACAGCAATCTGGTCAAAGTCCATCTGAGCCTCGATAATCTTCTGACGGGCGTTGATTGCTTCCTTCAAAGCTCTTGGGGGCAAAGCCTCGGGGTTTTTGAGGATTTCCTCAATCTTTGAAAGCATTAGCCTCATATATTCGATTGGCACGGAAGACAAGTCATCCATCATCTCGACATAGAAAGAACTCTCTTTGAACGATTTCCAGTTGAGTTCGTTGATGTCTTTCTTGAACTTTTCGTCTAGACCTTCCAGTATGTTCTTTTGCTGTTGACCACTGAAATTGGCGGTCACAAAAGCGACATCCTTCGCATATTGCATCTCGGTCTTTGCCCTTTCGCTGTACTCTTTTTCTAGGAACCTGGAGTATTCTTTTGCCCTGTCCTTACGATATTTCAATATCTCAGACTCAATCTTGTCAGACCATTTCTTATATTCTTCCAAGTCTTCTTGGTCGAAAGAAGCCCCCTGTTCTTCATAGAACACCTTCATTGCGTCTTGTATATCACCAAGAGTTTCTGTGTTGAAAGCCGGGAACAAATCCCTTATCGCTTCCTGTGAAATGTTCAACTTCTCTAATTCAAGTGTCAACTCGTAGTCACCAAAAGCCTTCTCCATCTGACGGGAGAAGTCCTCGCGGATTCGGACAGACATCTCAATATCAACCTCCGAAGCCTCTTGTCCCCACGCCTTCACAAAAGCATCTCTCGCCTCCTTTCCACCGTCTTTGCCAAACTTACCCCACGCTTTTGTTGCGTCCATCTTGTCGATTACCATCTTCATCGTATCAGCAAGACCTTTTTTACTCCAGGTGTCTGCTTGGCTAATGTCTATACCAAGAAAGCCAAAGATTTCCTTAAACGCCGGTGAGAAGGATTCCGTGACTTTCTGTTGGGACTTCGCATAACCGTATGCACTCTTCGCCAACTTGTCGTACTCGGAGTTCATCTCCTTCAACAAGGAAATCAAGGTGGAGATGGATTTGTAGTTTTGGTTGGTCGGTGTCGTCTTTTTAGGAACATATCCAAAGAACTCTGCGAGAAACTCCGCCATCGTCTTTTGCTCGGTAAGACTTTCAATGGTGGCTTTTGCATTATCTTTCTGTTCTTCGGTTAAGTTTGTCTCGTTCTCCAAAGCCTTCTCTTGGTTCTTGACAAGAGCATCAAGTTCCTCGGATTGTTTATGGTATGCGTCCGCTATATCTTTCATGTTCTCTGTGACTCCGATTTGAGAAAGTTGTTTCCCATAAGTATTTGAAGCCTTACCAAATTTCTCCATAAAGGCACTTTGTGCAGCAGCGAGTCTAAACTGACCTACAGACAAATCATAACCTTGTTCTTCTACAATTTCGTCCTGCGCTTTTGTGTCTATTCCAAGAAGTTTCGCTATTCTCAATAACCACTTGTAACGCTCGCGTGCCTTGTCTACCGCCTCTTGTGCTTTCTTGACTTCTTCTTCTGTTCCGTCGACGATCAAGTTTTGCTTCTTAACCGCTTCGTCAATAATAACGCGACCGTTTGCAAGATTCGCACTTAGTTCTTTTGTGTATGTCGATATTCCATTGACAATATCCGATGAAGTTATAAGATTACGATTTATAAGGTCTATAGATTCGTTTACGTTTTTCCAAGTCGCGTCGTCCCAATTACCAGATTTGCTCGGGTCTAACATTGCAGACACAAGGTCTGAATAAGACATTGAAATTCCCTTTGATTGCAATATGCCTTTTTCTACCTCTTTGTTTACTGCATCAACAAAGATATTACCAGTAGACTTACCAGCATTCTTTGCTTCTTCTGCCTGTTCTTCTGTAATATAGCCCCAATTAAGTTTTAGGTCTATAATAAAATCGTCTTTCCTCTTGTTGATTTCTTGCTTTATAGCCTCAAAGATACCATTCTTGTCTCCAAGGTCAGTAGGAACAACAAACTTAAAACCGAGGTCTTCAATGTTTATTTCTTCGCCTTCTCCTGCGTAACTCAGTTTTTTAATCGCGTCTGACACAGAAGAAGACAGGCTTTTCATTACATCTTGTTGGTCTTTTGTAAGTCCCCCTAGTTCAAGAGATATTTTTTCTCTCGCATCCCTCATCCTTTTTTCTTCTTCAATATAGAGGTCTGCAAGGCTCTCAAAACCAAATCCAGACAATTGGATGTCTTTTGACTCGATTCCTAAAAACGCTTTCAACCATTCGGTTGTTGCATCCAATAGCTTTTCTCTATCATTAGCAAATTCCTCGACTTGCTTATCTGTTAAACCTTCAATCTTTGAACGATAATATTCTGTGAATTTAGAAGCCTCATCCAAAGAAAGGGCTATTTCTTTAAGCTCATTTTTGTCTTCTTTATACTGTAAATAACTTTGGTCGTAAAGTCTTGAGAACCAATTACCCCTAACAATATCTTGCTCTTTCTTAATAAAGTTCTCTTGTATTCTTTGCGCAGAAGCCTCTTCTGCCATTGCTCTCGCGTTTTCACGGATGTTCTTTATTACCCTTTCTTGCGCATCTGCCAATTCTGGAAGGGTTGTCGCTTCCGTGACAAGAAAACCAATATATTTACCATATTGGGAATTAATTTTATCAATTACATTCTTACGCTCAACACTGCCACGATTCAACTCGTTCATACGATTGATGAGCGTATCATAATTCTTTATATCATCAGACGCTTTTTTACTGTTTTCTACCCTTATTTCAGCCAGGTCTTTTTGTAGACGGTTAGCTTCTCTTCTTGCCTCTGTTAGTTTTTCAACCAAAATAGTTATGCCCTCAATAACGGCAACCCACCATACACCTGATGGTATCATACGCAAAACTTTTTCAAGGTTTGCACCAGCAATTGCAGCACCGCGCATCGCTTTACCAAACAAAGAAGCACCCCTCGTTGCCATCTTTTGTCTTACAATATAATCGTCCAATGTAATCCCTGCTTTCCGCAGATTACGATTAAAGAACACCACGCTTCCACCTGCTTCTTTGAACGATTTTGAAAGAACAGGAAGTATTTTTGCTTTTGCTACAAGGACACCCATAGCGACAGCAGACCCCTGAATGTATATAACAACATTTCTCCAATTCTTGACAAGATCATTCAAAACATCAACCATATCCCGGATTGCTCCTTGTTTTGACTCGCCAATTGTGTTTAGCATCTGGTCATAAGCATCGTGCAACTTCATTATCTGACCCTTAACCGTGTTGGCTTGAACCTCCTGCATATTAAAGAACTCTCCTCCTTCGTCTGTCATACGCTTGAAGATTGCTTCTACATCGGCAAAAGAAACCATACGTTTCGTAATTCGTTCCATCACTTCTGCTGTTGACACTGCACGACCCTCAAGTTCTGAGAAATATTGAGCCAAATTACCGGCGATATTCACACCGGCTTCTGTAAACTGACGAACCTCAGATGCACGCAAGAAGTTAGCAGATTTCACTTGACCGTAGGCAAGAATAAGACGTCCCATATCAACACCAAGACCAGCAGAAATATCTGCCAATCGTTTCGTTGTATCAAACAGCTTCTCGGTTTCAATACGATAAGCGGCAAGTTGCTTTGTGTAAGTCACAAGTTGCATGGCTTTGAACGGAGACTTCAATGCTTGCTGCATCGTTTGATTCCAAATCTTGGTGGCTGCATCTGTGTCACCGATGATTTGCTTCATGGCAACGAACTGCATCTCAAACTCACCACGAGTCTCGATGAGTTTCTTGCCGAACTGGACAAGACCACGGACAGAGAAAGCAACACCAAAAGCTGAGGCAAGACGCTGAAGGATTGGCATCATACTTTCAGCTGTCTTTTGTACATCTTTCAGAGATTTTTTCAACATACGAGCATTTTCTGCTTGAGTATAAGCCCATTTACTTTTCGTTAAATCTCTCGCTGTTTTTAAAGTACCTTTGTATTCCTTGTTGATTTCACCAGCCTCTTTTGCAAGTCCTCTCATCTCTTCTTTTAAAGCTTTGATTGCGGCTTGCTCTCTTGATATTTCTGGTGCTCTGTTTTCCGCCTTTGCTTTTTTTCTTTCTATGTTTATAGCAGCCTCTTCTTTTGCAATCTGTCTCGATTTGGCTATAAGTTGATTCTGTATTTCTACTTGACGCTTCAAGGCATTTTCTTGTGCCGTATATGCCGCTTTACTTTCAGATACTCGTTGCTGCCTCCTTATCTTGTCTTCTTGCTCTTGCATCTTATTATAAGACTTATTGAGATCTTCGCCCGCTGCTATTTTTTCTTTCTCAGCAGCAACTTTTTCAGCGGCGGTCTTCTTTTCTTCATCTGCAAGTTCTTTCAAAATGCGTTTCTCTTCTTCGGCCGCTTGTTTTTTCTCTGCTAATTCTTTCTGCCTTTGGTCTTCCTTCGCTTTATTCAACGCTGTTTCCTCGTCAAATCTACGTTTCCCCTCTGCCATTGAACCAGCGTACGTTTTTTCGATTTCTTCCTGTTGAGCCTTTATTTTTTCTAACGATGAAGACATTTCAGTCCATTGGACTTTCTCTGCACCAGTTAACTTACCATAACTTCTTCCTCCAAAGGTGTCATCACGGAGTTTTTTATACTCCGCATACTTTTTTGCCAACTCTTGTTGTTGCTTGACAGCGTCGTTAAATGCTTTTTCTTGAGCATCCGCTGCTTTTTGTGCGTCTGTTGCAGCCTTGTTAACCAAAGCGATAATTTTTTCCAGTATTTGCTCATCGCTTAACATCAGGTCGTGTAATTTCTGTTGCGATTGAGCAAGTCTGTTTATTACATCTCTTTCGTCTTGTTCTGTCTTAAACTCTTTCCCTTTAGGTACAGTATACCTTTCTTTCCCTGTTTCCTCGTCAATAGTAAGTTTTGCAAAACCTCTTAAATCAAGGCTTTTTTTCAAAAGTTCGATTTCGTTCTTTAAATTGCTGACCTGACCAACAGCATCTTGTATTCCCATCAAATCAGCCAATTTTTTACCTTTGAACACGTCAATAAGTTGCGTCAACGACAACTTGCTTTCACTTGAAACGGTTTGTATGGTTGTACCAAGCGTGACAAGTGTTTGTTCCATACTTTTCAGTTTTTCATCAAGCGATTTAAGTAATTTTTCGTCGAGTTCAGCCATTATATGTTTCTCCTATATTTATTCGTTTGGAAATTGTATTTTTGTCCCTAAGTCGTTCTCCAAGTCTTTTACATCCTTCCTCATATCTATCGTCCTAAACTTTCTCGCCTCAACCTGTCTCTCTGTCAAGTAATTGACGTGCGTATTATCCATCCCCATTATCTTTATCATCGGTATACTGTACTTCCAAAGGTAATCTTCCATTGTCATAAACGGATTCGCCTTCAGGAAGTCCACCATATCACCTACTTCGCTGACCGAGCGGATTGTCTCAGTCCTTGAGTCTTCTTCCTCATCCTCTTCTTCTCCGTTACGCTCGCTCTGAATATCTGGAGCATACCCAGAGCCTCCATAAAAAAAGACACATCGACCATTTGCAGGCAGTCGAGCATTATCTTTGCCATATCTTCGCGGTCTGCGTTCCACATAATCGTGTCATACGTCTTCTTGTACAACTTGCTGAATCCCTGGTTGGCATCGCCATTTTGGTAAATCTTCCCCTTGTCGTTAAGCAAGGAAAGCGTAAGAACGTTGCAAAGCGCTGGCATCGACATAAGAAGTTCTTTCAGTATGTCGCCGTATGTCGCGCTTTCTGCCTGGTTAATCTTACAGACCTCCTGAACGATAAGATACTGTGTGCCCATACGAAGCGGGCGCATCTCCCATTCTGTTCCGGCGAATTTTTCGATAGACGGAGCATCTGAGAGAATCGCGGCAAGCCTGTTCTGGGCTTCGTCTGAAACTTTCAGAGCCTCCTCTTCTTGCTTTTTTAGTCGCTGTTTTATGTCTGATTTTGCCTTGATTATAGCCATAGACTTGAAGTTTTAATTCAACCGCAAAGATAGAATTTTTTAATTAGAAAATAGGTGCTGATTATGAAATTGTTCCGTTGCTTCTGTTTACACTTACTGTTGTAACGGCTCCTTCGTCAAAATCAACCTTTGAATAGGTATCGGTACTCCCGCTTCCTTTATGATGGAAAATCAAAGTAACGCTGTCTTTCGGAGCAAACAAGACCGGTGCATACGGCGTGTATGTTGTTCCTCCTTCCGGTTTGTTGAATTGATATGCTTGCGTGCTTGTTGAAGACGGAACAGCAATATACGTTGTTTTCGCAGTGCCGGCGATATTACCCTGAGACACCCTTGTTTTCAACTGGCTAATAAGCAACTTGCTATTAAGTTGTACTTTCGGAAGAATAACATCCGGCATACTCGAATCTCTGAATCTGATTCTTATCATTGCGTATTTCAATACGTGATCGTCGTTGAATGCCGCAAGATTTTCTACGCCGGTAACCGTCATCACACTGAAACACGCTTTAAGCACCTTGTTTTGCAAGTCAATGCATTGTGCTGTGAATCCATACTTTGCACCAGACACGCACTCCACAAGCGGGCTGGCAACAAACTCGTTATTCTTTACGATAGTATCTCCATCCTGCTGTTCGATGACAATAGAGTCACCGATAATTGCCGAAAGGTCGTAAACGTCACTGCCAAGGACATAATCGTCGTACGTGCTGTTATAAACATACGGAACCATCATAAGCGATTCCGCGTTCTTGAAAACCGTTCTTCCTGTATTTGTGATGATTAAACTCATTTTTACCTCCTTTTATTTATGAAGAAAGGGATAGGTACTCGACCCATCCCTTTCCCTTGAATGATTTATGACCTCGAAAAAAGTTAGTCTTGTTTCGTGAAGGTCTTCGTGGCAACTTCCGAACTCACACCGTTCTTGATGGCGATAGCCTTGACAGTCGTGGTGGCGGTCAGGGTGAAAGCCTGGGTGTAAGCGGTACTGGCGCTCGTAGGAGTGCTGCCATCGGTGGTGTAGTAGATGCTGGCACCATCGGTAGCGCAGGTGATGGTCACCTCGGTGCTGGTCGTGAACGGAGTCGTACCAGCGATGACCGGGGTGGCAACCGTCGAAGGAGTGCTGCCGTTGATGGAAATCTCGCCTTCAGCAGAAATGGCAACGGTAGTGCT
>Ga0265301_10005180_pt1 | contig 12888 bp, 16 predicted proteins | sample AusTroGonzalo_MG_2_FD_193488 | JGI IMG/M metagenome (GOLD analysis project Ga0265301, IMG submission 193488) | Bovine rumen microbial communities from tropical cattle in Woodstock, Queensland, Australia - Gonzalo_04 | ecosystem: Host-associated > Mammals > Digestive system > Stomach > Rumen ...
TAAAGGAATCAAACCTAATAGAGTATCACTTACTGTCAGTGAATCTGATAAAGATATTTTAGTCAAATTTACTAAAGATATCAATATGAGTCAAGAACAAATAAAGATATCTTATAGACAGCAAGGATATAAGCCAGGTAACTTTTGTTACGTATACTGTAACTCAACAGATATGGTATCTGATTTAATAGAACATGGATTTACAGTATCTAAGAAAGAACGTGAACAATTAATTAACGTACCATCAAATCTAATGCATCACTTTATTAGAGGATACTTCGATGGCGATGGTAGTATTAGTACAGAATTTAACATTACATCTGAAGGAAATATTGTACCTATCATTTACGAGATTCTCGTAACAGAGTGTAATCTTCCAAGAACAAAAGTATCTTATACCAAGAATTCATATAGGATTCGTTGGGGTGGAACTAATGAACTTAAAAGAATAGGTACATATTTGTATCATGATGCAACCATATACATTGAACGTAAGTTTAACAAGTTCTGTATCCGTTGCTTTCACAACGAGTAGACTATATCTCCCTCTCTAAAGAGAGGTCTTCGCACTTCGATTTAAGGGAGTTTCACCCACCTCAGAATTTCACTGAGGCCCTACTCCTATTGCCCTATATTTAAATTGCCGGGCTATTTCAGGATAGTCGTTACACTATTATTCCTCATACGAGGAAATTTAGCACGGTATTACCAAGCTATCCTTCTAACAAGAAGGACCTTAGGTTCTCTTACGAAGCTGATTCGCCTACGGACTATCTTTCGATAGGATAGTAATTGTCATACTATCAGTCTTAGTTTGCTTCTACCGTTAGCCACCCTACGGTGACACCCTGCAAGTACAGGTTCACGAAGTTTATACAGCATACCTTACGGTATCCGGAGCATTTATAGTTTACTCTGGCAATCATCACCTACGAGACAGAGATTCCACTTATCCTTGTCAGGACCAGCAAGAAGCTGAATCAAACGGAAATCACGTACTCCGCTATCCTGAGCTTCGTCAGCAATAATATAACGGTACTGATTATTAACCTGAGCAAGAACAGTCGGATTATTTTCAAGAATACGGATGGCCATGTAAATCAAATCATCGAAGTCAAGAGCATTGCACTCTTTCATTTTGTTGAAATACTTCTCGTATACATCTGCAGCGATACGGTCAATGCCAAAATCCCCACGGGTATTGTTTATAGCATCTATATATGAAATCATTTCATCTTTCCAGAAAGAAATCCGACTAGTTATATCCTTAACTTTTACGCCTTTAAGATTTGAATCGGCCTCTTTCATTTTGTCAAGGATTTTAGTAATAAGACTAATCTTATCCTCTTCATCGTAGATAGAAAAGTTACGCTTAAAACCTTGCGTGCTGATATAGCTACGAAGCAAACGGACACAGAAGCTGTGATACGTAGAAACAGTCATTCCTTTTGCTTTGTTACCAATCTTTGCAGTAACACGAGCTTTCATTTCTTCAGCTGCTTTACGAGTGAACGTAAACATAACTATGTCTTTAGCAGGAATTCCACTCTCAATCATGTTAGCCGTACGAGCAACAATAGAAAATGTCTTTCCGCTTCCTGCTGTGGCATTAACCACAACCTTACCGTCTATCTTTGTAGCAACTTTGAGCTGCTCATCGTTAAGTCCTTCCAAGACTTTACTATTTGCCAAATTAATCAATCCTTTCTCTGATAAGAATCCTGCACAAGATTCTGATACAATAAAAACCTTCTGCAGGGTTCTTACCCTGCGTACAATAGAAATAAAGGGTGCTCCAAAAGGAACACCCGTCGGCCGTAATTAAAGACGTTCTACGATAGCGTTTGCGTCCCTCTCCATGGTACGCTCATCGGTATCGCCGCCATCAGTTACCTTTGCCCCGAGAGCTGAAACGAACGCTTCAACCTCATTCTCGCACTGAGCCCCGACAAAACCTTCACCGGTACGAACTTCAAACTGTCCACCGCCGTCTTTCTTTACTGTAAATGTAATTCTCTTTTCTGCCATGAACTATTCAGTCCTTTCTTGTTATTCTTAAAATAGAAGAACGGTAGCCTATTCAGACCACCGTTCGTCGCGAGCCGCCCCAACTACTGATTAAGCCCAGCAGTAAGCTTCGATTTCAGTATCGCCCTGCGCATTGGTCTCCACACGCTCAACGGTGTAACCCTGCAACTCAAGCTGTGCCTGAATATTGATTTCCTGATAAAGCTGACCAAGTGTGCCAATGAATGTCTCACTGTTCAGGCCGGTGCTCCAGAAATCGCCGATAACGTTGAAATTGCCGTCTTCGCCCTTCATAACATAACCGAGCTGAAGCTGATGTCCGTTCTTAACGAATGCGCCATCAACGTTGCCGTTGTTACTCTCGTAATTGCCATAGCTTGTCGCAATGGTCTTTACGCTCTCGTTGATTGTCAGACCCATCTTCTCGGCGGCCTGCTTAAGGTACTCCATGTTTACGTTCTTCAGAACACAACTGCACTGTCTCCAGCAACTCATAAGAATCACTACTCCTTTTTTCTGTACAGATTGCCACTGCCGTGGCTATCAACGCGTTGTATATCAAGACTTTCGTCCAGATACCCACTCCATTAGGATGCTATTAGGTGCGACGAAGTCGCCCCTTAATTCTATTTCTTTTTGCCACCTACTGTATATCCAAACTTGGATTTCAATAAGCGAGCAGCTTTTGCAGCTACAGCAGAATCTCCCTGCTGTCTTGCTCTCTTATATGCAGCCATTAAGCCAGCACGAGAATACTCTCCACCACGTTTAACAGGATATTTCCTTTCTTTTGGCTTCAAGAAGTTACTCGCTGGTTGTCTTTCTCTTACTGACTTTTTCTTGCTAGGATTCCAAGGCAAGGTTACCAGCTCCTCTCGTAAGAGTCACTTGACTCTTTACATTATATTACGAGAGTTTGTTACTGTCAACACAAAGGCAAGAATGTACTGTTATTACTACTTCAGCACATGTCCTGTTGTGCTACACAGAAACGATACGCTTCTTTTAATTTATCCAACGTAGGAGCTCTACCACAGCAACGAGAACCCTCAGGACAATATCCTAGCTGAACACAACTAGGGCCACCGTTCTTAAACAGTATCGGTGCTACTTTCTTAACTTCAAATAACATAGCATTAGCCATGTCTCTCATCTCAGGCTGTGCTCTAGAACACGTTCTGAGAGAGAAGAAATGTAGCAATGAGCGAGCATTCATCGTCACGATGATTCTGGTCTCTGTTGCATTGGGAAGCACGTAACGTGCAATCTCCTTAGCTACACCCTCTTCAAGCAAATCCTTGTATTCGTCCTTCGAGTTACAGACCGACGACTTAAAAATCTCTTTTGCTTCTTCAGTCTTCTGGTACCCATTAGGATAAATAAAATTACATTCACCTTCAGCGCAGTATCTCTGAGACCGCTGAGAATAACTAGCTATACGATGACGAACCAACTCGTGCGAAACTACACGCGAAATTCCTTCGATGCCAAACGTGAACGACACGTGTTCAAGAGTTGAGTGATGCCCTGTGTTAATAAGGCCAGTTACGAATTTAGTTATCTCTTCGTCTGTAAAACCATCAGAAATAGTTTCGATACTAGCCTTATTTGAATAACAAAGTCTTGCCGCTATAGCAACTACCTTTTCAGGATTAGGAGTATATGCCAACAATTTAACCTTCAAGGTTGCTCCTCCTAACGTATTATATTGTCTATATGATACTTATTTGAAAGAGTATTCACCAGATTTACATGGGATTGATTGTCTACGTTACCGTTTTCAACGAATTCAAGTTTTTCATCAGCTGATTGCCTAAGATTATTTAGACATGCTATTGTCTCAAAACTGAATCCTACTGATTCATTGCAAACTTTATGTTCAAACTCATCTATGAAATCATTAAGTTTCATAATATCCTCTCTCATGAGAGGCAGGAGCTTCTTTACGAGTTGCTCCTGCTCTTCACGGAGAGATATTTGTTCTTTAGTATACTTTGGTTTTACTTCAATTACTTCCATGGGCTTTTACACCTTTAGAGAGTAAGTCCACTGGACAGCGGGTCGAAAGAGTCGTTACCGTCTTTCTCTTCACTTCCATCAGTAAAACGTGCACGGCCCTGTACCCAATTCCTAAGCGCCTGAATCTTTTCACGGTTAGAATCGAAGACAGTTGTAACCTCACGAAGACCCTCAAGAACGGCATCTTCAGTCACGGCAATCTTCTTCATCTTATCCTTACGAGACTGTACGAATACACGTCTCATGATGTTCTTAACCGCTTCCTTGATTTCGGCGCCAGTATAATTCTGGCTGAATTCAACTGCAGCACTGATAACCTTATCACTAGGCATAGCGTTGAACTTCTTGAAATAAATCTTGAAGATTTCTTCGCGAGCTTCTGCGTCAGGCATATCAAAGAACCACTGAGCGTCAAGTCGGCCAGTTCTTGTAAGTTCAGGAGGTAACTGGCTCACGTCATTACTGGTCATGATAACGTAAACACCGTTATCGTTATCCTGCAGGAACTTCAAGATACTCTGGAAGATACGTGCAGTGATACCTGAATCTGTGTTATTACTTGAATTATACGATTCGTTATTAACGATAGGCTTTTTATCCTATCCTCTGGAGCTTACGCTCATTTGCATCGGTCTGTCAATTCAGACCCAGACTAGCGTACCTTTTGCATGTAGTCTTCACTTCCTTGTGAAGATAATGCTACGGAACATGGACCGGCCTCTTGGCAGGATTATATCTTTTCACCTGCTACGCGTTGCGCCTGACTAATGAGTGAATCTAACTGAATAATATCCAACATTGCATTTCTTCCAGTTGCTCGTTGTACAGATAATCTGATTCAGACACATTAGCCTTCGGACTCTGATTAGGGTCAACTACTTCCCCTTCCAGCTTAATTCCGGCCTCTTTATCTTGAGTTTCCTCCGTAACCTTGAACTCAAGACGGCGAAACTGTCCCTTTTGGTTTCTTAGTTCCTGATGGTATGGATGACGTTTTATATGACAATCTGTACAAAGACAAATGCCATTATTAACATCATTAAATTCCGTAGATTGTAAAATACTTTCTGCATTAAAATCATACTGTTTAGCTATATTATACAGTTCAACAACATGATGAGCATGTAACCTACCGATAGCTCCACAATCTTCACACTTATATTCAGCACGTTCTAATACAGCTTTACGCCATTTGTCGTACTGAACGCTAGTCCTCAGATAATGTTGAAGCTTCTGGTAAGTATCCTTCTTAATCCTAATATCAGCTACTCTGCAATCTTGTGAACAATAGTGGTCTTTCACATGTTCGTAGTGATAACGGTTCGTTACGAAAGTTTTACCACAGTGTTTGCATTCAGCTTCTACACTGTGATTATCTATTTCGTAAGAACGCCTACACTTTATAGAACAGAAATGTTTATCTGTAACTCTATCACGGTATCCGTTTACAGTATACTCTTTGCCACAGTATTCACACTTTACTGTAGCATGATATCCATTTCTACTCTCCTGAAAACATGTTCTACTACAAAACCTCGGAATATAATCGGAACCCTTTTTACGACGCTCCTTATTAATATACGCCTGAGTTTTTTCGAACTCCTTACCACAATGTTCACAAACAAGTTTAACCTTCTTAGGTCCTAACCTAGGATTATGCTCGTTCTTAGCAGCACATTCTGGAGAACAACAACGATTAGGTCCAGCAATGTTTTTTTGCGTTAAGAATTCCTTTCCGCATACAGTACAAACCTGGACAACTCTGTTTCTTCCCCAGTAGTCTGATTTACATTTTCTACTACAGAATCTAGGAACCTGTCCCTTTATAGACCGTTTCGGTCTAGTAAACTTCTTTCCACACTGTTCACACGTTACCTCTATCATTGGCGTTAACTTAGTTTTCGCTTCATGATAACACCTGTTTGAACAGTATTTACGAGACTTACTAGGACTTAATTCCATTTCCTTACCACAGTTAAGACACTTGACAATCTTTTTCAAGTTATTTCACCTCTGTAAAGACTGTTAGTTTTATCTACAAACAGTATAATACAGAGATAAACGACTGTCAAGCCGCAAGAGACAAGTCACCTCCAAGCAGCTTCTCGACCTCGTCGAGGAGCAAAACACACGGTGCTGTCGCTTTGGCAACCTCGAGAGCTGCCAATATCTTCTTTTCACTATTTCCTACGAGACGGTCCATGACTCGAGCCATTTCAAAGCTCAAGAGAGGAACGCCCCACTCGCCAGCGAGAGCCTCGGCAAGGGCGGTTTTACCTGCTCCGGGCACGCCCAAAAACATACAGCCTTTCGGCGGTTCAAGACCGAACTCGCGAGCCTCATCGGAGAACTGTTCCTTGAGCTCAGAGAGCCATTCTTTCAGGACAGTATTGCCACCGATATCGGAAAGCTTAATTTTCGGTTGCTTATAATCGAGCATACCACTCTTCTTGACTGCCTCGATTTTATCCTGAAGGATATAGTCAAGGTTAAACTCCTTGAATTTAATCATGGAGCGGAAGAGCAAACTGTCAATTTCCTTTGTTGTGAGGCCGACGCATGCGTTTACGATAGGACCGTACTTATCCTTATCAAGGAGTTTATACTCTGTCTTGCCGTTTGCAATTGCCTTCTTCATCTGTGCATTAGCCTTATCGACATAAGACTCAATCATTTCCTTGGTCGGGAGACCGTAGTCAACGATTCTGAAGAGCTTAGAAACTTCTTCATGAATCTCTGTGCTAGGAGCAATAACAACAATCGGCAAGTATCGATTTGAGCGATACTCCTTGATATCGCGAATGCAACGCCGCGTTCTCGCGTCAGCCATCAGATTGTGAAGGTCTCGTAAGACATAAATAATGCCTGTCTGATTACGGCTACCACTTGAGTTTTCACCTTCGGTAACAGCCTGACGGATATTGTCAAAGAGTGCAGGAATCTCACGCAATTTTTTGTCAGGCGGAGTCTCCTTTTCGCCCTTGACAATCGGAAGAGTCTTCATGCCTTCGGTATTACTCCACACATTGAGCTTCCAGGAACGGAACTCAGTACTCATGAGTTCACGCAAATCATTTAAGACCTGTTGCTCTTCGTAGGTATTAATCCAGATGCACTCACAACGTGAATTTAAAAGAAACTTTACTTCATTCATTGATTCTCTCATGATATCACCTCCGAATTTTTACAACAAGTCTTCGATATTATCATCGAAGAAACTGTTATCATCAGTTTTATTTCCGTCTACGAGCTGAACCCTCTGCTTGATAAACTCGTCCTCTGAACTCTCATCGTACGGTATCATGCTTTCAAGAACCTCGTCGTCGACAGATATGGAATCAATGATTTCGCCATGATAATCCTTCAACACATAGGTGCAAAGATTTTCTGTGCGGCCAGAAACCGACTCCATGGTAAAGTTAGTAAGCTTAAAGCATTTGCCACCGACGCTGAATTTGATATTGCAATCCTCCACCTGATTCAGGTTAATATTGCTTACGCAATAATCGAGCACGACGTTGTCCTTATTGAATTCAACAGTTTCAACGGTACCGATTATTTCATCTCCAGTGCAGATAATTCCAAAGCCCTTATAGCTTATCCTGAAGAACCACTTGCCACCAGAAAGCTCTGACATGGCATATTTTTGAGCGGCGTCGTAAACTGCCTTCTGAATAAATTCAGAATCCTCGGCAGTATCGCCGCCGTTAATTGCCTCGTAAATTGCGTCGCAGAATTGCTCCTCATCGACTACAATCTCTTCGGATTCATTTTTCGTAAGATTGCCATCGGAATCTTCTTCAACCAATTTGATAAAGATTCCTTTGCGCTCTTCCTCCGCACGTGCAACTGAACGGAACGTTGTGATTTCGTCCGTGTCGTTTTCAAAGTTAAAACACTGCATTCTTACCCCGGGAAGCTCAAATTCACTTACGGAATCGGCATCGCACTCAAGAGTATCGTTAAATGCTTCGTGAAACGGATATGACTTTATTCTTCTGCTCATATTTCTTCTCCTCCCATGATTAGTATACTACCCACGGCACATCTGTATTGGTTATAAACTTAAACGTATTGTCAGTGCCAAGATAAACTCCGGCTATATCCCTTGCATGCAGCCCTTTCATACTGTCACTACAATCCCAGACAATCTGATTACCTGAACCAACTGCATCACGGAATCCATCGTGATACGATTCATCGTAAATCCTCTCGTCTTCCTTATATTCACCGTCAATAATTATATCGCAATTGTTTATGAATCTTAAGAACAATTCGGGGAAATTCTTGTTTAATTGACTTAACTCATAATGAGTAAATACAATTATATGGAAGTTCTTCTTTTTTAGCTCCTCACAAAGCTCGACAAGTCCTTCCATTTGGTCACAAGGCTCTCCACCAACAATTGTTATATATTTCTGTGGAGCATATTTCTCAATATGCTCCGCCATTTCTGTGGGTACAAGTTCCCTGGCGCCAGGTATCGTCTTCCAAAGCTTCGGATTGAAACATCCTGGACACGGATTACCATTTGCTCCTCGATTACACCCCATGAAAAAAAGTTCGGTCCTGCAGTTAGGACCGAACTGATTAACAACGGGAGACGGGCCCGCAGTATGAGAAACCCATTTCACGTCATATAATCTTACTGTTGCCATAATTACCTCCAGCCTAAGCCTACACTCATTCAGCTGCAGCCTCCTGAGCTTGAGTATGAGATACAAATTCAACTAACATATTAGGCGTTAAGCTTAACACGCTTTTAAACTTTCCGTCGCTCCATGTATCTACCATCTCATCAATATCGTCCTTGCTAAATGACTCATAGAGATGATTGATATAGTTAAATTCTTTCTCGTACTTGGCTTTTGTTTCATCGTCCCAATAGGACTCGCCAATTCTACTTTCAAAATATGCCTGCTCCTTCGGGTCACGATACAACTGAGCACCGACACCAAAGAGAGAAGCAGCTTTCTTAAGAGCATCTGTACCAGCAGCTTTATACATAGACTCCTGTTCAGATTGACCACCAACAATACTCTTTGACCCAGTAGCTGACTTTTTAATTTCAATATATTGACCGTTTTCGTCCTTAAGCATAACCGTAAGAGTTCCACGTACGTGAGCTACAGGTCCTTGAGGAATAACATTTTCCTTCCCAGTATTCCTGTCTTTCCATTTCTTAGGTTCACTTTGCTGAATCCAACAGTCTTCTATTGACCATGACCACATGTAATTAAACGCACGGTTTAATTGGTCAATCACAAAGTTACCAGAAACGTAGGACAGTTTAGTATTTCCACCGCCACTACGTTCCTGAATCAGCTTCTTAGGAATCTTTTCTTCTAACACCGACTTGATATTAGAATCCATCGAAAGTCTCGTCAACAATGTTCTACACCTCTTTTAAAAGTCTCGTCCGTTTTATAAGTCTCATAGTTTTATCAGTGTTTATTTTAAGTTTCTTAGCTTTACAAAACAAGAATAATTATACATCAGCGAGTCGACTGAGTCAATTAATAGCCATTAGTTGAAGGCATCAGGCTACTATCAACCTTGAGCGTACCGAGATATGTAATAAGAACTTTCTGCTTGTTCTCCAAATCACTGAGTACAGCGTCAAGGAACTCGTCCTTCATCTGGACACCGGTCAGAGTTGTTAGCATGTTAAAGCTATAACTACCGGATTCCCAATTCGCCAATGCACGACAAGCATTGCGCTTTCTCTCGTTGTCATTATTTCCGAGAGAGTTTTCTGCAATATAGGCGGTCATTACGCCATATTCCTTATGCATTAAGCCCTTTAAGAGCTCACGCGTATTGACCTTTAAAGGAAGCAACTCCATCTTGAGTGCATCGATACAATGCAACTTATAGCGGATTGTTCCTGGCGTCATGTCAGGGTCAATAGTAATTTCTGAAATCCGCTTATATATATCGGCCTTAAACTGTGCATAGTCATCAGAATAATATGACCTAAGAATCGCACCTGCTGCCTCATCGACGGAGTACTCACTCTCGAACAAGAACTTGCAATCAGGATTACTCTGAAGCAACTTCTCCGCACGGCTCTGGTCTATTGTTTTCTTTGCTCTCTTCTTCTTTTGAGTCGGTTTTTCTTCAGTCTGTTCAGTGTCCGTTTCAGTTCCCTCTGCCTTAGTCTCTTCAGTCTCAGTCTCCTCAGGAACAGTATCTTTAGAGGTATCTTCGACTGCAGTTTCTTCAACGGGAGCTTCGTTCACGTCTTTAGAAACTTCTTCAGACTTCTCTTCGCTTTCTGTTTCTGACGCAGACTCGGTCTTGGCCTCAGCTTCCTTCTTTCTGCTTCTGCGTTTACGCTTTGGCTTCTCTGAAACAGGAGTAGAGCTCTCAGGTTCGTTCGCGACTTCAGCAAAAACGTCGTCATTGTCATTGGTTAGTGGGTCTCCGTTTTCGTCGACGTCGATAACAGGAACCTCTTCAGGCTTAACAGCGACAGCTTTCTTCTTGAAAGGATTTTTCTTCTCTTTCTTAGCAGGCGAAGCAGCTTCTTCTGTCTTGTTACTCTCATGCTCTGCCTGTTCTGTTTTCTCTTCCTTTTTCTCCTCAGAGGTACTTGCGGCCATCTCCTGCATCTTACGAAGTCTTCTAAACGGATTATTATCAACACTCATTTTTACGTCCTCCTCTACAAAGACAATTTAGCAACGTTCCTGTCATGGCTAATAAACCACTCAAGTGCATTTGATATATCATTGCCAAAATCTTCTCTTTTGTTTTCATCTCTTTCTGTATCACTCATAATACAGTTAGGGTTATAAGTTGGGAATACTGGAGTTCCACTGTACTCAAGCATGGTGCCTCTAACCTTATTAATTTTACTGTTAGGAATAAAAGAATTTAATGCTATATTCCCCATGGTTATTACACCAACTAATTGTCCAGAAGCTCTCATTAAGTCAAATAGTCTTTGAACAAACACAGAACACTCTTTAGTCTCTGTTGATTTGGGTGGTCTAGATATAACCTTCTCGTTAACAGTGCAATAAGGACAACAATGTACAGAATCAATCCAAACAACTGACTCTAGGTCAACGTAATTCTCAAATAATTCCCGTAAGTTATTAAAGTTGTCCGTATGCTCAAACGGAAAGAAGTTATCTCCGTGTTCAAGCTGCTGCTGTATAGGATAATCTGAAACAACCATGATACATGCTTTTTCCAGGTCACCACAGATTAAACTTTTAGTTTTGCACTTGATTTCACAATCAACACATTCATCAATTGCAGTATTCATATAGTCTCTCTGCATATTAGATATCGAGTTAACAAGAACCTTAAGAGGGTCTTTACCTTCATCATGAATTTGAGTTACGAGATTTCTGATTTGTTTTTTGACATTATCTGACAATATCATTCACCTCCCCTAACGTTATAAATAAATCCACTACCAATTGGATGCTATTAGGGCGAGCGAAGCGAGCCCTTTAGACGGCAGGCTGAATCCTATCTGCTACATCATTCCACATGAGATTCATGTTAAAACGAATAGGGTCATTGTCAATATTGTCGTACTTGTCATCATAGTTTCCCCATGCAGCTTTGTGCTCAACGTCGAAAAAATTCCCATTGGTAGGGATATAACCTCTAAGCTTGTTCTTATTGTCTAAGTATAAACAGAACGCAAGTGGTTGTTCCCAGTCACCGCCTGCACCAACCCAGAGAATAGCAAAATCGTGTACTGTATCAAAACCGGCTACGAAACCACGCATATCAAATTCGTCTGTTTTTACCGTGATGTTTTCAAAGTCAAATTCTATCTTAGAAAGGTCCTTACGAACTACCTTAGAATAGAGCGCATTTTTCAAGGCGTATTCAAACTTCTCTTCGTCGTCAGCATCTTCATCATCGTCATACTCTTCTTCATCGTAAAACTTCATGATAGCTTCAGTTAATTTTTCTTTAGTAGTTCCAGACTTTGCATATCTAGGCATCTTTAATCATTCCTTTCTAAGATAAAAACAAGCCGCCCGATTACTCGGACGGCGTTTTTACTAATTCAAGCTTAGATTCAAGAAATGCTATCTTTGCATGAAGAGCACTATTCTCAGCTTTAACTGAATCAAGTTCTAACTTAGATACCTCTGCAGCCTTAGCAGCAAGGTCAGCTCTTCTTCTATCGGATAACATATTCTGAACCATAGAGAATACCATTTCTTTTTCCGTGACAACAAACGTATCTCCAGCACAGTTTCCATCGTTTTCACTGAACGTAAACACCAAGTACCAGAATTCCATGCCTTTTTGTATTGCTTCACGGTTTAGTTTATCAAGCCATTCTCGCTTTATTGTAAAACTCTTCGTACCCTTTATTCTGTCAGGCATTTGAGTTTTTAACTCTTCCATGACTCTAATGTAACCTGTGATATTCTCGTCACCTTTTTGACGTCGGGTGGCGCCTGAATTAATTGTCATGTTACTTTCAGTTTCTCGTAAAGCGGATACGTTTCTATCATGATTAGCCTTTTCAAACCTAGCCCCCATTCGTTTGTCAGCTTTTTGTGCTCGCTGACGCAAACGTTTCGGAGCCTTCACTTCGTTTTGCTTATAAAACTGCTGGAACGTGAAACATATATCACACTTTTTAGAATCTAGAAACTTACAGTCATCGGTATTCCAGCGGCAACTCATCCTTCTGTTGTTCCCGTGGTCTTCTCGAGAGTTCTTTCGATTAACCATACTCCGCCCTGAATCAGGAACGGAAGAACAACCATGTCACGAACTTTGCACCAGCCACTTTCGCTGGCAGCCTGTTCCTTAACCTGAGAGCAGAAATCACTTGCTGCTTTCTTCGCTGCAGGA
>Ga0265301_10005181_pt1 | contig 12886 bp, 25 predicted proteins | sample AusTroGonzalo_MG_2_FD_193488 | JGI IMG/M metagenome (GOLD analysis project Ga0265301, IMG submission 193488) | Bovine rumen microbial communities from tropical cattle in Woodstock, Queensland, Australia - Gonzalo_04 | ecosystem: Host-associated > Mammals > Digestive system > Stomach > Rumen ...
CAAAAGAATTATATGACTAATATTAGTAAGCAAATGGGTGAACTATACGCAGAACGTAGAGAAATACAAGCTGATACTACTTTAACTAAAAAAGAAAAATACGAAAAAGCACAAGCTATTAAAGCTGAGATTAATCGTTTAGCTAAAGAAGGTTTAGATAATTATAAAAATATCTCTGTAACTGGAGATTATGCTGATGTAAACGGACAAGAATATCAAAAGACTGATGATGGATGGAAGAAATTAAGTTCTAACACTTCTGATGATGTAAATTCTTTAGGTTTAACTAATAGAGAAAAGAATAACTATATTAAGACACAACAAAATATCTCTAGTATCAAGAAAAAATATAAAGATACTGATGATTATGTAGGCAAAAAGCAAGATATAATCGGAGAAATTATTAATACTAATCTAACTGATGATGCTAAAATGAGCTTATACCAAGATACTTATAAAGATAAATTCTCTAATTATGCTACTGAATTAGGTTTTGATGCTGATACATACCTAGAATATAAAGCTCAAGACTTTAGTGCTGATAAAGATAGCAACGGAAAATCTATAAGTGGTAGTAAGAAACGTAAAGTATTTGATTATGTTAATTCAATGGATATTCCTTATGAACAGAAATTGCTATTAGTTAAAAGCGAATATAATTCATTCAATAATAATAACGTAGAGATTATCGAATATATAGAGAACTCTGGTATGAGTTATGATGATAAAATGGATTTATATAAAACATTAGGATTTAAAATTGATGGAGATACTATAAGTTGGTAAAAAATGATAAAAAGTTTAATGTATAATTTAAAGAGAGGAATGGTTATATTTCTCTCTTTTCTATGCAATTTAAAGGAGGGAATTATGAGCTTAACAAATCAAGAAAATAGGATAAAACAAGATACAACTTATCCTAGAACTGCAGAAGATGCAATTTTAAGAAGTACTAAAAATATTAAAATAGTGGAAGATGAAGTAACTGGATTAACTGTAGAAGTTAGTAAAAAAGTAGGATATGGAGAGATTATTTCTAGTATTAATGCTTCTCCAGAACAAATAGCGATACAGTCTAGCAAGATAAAATTAGAAGGATATACCACTATTAATGGTGGATTTAGTGTAGATGAAAATGGGAACGCATATATAAGTCAAGTAACAGGTAGAGATGATGCTTCTATAGAAATATCTGACGGTGCAGATTTAACCGCAAGTCTACAGGCTAATATGTATCCAGGTGTAATTGAACTATACAATTATCACGACATATCTGATAGTGCAGCTGTAGTCGAACCACAACTAAGACTTTTTTGGGATGCTGTAGGGGATACTACAACAATAGGAGCAAGTGGATGCTATAGTCCTATATTTCAGCAAACATCAGAAGCTTCAAAGAAAAAGAATTTTGAAAAAGCTGGTAGTGCATTAGATATTATTAAAGATATTGATATATATAAATATAATCTTAAAAGTGAAGCTGATGGAAGCAAAAAGCACTATGGTTTTGTAATCGGAGATAAATATAAATATAGTAAAGAACTTACAGGACAAGATAACAAGGGAGTAGATTTATACTCCTTTATTAGTGTGTGTTGTAAGGCAATACAAGAGCAGCAAAAAGAAATAGAAGAATTAAAGAAGAAGGTGAGTAAATGATAAAAATAGATGAGGATCAAACTACAATTCATTTAACTAGGGGAGATGCTACACATGAAGATTATAACCGTATAGCATTTTATTTTCCTATATGGGATTTTGAGGAAGATGAAGAAACAAGATATGAATTTCAAACTACCGATAAAATAACATTTATAGTTTATGATGTTAAAGGTTATACAAAACGTGAAGTCTTAAAAGTAGAAAAGACTATAGCTCAATTAGGATATGATGCTCCTACTGAAACTCCTGAATTACAATTAACTAGCGAAGATACTAGAGTATTCCCATTAGAGAATAAAAAACACACATACGTTTATGAGATTATTCTAAATGATGATACTACTATACTAGGTAGTGATGATGAAGGAGATAAGAAACTAATCGTATACTCTGGTGGAACGCAAGAGGTGGAAACATGAGTCTAGTAAATGAAAATCAATTAAGAGGAGCATTAATGGATACTAAAGAAGGTAAAGGAGCTTTGGGATTCAAAGGAGAAAGAGGATATAGTGCTTATGAAATAGCAGTACAAAATGGTTATGAAGGAACTGAACAACAATGGATAGAACATTTTGGATTAGATTTAAGTGGGTATGTACAAACAAGTGACGTAGTAGACAATCTAACAAGCACAGAAACTACTCATCCTTTAAGTGCTAAACAAGGGAAAAACTTAAAAGATACTTGCGATACTTTAAATAGTAGTTTAACAACCTTGAATAATAATTATGAAGATAGTGTTGATTATTCAACAACAGAAACTGTTATAGGTATATGGTTAGATAAACCTTTATATAGAAAAGTTATTAATTTTGGTGGACTTCCAAATAATACTTATAAATCGGTAGCTCATAATATTAGCGATATAAGTAAAATTATAAGAGCAACTGGTTATTCTTATGCTACGTCTGGTTCTTTTGTAAATATTCCTTATTCTGCTTCTGGGACTAATTCGATTGAGTTAGTAGCCAATGTAACCGATATAACAATATATACACATACAAACCAAACAGCATTTAGCGAATGTTATATCGTGGTAGAATACACAAAGACAACTGATTAAGGAGGTTAATATGATAGAAACAAATTTTGGATTTAGAATAGGTGATACCTATGAAAGAAACTTTGCTATATTAAAGTACACTTCTGATATTGATGAAGTGTATTTTAGTGTAAAAAAATCTGATGATGATAAAAAAGTTATCCTACAAAAGACACTAGATAATGGAATAACATTAATGGATGACATATTAGAAGATGGAGTAAGAAAAAGAACATATCAATTATGGATAGATGCAGATGATACCGAAGATATGAAAGTGGATGTTGAATATCCGTTTGATATAGAAATAGTAACTGAAAAAGAAGATACAGATATAAAAAGAACGATTATTAAAGGTACTGTTACTTTAAGTGCAGCTACCACAAGAAAATGGAATGAGGTGGAATAATGGAAGATATAGAAGTAGTAGTATATGATGTCGATTATGTACCTGACTATAGAGAAGCAGAAGAAGAAAGACAAGCTAATGAATTAGTAAGAATATCTAATGAAGAAGGCAGAGTTGCAGCAGAAGGATTAAGAGTAACTGCCGAACAAGGTAGAGTAGATGCAGAAGCTTTAAGAGTTAGTGCAGAAGGTGGTAGAGTGCTAGCCGAAGAAGGAAGAGTAGATGCCGAAGCCGATAGAGTATTAGCAGAACAAGGACGTGTTGCAGCAGAAGATGATCGTGTACTAGCTGAACAAACAAGAGAAGCTGTTATTGATTCTTTATCAGACGTTGCTACAAGTGGTTCTTATACCGATTTAAGTAATACTCCTACTAATGTTAGTGATTTCTATAACGATAGTGGTTTTATTGATAAAACAGTAAATAACCTTACTAACTATACTCTAGCTACTGGTACAGGTTCTACAATAGATTTAAGCATTAATTCTTCAACTTATGTAGTAAGTCTAGCATTGAAAAATGCAGCAGGAACTACAATATCAAGTGGAAGTATAGACTTACCTTTGGAAAGTGTAGTAGTAAGTGGTTCTTATGATAGTGCAAATAAAAAAGTAGTTCTAACACTACAAAGTGGTTCGACAATAGAATTTAGTGTTGCTGACTTGGTAGCAGGACTACAAACTGAAATAACTTCTACAAATAAACTTAATAGTGATTATGTAGATGATACAGGGCATACTAATAAATTCGTTACGTCTAGTGATAAAACTAACTGGAACGCAAAAGAAGATGCATCTAATAAAGTAACTACATTGACTAATACTAGTACAGACACACAATATCCTAGTGCAAAGTGTGTATATGACTTAATAGGCAATTTAGAGGATATTCTAGAAGAATTGGATATAGGTGAGGGAATATGAGTATAGCAAGTAGAGTAACGTCCATAACAGGACATTTAGAAGATGCTTATGAAGGATTAAGAAATATTGGTGCTGACTTAACAGGCATAGACAAAAACATAGATAATATAGCTGATGTATTAGACGATATATATGACGATTTACCAAAAGTAACTGATGAAGATACGTCTATTACCCTAGATAATACTAGAGTAGGTAAGTTAGAAACTACATTAAAAGGAAATACCTCTCAAACAGGAACACCTACACCAAGTTCTCCTGTACCTGTTAATGTAGTAAGTGGAGATAATAGTATAGAAATATGTGGAAAGAATTTATTTGGTTTTAATTTAACTGCAATAGATACAACAGCAACATATAGACCAACTACAAATCAAAGACTAACAATAACAGGAACAGATAATCCAAATGAAGTTAAGTTTAACTTTACAAATGGGAATTATGCAAGAGGTTATTTTGAAATAAATGGAATAGATGGGACATTACCTTATACAATTACTTTTGTAGTAAAAGAAAACACAACTAATTACACACCAACTGCGGTAATTGATACTAACAATAGCACTAATAAAAAATTAGTATTTTCTATAAATGGTAATAATGGAAACACATCAGTTAGTAGTAGTAATTATTTCATATTATCAAACATACAACTAGAAAAAGGCTCTAGTGCTACTAATTACGAACCCTATCAAGGTAATACCTATAATATAGATTTACCAGTAGAGAATTTATGGGGTGGTTTATCAAGTAGTGTTTCAAGAAGTGTCAATAGTGTTGATTTTGTAAATAATTCAGATGGCTCAATTTCAGTAAATGGAACTGCTAGTGCAAATTCTTATTCTTTAAATGGTAGTCTAGCTACAACAAACAATCATTATATAACATTAAAAGCAGGGACTTACACTATAAGTGGTAGTGCAAGCGATTGCTATTTACAAATTTATGATACAAGTGATAACATAATAGGAATAACTGGCGACCAAACATTTACGTTAAATCAAGAAACTAATGTATTTATAAGGGTTGAAGTTAGAAAAAATACAGAAGTAGATAATATAACAATATACCCAATGCTATGCAAGGGTTCTAATTCCAACACCTACACCCCTTATGGAACAACACCAATAGAAATGTGTAAAATAGGAGATTATCAAGACTACTTCTATAAAGATAGTGATAAGTGGTATATTTCACAAGCTATAATTAAAAGAGTATATAATGGAACTGAAAATTGGAGTAAATCTTCTAATACAAGTGTAGACAGATTTTTGAAAGGAGAAGGTTTCCCAGCTCTCACAGGTGGATATTGTGATAAATACCCAGTATCAAATAATGTTAATACCGAAATAAATAGATTGTTTTTAAATGCTGGAACACAAGTGGTTATAAATTTTTCATCTTATGGAACTACAACTTTGGAACAATTTAAAACATGGCTATCTTCAAATAATGTAACATTATATTTTGTTCGTACAAGTTCAATAGCTATTGAAATAACATATCAACCATTAATAGACCAACTTAACTTATTAGAAAAAGCTATGAGTAAAGAAAATCAAACTAATATATCACAAGTAAATAATGATTTACCATTTATTATAAGTGCAAGTGCTTTAAAGGAATGGAGTGATGAAAATGAATAAAAAATGGTGGAAATGTGCAGGTATAAGAGCAATAAAGACAATATGTCAAACTGCTGTTGCTACAATAGGAACGGCTACAGTTATGGAAGAAGTTAATTGGATCATGATATTATCTGCATCATTATTAGCAGGGATATTAAGTTTACTTACCAGTTTAGCTGGTTTACCAGAAGTAGGTGATAATTAATGCAATATCCTTTAAATTATAATGGTATTACTCAACCATTTAAAAAGGGAGTACATAATGGAATTGATCTAGGATGGAACTTATTACATGGTGGAACTCATGCTAAGATATACTGTGTAGATGATGGAGTAGTACATTCAATTCAAAGCCAACATAGTGGAGGAAATGTACTTATAATAAAACATCCAAACGGATTCTTTTCTGAATACGGACATTTATCTAAAATAGTAGTTAAGCTAGGACAAAAAGTAAAACGTAACGAATATATAGCTAATATGGGAAATACAGGGTACTCTAATGGTAAAAGAGTGCCTTTTCATTTACATTTTGGTTTATATAAAGCAGATGAATTTAGTTATTCAGTTAATAAATGGGTAAATCCTATAGACTATTTAGAATTATATCCTTATCAATCATTTTCTAAGAATACTATTAAAGAATATGGTAGTAAGCTAAAATACTTTAGAGAACCAAGTAAAGGAGTGTATAAAACCTTATTTGACATGAATTTAAGGAAATCTCCAGCAGGAACTAAAGTAAAGGTGAAAGATTGTACTGATGCTATGAAAGATGCTTTAACAAGCAAAAAACCTAATGATAATGCAGTTATTAAAAAAGGTACTAATATTACAATATTAGATGTAGTAGAAAAAGATGGAACATACTGGGGTAAAAACTATTCTGGATATGTTTGCTTAAATGATGGCTCTACAACATATTGTAAGAAGGTGTAAAAATGGACATTTCTTTAATATTGAGTATAATAAGTATATTAGTTGTTGTAACTAACTTTATTTTGTCGATACTGGATCGTGGAAAAAAAGCTGGGAAAGAGAACCATCAAGAACTTATACAATATCAAATAGATGAAATAAAAACTGATTTAAAAGAAATAAAAGACTTATTGAAGAAATATGATAAGGAGATAGATGGGAGAATAGATGAAAAACTAGAGTACCATGTAAGACTTTATCATAAAGGGGTGAATGTATGAGCATACAAGAAGATATAGAAAAGATAGAAAAAAAAGCTGAAAAACTAGAAAAAAACAGTTTTGCTATGGAATTATTAGAAGATTATAAAAAAACTAATAAAAGAATGTTTATAGCTTTAATTTTAGTATTATTTATGTGGTTTGCTACAATAGGTTATCTAGTATATGTTCTTAACGATATAGGAACTGAAGAAACAACTATCACACAAGATGCACCTGATGGAAATAATAATTATATAGGTAATGATGGAGATATAATAAATGGCAAAGCAAACGATTAAAACTAAAGTAACCTATAGAAAATCACAAATTACTACTGATAAAAACGGAAGAAAACATTGTAAAACATGTGGAGCATTTATAGGTAACAAAGGAAGAAAAAAATAATGTTTTTTGAATTTACTAAATCTGATTATGATTATATAGTAAAAGAATGTATGTTAGATGAGGAGTATACTAAATTATTAGAATATAAGATTAAGGGATATTCCATAGTTAAAATAGCTGATTTACTTAATTGTAGTGAAGCTAGAGTTAATGTAATGATAAAGAAATTAAAGAAAAAAATTAAAAAAATAATATAGAAAGCCGATACGTTCGGCTTCTTTTTTTATGGGAAAATGTAACCAGAAAGGAGAAAACTATTGATTTAAAACATTGATAGGATTCTTTTTTCTTTTTTTAAGGAGTGATTATATGTACCCTAACTATTACAATAGTTTATCTCAATTAAGATATGCAAAATCTATTGAAGATGTAAAAAGAGAATTTGTAGTAGGAGACACACCTTATTTTAGCAACGATTTAAGTGTTCTATGGATTAAAAACTCTAGAGGTGAGATAAAATCTTATGAGTTGAAAGAAATCGTCCAGAAGGACGAAAAAGACCTAATAATAGAAAGCTTACAATTTCAAATGAATGAATTAAGAAAGGAGCTTGAAGATGCAAAATCAAATAACGAACTTAATGCTGAATCAATTAAAAGCAAAAAATCCTCAAATGTATCACTTGATAACTCAAAATCAGAATAATCCTATGGATTTATTAAAAAACACTATAGGCAATTATTCCCCTGAACAAAAAGAAAAATTTTTTAATCAAGCTAAAATGATGGGTTTTCCAGATAATGTATTGCAAGAAATTCAAAAACAATTATAGGTATCAACTGAGTTGATATAGATAGAAAGGAGAATAGTAATGAACGGAACATCTAACGGAATTGTACCTACTTTTGATTTAACTGGTAATGGTAATGGATGGTCAAATATGGGTGAATGGATCATTGGATTAGTTGCTTTAGGTATGTTAGGTAATGGTGGTTTATTTGGTGGCTATGGCAATAATAATTTTGCTACTACTGAGTACGTATCTAGTGAATTTACACAAAGAGATGTAACTAACGGAACACAAGCAGTACTTGGAGCAGTATCTAATGGATTTGCTGATAATGCTACTAATATTTGTAACCTAAGAAGTGATGTTTTACTGGGAAATGCAGGAGTACAAAGTGCTATTTATAACACTTCTAATGCTACTCAAAGAGATATATTAAATCAAACTAATGAGATTAATACATCTTTATTAACTACTGCATTACAAAGCCAAGCACAAGCAGCCAATAATCAATTACAAATGCAAGGACATTTAGATAATTGTTGCTGCGAACTAAAGGCACAAGGAATAGAGAATACTCAAAAGATTCTTGATGCTATGAAGCAAAGTACTATTGATGCTTTAAGAAGTGAAAACAATGATTTAAAAAATACTATTACTGCAACTGGTATAGGTACAAGTATAGTAAACCAAGTAAGACCATATCCTATTCCTGCATATCCAGTATCTAGTCCTTATGTAGGATTATATAATGGTGGATTCTATGGAAACGGATTCTATGGTAACACAATCGTATAGCATAATGTCAATCGACAAACTCTTAGGAGAACTTGCTTAAATGAGATAGGTAAGTCCTATCTCTTTTTTTAGAAAGGATGATAACATGATAGAAAGTGTACAAGAACTAGAACTAACTTTAACTTCTAATACTGCTCCTGTTCCTTTTAGTGATACTGATTTAAGAACTGCTAGTGCTAATTGTTTTAATGGATGGTTAAACCATAATGAAGGATCACCAACATTTAATATAGTATCTGGTGGAATATATGAAATAGAATTTAATGCTAATGTAACTAGTGCTACTGTAGGTGTAGTAGGATTAGGTATATTTGCTGATGGTATTAAACTAAATGGAGGAGAAGCTAATGCAGTAGTGGCAACTGCTGGAGAATATTCTAATGTATCTATTAAAAAATATGTAAGAGTATGTGGTAGAGGTAACGTTACATTAACAGTTAATAGTGTACCTACTATTACTTACAATGATGTTGTAACTGATACTGAAATTCCTATTATTAAAAATGCTAATATTTCAATAAAACGTTATGCGTAGTAGTGTAGATAATCTAGCATTAATATTACAAACGTTAAGTCTAGAAATATTATTTAAAGACTATAACAATAGTGATTTAATGCAAGAACTACAAAGACAAGATAGTGAATATCTTGAGAAGATAATCAAACAGAACGAAGAAATATTAGAACTTTTAAAGAAAGGAGACAAATATGATAGAGAAAGTACAAGAAAAAATTGATGAGATATTACAAAGTGGTATATCTCCAAACAACTTAGATAATTTATATAAGTTATCTAAAATAAGGCATTTTATAAAGGAGGAAGAAAAGATGTACGGATATTATGGAAATTACGGAAGATACGGAGACTATGGCAGAGCTGGATATGATAGCTATGGACGTAGAGGATATGATGCTAAATATCGTGGCTACGATCATTTAGATAGAATTGGAGAACATTATGGTAGATATATGGATAGTCATGATAGATATGGAGCTAGTCCAGAAGCTAATGACAGTTTAAGAAATATGTTAGAATGTATGAAAAGTTTTACAAGAGCAATAAAAGAAGAAGTTAAAAGTCCAGAAGAAGAACAAATGTTAAGACAAGCTATACAAGAAATGATGCAGTAATGTACAAATATTGCAATAAAAATCCTTTAGGTAAACTAGAGGATGATTGTGTTATACGTGCTATTTCATGTGCAACTAATAGAAGCTGGGATAGTGTTTATGATGAACTAAGTGATTTAGCTCAATTAAACGGAACAATGATGGATAGTAAAGGTTTTGTATTATGGTATTTAGATTCTCATTATAAGAGAATACCAACTCCAGAAACAGTAGGGGAGTTAGCTGATATGTGTGATGGAGTGATACTATGTACAGTAAAATCTCATATTTGTTGTATAAAGCATCATGTGATATATGACACGTTTAATCCATCTCATAGAAAAGTAGAATATGCTTGGAAAGTAAAAGACTAGAATAATCTAGTCTTTTTAACATCCTACTCTTTTACCATAAATATTATAACATTCTGCTTCTCCATCATCATTGGTAGTAACAGTAATGCCATAACCCCAAGAAATAGCAAATAATATTACTAATATTGTAATAATTGTAATGATAATAGACTTAACAGACTTCTTTTCTTCCTTTTCCATTGTACTCCTCCTATTTATTACATAATAACACATATTTGATTAAAATATAATAATATTGTATAATATATGTACGTTAGAGAGGTGAAAATGGGAAAATATTGTTGCTATCTAGTGCAGAAACTAGACAGGACAATATACTGTAGATTCTTCAAGAAAAAGATATGTATTAGTGAATGTAAAGGATGTAAAAACAAATGCTATGAAACTAAACGTACTACTAAGAGAACTAAAGAATTAGCTATACCTAAAAAGGTAAAATTAGCAGTATGGGAAAGAGATAATCATAAATGTATATTTTGCCATAAAGAGGTAGAGTGGAATTATGCAAATAGTCATTTTATCAAACGTAGTCAAGGTGGACTAGGTATAGAAGAAAACATATTAACTAACTGTGGGGAGTGTCATAGACTATTTGATGATTCAATAGAAAGACAAGAATGGCGAATGGAATATGCTGAAAAGTATTTACGTTCTAAATATCCTAATTGGAATAAGAATAAATTAATATATAAAAAAGGGGGAGTAGGGTATGGTACAAACTACATATCAGAAGAAGAATGGAGAACTAGTAAATAAAATAACTTGTTTTAGAGGGCAGTACAAAATAGGAGAAGAAAATGGATTTGGATGGAAAGTAGTTGACATTAAATATAAATTTAAAGATAACTTCTATCCTATGTGTGAATACGATAGACTTATCCAGAAACATTGGAAACGTGAAGATACTATTGATGATATAAAAAAGAAGTTAAAAAAGTTTGGTACTTTCTTCACTAATTTCTTAGGTTACATGATCCTATATAAAATGCTAGAGTTTCTTATCCTAAACGTTATTTAATTTACACCTTTACAAAAAATACAAAAAATGAATAAAAAATGTTGACTTTTGATTTCAGGGTGGTATAATAAGAGCATAAAAGAAAGGACAAAAAAACTTTTCTATTAGTCTTGTTTTCAAGGGTTAACATAATATATATTAAGTAAATTTACAGTATATTGTTTCCTTGAAACAAGACCAAAATATGGTCTTGTTTTTTTGTTTTCAAGAAAGGAGAAAAAGTATGGAGAAACCAATTAAGTATTATGGTGAGAAAACAATTAAATTTCCAAAGTTATTAGCTGAAATGGCTAAGCGAGGAGATACACAAGAAACGTTAGCAAAACTTCTTGAATTAACTCAACCATGTATAAGTAGAAGGTTAACAGGAGAAACTTCTTGGAGCATGGATGATATCGAGAAGATATGCAAATACTACAAAAAAGATTATAAAAATTTATTTAAGTAAAAATTGAAAACAAAAAGGAGTACAAAAATATGAAAAAATTAATAGTAAAAATTTTAATGGTTATAGCATTAATAGGAATTATAAAAGACTTTACAACTTTAATGATGGGAGCTACTTACACTTGGTTCGGAGCTTTAACAGGATTTATCAATGTAATAATCGTTGGTAAAGGATGGGATTACCTTGAAAGAGTTTAGACTACTAAAAGCAGATGAAATAAGTTGTAGAGTAAATCAAATAAATGATAAAGGATTAACACTTTTATTATACAAAGATGCACGTGTAGATATGGATATTCTAGATGAAACAGTAGGATGTATGAACTGGAAGAAAGAATATACACGTGATAACAGGAATTGCATAGTATCAATATGGGATGAAGAAAAAAAAGAATGGATTAGTAAAGAAGATACTGGAACTGAATCTAATAATGAAGCTGAAAAAGGATTAGCAAGTGATAGTTTTAAAAGAGCATGTGTTAACTGGGGAATAGGCAGATGTTTATATACTGCACCTTTTATCTATATACCAGCTAGTAAAGTAGAAATTACACCAAAGGGTAATAAGTTTACTACTTACGATAAATTTCATGTAGAAGCTATTAAATACGATAAAAATAGAAACATCATAGCATTATCAATTAAGAATCAAAACAACAAAAGAGTTTACTTACTTGAACCACCTAAAGAGGTAAAAAAGGAGGTTAAGAAAGATGAAAATAACAAACAAGCTTAACTTACCAGATATGTTAGTAAGAGCAGTAGAAAAAGATTATCAATATAGAGATAAACGATATTCAATAACAAGTCTACTTGATCCAGATAGAGTATTAATGTTGAAACGTAGACACAATGACGATATAGAACAAGATGTATCAGAGTGTATATGGATGTTATTCGGTACAGTTACTCATTATGCTTTAGAGACTGGAATTGAATGTAGAGAAGGAGAATACGTAGAAGAACATCTAGAGTATACATTCCCTAGTGGTTATACGTTAAGTGGAATAATAGATCACGTTGAAGATTATATAGATGATTATAAAACTACTTCTGTATGGACTGTAATATACGGAAGTAATAATGAACATTGGAAGAAACAATTACAAATGGGAGCTTATTTACATTATAAAGAGCATGGTAATTGGATAAGCAAAGGAAG
>Ga0265301_10005182_pt1 | contig 12883 bp, 9 predicted proteins | sample AusTroGonzalo_MG_2_FD_193488 | JGI IMG/M metagenome (GOLD analysis project Ga0265301, IMG submission 193488) | Bovine rumen microbial communities from tropical cattle in Woodstock, Queensland, Australia - Gonzalo_04 | ecosystem: Host-associated > Mammals > Digestive system > Stomach > Rumen ...
CCGACATCGTCGCGGACATTGATGTGGCGGCTGCCGGGGATGATCAGGCGGCAGCCGGGGTCAATGCCCCAAGTGGCGAACATGCGCCCGAAGTCGGCGTCGGTCTTGTAGAGGTGGAACCAGTACTTGGCCGGGTCGAACAGGCCCGCGATGCCGACGGTGGAGTTCAGCAGGAAACGCCCCGTCTCGACGCCTGCGCACTCCCATTCGGCGCTGCCGAGCGAGGAGATCAGGCGGCCGGGGAACGCGAGGTTGTGGCAGGCGTTTTCGATGCAGTCGATGACCGGCGCGGGCAGGATGCTGGCCCAAATCCAGCCGAGCGGACGCGCGATGTAGTCCATGATCACGCAATCCACCTCGAACATGCTCCGGTTGAAGCCTTCCAGCGGGTCGTGGCCGGAGAGTTCGCCGACCATGCGCGAGGTGGTCCACGGGCCAAGACCGTTCGCGACAGCTTCGGTTTCGCCCGCCGCGGGTTCCGCGACGGCGGTCGCTTCCGTGTTTGCGGGCGCTTCCTCGGGTTCGGAGCTCCGGCAGGCGCCCAGGAGCAGCGCCGCACCGAGCATGAAAGCGGTAAGAATACGGTTCCAGTGTTTCAGTTTCATGACGGCGGCTCCTTTCTCGTTTCGGGCGAATATGATTTGAATTTATGTTTCAGGCAAAAATGAGGGGGGATGGATTTACTTTCCGGCGGGTTCGGTCTTTTCCGCGGCGGCGGGCTCGTCCGAGGGGCAGGCACAGCCGATCCACTTGGCGCAACCGGTCGGGTCGCAGCCGTCGAAGCAGAACGTGCAGAGCTTGCACTTGGGCAATCCGATGGCCTCGACGAGCTGGTCGATGGTCTGGTATTTCAGGGTAGTGAGGCCGAGTTTCTGGCGGATCTTCTCGACCATGCGCTCGTAGCGCGGGGTGCCGGCGGTGATGTATTCGCGCAGGACTTCCGGCATGGGTTCGCCGCCTTCGAGCTCGGCGATGATGCGGCGCGCGGCGAGGTCCATCACAGAACGCGAACGCGAGAAGTTGAGGAAGAGGCAGGGGAAGGCGAGCGGCGGGGAGGCGGAGCGCAGGTGGACTTCCTTCGCGCCGCGATCAAGCAGACGCCGCGTGACGTCGCGGAACTGGGTGCCGCGGACAATAGAGTCGTCGCAGAAGAGCAGGCGTTTCCCCTCAATCTGATCCTGCACGGGCAGGAGCTTCATCTTCGCGATGAGGTTGCGGTGGGACTGCACCTGGGGCATGAAGCTGCGGAGCCAGGTGGGCGTGTATTTAACCAGGGCGCGCAGATAGGGGCGGCCCTTCTTGTTCGAGTAGCCGATGGCGTGGGCCACGCCGGAATCCGGCACGCCGCACACGGAATCAACCTCGACGCCGTCGCGGGCGGCGATGCGGGCGCCGTTTTCATAGCGCACGGTCTCGGTATTGCGCCCCTCGTAGTCGGAGGAGGGATAACCGAAGTAGACCCATAGGAACGAGCAAATCTGCATGGTCTCCTCAGGTTCCTTCAGCTGAACGGCGTTTTCAGCGTCAACAAGCACGATTTCGCCGGGGCCCAGGTCGCGCACGAATTCGTAGTCGAGGTTCGGGTAGGCGGAAGTCTCCATGGAAACGGCCATCGCGCCGGGCTTTTTCGCGAGGGAGATCGGGGTGCGGCCGTAGCGGTCACGGGCGGCATAGATCTTGCCGTCAGCCATCACGAGCATGGAGCAGGAGCCCTTGATGCGGTGCATGGCGTAGGCGATGCCGTCCTGGATGGTGTTCTGCGTGTTGATGAGGGAGGCGACGATCTCGGTGGGGTTGTGTTCGCCGTGGCTGTGCTCGGCGAAGTGAATGTGGTGCTCCTCGATGGCCTGCCGCGTAAGCTCCTCAATGTTGTTGAGCTTGCCGACGGTCACGATGCTGTACATGCCGAGGTGGGATGCGATCAGAAGCGGCTGGTCATCCATATCGCTGATGACGCCGATGCCGCATTTCGCGCCGCGAAAGCGTTCCAGGTCGGGTCCGAATTTGGACCGGAACATCTCGTTTGAGATGTCGTGGATGGAACGAATGATGGAACCGCAGGAATTCGTGACGGCCATGCCGCCGCGGACCGTACCGAGATGGGAATGATAATCGACCCCGTAGAAAAGGTCGTCCACGCATTCGTCTTGCGAGACAACGCCGAAAAAGCCGCCCATAGCGATCTGCTCCTTGTTTGGGACTGGGATGAAGTTTTATATATAATATAGCATGGTTCCGGCTAAAAACGAATCGTTTTCATCGATTTTTCGTGGTTCGGGCGAATTTTTTCGCCGCGTCGGGGACCGGAACGCGTTTTCGGCGGTTTTTTTCAAAAAAAACGCTGAAAATGACCTTTTCCGGCTTTTAAAAAATCAGGATTTGTGCTATCTTAGATTATGGGCACCTCTATTCATTGGTTTTCGGCGGCTTTTCGCAATTGAGCAAATTCCAATTGGTAAGATTTTCGGTGGTTGCCTTCGGGCAGCCACACACAAATCTTCCTGCATTGTCTTGTTTGCCCGTCTGCTGAAAATCCATCCGACCGAATGAATAGAGATACCCGTGTCAGGGTATCACGAAACGAAAGGCAAAGGAATGGACATCAATCAGAGCGCGGACACGGAACGCAGCGTATGGAATTTCGGAAACTATCTCCGGACCGCGCTGTTTCTGCTGTTCGCCTGTGCCATATTAACCCACGATAAGACGGACCTGTATCTGCTGGAAGGCGGGATCAGCGGACCGGCGATTTACAACAACTGGATCGGATTCCTCGGCGCTCATGTCGCTCGCGCGATGTTCTACACGTTCGGGCTGGCGACGTATCCCGTGCTGGCGATCATGTTCCTGCTGCTGCTCCGGCGATTCATCCCCGGACTGCCGAGGCGGGGTTCGCTGTGGTGGGCCCTGCCCGTCATCCTGCTCGGATTCTCCATGCTGTTCGCCATGTGGCCGCAGCATTTCATCACGGATGCGTGGCCGCTGAAGGGGACGAACAACCTCGGCATCGGACGCGTCGACCTCACCATGAAAAACGGGGAAATGACGTTCAACGAGGAACAGGCGACGCGGGCGCTGTCCGGCGGCGTGGTGGGAGCATCCCTGGCGGCGCCCCAGGCGGCGTCCGGATTTCCTCAGGCGGGTCTGGTGCGCCGTTACATCGGCGACATCGGCACGCTCCTCGTGGCGCTGGCGCTGCTGCTGCCCGGACTCGTCTTCCTGTTCATCCGCGACTGGCTGCCGCTCATCCTGATCGCGTTCCGGGCCGATCCGAAGCCGGACAAATCCTACGAGGAAGAAGAACCGCCCGCCGCGCCGCCATCCCGCGCCGGTCGCCTCTTCACGCCGGAAAATCCGGACGGGAACCCGGACAAATCTCCGGCCTCCGCGCCGGAAATCCACATGTACGGGGAAGGCCGCGACAACGAGGACGGGGACGAAGAAACCGAGGCGGAGGAACAGCACGCGGGGAACAAAAAGTCCGGCGCTGCAAATCTGTTCGACAGAATCTTCGGCCGACGCGGACAGCCCGCCGGACCCGAACAGGAAGAGACGGAGGAAGAGGACGAAGCCATCGTCGCGCCGCCGGTCCGGCCGCAGCTCAGGGACCGCCGCATGCCTCAGACCAACGTTCCCGAACCGAGCGAGATCGTCGCGCCGCCGCAGAGACGCCGCGGGCCTCAGCCCGGCATCGCGATCGACCCGGATGGCCAGTTCGTCACGGCGCCTCCGAAACGGAATCCCGCTCCCGCCCGCACGGCGGCCCCCGTTCAGCCGCCTGTTTCCGACATCCCGGAAGAACCGGAGGAGGAGGAAGTGGTAATCCCCGCGGCGGCTCCGATCCCCGCCCGCGCAGCGGCCGCGTTCCCGGAACCTCTCCCGGAGGAACCGGAGGACGAAGAGGAGGAGGAACCGGAAATCCCCACGCCCGAACCGCCCCCCGTGCCGAAACAACCGGTGCGCACGGTCCCGACGCACAGCTACTCGGCCAACAAGGCCAAATACGACCGCGAACACCCAGCACCGCCCGGATTCGGCGAACACCCGGCACCGCCGACGCCGCCGGTCCTTGAAGAATACCATCTGCCCAGCCCGATGCTGCTCGACCGCCACGGCGACGAGCTCAATCAGGAGGACAAAGCCTACATCCAGAGCGCGACGGACAAGCTGGAGGAAACGCTGAACAGCTTCCACGTGGGCGGGATCATTTCGGACATCACGGTCGGACCGCGCGTCACGCAGTTCGAAATCGCGCTCGATCCCGGCGTCAAGGTCGAAAAGATCACGAGCATCCAGCCGAACATCGCCATGGCGCTAGAAGCCCAGAGCATCCGCATCCGTGCGCCGATCCCGGGCAAGAACGCCGTCGGGATCGAAATCCCGAACAAGGTGTCGAGCACGGTCTATCTCCGGCCGCTGCTGGAATCCGCCACCTGGCGGGAATCCCGCGCGGCGATCCCGATCCTGCTCGGCCGCGACATTTCGGGCAAAGTCTACATGACCGACCTGGCGAAAGCGCCGCACATGCTGATCGCGGGCTCCACCGGATCCGGCAAGTCCGTCTGCATGAACACCCTCATCATGAGCCTGCTTTTCCGGTTCTCGCCGGACGAGCTGAAGCTCATCATGGTCGACCCGAAGGTCGTCGAGCTGGAAATGTACCGCCCGATCCCGCACCTCATCACGCCAGTCGTGAACGATCCGAAGAAGGTGCCGCTCGCGCTCCGCTGGGGCGTGAACGAGATGGAACGCCGCTACATGGTGCTGGCGAAGGTCAAGGCGAAGAACCTGGCGGCGTTCAACTCGCGGCCGCCGGACCCGCAGCCCGTACTCGACGACTACGGCAACGTGGTGCCGCCGAAGCTCCCGATCCTGATCATCATCATCGACGAGCTCGCGGACATCATGATGACGGACGCCAAGAGCGACGTGGAACAGAGCATCTGCCGCATCGCACAGAAGGGCCGCGCCGCCGGACTCCACCTGGTGATCGCCACGCAGTCCCCCCGCAAGGAAGTCGTCACCGGCCTCATCAAGGCAAACATCCCGACCAAGATCGCGTTCCGCGTCAGCAACGGCATGGACAGCCGCGTGATCCTGGACGCGGTCGGCGCGGAAAAACTGCTCGGCAACGGCGACATGCTGTTCAATCCGCCGGGCGGCGCCAACCTCGAACGCATCCAGGGCGCATACGTCTCCGACAAGGAGATCGCGGATGTCATCGACGAAGTCGCGGCGCAGCGTCCGCAAATCTTCGACGACAACATCTTCGCCGGAGGCGAGGAGGACGACGAAGACGCCCCCAGGGACCGCCGCAAAGGGAAAAACGGACCGTCCCGCGGCGACGATTACGGCGACGAGGTGGACGATTACGACGACCTGGACGGCGCGACGAACAGCGAAATCGTGCGGGCCGCGGCGGACAAGTACCTGACGCCGGACGATCCGCCGATCATGATCCGCGCCCTCGAGATCATCATCAACGACCAGCAGGTCAGCACGTCCTATCTCCAGCGCAGACTCGGAATCGGCTACAACAAGGCCGCCGACATCATCGACAAGCTCGAACAGCGACATATCATCAGCGCCCCGCTACCCGGCGGCCAGAAACGCTCCATCCTGATTACGGACGGCCTGGAAACGTCCAATGACTGAGGTAAAGCACCATGAACGACCCTGAATCATCCGAAGCCAGAAATGAACAGGAACTGAATCTTTTCGACGATCAGCCCCTGCCCGAAGAAGACGTTCCCGCCGTCGCGGAATCCGCGGAAAGCGATGTCCCGGCGGAGACGCCGCTTTTTGCACAAAGCGGGGAGCAAACCTCGCCGGATCCCGAGCCCGCGCTTCCGTCGCCGGAAACGCCCGGCACCGACCTCCGAAAAGAAGAGCCGGAAAGCGAACCCGCTGCCGAGCCGTCCAAACCCGCAACGGACGGTTCCCCGATCGTCGCGCCGCCTCCGCCCCGCAAGAAGCCGGCGCCCCAGCGTCCCGGCATCGTCGCGCCGCGCAGCGTCGGGCAGGATGCCTTCGCCCCCTCATCCGCCTCTGCAGCTCCCGCCGCGGATACCGGCAAGCCGCTCCCGCATTCGATCCAGCGGGACAAGACGCTCGGGAAGATTCTGGCGGACATCCGCAATTCACGCGGACTTTCCCTGGAGGAAGTCGCCGCCGCCACGCGCATCCGCACGGAGTACCTGATCGAACTGGAGTCGGACGAACTCCTGAAGAACCTCCCGACGGTATACATCTCCGCCTACATCCGCAAGCTCGCCGAAGTGTACAGCCTCCGAAAGGACGACACAGAAGCCCTGCTCGAAAAAATGCACGGCGAAACGCCCGACAAGACCGAGGAAATCCCCGACAAGCTGTTCCAGTCCGTAAACGAAGGCACATTGGTCGACGAAGGCGAGAAAAAGCGCATCCGCAACATCACCATCGGCATCTACGCCGCCCTCGGCGTGATCCTGCTGGCCATCGTCTGGCTCATCGTCCTGGCGGTCGCCCATTACGCCAGGAACAACGGTCAGGCATCCGCCGTTCCCGGTGCGGTCCAAGCGGAAACGCCCGTTTCCCAGACCATCATGCTGGAGGAATCGGAACTGGATGCCCTGATCGTCCCGGAAACGCCCTCCATCTCCGTCCTGAAAATGAGCAAGACGCCGGGCGTCCGCGACACGCCGTAACGGTGCGGTCCCGGCGGCCCTTCCCGGCCGCATCACATCCGAAAACAAACCCGGCCCTCTGGAAGGAAGACCGGGCTTGTTTCTGTAACGCTGCGAAATACCGATCACTTTTCGGCTTCGAGCATCTTGTCCAGAGTCCTCTGGGCAGCCTCAAGCTTCAGCTGCAGATCGATCACGTCCTGCTTCTGGTTGTCGCGCTTTGCGCTCAGGGTGTCGACTTCCTTCAAGAGTTTGTTGGTGACGGCCGTGTTGTGCTCGCCACTGCGGATGCGGTCGCCGTAGCCCCACGGAGATTCAATGCTGACGCGGGAGGAACCGACGGAGGATATGCCGAGGGCGCTGCGATCCTGACTGATGGTCTTTTCCGTGTCGTCAAGACGCTTCTGCGCTTCCGCAAGTTCGAATTCAAGTCTGCTAACTTTCTGCTGCTGGGCATTGATGCGCTGGTTCTTGTAACGTTTGTTCTCGTCGGCCTTCCGCCTCTGCTCCCTGGCCTTCCGCTCCTGCTCCTCCCTGTCGATGAGCTTCTTCTGGGCATTCACCTTGTTTTCGTAGCGGGCGGACTTGATCGCGTCATAGCCGAACATCTGCTGAAATTCAAGCGGCATATCGGAAAAATGGACAAACATGCAGCCGTCCCTGTACGCGAGCGTGACCCCGTTCGGCTTCCTGTCGAGGATGTAGGCGTCCTTGAGCTTGAGCTCCTTGGCGCCGCGGAGCGTGACGTCGGTTCTTTTCAGGTCCGAATCCGCCGGTTCGGCTGCAAACACGCCCGCACAGGCAAACAGCGCGGCCGCCGTCAAAAATGCAAATCCTGAAAGTTTCATTGCTTGTCCCCTCCCAATGTGCTCAGTTTTACAGGTTTCTGGAAAACGAATTCGGGAATTTCAGCGTTGGCCTCAAACAAGGTCAGCGTAAGCTTTGTGGCGCCCTCCGGCGAAAACCGGAACATCCGCAGAGGCAGCGTGACGTCGTCCTCGAAAACGCAGTAGTCGAAATACTGCATCGTGTGGACGCCGTCCTCTCTGGTGACCTCGAACTGCACCAGCTGATCGGATTTTTTGCCGAACCAGAGCTTGACGGGGAACTTCGCACCGCGGCGGAAATTCGCGTGGATCACATTGCACTCCTCGCCGCAGACGAATTCGGTTCCCTCCTGAAGCTCGGCGTCGCCGAAAATGTCCTGGAAATTCACCTGGAACGGGAGGGTCTGGAGCAGGGCGGCATGCATTTCCGCGATGTCCTCCGCCGTCATGTCGATCACATCTCCGCGGACATACATCCATCCGGACGCGCCGGTCAGGCAGAACACCGCGGTACGGTCGCCGTCCCAGACGTCGATGCGGACATGGTCCGGCTCCTCGTATCGGATGATCGCAGTCCCGTTGTCGCCGAATTCATATTGAAATTCCGCAGTCTCGATCGATGACGACGCATGGTCCGAGGCGATGAAGTCCTCGCCATCGTCGAACACGCCGTCCGTCGTGTCGCGGAAAAGGGAACATGCCGACAGGAACGCGCCGGCAGTCAACGCGGCGAGCGCAAGCACGGCGCAGAAAATCCGTTGTTTCATTGTTATCTCCTGAATTGCAGGTCAGTTCCGGTGCGGGCCGTGCGGCGGAATTCCGGTCGCCCGCTCCGTTCAGCCTTTCCCCTGTTTTTTTCGAGGAAAAAGACTGGTTTTCAGCCTAATGGGCACCTTTAAAAAATTGGTTTTCGGCGGCTTTTCGCGTCTGAGCAAAGTCCAACTGGGAAGATTTTCGGTGGTTACGTTCAGGTAGCCACGCTCAAATCTTCCTGCATTGGCCTTTTTACTCATACGCTGAAAATCCATCCGATCGAATTTTTAGAGATACCCTAATAATATACCACGCCCAAAAGTCATGTCAAGGGAACGAAGTTAAAAAACAACCTTTTCGGCTTCGGAAAAGAAAGGACGAAAAACGCGGCCCGGTTCAGAGCCGATGATCATTCGGCGAGCATGAAGAATCGAAACGCCCTACTCCGCAAGTTTGATCCCGGCGAACCGGGCAACCTGCCGGATATATGCACTCTTCTCCGGCGCGCCCTGTATGATCCCGAGGATCTTCTTCCCGTCGGACGCCAGAATGACCGTGCACGGGTAGACGGGCGGGACGGCAAGCGCTTTCCGCAGGGACGCGTTGGCGTCGACCTGCTCCTCCGGCGCGGCGGTGTTCACGAAATGCTGGATGTAAAGGCCGACAACGGCGGACCGCACCGAGGATGTGAAATCCTTGGATTTGAGGACACCGGACTCGAACTTCTTGCAACTGGAACTCCAGTCCGGACCGGAAAACACGATGAGAATGGGCTTTTCATCCTTCGCGGCCTCGGAGCGGGCGTCCGCCAGACGAAGATACCAGTCGTCGCCGACGTTCGAACCGGGAAGGATCCAGCCGGATTTGTCGGTCTTCGGGGTCTCGGCGGCCAGGACCGCAGCAGGCACGGAGAACAGCGCGGCACAAAGCGCGGCGACCAGGAAAACGTTTCGAAAAAGCGACGTCATCGGAAAACACCTCGATTGTCAGTCGGGAATGGAAAACGTGCAGGGACCGTTCTGGCAGCCGCCGCTGCAGCCGAGCACTTCGATGAAGTTGGCGTGCGACCTGCCGATGAGGAAAAGGTGAAGCAGCTTCAGGGTCTGGGCATTGATGCCGTCGATGAACTTTTCCTGAAGCTCAAGCATGGGTTCGGACTCAAGCGCGGAGGCGAGCATGGCCCCCGTGGCAGCGCAGGTGCGCGAGAAATCGTGCTCCGATGCATCCGGATCGCGCGGGATGTAGTCCTGCGGCTCCAGTTCGGCGCCGCCCAGAGCGATCAGGATCGCGCCAAGCTCCTCGACCGTGATCACGCGGTCGACGCCGGGACAGGAAAGCGACTCGAAACGCTTGGCGATGCAGGGCCCGATGAAGACGTTCACGGCATCCGGGTAAAGCTCGCGGGCCTTCTGCCCCGCCAGCGCCATGGCGCTCGGAACGGAGGAAAGATAGGGGCGCATCGCGGGGAGATGCCGCCGGACGAGCTCGACGAACGCAGGACAGCTGGAATCTGCGACGAGCTTGCCGCCGAGCTTCATTTTGCGGATGAACTCGCCGGCCGCCATGCTCGCGGCGGTCTCGGCGGAATCCGCGACCTCGACGATCTCCGAGAAGCCGACTTTCCGCAGGGATTTGAAGAGCTTATCGCGTCCACCGGGGAACTGGCCGGGAGTCGAGGGGGCCACGAGCGCGACGACCTGGCGGCCCTCGGTCAGGGCCTTCATGACGGGGATGATCTCGGAACGCTGCATGACGGCGCCGTACGGGCAGGCGCGGAAGCATTTGCCGCAGAAGGTGCATTTCTTGAAGTCGATCTCGGCATATCCCTGCTTGTTCTTTTTGATCGCGCCAACGGGGCAGGCGGCCTCGCAGGGGATCGGGAACCGCTTGATGGCATTGTACAGACAGACATCGATGAGGCATTTGCCGCATTTGACGCAGGAATCCTGGTTGATGAACGCTTTGCCGCGCATGATGTTGATCGCGTTGTTCGGGCAGACGTGGATGCAGGTCTGGGCGAAGCAGTTGCGGCACAGGCTCTGAACGACCTCGATCTTGGCGTCGGGGCAACATGAACATGCCGTGCGCGCAACGGTCAGCGGGCGTTCCGGCCGCTCGGAATCGGCGGACATGAGGTCAAGATATTCGTGCGGGAAACGGCTGTCGTCCTGCTCGTCCTGGGCGTCGAGGCCGAGGAGCGCCATAATGCGGCAGGTAATGACCGCGCGGTCGTGCTCGATGCAGCAGTGAAGCGGCTTGGAGCCGGAGGGCTTGACATACCAGGGGAGCTTGTCGATCGTATCGCCGAGCGTGCCGTTTTTGAATTCGAGGGCGAGGCGGATCATCAGCTCGCGGCGCTGGCGTTCGGGACTGTTCGAATAATCCATGGTCATGCCTCCTCCTGCCGCTTCATGATCTCGGTGATCGCCTCGCAGACGGACTCCAGCGTGGCATTCTGAATGAGCTGGCCGTTGATGCGCGCGAACGGCGCTTTCGCCAGATCCAGACATCCGCAGTCGACCGGACACGGCGACACCATCAGGCTGATGTACGGAAGCCATTTTTCAGGGAGATGCTCCCCGATTTTCAGGATGCGGGCGTTTCCGAGCATGTAGCAGGTCATGCCGCAGAAAATCTCCACTTCGATTTTAATGTCGTCGTCCATGTTTTCAGCTTCCATTTCTCCGCGGGCGGGGTTGCAGGGCTTGGGGCGTCAGGTGGTTCGGGGTATCCTGTCCGTGTGAAAGAATGTCCGTTACAGGAAAATACACGCTTTTCCGCGTTTTTCAAATGCTAAAAGGTCATTTTTATAGAAAAATGGCGAAAAAGATGAAAAATGTCCGGAATAATCGGATCTTTCGCGGCCCCGCCGTCCGCATCGATCCAGCGGGACGGGAAAGACGGCTCCGTACAAATTGCATCCCGCGCCTGCGGGACAGGGCTGTTTCCACGGGACATTTTTCAGCGATCCCGGTCAGGCAGGTGGTTCGCCTCGGCATTGGGGGACGTTTCCGTGTTCATCGGAACGAGTTCCTGCATGCAGGGGAAAGCAAAAACGGGACTGGAGCAACCAATCAGAAAGTTTGTTTCAGCTAATCTTGAGAAGCCGGAGAAAAACCGGACGGATGCGGAAACAAAAAAAAGACAAAAGCCCCGGAACCATCCGGCAAATCCGATCGGAGGACCGGACTTGCCCTGCATCACCCTACCCGGCGTATTCCGTTCAGTTTCCAAAGGAACTCTTGACCGGACGGAGCACCGGACCCTTTTCACATTCTCCCATTTTTGGACAGCGGTCGCCGTGCGTCGGCGGCCCGCGGATGGTTCCGGGACTTTATGTCTCTGTAAATACTATACCACACATTTTTCGGATGTCAAGTTAGTTTGGCCTAATTTTTTGAAAAAAGTTTGAAACGCTGGTGTCGGCATCGGTTTTTCCATCCGAAATCGGCTTTTCCGGCTTTTTTTGCTTTTTTCGTCTTGACTTTGGTCCGGACGGGGATATATTGTGATTAAAGATAAAGTGAATTCATTAATTTTTACCCAGGAGGTTTTGAACTATGAGAACATCTGTTTTGGCTATGATCCTCGCCGGCGGCGAAGGCACCCGCCTGGCGCCCCTGACCGACCAGCGCGCGAAACCGGCCGTCCCGTTCGGCGGCAAGTACCGCATCATCGACTTCGTGCTGAGCAATTTCGTGAACAGCGGGATCGACAGCATTTTCGTGCTGACGCAGTTCAAGTCGCAGAGCCTGATGGAACACATCATCAACGGGTGGAACCTCTCGAACGCCCAGCAGCGCGGCCACTTCATCATCCCGGTGCCCGCCCAGATGCAGACGCGCGAACGCGAATGGTACCAGGGCACGGCGGATGCGATCTACCAGAACATGAACCTCATCGAAGACTTCGATCCGGACCTGGTGGCGGTGTTCGGCGCGGACCACATCTACCGCATGGACGTGAGCCAGATGGTCGATTTCCACCAGCAGAACAACGCCATCGCGACCGTGGCGGCGATCCCGATCCCGATCGACGAGGCCAGCCAGTTCGGCATCATCGAGGTGGACGAGCAGTGGCGCATCGTCGGATTCCAGGAGAAGCCGAAGAACCCGATCCCGCTGCCGAACGACAAAAACATGTGCCTGGCCTCCATGGGCAACTACATCTTCAACTCCGGCGACCTGCTGACGCTGCTGAACCGCGACCACAACGCGGGCAAGACCAGCCACGACTTCGGCAAGGACATCATCCCGGCGCTGGTGAAGACGAAACGGCTGTACGCCTACAACTTCTACACGAACGTGATCCCGGGTCAGGACCTCTCCACGAAGCCCTACTGGCGCGACGTCGGGACGCTGAAGGCGTATTTCGAGGCGAACATGGACCTGCGCAGCACCACGCCGCACCTGGACCTCTACAATCCGCTGTGGCCGATCAACAACTACCACTACAGCCTGCCCCCGGCCAAGTTCATCCACAACGAGGAGGTCGACTCCTCCGGCCTGCCGCGCATCGGCAAGGCCATCAACTCCATCGTGTGCGACGGCTGCATCGTGTCCGGCAGCACGGTCACCGACTCCATTCTGTTCAACAAGGTCTTCGTGCACAGCTACGCCACGGTGCACAACTGCATCC
>Ga0265301_10005185_pt1 | contig 12882 bp, 9 predicted proteins | sample AusTroGonzalo_MG_2_FD_193488 | JGI IMG/M metagenome (GOLD analysis project Ga0265301, IMG submission 193488) | Bovine rumen microbial communities from tropical cattle in Woodstock, Queensland, Australia - Gonzalo_04 | ecosystem: Host-associated > Mammals > Digestive system > Stomach > Rumen ...
CGGAGGACTGCCTTCGGGACGCTGCTGGTATGTCCCGGCAGCTGCGCACGGGACGAGCGGCCGCTGGCCTGCCGGATTTTTCCGCTGCTGCCGGTAATCCGGGAGGGAGAAGTGAAGGTGGCTGCGGACCAGCGGGCGCGGGCGGTATGCCCGCTGATGAAGCAGGGAATCCGCGGCATGGACCCCGCCTTTGCGGAAGCTGTGCGGGAGGCCGGGAAAATCCTGATGGAAGACGGGGCGCAGCGGACCTTTATGGAGCGGCTGACGGAGGAACAGGACGAACTGAAATCCCTCCGGGACAGGCTCGGAGGGATCTGAATCAAAGAGTATTCACTTTTCAGGCCTGGGGGCCTTTATAGACGATGGAGAGCATCGTCAGATCATCAAACTGTTCCGCATCTTTGACAAAGTTATCAATAGCCTTGCGGACGCCTTTCAGGACATCCTCCGGAGAGGCGTCCTTTACTGTGTTCAGGGCTTCGAGCATCCGGTCGGTTCCGAAGAGCTCGTCCTCCTTGCTCGTTGCTTCCGGAACACCGTCGGTATAGAGGAAAAGCCTGTCGCCCGGCTGCATCTGCAGTTCATACTCTGCCCACTGCGTTCCCTCCATGACACCGACAACAAAACCGTGCTTGTTTTTCCAGAGCTCATAATCGCCGCCGGCGTGCATCACGGCCGGATACTCATGGCCGGCGCTGGCCGCGGTCAGCTTGCCGGTGGAAATCTCCAGGATGCCGAGCCATACGGTGACGAACATATCCTCCTGGTTGTTGGCGCAGATGGCATTGTTGGCAGTGGCCAGGACATCGGAGGGGGAGCGGCCCATCATGGCGCAGTTCTGCAGGATAACCTTGGAGATCATCATGATCAGGGAGGCAGGGATGCCTTTGCCGCTGACATCCGCGATGACGATGCCCAGATGGTCATTGTCGATGAGGAAGTAATCGTAGAAATCGCCGCCCACTTCCCTGGCCGGATCCATGACAGCATAGAGCTCGAATTCATGACGGTCCGGGAAGGGCGGGAAGACATGCGGCAGCATGGAGGCCTGGATACCGGCCGCCAGTTTCAGCTCCGAGGCGATCCGCTGTTTTTCCGCGGTGGCGGTGCGGACCTGGCCGATGTATTCCAGGGTTTTGCGGGAAAGACGGGAGAAGGAATCCGCCAGGATTTCAATTTCATCCCCTGTGCGGTAGTCCTCCTTCATCTTGAATTCAATTTCCTCATCCTTCATGCCGGTGATCTGTTGCGTCATGGTGTTGAGCGGCTTGACGATCCGCTTGCCCTGGATCAGGGCGGCGGCGCCCAGGATGACCATCAGGACAGAGATCACGATGAGGATGGTCAAGCGCAGCTGCCCATTCTTTTCACGGTAGAGAGCCTGTCCGGACGACTCGATATCCAGATAATGATCGATCAGCTGGGTGGCAGGGCGGGTTGTGCTTTCCGCGTCATAAACGGAGATCATCGCCCAGCCGACGGATTCGACGGGCATACTGGTCATGTAATAGGTGCCGCTGGCCAGCTCGATGGTGGTGATATCCGTCGTCTTTCCTTCCACAGCTGCCGTGATGAAGGCGGCCAGTTCCCGGTTTTCGGACTGACGAAGATCCAGCGCGTTGCCGCTGGCTTCCGAGCGGAATTCAGGGTCCTCCAGGGAGGAGGCGACGACATGCCCGTCATGATTGACAATCAGGTGGTAGCCGTTGTTCCCGTCCGAGGCGCGCATGGTTTCCGTCATATCATCGAGGAAAAGATCCGTGCCGATGACCGCGCACAGTTCTCCATGCTGGTTACGGACCGGAACCGCGCAGACGAGGGAAAGTTTTCCGGTATTCGCGTCCGTTTCAACATCGGTGAAGAAGATGCTGCCGTCGGATTCCAGGGCCTGCTTGTACCAGAAACGGGTACGGGCGTCAAACGCCTTCGCGGTTCCGTCCTGATTGAGCCAGGAGGCGGAATTCCTGCTGACGGAGAGGAAGGCACCCTGCGGAGTGGCGACATAAAAATCTTCCGCCTGGGTGGACTCGCAGATGGACACCATCAGGTCGGCCATATTCGCCAGCAGGCCGATGGAGGCCTGGATATCCGGATCGTTCGGATCCACATCCTCCGCAAGGAGGATCATCGGCGCAAGGTACCCGTCCAGCTCGGGAATCGGGCCAGACCATTCCTGCAGCTCATAGGTTTCGGGGAACGAATAAAGCTTTTCCGCGTTACTCTTCAGAATGGAAACACTGGCTTTCGCCTCGGTGAAAATCGTGTTCGTGGTCTGCACTTTCAGCCGGGTGGTCTGGGTCAGATGCTCGGTGATGTTATCCACCATGACGGCCACGGTTGTATTCGCGATGGAAAGCTGCTGCTTCCGGCTGGTATCGGCCGCCATGTCCGAGAGGGAACGGACCTGAAAATTCGCGACAACAAAAAAGGATATTGTGATGAGCGCAATGGTGATCAGAATCAGCAGGAAAATCTTATTCCGGATTCCGCCGAAAAGCAGGTGCTTCAGTCGCTTCAAAACAATTCCCCCTGGTATTTAGTGACTAGTGACTAGTTGCTGGTGGTCAGTGATCAGATTCGGAGTATACATGCATACAGTATCAAATTATTCTACCACGAAAAGAGGGCGGGGAAAAGGGGAAATCATTGAAAGCGGGGATAAAGGGGAGTATAATATAGAAAAAACGGCGGAAGCGACGAAAACTGAACAGGAGGAGCCCCATGTTTGAGCAGATCAGCGTGGAAAAGGAAATATTCGGAGCGGGAGAAAACCTGCTGCGGTGCGGCAACGTGATGGCGATGCCCCCGGAAATCCGGGCGCTGTACGGGCAGGCCCAATGCGTATACCTGGATCCGCCGTTCATGACGGGAGAAAAGTTCATGCGCCGCAGGCCCTACGGCGAGCAGGGCTGGCGGACCGGAGCGCCGGCGCCGCGCTATCCGGCCTACAACGACCGTTACACCTCCGAAAAGGAGTACCTGCGGCTGCTGCGGCGGCTGGTGGGCGCGGCAAAGGAACTGCTGAACGAAAAAGGCGTGTTTTACCTGCACCTGGACTGGCGCATGGCGGCGCAGGCCCGGATCATGTGCGACAAGGTATTCGGGAAAACCCGGTTCCTCAACGAGATCATCTGGGGATACGAGAGCGGCGGGCGGAGCCGGCGGCATTTTTCCCGGAAGCACGACGTGATCCTGCTGTACGCGAAGAGTGAGAAATACTTCTTTGATCTGACGCGGGTGCCGATTCCACGGGGAGAAGTGCGGCGGAACCACATGGCCCGGGGCAAGGATGAACAGGGCCGGATGTTTTCATCGATCACCTCCAACGGAAAGGAATACCGCTATTATGACGACGAGCCGGTCTATCCGGGGGACGTATGGACGGATATCGGCTGGCTGCAGCAGCGGGATCCGGAGCGGACGGGCTACGCCACGCAGAAGCCGCTGAAACTGCTGGAGCGGATCCTGCTGCCGGTGACCAACCCGGGTGACCTGGTGGTGGACCTGTGCTGCGGCAGCGGAACGACCCTGGCAGCGGCGCAGAAGCTGGGATGCCGGTTCGCCGGGATGGACGTGAACCCGGAAGCCATCGCGATTACGCTGTCGCGGCTGAAGGCGGAAAACCTGACGGTGATCTGCCCCTGTGGAAAGGGAAAAGCGGAGCTGCTGGCCGAAGACGATCCGGAAAGCGGACGCTTCCGGATGGACGGGCTGCGGGAGGAGCATCCCCAGTTTCCGGCCAGGGCCACGCCGGCGGACAACCTGGAAGCCTGGGAGACCGGGCGGATTGAGGACGGCGTGTTTTACGCGGAGCAGCGCTTCAGCCGCTCCTTCCGGTATCCGGAACTGACATCGTCCCTGCGGGCGGAGGAGGGGAGCATCCGGGCGGTCATGACTACGGACGCGGCCGGAATCCGGAGAGCATTTATCCGATAAAAATGTTTTGTTCCCCTTGTGTTTTCAAGGGTCCGGGGATACAATACACTCACAGACAGGATCGCCTCCGGGCGATAATACTTGAAGACTGAAAGGATGAGCAGCATGGCAGCGAAAAAAACCGCAAAACCCGAAAAGGAAGTTCAGACTACGAATATACAGGCAGAGAAGCTGAAAGCGCTGGAGCACGCGCTGGCGGATCTGGATAAACAGTTTGGCAAGGGCGCCGTCATGAAGATGGGCGCCGACGCGATCGGCAAGGATGTGCCGGTGATCCCCACGGGATGCCTGACGCTGGACTTCGCACTGGGCGTCGGGGGCATTCCCCGGGGCCGCATTGTGGAGATCTACGGACCGGAATCCTCCGGTAAGACGACGGTGGCACTGCACGTGGTGGCCGAGGCGCAGAAGGCCGGCGGTATCGCCGCTTTTGTGGACGCGGAGCATGCGCTGGATCCGCTGTACGCCCGGAAGCTGGGCGTCAATATTGACGAACTGTACGTGAGCCAGCCGGACACCGGCGAGCAGGCGCTGGAGATTGCCGAGGCCCTGGTGCGCAGCGGCGCGCTGGACGTGGTGGTAATCGACTCGGTGGCGGCCCTGGTGCCGAAGGCCGAAATCGACGGCGAAATGGGCGATTCCTTCGTTGGCCTGCAGGCCCGGCTGATGAGCCAGGCACTGCGCAAGCTGACCGGCGTGATCAGCAAGACCGGATGCGTCGCCATCTTCATCAACCAGCTGCGCGAAAAAGTGGGCGTCATGTACGGCAACCCGGAGACGACGCCCGGCGGCCGCGCGCTGAAATTCTACTCCTCCGTACGGCTGGACGTGCGCAAGGGCGAGCAGCTGAAGAACGGGACGGAAGTGGTCGGCAACCGGACAAAGGTGAAAGTGGTCAAGAACAAGGTGGCTCCGCCTTTCCGCGTGGCTGAGTTCGACATTATCTACGGCGAGGGCATCAGCACGGAAGGAACGCTGCTGGATCTGGCGGTGGAAAAGGATATTATCCACAAGAGCGGCGCCTTCTTCTCCTACAACGATATGCGGCTGGCCCAGGGACGGGACAACGCCCGCCAGTACCTGAAGGATCATCCTGAAGTGACGGCGGAGATCGACCGGAAGCTGCGGGCGGAGCTGTTCGCCCCCAAGGACCTGACCGCGGAGGAGAAGCAGGCGGTGGACGCCCAGGCGGCGGAGGAAGAGGACGATCTGGCGCTGCTGGATGAGGATATTTAATAGTTTTTAGTTTTTAGTTGTTAGTAGTTGTTAGTTTTCAGATTCACGATTAGCACTCTCGAGACGAGAGTGCTAATTTTTGCTTGCAAATGGATATGGGGGGTGCTACAATACCGGTGCAATCAAGGATATTGCGCCTGATATGTGTATAAACGAAAGGAAGTTTCAGAACAATGGCAATCCAGAATGAAAAAGGTTCCGTATCGATTGATGCGCAGAATATTATGCCCGTGATCAAGCGGTGGCTGTATTCCGACAAGGATATTTTCCTGCGGGAAGCGGTGAGCAACGCCTGTGACGCGATCACCAAGTTCCGGATGCTGCATCCGGACAGCGAGGAGCAGATGGCGGCGACCGTCACGGTGGACAAGGAAAAGAAGATCATCCGGATTTCCGATACCGGCATCGGCATGACCGATGAAGAAGTGCGGAAATACATCAACCAGGTTGCCTTCTCCGGCGCCAGCGAATTCATGAAGCAGTTTGAGGACAAGCCGGAGGAGAAGGGCGACATCATCGGCCACTTCGGCCTGGGCTTCTACTCCGTATTCATGGTGAGCGACAAGGTGGAGATCGAGACCCTGAGCAGCGAGGGAGACGCGGAGCCCGTGCACTGGGAATCCGAAGACGGAATGGGCTTCGAGATTTCCGAAGGCAGCCGGAAGGAGCACGGCACGGACATCATCCTGCACATCACGGAGGAGGAAAAGGAATTCCTCGAAACCTGGAAGGTGCGGGAAGTGCTGAACCGCTACTGCGGCTACATGGCGTATCCGGTGATGCTGGAGGACGCCAACGCGAAGCCCGTGGAAAAGGAAGTGCCGGTCGGGGATGAAAAGAACGAGGACGGCACGCCCAAGACCGAAAAGGTCATGGAGATTCCGAAGCCCCAGCAGATCAACGAGACGGCTCCCCTGTGGCTGAAGAAGCCGGCGGACTGCACGGACGAGGAATACAAGTCCTTCTACCACAAGGTATTCATGGACTTTGACGATCCGCTGTTCTGGATCCACCTGAATGTGGATTATCCCTTCAACCTGAAGGGTATCCTGTATTTCCCGAAGCTGAAGAACGACTTTGGCACCCACGAAGGGCAGATCAAGCTGTTCGCGGGACAGGTGTTCGTGGCGGACAACATCAAGGAAGTCATTCCGGAATTCCTGATGCTGCTCAAGGGCGTGATCGACTGTCCCGACCTGCCGCTGAACGTGAGCCGGTCCTTCCTGCAGAACGACGGATACGTCAAAAAGATCAGCGCGCACATCACCAAGAAGGTGGCGGACAAGCTGAACAGCCTGATGAACACCGAGCGGGAAACCTACGAAGGATACTGGGACGATATCGCTCCCTTCGTGAAGTACGGCGCGATCAAGGACAGCAAGTTCTACGACCAGGTGAAGGGCGCGATCCTGCTGAAGAAGACCGACGGGAAGTACGCGACAATCGCCGAATACAAGGCGGCGAACTTCGACAAGACCGACAAGAAGATCTACTACACCAACGACGAGAAGCGCCAGGCGGCCTCCGTGAAGCTCTATACGGACCGGGGGATCGAAGTGGCCGTGATGAACACGCTGATCGACGGGAACTTCATGTCCTTCATGGAATACCAGGGGAACGAGGAAGACCAGGTCAGCTTCGCGCGGGTGGACGCGGACATTGACGGGCTGAAGGAAGAATCCGAGGAAGGCAAGGACCTGGACGCGGAGAAGCTGACGAACCTGTTCCGCGGCGCGCTGGGGAAAGACAAGCTGGAAGTGAAGCTGGAATCCCTGGGAGACGCGGACATGACCGCCATGGTGACGGAAGACGAGCAGATGCGGCGGTACAAGGAAATGAGCCGGATCTACGGGCAGAACTTCCCGATTCCGGACAGCTTCACCCTGGTGCTGAACCGCCGGAACGCCACGGTGCAGGCACTGGCCGAAAAGGATCCGGAGGACGAAACGACAAAGATGATCTGCAGCCAGGTATACGACCTGGCGCGGATGGCCGCGCAGCCGCTGGAGGCGGAGGAAATCACCGCGTTCCTCGAGCGGAGCCGGAAGATCCTGAATATGGTTGTGAAAGGATAAGACGATGGGCGAATATGTATCCATGAATCCCTCCACGATGCTGAACCCCACACCGGTGGTGCTCGTCAGCTGCGCGCAGAAGGACAACCCGGAAATCCGGGACCTGGTGACAGTGGCCTGGGCGGGCACGGTGAACTCCGATCCGCCGATGGTCTCCGTGAGCCTGCGGAAGGAAAGGTATTCCCACGGGCTGATCTCCGGAAGCGGGGAATTCGTGGTGAACCTGGTGGATGAAGCGCTGGCGAAGGCTACGGATTTCTGCGGCGTACGCAGCGGAAGGGACCTGGACAAGGCAAAGGAAACGGGACTGACGCTGGTGCCGGCGGAAGGCATGGAAGCTGCCCCGCGGGTGGACGGCGCGCCGGTGAGCCTGAGCTGCAGGGTGAAGCAGGTGCTTCCCCTGGGAAGCCACGATATGTTCCTGGCGGAAGTGACCGCTGTCGCCGTGCGGAAGGACCTGATCGACGAAAGCGGCGCGCTGCACCTGGAAAAGGCCGGGCTGGTGGCCTACAGCCATGGGCTGTACCACAGGCTGGGAGACGTGATGGGCTTCTTCGGATGGTCCGTCGCACGGCCGGAAGTGCTGGAAAAGCGCATGAAGGGTTTTCGTGATTAGTTTTCAGTTGTCAGCTGTCAGCAGAAAAACCGCAGAACGAAAAGTTCCGCGGTTTTTTATTCGGGAAGGAGGGCGCCGGGCTTCAGGCGGCGGCCGAGCTTTGACTCCACGTAGGCGCGGAGCAGCTCAAAGGGCGCTTCCGCATCCGGCGTATTGACCCAGGAAGCGGAGCCCACGGTCAGGGCGCGGCGCATCCAGCGGAGCTGCTCCGGAGAGAGGGGCACCTGGCTCCGGGAGCGGCGGCAGTCCCCGCAGACCAGGCCGCCTTCCTCCGCATCGAAAAAGAAGGGAGGCTCCTCCAGGCGTTTGCCGCAGAGGGTGCAGTGATTGAGCCGCGGCTTGAACCCCTGGCAGGCGGAAAAATGCAGCAGGAAGCCGGAAAGCAGCGGCTTCCACGGCTGATCAGAAAAGGCGAGGCGGGAGAGGGTATGCAGGAGGAGCATGAAAAGCTCCTGCTGCTCCTGCTCCGGCTCGGCAGCGGCTTCCGCCAGGCTGAGGAGCCAGGTGGCGCAGGTGAGCCGGTCATAATCCGCCCGGAGGGGATAAAACGTCTCAATCAGGTGAACGGAGGTCACGATGATGCGGCCGCCGGTTTCGATCAGCATATAATCGCCCAGGGCAAAAAGCTCCGCGGCGTTCAGATTGTGGGACTTCGGCTTGCGGCAGTTGCGGATGAGCGCGTCAATGCGGCCGCGGGAAGGGGACAGGAGCGTGACCATGCGGTCATTATCCCGGTAATTGACGCGGCGCAGCACGATGGCGGTATTCTCAGTCTGATTCATCCGGAACCTTCCTCATTTTTACAATTCACGGTTGGCGAAAACTCACCGCTATGCTATCATAGGAGAACAGGAGATTGCAAGGCGAACAATGGTTTTTCTGCATTACAGACAGGAGGAAAATCAAGGTGGATGAGCTTTTGCTCAGGCGCGCACAGCAGGGCGACGCCGAGGCATTTGAGCAGCTGCTGACGCCGCTGGAAAAAATGATCTGGCGCGTGTGCTGGCACTACACCGGGGAGCGGGAAGCCGCGAGCGACTGCGGCCAGGACGCCATGGTCCGGATCTGGCGGAACCTGCAAAGCTACCGCGGGGACTGCGCCTTTGAAACCTGGGTATACCGGGTGGCGGCCAACTGCTGCATGGATTACCTGCGAAAAAAGAAACGGGACCGGAGCGAATCCATTGAACCGCTGAAGGAACAGGGATTCGATCCGGCGGACCCGAAGGCCGGGACGGAGGAAAAGGTCCTGGCAGCGGAGGAGAAACGACGGCTGCGGGAAGGCATCGCGCAGCTGCCGGAGGAGCAGCGGGAAGCGTTGATCCTGACACAGCTGGAAGGGGTCCCCTATGAAACGGCAGCGGAGCAGCTGGGGGTTTCGGAGGGAACGGTGAAAAGCCGGGTGAACCGGGCGAAAGCAAAATTAAAGGAATGGCTCGCGGAAGGAAGGGAACTTCCTGCGGAAAACAGCGTCCAACGAAGTGAGAGCCCACAGAAAGGAGGGATCGGCCGTGAAGGAAAACCGGGAAGAGCTGGACCGGATACTTGATGAGATGGCAGAAGAAACGCCGGAGATGCCGGCCGATTTCCATGCGCGCTGGACGGAACAGATTCGGAAGGAACAACAGACCCAACCGCGTCGTGAGCGGAGAAGACAGCTGCATTATATCCTGAGCGCCGCCGCCCTGTTTGTATTCCTGATCGGCGGGACGCTGATTACACGGAACCTGGACAAAAAGAACCAGGCCGCTCCCGTGCCCGCGGCACAGGACAAGATCATGTACAGCGTGGAGGCGGGCAGCGCCGCGGCAAACGTGAATACGCTGCAGGCGGCGGAAGAGCCGGAAGAAGCCGAAGAAGCGGCGGACATGGCGGTATCGATGGAAGCGGCAGCGGAGAATATGGCATACGACATGGATGCCGCCGTGCAGGAAGACGCGGCATACGAAGCGGAGGAAGCGTCGGCAATGGATGCTGCCATGGCTCCGGCGGCTGCGGAAAAGCGGGCGGAGAGACCCGCAGAGGCGGCAGTAGAAGCTGATACCGCCGTGATGGGCGCCGCCGCAATGGAAGAAGCAATGGAAGCCGAAGAGGCGGCGATGCCGGCAAAGGCGGCGGGAGCAGAGGCCCCGATGACCGAAGCACCGACAGCGGCACCCACAGAAGCGCCGACGGAAGCACCCACAGCGGCACCGACGGAAGCGCCGAAGAAAGAGAACGCATTCCTGTCCTTCATGGGGGATTTCGCCAGGTTCTCGCTGAAGGCGCTGGCCGTGTTTGCCGTGATCGGCGTCGCGGCCGCGGCATTCATCATGTTCCACAGGTACTGGGACAAAAACGTCAGAAAAAAATGAGAGGAACGGGAGAAACATGTTTGACGAGAAAAGACTGAAGGATCCCGGTTATTTCAGGGAAAACCGGCTGGACCCGCATACGGACCACGAATGGTATATATCCGACGCGGAGAAGGAGGCGGGCGCCTCCTCCCTGCGCATGAGCCTGAACGGGCAATGGAAATTCTTCCACGCCATGAACCCGGGACAGATCATTCCCGGATTCGAGCAGCCGGAATACGACTGCGACGGATGGGCGGACATGACAGTGCCCGCGCATATCCAGCGGGAGGGATACGGGGTTCCGCAGTACTGCAACACCCAGTATCCCTGGACCGGACATGAAACGCTGCTGCCCGGGGAGATCCCGGAGCGGTTCAATCCCGTCGCCTGCTATGTGAAAAACTTTTTCCTGCCGGAGGCCATGAAAGGCCGGCGGGTTTTCGTGTCTTTCCAGGGAGCGGAAAGCTGCGTGGCGGTCTGGCTGAACGGGCAGTACATCGGCTTCTCCTCGGACAGCTTCACCCCGCATGAATTTGAACTGACCGGGGCGCTCCGGGAGGGGGAAAACAAGCTGGCCTGCCGGGTATACCGGTTCTGCGCCGGCAGCTGGCTGGAGGACCAGGACTTCCTGCGGTTCTCCGGACTGTACCGGGACGTGATCCTGTACGCGGTACCGGAAGCGCATGTATGGGACCTGCAGCTGCAGGCGGAACCGGACGGATCCATGAAAAAGGGCGTGCTGCAGTGGAAGGCGAAGATCAGCGCGCCGGAAGGAACGGCCATGACATTCCGCCTGCTGGATGGCGGGGAAACGCTGGCACAGGCGGAAGGAAAGGTCTCCGGGGATACGGAGATCAGCGGAAGCCTGGAGATCGACGCGCCGCGCCTGTGGAGCGCGGAGGATCCGTACCTGTACGGCGCGGAAATGCGTCTGACAGCGCCGGACGGGGCGGAAGAAATCGTTCCTGCGCGGGTCGGATTCCGGAAGATTGAGATCCGGGACAGCGTGATCCGGGTGAACGGCGTGCGGGTGGTTTTCAAGGGAACGAACCGGCATGACTTCTGCGGCGAAACCGGGCGCGCCGTGACGGAGGAGAAGATCCGGCGGGACCTGATCCTGATGAAGCGGAATAACATCAACGCGGTACGGACCAGCCACTATCCGAACTCGAGCGTGCTTTACCGCCTGTGCGACGAGCTGGGACTGTACGTGATCGACGAGAACAATATGGAAAGCCACGGCATGTGGGACATGCTGTGGAACGGGCGGATCGGGCCGGACGAGATGTTCCCGGGGAACCGGAAGGACTGGGAACCGCTGCTGGTGGACCGGGTGCGCTCCATGGTGGGCCGGGACCGGAACCATCCGAGCATCCTGATCTGGAGCTGTGGCAACGAAAGCCTGACCGGAACCGTGATCCTGGCCATGAGCCGGGAGATGAAGCGGCTGGATCCCAGCCGGCCGGTGCACTACGAAGGGGATCACCAGGTGGATTACGCGGGGAAGAGCGAACTGCGGATCCGCGAGATCACGGACATCGAGACGGAAATGTACACCCCGGCGGACCGGGTGCGGGCCTATCTGAAGGAGCACCGGGAGAAGCCGTTTATCCTGTGCGAATACACCCACTCCATGGGCAATTCCAACGGCGCCATGCACAAATATACGGAACTGGCGTATGAAGAGGAACTGTACCAGGGCGGATTCATCTGGGACTTTATCGACCAGGCAATGACGGGCCGGGACCGGTTCGGAAAGAAAACGCTGCTGTACGGCGGAGACTGGGACGACCGGCCGAACGACGGTATTTTCTGCGGCAACGGCATCGTGTTTGCCGACGGGAAACCGACGCCCAAACTGCAGGAGGTCAAATACAACTACCAGAACATCGTGGTGAAGGCGGACGCGAAACAGATGACGGTGATCAACCGGCATATGTTTACCTCCACGGCGGCCTACAGCTGCGTGGCGATCCTGGAGCGGGACGGAAAGGTGATCCGGCGGGAGACGGTCGAAACGGATGTGCCGCCGCTGAGCGAAAAGCAGTACCCGCTGCCCTTCGGTGAGCAGACGGTTCCGGGAGAATACGCGGTGACGGTTTCCTTCCGGCTGAAGGAGGATACGGAATGGGCGGAGGAAGGATATGAAATCGCCTTCGGCCAGAGCCCGGCCTGGACCGTCGCGGGCGAAAAGAAACGCCTGCCCCGCAGGGAGCTGGAGATAAATGAAAACCTGTGGAACATCGGCATCCGGGGCGAGACCTTCGAGGTGATGTTCAACCGGGGCATGGGTGCCATCGATTCCTACCGCTGGGGCGGGAAGGAACTGCTGAAGGGGCCGCTGGTGCCGAACTTCTGGCGCGCGCCCACGAACAACGACATGGGCAACCGGATGCCGGTGCGCTACGCCCAGTGGAAGATCGCTTCCCTCTATGTCCATACCGGACTGGAGGAAGCTTCCGCGAAAAAGAACGCGGCGGTCCGCCCTGTGCGGGAAGCGAACGGGTGCGTATCCTTCACGATGGAATACGACCTGCCGACCAGCCCGAAGGCCGCCTGCGCCATCACCTACCGGGTGCACCGCTGCGGGAAGGTGGACGTGCAGATGCGGTATGACCCGGTGAAGGAACTGGGGGACATGCCGGAATTCGGCATGATCATGAAGCTGGACGCGGACTACGGG
>Ga0265301_10005189_pt1 | contig 12878 bp, 8 predicted proteins | sample AusTroGonzalo_MG_2_FD_193488 | JGI IMG/M metagenome (GOLD analysis project Ga0265301, IMG submission 193488) | Bovine rumen microbial communities from tropical cattle in Woodstock, Queensland, Australia - Gonzalo_04 | ecosystem: Host-associated > Mammals > Digestive system > Stomach > Rumen ...
CAGCAGCGCCGCCACAACGCTCCATAGTATCTGGGGCACTATCAGCCCGTTCAGTTCCGTCAGGCCACCGTAATTATACTCGATAGCATCTGTCGGATGTCTCTTTCGGAAGCCGTCCAGCCACTTTCGGACAGTCCGTTCGGCCGCCACCTGCGATGTATTGCCCACCAAATCGGCACCGATAGTGATGGTAGGCACGCCGTTGCGGTGCTCAAGAAACGTGTGATGCCAGGCAGGCGATATGTCCGCCACCTGCCGTAGCGGCACCCATTCTCCGACAGCCGTCGGAATCTGCAGATTGCTTATCTCTGATTGCTGATTGCAGCACAGCACCACAGGCGTAGGATGACTGTCGCCGTGCTCATAGATGTTCGTGAGTGTCACGCCGTGACTGACCGCAGCCAGATACAGCGACAGCGATGCCTGCGTTATCCCCAACCGTGCGGCCTCGTCCGCCTTGAGCGTGATGCGGCTCTCAGGCACAATCCTGTCGTAATCGGAGTGCACCCATCTCAGTTCGGGAAGTGTAGCCATATAGGCCTTGATGGAGTCCATGTACAACTGCATTTCATCCTCATGCTGCTTAGCGTCCACAAACGGCGCGTAGGTCAGTCGCACCTCCAGCGGATTGCGTGCCACCTGATAGTCCAGCTGCTTGAAACGGATATAGGCGTTCGGGAACCAGTGTTCGTAACGCGGTGTCCATTCCGCCAGCAGTTCGGAAGTGGCGTTATAGTCAGTCGTGCAGACTATGAACTGCGCAAAGTTCGGCTCCGGCATCTGCGGGGTATATGTGGCATGGAAACGCGGCGAGGAATGACCGACAAATGATGTAATCGTGCGCACACGCGAATCAGTAATAAGCATATGCGCCAGGCTGTCGGTCAACGCCGCAGTCTCATCAACACTTGCTCCCTGCTCCAGATGGATCTCCACGGCAAACATCTCGCGTTCGGCTTTCGGCAGGAGTTGCAAATGCAACCTCGAAAGCATAAACACTCCCAGACCTAAGGCCGCAACCAGCAGCAAATAGGTGAACCACCGCCTGCGGAAACAGAACGACAGCAAACGCTGATAGCCTTGCTGCAAAGCATTGAAGAAGCGTTCCTGTCCCCTCTCAAACGCACTGACATTCTTGCCACTTGCTCCCTCCGTGCCCCTTCTGCGAATGAACTGCGTGGACAGGTAGGGTGTCATCCATGCAGCATAAAAAATACTAGCACCCAGTGCAAACGCCACCGCAAACGGAAACAGCTGTACGAACTCACCCAGCGGACCTTTGATAATCTTTGTCATCGGGAAGAACATGCCAGCTATAGCGCAGGTGGCCAGTGCCATCGGCACGAACAGCTGCCTGGTGCTCACCGTGGCGGCATACCAGCGCGACCAGCCTTTGTCCAGCAGGTTCGTGTAACCGTCAATCACTATCACGCTGTCATCTACTATCATACCTAACACGAAAATCAGCGCCGCCAGAGTGACTGTGTTCAGTTCGATTCCGGTCAGATGCATCAGTCCTATACAGATAGCTATGCACACCGGCACGCCAGTACTGGCCACCAGTGCCGTACGCAACGGGAACAGCACAAGCATCACAGCAATCACCACCAGAATGGAGATGAGAATATCCCTCAGGAACGAGCGCACACTGTCATCCACCACTTTCGGCTGGTCGGTTATGCGGTGCAGACGGATATCCGGCGGGAACTGCAGTGCCGCCTCGTCCAGCACTTTCTGTACCGTTTTGCCAAAGGCAACGATGTTGTTGCCCGGCTCCATCTCCATGCTTACAATCAGTCCGCTGGGAGTACTGCTTTCTGCTTTGTTCTTTCGGTTATCAAGTGATTGGCTATAGTTCACGATGCGTTTCCCGGGTTCGGGCAGTCGGCGTTCTACAGTAGCAATATCCTTCAGCCGCAAAACAGCACCTGTCAGCGGATCGGTGCGGATGATCTGCTGGGCTATCTCATATTCGCCGCCATAGGGCACATCCACAATCATGCTGCGTCCGCTGTCCTCCTGTCCGCCTATGGTGCGCAATCCCTGCAGGAGCAGCTGCCCTTGCAGTGCCCCTGGAGTGATACTGTAGGAGGCCATGCGCTGCAGATCCAGAGTGATCACTATCTGCTCATGGCGACTACCTAGAATCTTCAGTTTGCCCATCTCGGGTATGTCACGCAGCCGCCGTGTGAGCCGTTCGGCGTATGGTTGCAGTTCCGCAACGCTTCGTTCATCGCTTTCCACCAACAGCAAAATAGATGCCGTGTTGCCGAAATCGTCCACCAGCACCACATCCGCCACGCCTGTCGGCAGACCGGTCTTCTTCAGCAGGTTCAGTCCGGCACGGATCTTCGCCCACGCCTCGTCCTTCGACCGGACGGAATTACGGAGCATGACGTAGCAATACACCACTCCGTCGTGTGTCCGGGAGAAGGTCAGTGCCTTATCCACCTCCTCGTAGGAGTTGATGAACGCCTCTAACGGCACGGTCACCTGCTGCTCCACCTCTTCGGCAGTAGCACCGGGATAGACCGCTGCCACGACCGCTTGACGGATTACGAACTGCGGGAACTCATCCTTGCTCATCTTAGGCAGCGCCCATATGCCGAACGCCATCATTATTCCGAAGACGAAAAACATGATGCCGTGGTTGCGCAGTGCGCCTTGTATGTGATCTCGTTTTATTTTTTGCATGTACTATACGATTTGTGCTATATTGGTTATTGTTCTGTTGTTGGGTTAAGTTCTTTATATCTTCTTTATCACCTTTGCCGGATTGCCACCCACAACGGCATTGTCCGGCACATCCTTGGTCACAACCGCTCCTGCTGCCACCACGGCATTCCTGCCAACAGTCACGCCCGGACAGATGATGGCACCGATGCCTATCCACGCGTCAGCCTTGATGGTCACCTTGCCGAAACGGAAAAGGTTGTGCCTGTCGTTGAGGTCATGGTTAATCGTTGCTATCTTGACTTCCGGAGCTATCAGGACGTTGTCTTCTATCTCCACCTTACCGGGAGAGACGATTGTAACGCCTTTGTTGATGGTGATATTCTTCCCGAGGCTCACCCTGCACCCGCAGTCGCAATAGAACGGGGAAACGATGGCGACACTCTCGTCTATCTCGTGCCGGAACAATTCTTCCAACATGCTCTTGTAATCCGGATCAGTCGGTTTCTTGGAGGATATTTTCAGGCACAAGGCATGACTTCGCACCATCTCCGCCTCAATCCCGCGCATACACGGGTCGTCTTTTCTGATTACTCCCACGACATCTATTATATCGAACGGGTTGTTTATCATGTGTTACATCATCAAAAGCAAGATCGGGATAGGGATGATGCCATCCAGCGTCAGAAGGACAGCGCTTGAGTATGTTGAATGGCCTTGGTAAACATGATTGCCGTCGCAAGTGAAGAGGATGTCGCTCGTATAAGTCGAACGGCCTTTATAGACATACTGACCATCCCAGGTATAAAGGATATCGCTTGAATAGGTTGAGCGTCCCTTGTACACGCAACGACCGTCCCAGGTATAAAGAATGTCGCTTGAATAGGTCGATCGTCCCTTATAGACGTGCTTACCATCCCAAGTGTAAAGAATATCACTCGAATAGGTCGAACACCCTTTATACACATGTTCACCATCCCAGGTATAGAGGATGTCACTCGAGTAGGTCGAGCGGCCTTTATAACATCTTGTCTGTGCCATAAGTGCAGATGTAAGGATTAGTAATATTACGGTTAATCGAGTATGCATATCCGCTGTTCAGCTGTATGGAAAAGGTATAGCAGGGGTATAGCAAGGGTATACGATTCGTAGAGTCACGTTACCGGTCTATCAATCGGCTGGAGCGACCGGGGCGTCATGATAGAGGTTCTGATAGCCGGAGATAACGAGGCGATCGCCGGTAGTGAGGCCGGAGGTGACCTGTATGCCGTCGGACTGATAGGTACCAAGCGTGACAGGACGGCGCTCGGCGCGGTCATACATGTTGACCACCCATACGGCGGGGCCTTCGGGCAGCATCGTCACGCAGCGCTGCGGGATAATTATAGCACCGGACTGGGGTTGCATGAGCGTGAGCGTGCCGACCATGCCGGGCAACAAGCCTGCCGGCGGATTGCTGATATACGCCTCCACGGGATAGGTATGGGTCAGGCTGTTTGCCTGTACGCCGATACGGGAAATTTTCGCACACAGTCCCTCCAGTTGCAAGGCAGGAACCGCCAGCGTAGCACTGTCACCAAGATGCAACGAAGCAATCTCCGTCTCAGGAACATGGACAAGCACCGTAAATCCGGACATATCAAACAGGGTCATCACCGGCACTTCGGGTGCTAAATGCTGACCTTCATGCAGGGCGTCGAAAGTCACCAGGCCGCTTAAGGGTGCGGTGAGTTCAGACTGCCTGACCTGCCTTTCGGCTGCCATGCAGGCCGCCTGCGCCTGGTCAAGCTTGGTCTGCAGGTCCACCATCTGAATATCAGTGATGAGTCCCTTTTCGTGCAAGGGCTGGGTGCGCTGCATAGCGTCCTGCGCCTGCACAAGGGAAGCACGCGCCGAGGCAAGCGCCTGACGGGCATTGGTGTCATCGACACGGAGAAGGACAGCGTCCTTGCCGACCATGGTGTTCGGACGGACACACACCTCAGTAATCGTACCGCCGAACGGCAGACTGAGCGGGATATGCGCCTCCGCCTGCAACGTAGCCATATAGGCGTAACTCTTCAGCGAGGCAGCTGAAGTGACGGTCAGCACCCGGCAACGGACGGGCTGGTCCGAACGCTTTCGTTGTTCAATCACGACACACGAGGTGAGAAACAGTAGTGCGAAAAGTACACTATGACGGATAAAAGTTTTCATAGGCTTTGTGCAAATTGTATAAGTTGGTCCGCCAGTACCCGGTGCGGCGTTTCATCGTCGTTCACCAGTATGACAAAAGGTTTGTGATATGTCTGCAGAAACTCTTCCGGCGGCACTTGGGCGCGGATACGGCGCACTATATCCTCGCTATTGGCATGTCTGTCGCGATGCAAAGCACGCGCAATACGTTCCTCCTCCGGCACGGTGACAACTGCCACGCCGTCGCATATATCTGCCATGCCTGCCTGAAAGAGGATAGCCGTCTCAATGAACGCAAGAGGCTTATCGGCAGCCCAATGCAGTATATCCCGCTTGACCGCCGGATGGACAATGGCGTTGAGGCACGCAAGTTTGTCGTGGTCAGCAAAGACCTGCTGCGCCACGTAGCGGGTGTTATAGTTACCGCCATGATAGGCTTCACCGCCAAACGCAACCATCATCTGCCGGCGGACCTCAGCGTTCTCCACGATCAATCGTTTGGCCTCGGCATCGCAATCATAGACCGGGCAGCCACGCCGCGCCACTGCCCGAAGGACAGTGGACTTGCCGCTACCTATGCCGCCGGTAACGCCGATGATATGTGATATCTTGTTATTTATCATTTGCCATTTGGCTATTAGAACTGGAAATATATGAACGGTTGCATATCGGCGGTGATGAACTGGTAGGCGATAAACACAGCCGCAGCCACAGCGAGAATCATCAGCGGCATAGGCAAAGCCGCAAACCATAGACGGTAACGACGTTTGAAACGGTCAGGCAGCCAGTGGATAATCATACCGGCGATAAAGAGCAGCACTACATACTTGTACTCCTGCATGAACGGACAGACAATCGAGTTGTCCCACGCACAGCCAATCTGGTGCACCATCTGCTTGGCGGTCAGCCATGCCTCGCGGTTGGCGGTAGCCGGGTCAAGATTACTTGCCGAACGGAAGAACAGACGCGTGAAGGAGATGAACACGAACGTCTGAACAATATCCCAGGCGTTGTCCACCCAGCCTACGAAACGACTGGTGTCTGAACGGAACCCCCAGAGCCAGCCAATGTACCATATGGATGTGCCTGCCCAGAGGATGAGCACCCACACTTCAATCATGTTCACCAGCGGATAAGCGCCGTGCGTCAGCTGTCGCGCAACTACCATGCCGACAGCCAAAAGGAGCATAAGCACGTACCTGAGGTGTTCGCTTAATGCTCGCCAGCACTTATTGACAATCATGCCTACCCCATTGAGTCCGCCCCATATGACGAAGTTCCAGCTTGCGCCATGCCACAGACCGCCGATAAGCATCGTGAGGAACGAGTTGCAGTTGGACGCCAACAGTTTGCCTGCCGGACGCCCGAGCAAGGTACGATTGCCGCCCAAAGGGATGTACACGTAGCCTTTCAGCCACCGCGACAACGACTGATGCCAGCGGCGCCAGAACTCCTGCGGATTGCGGGACTTATACGGCGAGTCGAAGTTCTTAGGCAAGTAGAATCCCATTAGCAATGCCACACCGATTGCAATGTCGGTATAGCCGGAAAAGTCCGCATATACCTGCATTGAGTAGGTCAGCAGAGCGAAGAAGTTCTCAAATCCTGAGAAGAGCATCGGACTCTGGAACACGCGGTCGATAAAGTTGACTGCAAGGTAGTCGGAGAGGATTATCTTCTTCAACAGACCGTTGCATATCCAGAACACCGCTATGCCAAACTGACGGCGGGTGAGGAAGAACGGCTTATAGAGCTGCGGTACGAACTCCGAGGCACGGACTATCGGTCCGGCCACCAGTTGCGGGAAAAACGAGACGTAAAAGCCGAAGTCAAGCAGGTTGGTAACGGGCTTAATCTTGCCACGGTAAATGTCCACAGCGTATGATATGACCTGGAAGATGTAGAACGAGATACCCACCGGCAGGATGATCCTGTCAACAAGGAAGCGTCCATCACAGCTGAATCCGTTGCCGATGTACGCAAAGATATCGAACACCTGAACCGACGTACCGAACAGGTCGTTGAAGATGTTCGTGAAGAAATAGGCGTACTTGAAGTAGAATAGTAGTGACAGGTCGATGCATACGCTGAGGACAAGCCACAGCCTGGGTCGCCTGGAGTGCGGTATCTGCCTGCCAATAAGGAAATCCGAAACGGTAATGAACGCAAGTATGAGAAGGAAGATGCCTGAGGTCTTATAATAGAAGAACCACGAAGCTGCCATAAGGTAGATGTTGCGGGCATGGAGTCGCCCGCGCGAACTGCCTGCACGCTGCATGATCAGCGCAAAGCCGGCATAAACGATAGCGAAGAACGCCCAGAAGTAGAACTGGGTGAACAGCAGCGGGTACGCGGGGTCATATTTGAACAGGTCTAACAACATTCGCTATTTAGTTATTTCCATTTGGGCATTTTCCATTTTGGTATCTTCTATTTGGGCATCTGGCAGTTGGGTAGTTGTCGTGTCCGTAGGCAGGCCTGCCGACTTTTGCAATTCCGTCAAACTGTCATAATCACCGAGCAGCTGCTTAGCAAGCATCTCTCCCACCTTCTTCGCTCCGGCACGGGTGAAGTGGATCATATCCTCGCCCGCCAGACCTTTGTCACGCCAACTGACCATACTGCCGGCACCGCCCATGAGCCTGAACAGCGAGTAGTACGCTCCACCCTCTTCAACCACCATCTCCGCCAGCAGGCTGTCCAGTTTCGGCAACAAAGGATAGGTCATCTGTTCGCCATCGACGACGGTAATCATATCCGAGGGACCGATGAACAGCAACGAGGCATCGGGTGCTGCAGACATGATGAAGCGTATCTGCATACGCAAGGATTGCACGTATTTATCCACTGCAGCCTGCGTTCGGATAGCCGGCATGGCGTTGCCACCGAACTGCATGATAACCAGGGCAGTGTTCGTATGATGGAAGTATGCCTCAAACTGCTTGCGCGCCATGGATGTGAAGGACGTGCCAGCCGCACCGCGCATAGGGATATTATCAACCTGTACGCCTGTAGCAGTCTCGAGTGATATTCCGTAGACGCGACCTGTACCATCGAAGTGCAGCACACTGTTGCGTTGTGGTTCGCTTAGCACAAGTATCTCCTGCCGCATGGTTTCTGCGGGCGCATCAGCGTAGTCGAGCGGCGCGTCATTAATGAAGCGCTGCTGCTCCAGGGAGTCCGGCACAAGTGTCACCACCACGCTGTCGGAACAGAGCACACGGATATGATCGTAAGCGTAAGTCGGAACACGTTCACGCAGCATTTCTATTGTGACATCCAGCGGTTGACCGACACAGGCGACCTGCGCCATCGGTCCATATCGGTTGTCATCCTTGAGGCGCATGGATGACGGACCGTACGCCAGATAACGGCGGACAGTAGTATAAGGCACTTCGTGACCATCCTGCTCCAAGGACTGCTTGGCGGTATATGTAGGTATAGTCTGCACCATCGGTACCAGGCCTATGCCTCCGCCGCCAAAACGGTCTTGCAGACGCCGGCGAAGCACCATGGATATACGGTCCTCCTCAATCTGCGAGTCACCGAAATGCACCACCCGCACCGACCGCTCATCCGCCCTATCTAATGCTGCGTAGAACGCCGGCAGGTTGAGAGCCGTCTGCGGCAAAGATTGTGGCAGTACGACCACTTTCGGTTTAGCAGGAACCGTATCGACGGGGACAGGCTGAACCGGAACGGTGTCAATGACAGCCAGCGTATCAGTCAGAGACTCTGTAATCTCAATGCTTTCAGCATAATCAACGTTCCCGATGTAGTCCGACTTCTCCGACGGCCACCCTATCACGGACGCCAAAGACGGCACACGCACCACAGACGACTTGCCGGCAAACAGCACGCATACCGCCGCAAGGACGATGAACGTGCTGAGTATGAATACAAGTATCCGGGACGGTTTCATTAATTATTTCCTCCAGAGCACAGGCGAGAAGAGCAGTAAAACGGTGAATATCTCCAAACGGCCGATGAGCATGACAGCAGTCATCACCCACTTCGCAACAACCGGGAAGTTGGCGTAATTGCCCGACGGACCATACTGCCCGAGGCTCTCGCCTACATTACCCATACCGCTGACGGCTGTAGCGAACGCCTCGCCCGGCGAAATGCCGCAAGCAATGAAGACAAACATCGCCAGGACGATGATAAGTATGTAAAAGAACATGAACGCCATCACGTTGTTCGTCACGGTCTGCGGCAAGGGCCGTCCGTTAAATCGTATAGGTAGCACAGCGTTCGGGTGTATACGGCGGTACATCTCTGCAAAGGCGTTCTTGGCAAAGACGGCTATACGCACCCATTTGATACCGCCGGCCGTACTGCCGGAAGCACCACCCGTGAACATCATGATGAACACGAACACCCAGATCAGTTTGGGCCACAGCATATAGTCAGCCGAAGCAAACCCCGTACTGGTGATAGCCGCACAGGTAGTGAAGAATGCGTTGCGGAACGCCCACTCAACATGAGTGGCGTAGGCGCGGACCACATTGCCGTTCAGCAGACGCGGCAACCATTCGGCCGGTTCAATCCATGTATAGAAAACGAACAGGCCGACAGTGAGCACCACCGTACCGAGCAGCACACCGCTTGCATACCAGCGCGTCTCTTCGTCATGATACATCTTTTCGGGTTTTCCCCTCATGAAGTAGATGATCTGGGCGAAGTTAATACCCGACAGCAGCATGAACAGCGCCACGGTATATTGGATAGCCGGACCATACAGCATCAGAGAGGTGTTCTTAGTGGAGAAACCGCCGGTAGCCACCGTTGCCATCGAATGGCATACTGCATCAAACAGGTCCATGCCGAAAAACTTGAGCAGCAGTGTTTCCAGAACAGTGAGCAGCACATATGTGCTCCATAGGAGCTGCGCGGTTTTTGATATGCGCGGTGACAGTTTCTCGTAACTCACGCCGGTCACTTCTGCTGCGTAGAGCTGCATGCCACCCAGGCCGAACGTAGGCAGCACAGCCACACTGAGAACGATAATACCCATACCTCCCAGCCACTGACAGATGGCGCGCCACAGCAGAACGGCGTGCGACATAATCTCCACATTCGGGATAACCGTGGCACCCATGGTGGAGAAACCCGCCATGGTCTCAAACCAACTATCGGTGATTGTCTCCAATGCACCACTGAGGTAGAACGGCAGCATACCGAAAGCCGAGAACACAATCCAGACGAGTGCCACAATCAGGTAGCCCTCACGTTCGCTCACATGCCTCTGGGCGTTTCGTCCGACACGCAGCGCTATAAGACCTGCTATGAGCGTGATGAACGTGCTCACGGCAAACGCTCCTCCATCGTGGTCACCGTACAGGTACGCCGCAACAGTCGGAACAGCCATGAACAACGCCTCAATCAAGACCAGGGCGCCGTAGGCTCGCGATACTATTTTCCAGTTAAACGTTTTGGTCATTTGAAGAACTTTTCTACTCGTTGGAGTTCGTTACTCTTGCAGAACACTACCACCTGGTCACCGGGCAGCAGTTGTGTATCGCCGTTCACCAGTATGCCTTCGCCGGCACGCATCAGCGCACCAATGTTGCAGTCCAGAGGCAAACGCATATTCTTGATTACGTCCCGCGTGATGCGGCTGTTCTCCGTGACCACGAACTCCACGATTTCCGCATCGGCGGATGTCAGGTGTTGCACGTTCTGCACACTGGCTTTCATCAGCAGACGGTAGATGTAGCTGGCGGTGATGGTCTTCTTATTGAGCATCGCACCGACCTCCAGTTGCTCAGCCATGTTTATGTAGTCCATGTTCTCTATCTCGGCTATGGTCTTGCGTACGCCAAACCGCCGTGCAGCCAGACAGGCAAAAATGTTCGACTCGCTATGCTCGGTCACTGCTACAAAGGCGTCAGCGTCCTGAATGCCTTCCTCTTTAAGTACGCTCATATCGCTGCCGTCAGCGTGGATAATCAGCGCAGAACCTAACTTCTCGGAGAGCTTCTCACATAGTTCGCGGTCCGCCTCCAGCACCTTTACAGTCTTGCCTTCAGGCAGCGACATGACAGCCTTCTGGGCTATCTTGCTGCCACCGAAGAAGATGATATTATTGATCTCGCGCTCACTCTTACCGGCTTCCTTGCGCAGCACGGACATGTTCTCGCGAGTGCAAACGGCGTAGATTAGGTCACCGACCTCTACAGCATCGGTACCGCTCGGTATAATGGTCTCCTGACTGCGCTTGATGGCTACTATTCGGTAGTTGCCGTGGGCGAAATAGCCGGACATAAACTGCTTGCCTATCATCGGCGCCCCTTCGCGGATCTTCACGACGCAAAGGTCAAGTTGTCCGTTACAGAGGGTCAGGTGGTAGCGCATCCAGTTCTTCTTCAATGATTCGCAAATCTCCTGAGCTGCCAGCACCTCGGGATAGATGAGGTGGTTGAGACCCATCTGCTCGAAAAAGCGCTTGTTCTCCGGCAGCAGATACTCATAGTTGTCAATCCGTGCAAGGGTTTTCTTTGCTCCCAACTGGTTGGCAATGAGACAAGCAGTCATGTTCTCCGTCTCCGACGGCGTAACCGCCACAAACAGGTCCACGTCGCGAACACCTATGTCCTGCAGGTCACGGATGGATGTGGGCACACCGACCTTTGTCAGCATGTCATAGTCGGCATCCAGACCTTCAATACGGTCAGCACGCTCATCCATCAGACTGATGTCCATCTTCTCACGCGACAGCAGTTTCGCCAAGTGCGTTCCAACTTCGCCAGCTCCAACAATAATCACTCGCATAGTATTTCAGTTCGTTTGGTTTATTCTTTAGTAACGGTATAGTTTCGACTATTCGTTTAGCAGTCCGGTCAGTGAAGCAGCAATCCCTTCTGCATCAAGTCCCAGCATGTGCATCAGCTCGGCTGTGCTGCCGTGAGTGACAAACCGGTCGTCAACACCAAGGCGGACAACACGCACTTTCCGTGTATCAAGCGTCTCCAGCACGGCACTGCCCAGGCCGCCGCTAACCAGCCCATCCTCAATCGTGACGATCGTATCATAGCGCTCCGCGACATCCTTCACCACTTTTGTATCAAGCGGCTTGAGCCATCGCATATTGTAGTGCCCGATGGAGTTCAACTGCTCATTTGTATCCAGCACCAGTTCCACAGTATTGCCTATCGAACCGATAGACAGGACGCATACTTTGTTGCCTTCACGCAGTTTAACTGATTTGCCATATTCAACGGGCGGCAACTCGCGGTCCTTGCTTCTGCCGCGCGGATAGCGGATGGCCACCGGTCCTTGCATATCTACTGCCATGGTCATCATTTGACGGAGGTCAGTAGCGGTCATCGGTGCGGCAATCTGCATGTTCGGCACAGGGCGCAGATAGGCAAGGTCCAGCAGACCGTGGTGCGTGGCACCGTCGTTGCCGACTATGCCTGCACGGTCAATGCAGAACACCACATGCATCTTGCCAATGGCTACGTCGTGGATGATATTGTCGTAGGCGCGCTGCAGGAACGAAGAGTAGATATTACAGAACGGCACCATACCCTCTTTGGCCAGACCGGCACTGAAAGTCACGGCGTGTCCTTCGGCTATGCCGACATCGAACACGCGTTCAGGAAGCTGTTTCTGCATGATGGCCATCGAGCAGCCTGACGGCATAGCCGGCGTTATACCCACGATGCGCTTGTCCTGTTCGGCCAGGTCGAGCAGGGTCTGCCCGAACACCTCCTGCCATAGCGGCGTACCGTCACTGGTGACCGACAAGCGCTCACCACTCTCCACATCGAACTCTCCGGGTGCATGCCAGGCGGTCTGGTCTGCTTCGGCAGGCGCGTAACCTTTGCCTTTCTGCGTGACGATATGCAGCACTTTCGGACCGTGGAAGTTCTTTATCTCGCTCAGAATACGCACCAGTCCTATCACGTCATGACCGTCCGCAGGACCGAAATAGCGGATATTCAGGCCCTGGAAGATATTGGACGGCTGCTTGGTAAGTGTGGTCTTGAGGTTATTGTGGAAGCGCAGCATCTTTGCGCGCTTAT
>Ga0265301_10005192_pt1 | contig 12874 bp, 11 predicted proteins | sample AusTroGonzalo_MG_2_FD_193488 | JGI IMG/M metagenome (GOLD analysis project Ga0265301, IMG submission 193488) | Bovine rumen microbial communities from tropical cattle in Woodstock, Queensland, Australia - Gonzalo_04 | ecosystem: Host-associated > Mammals > Digestive system > Stomach > Rumen ...
ATATTTCAGGGTTTGCTCTTCAGAAAGAGAATATTGAGCCTTAGAAAGTAGATAAATTACCTTATCTACTGAATCTATCAAATCTTTCTTTGCTTTTAAAACTTTTTTCAAACTTAAACGATGAAGTGGTAAAAATATCAAAAAGCTGATTATCCAAATCAAAACTACAATGCTCCAAATAGTAGTCCAAGTTTCATTTGAATTAAAGAAAAATTCGATCCAGTCTGTATATATTGCCCAAATATTTGTTAACTGTTCCATACTCTACACGACGATTAGAAATAAAATTATTTCCATATATTCTTCCACATATGGATAACCTTTCCATCTTTTATTGCAAGAGGAATCCAATCTCTTCGCTGCATCGGAATTTTTTGATTTAAGGCCCAACGACTTCGTTTCTTTCCTGCAAAAATATCTCATTCTTTGGGTAACCTAACTTCTCATCAAATTAATTCATTTCTTGGAATCTCTAAATCTAATCAAAAAAATCTGATATTATTCATTGATTCAATTCATACTACAATATTTTCATCAGAATTGTTTTTTCTTTTCCAAAATTCTTTAACAGCTTTTACGATAAAAAGCTGTTTTTCGTGAATGAAAAAGTAAACTCATCAAATGTATTTATACCCATTTTCTCATTGATTCAGCCAATTCTTCCATTCATTTACTACAGTTGCAGAAGTCTGAATTTTTAATATGTGGAATAAATCGAAAACATCATTTTCATTACATTTCAAAATATCTTTCTCCCATAGATACGAAAATTCAGCATTCCATAGAAAAAAACTTGGCATAATTTTTAAATTTTCATTTAATTTACTGTCTTCAATATTTTCTAATTGTTTGTAAATTCACGCAAAACTTCCCAAAAATTTATTTTCATCTCAATTCTCTGTTCAATATGTAGAAAGTGGGTTTAAAATTTGATTTCTAACTCGATTTCTTTTGGAAACTGAAACATCTTGATTAGTTTTATCTTCAAAAAATGGAATTCATACTTTATTGCAGATATTCAGAATTTCGAATTTTGAAGTTTCCAATAGCGGGCGACAAACTTTACATTCATCTGGAAGTAGATGATGATTTTCTACTTTACGCATATTTAGAAAACCGTTGATTCATGCACCACGCATCAAATTTAAGAACGTTGATTCCACTCTATCATTCAAGTGATGACCAAGAAAAATATATGAAGCTTTCGTGGATTTTTGTAACGATGAGAACTGGGAATATCTTCGATTTCTGAGCGAATTTTCATCATCATTTCATCATTTTCTTTCATACAGATGAAAATCTAAACCAGAAAAAAAATCTGCCATAAACTTTGCTTCATCTTCACTCTCAGGTCTAATTTTATGATTACAGTGGGCAATATGAACTTTCGTTAAATTCAATTCATTTTCATGATAAAAATATAGAATTTGACTTGCTACTATCATACTATCTGCCCCTCACGAAATCGCCAAAATTATATCTTTATCTTCGAGTTCCAAACTATTCAAAAGTTTGTTTAGTTTTTTTTGTAATTTCAAAAATAATGAATTATTAGAATATTCAGTGAATAAACCTGTATAATGTTTAATCAAAGTTTCTTTTTTCATAGTGGATATAATAAAGAAAGGGGTGATTATAACAAGATGAAGTGTAAAATTAATTATTTCTCTTGAAATAAAATGTAAAAATCTTTATCCTTTCACAAAATAAAAATGAATGTAAAACCAATAAAAGAAAGGATTAATTATGGAAGTAAAAGTTTCTAAGAGATCTAAAGATTTTGCAGAGAAAAACAAAATGGGAATTGAACTGTGTGGAGAAGGTGTTGTGCATATCCACTATTATCGTGGTATAACCAGCGAAACCTACGTGACGGCAGCACTAGTTTCCTCACTTAAAAAAGACAATCCATCGTTGATGGTGACCGCGTTAGCGATTGCTGTGACATCCATTTCATCTTATGGAGCGATTGTGAACTTTGAGGAAAAGAAATAATCAACTGAATCATAAAGGGGCGGGAGATTTTTACCCGCCCTTTTACTTTTTAGGAATCCTTTCCCTTGTATTGTTTCAGGAAAAAAGTAGATAATTTCGTATAAATTCAATAAACAATATATTTTCATAAATGAAAAATAAGACATATACTATATTAATTATTATTTTCTCAATCATATGTGGAATCCTATCAAAGGATTATTTTTTGGGGACGCTAGTATTAATGTCTGGATTATTAAATGCATATTATGCAAGCATAGGGAAAATTTACAATTATATTTTTGGGGCTATTTATTGCCTACTTAGTGGATACGTATGTTATTTAAATTGATTATATGGTATAGCAATTCTATCTTTAGTAGTATTCTTCCCATCGCAAATTCATGGATATTTAATGTGGAATAAAAATAGAAAAGAGAATAAAAAGAATGTAAAAATCAGATGATTTACATTGAAAAATTCAATTATAATTACAACTATCTGTATCGTTGGTAGTTTTCTACTTTGATATTTATTGAGTAAGATTCCATGACAAAATTTAGCATTTTTGGATGCAAGTAGTAATATAATTCAGCTCTGTGGAATTGTACTCATGAATATGAGATTCAAGGAGTGTTGGGTTATACGGTTATTCAATAATACAATCGATTTGATAATTTGGATTATAAATTTTATACTATGAACCCCAAATGCGACTATGATGTTAATTGTTTCGATTTGATATTTGTTAATCAATATCTATGGACTCATAAAACGGATTAAATTCGAAAAAAATGAAAAGTAATTATAAAGCACAAATGTCCATTTCCCTTGTATTACTACAGGAAAAGAATAGAAATAAACCGCATTTATAATACATTTTGACTAGAAAATGAAAGATCAAACATTTGAAATAAAAGTAGGAGATTTGCTCAATCAGGTCGCTGTTGATGAGATGGCTTTTGAACATAAAAAAACAAATCTGATTCCAAATCTTAGTGAAGATTGAATTTCAGGTAAAATCAGACTTTCATGAATCGATGATGAAAATGTTTTGGTAGAAATCGAAGAATTGAGCTGTGAACTGGATGAAACTTGTGATTACTGCACAAAACCTTTCAAAAGAAAAATAGAGATTCAAAATTATTCTAGCAGATTTACGCTAAATAAAGAAGAAATAAATTATGCAAACGATGAAGTACTTTTCTTTATTGATGAAAAAACATCCACAATCAATATCGAAGAAATGATTTATCAGGCAATAGAATTAGAAACTCCATTTGTTCTGTATTGCCCAGATTGTACTAAAAAACATGAAAATTTATCAGAAGATGAAGAAGTAGATGAATCTGATTTTGATTTAGGAGGAGAGTGATGAAATATAGTTTTTCATAAATAATTTTAGAAATTTCATATAAAACATGGTTCAAAAAACTGTTGGATTTGGTTATTCACGCCAAAAAAAGAAAAAATGATGAAAATGATTTCTATTCATACTTGTTGCGATAATTATCGTTGCTATTCGATGATGAATTAAATATTCTCCATCCGATTTAGTTTTCGAATGAGAAAAAGTTTCTATCGTGAAATGAGATACAATAACAAAATTCTACAATGCACTTTTCGATGATAATCAGACTTTTTGGATGAAATGGTACGTTAAGCGTCATCCAGACCAATTACCAAAAATTCAAGAATGAACTTACGTTTTTAGCTGAACGTACACAAGTGAAGAATTTCTTTCTCATATAGCAAAAGGTCCAGAAAAAGAATATATTTCATATACAGTTCTCGAATGATGGTCAATTTATGATATCGATGCAGATTTGACTGCTAAATGATTTATCAACGCATGAGATTATATTTCTTATGTTACTAATTCTGTCAAAATCTCAGAATTATCTCAAAGATATGATTTCTTTGACTCTAGTTTGACTTCTTTGGAATGATTTCTTTATCCAGATACGTATTTCTTAGATAATCGATGAAATCTGGTGAATCAACTCGTTTCAATTCAACTAAATACGTTCAAGTCAAAAGTTCGAGAAGCTCATTCTTCAGATTTTTCAAATATTCAGAATAGATATTGATTATCAGTTTATCAAACTATTACTTTGGCGTCGATAGTTGAAAAGGAAGAAAAAAATAACGCAAACAAACCAACCGTTGCATGAATTTTCTATAACAGATTAAATAAATGAATGCTACTCTGAGCAGACATTACGCTTTGTTATGGATTGGCTCAGCCATACAGTGAATGTACGCCAACTGTAATTGCTAAGAAAATTAATGATTGAAATAATAGGTACAATACTCGTGTTTTAGCATGACTCACACCAACTCCAATTTGAAATCCAGCTCTTTCAACAATTGAAGCAGTATTATTCCCGGCTCAGACTTCTTATCTGTTCTATCTCCATGGAGCTGATGGACAGATTCATTATGCAGAAACTAATGCTCAACACGAGCAGAATAAACAATATTTATAATTCTTTATAATGATGGCAGAAAATAAAAAATATATTCTAGTCCTTTCATGATGAGGATCTAAATGATTTTATTCACTATGAATTATCAAAGCATTAGAAGAAAGCTGATTAGAATCAGATATTGATGCAATTTTCGGAGTATCGGCATGAGCAATGATAGCATGTTATTGGGCTACAGATATGAGAGCTGAAGAAATTTACTCGAAATTGCTAGAAAATATCGAATTTCTTAGTGCAAAAAATCTGAAGATGCCACCAGTTACAAGTATTCTTCAAGAAAAAACTGTTCAAAGAATGTACAGGAAACATCTTCCTCCTACATTTGCAAAACTCAATAAGAAAGTTTATGTTTGAGCTACGGATTTAATAACGTGAAAATATAAAATTTTTCATACATGAGAATTGATTCCAGCATTAATGGGAAGTATTGCATTGCCAGTAATTTTTCCACCAGTTAAATTTTGAGATTATTTGTTAGCTGATGGATGAATTATAGATAATTTTCCAGTATTGCGTGCAAAAAAATTGTATCCAGACCATGAAATTATTTGAGTAACAGTTTCAGCATTTAAAAAACACCAAAAAATCACTAACCTTTTATCAAGTGCAATGGTTTCCCGAAATTTGATGTTGTCCAAAGATATTGAGTGAAATATTATCGCTACAGACCATCTTTTTTGTAAAAATACATGAATATCCACTACAGAAACCAATAAAGAAAAGATATTTCATCTTTATGAAACTTGATATAAAGATGGAATGAAGTATTTTAAAAAGTTAAGAAATAGTGGATCTAAGTATTAATAAAAAACCTGAGAGATGATATAACACTCAAGTTTTATTATATCATTTAGGATAATATTTATTTAATTCATCTAAAAAAATTCACTCATTTCTCAAAAATTTTTTTATCAGTGGAGTAGGAGAGTAATCTCTCTATTTTATCTCAATTTCAAGTAATGACTTCATCCACATCGGGAAAAAGAGCATCAGTAACTTTTTTATTTACACGCATAGCAAAATACTGAACCTGAACTATTCATTCAAAATTTAGATATTCAGTAGTACCTAAATCTCCAACAATCTGACATTCCAATCCAGTTTCTTCCAATACTTCGCGTAGAGCTGCTTGTTGAGGATTCTCTCCTGGATCGATATGTCATTTGGGTAAAGATATATCATTATAATTATTTCTTTTAACTACGAAGAACTTTTCACCATCAAAAACCACTCATCATGATTTTTTTACTACTCAAGTTTTTCAGTTCATACCTATAAATATTATAATAAATTTTTGTTTCCGATAGGAATAATAAAAAGCTGACAAACTTTTTCAAGTAAAACTTAAAAAAAGAAAAAGCCTGACCACTATTGGACGCATACGTACAATCATCTGTCAGGCTTTAGTACTTCTGATAAATAATCAGATTTTTATAAATTTTTTTGTTTTTTTATCATGAATTAGGCAGCATATCTATAATCAACATAAGGAACATGACGAGCTTCTTCTGGAGATATGTTTTTACAATTTCTAAGAGCTTTTATTATTTCAGCATCTCTGTTGTTTAACGTATCTTTTAACTCCATCTTTGTGTTTTCAGTAGCATCAACCATTGGTTGATTGAATTCACGAAGCTCTTTAGCTTCAATACGATGTAATCTTCTTTCGTCTTTTACTCTTCCTGCGTTATAATCAGTAGGACGTGTAGGATTGTCAATTAAAGATACACCAATAGATTCAAGATTTGGATTTGTAGTCATTTGTATATAGTTTAAGAGGTAAATAGGTTGTAATTATGATATCTTCATCATGTCTTGAAAGTCTGTCCATAAGGACGCTAATGCATTAGATGAATCAGATCTTTGATTTCATCAGTTACTCATAGAGATGTTGCTTGAAGATCAATTTTCAGAATCTCTAAATCCGAAATAATCAACAATTAATTTTGCAACTTCTCACCTTGTTATCAACTGCTCTGTGTCTCATACAACGATAAGTTGTTTTTTAGAAGCAATCGATAAAATGGAAGTAACTTCTCACCAAGAAAGTGATCTATCAGGCTGGAAAGAAACTCAGTTTTGTGATTGAGAAAGTAAATAATTACAAGCTTGAGACTCAAGGCAAAACTCAAGATATGGAGAGTATGTGGAATTGTATGAAGCATTCAGCAGATTGGTTAAGTAATAAAAGTTGTTGATAGTAGGATTAGAGTCTGACTGTCTCATCAGAGCTCTCGCTATCATAATGACAAAATCTTTATTCTCGATTTTGGCATCTGGGTAAAATTTCCCATCAACTCATCAAATAATTCCGAGCTTAGCTAAAAGCTGAATATCACTTTGATAAGGTGATCAACTAATATCACTAAATACTGCTAAAGATCATTCATTCAGCTTTAATCAAAAAGCTGATACCACTAATTCTGCCATCTCATCTTTGCGTAAAGTTTCTTTACTTTGCCAAGATAGATTAGGAATATCTTTGATTAAGCCAGAATTTTTATCCTTTATCTCTCATAAAATATTCTTAGCTTCTTGTGGAGTAATAAATGCATCAAGGCGAAGTTTTCACTCCGCATCTTTCAAAGCAAACGATTGAAGGAATCATAATTCATACGCTGAGTTAACTCTTTTCATAACTCCAGAGTCGATAGAGGCATCTGAAAAATAGAAATTAGTCGTTAACCCTACTAGGCTGCTTGGCTCTTGTCAGAGCTGGACGCGATAAGCATCCATCACTACCCTAATGAAATCACTTACGCGTACGTAATTATGAGGATAAAACTTATTGCTAGACTGAATTATTCCGTTGGAATAAAGAATAGTAATAGCATCTTGATAAGAAGAGGTCGAAATGTCCTGATATACAGACGGCAGAATATAACTATTAGCAAAACTGAGTTGCATATTATTTCATGCCACATTCGTTGTCGAAGTATCTTCATATCAAGAGGCAACCTTGTCTCAGAGGGCAGTATTACCACCATTTTCAGGTAGATTTACTGTCAAAGAGCTGGTACTATCATTATTCCCTACGAGTTTATTCCATCAAGAAACAGCTCGTTCAGCAACGGATCTTTCAACACCAGCAAAGGTTTTCTCCTGATCCTCTTTTCACTGAAGGTCTTTTTTTATATGAATATTTTCTGCAAAAGGAGAAATATCTTCATCGTTGTTTTTCGCGAGAGTTGTATTTCACGATAAACAAGAAAATATATATCCTACTCAGAAAAGAACCATCACAAATGCTACAATCGTTAGAAATCACGAAGATTTCTGATTTCTGCTTGTGTGCATATAGTGTAAAGTTTAGGGAAATAAATCGGTAATTTGTGTGTAGAACCAATCTATTATAACAGGATGAAAATGGTTTTGATTAAGTTAAGCTTAATTATTCGATCGATCTCTCAATCAAAGTTTTTCAAACTGTTCCCTATTGTCATTATTATTTTATAAATAATGACATATATATTATATATCTTTTTTTTAATTTGTCAATTTTTTGGTGACTTTTTTAATTTACGGTTTAGAATCTATATTTTTGTAGGTATTTTAATAAGAAAAATTTATTATTCTGCACATAATTTTAAATATTATACAAATTAAAGAAAGATTCTTAAATTTTACTCTTGACTTTGAATATAAAATATTTACACATTTACCACAAAAATAAAATCATATGGTAAAAATAACGATTTTAATCGTTGTTTGTTGGAGTCTCACATGTGTGGTAAATGGACAAATTGGGAAAAAAGAGACGAAATATTTCCCAGCCACGTTCATGATGAGTAAGACTTACGGAAATGCTTGCTCTATGGAAGCTATCCTTAGTCAAAGCTGGACAAAAATGTTATCCTTTAGAATTCCCAGTATTCCACAAACAACAAAGATGGACTATCGCAAAATGGTGGTAATGCGAGATGTCCCAACTAAATCCACCCATCCACCCTAGAGTAGATGTGAGGTATATGTATGTGATGGGCGACCCTGCATGAATTCATGCGGGGTTTCTTTTTTTGACTTGACATTTTATATACAGATGATTAAAATAAAAAGACTGAAACCTAAATAAAAATAAGGATTATGAAGCATTTTGTCCCAGCAATTGACGGCATTCCTGGAATTATGCCGGGTACCGTGAAAGTTCCTCCTCCACCAGAGTTTATCGAGGAGGAAAAGTCTCCAACTCCTGAGTTCCACGAGAAGAAAATTCGCTTTTTCAAAGGAGCGAATATTCCAAAGCACAAGCGTCGTATGATGCCATGTGACAGAGTGGAAAAAAAGGACAAGTAGAGTCACGTAAAGGTCTACAATCAAGGAGCAGAATTTGAAATTCAGATTCTGCTTTTTTAAATAAAAAAAGACCCTCATTTAGAGAGTCTTTCATATGAATATTACTGTTTTAAATTTTAACTTTCAGAAGTAGTTTCTTCATTAGAAACTGTGTTATAAATTATATCTCCAGCTTTACATTCATTTCTGAAATAAGACCATTCTTCACAATAACTTCCATCAGTAAACAAACAAATTCATGACTGATTTCAATCTTCAGCAGTTTCTATTTTTAGAGTTCCACCATTTTCTTCACAGTAAACTGAAGCAGGATTAGCTATCTCTGCAAGTCATCCAGTTGATTCTTCAGTTGAATCTTGTGTAGCATCTTCTGAAGTGTTGTCATCCTCAATAACAGGATTACTCAAATCTGTATTAGTTGATCTATACATCATTAGCATAACCCAACCTCTAAGTTCTTTGATGCTATGATTGTCATTTGTTAATATTCAAACACTCTTCAATGCTTTAATATGATTTTCATAATATTTTCATTCAGCTTTATTAAATTTATCTCCAAATAAAACTCTCGAAAAGACTGTAGCATATTCAGCTCTTGTAACTTGTCCTTTTGGGTTGAACTTTTTTAAAGGAGTTCCATCAGCATTAATTCACATAATTTTATATGCATACGCAACCTCAATAAAATCAGCCAAATCTCCCAAAGATTCATTAACATCTGAATAATTAGCTTTTTCTTCAGTAGCTACTGGAGTTTCTCATAAAACATTTGTTAGATATTGAGACATCATTTTTGCAAGTTGAGCTCTAGTTAATGGAGAATTTAACCTAGCTTTTTCTATATCATTGATTGTTGTAATTCCGTTGTTAAACGCCCATTCATAAGCAGCAATTTGCTCTTCAGTATATTTTTCTCTTGCAGAATCTGAGATTTTAATTGAATTATCATTAGTAGCCTCAGTAGCTTCAGGTTGAGCAGCCTCAGTAGCTTCAGGTTGAGTAGCTTCAGTAACTTCAGGTTGAGTAGCCTCAGTAGCTTCAGGTTGAGCAGCTTCAGTAGCTTCAGGTTGAGCAGCTTCAGTAGTTTCAGGTTGAGCAGTCTCAGTAGTTTCAGGTTGAGCAGTCTCAGTAGCTTCAGGTTGAGCAGTCTCAGTAGCTTCAGGTTGAGCAGTCTCAGTAGCTTCAGGTTGAGCAGTCTCAGTAGCTTCAGTAGCAATTAATGTATTGACTTCAGTGTCGTTATTTTCATCAGCCAATACGAATGTGATACTTCACAATAACAATACTCCAACTAGGAGAAAAGAAAATTTTTTCATTTTTTTATAAAAATATAATATAAAATACACCTATACCTCTGTAGAGGATTGTCTATTAAATTAATAGATTTAAAGCTTATTCTCCAATAAGTAATCTTAAAATAAACAGACTATGACTATAATATATACTAAAATGTCACAGAAATAAAAGGCAAAATAAATTCTCTTGCATTCTATTTTAAAAATAATAATACTTTTGTTAGTTTATAAATTGATTAGTAAATCTATGAACTGAATAACAACGACAACCACTACCATAACACGCCAAATTTGGTAGGAGTTTTCTGTTGTTATAATTCAATGAGCTCCTACTAAAAAGTAGGATTTTTTATTAGGTTATGAATATAAAGATGTCAAATCATGAAGACACGCCATTGTTTAGACAGCGTCATACTCTAGCTCACGTACTAGCTGAAGCTATCCAAAGAGTACAGCAATGGGATGTAGAAGTAGCAATCTGACCAGCAATCGATAATGGATTGTATTACGATTTTTTATTTAGTGAAGAAAAACAAATTTGAGAAGATGACTTGAAAAAGGTTCAAGATCAGATGGTAAAAATCGTGAAAGAAAACCAGGATTTAATCCGTATCGACGTTTCTGCTGAAGATTCAGATTATTTGGTTAATCAATTGATGAAACAAAAGTACAAAGATGAAATGAGAAGAGAATTCCTTGCAGATGGAGAAAGTATTTCATTCTACATAAATACTATTGCAGAAGCTGCTAAAGATAGGATTTTGGAATGAATCGATGAAAATTATATCAAATATTATGAATGAATTACAAAATATCTTCAAGAAAAATTTCCAGATAAATTTGCTGGAAAATTCGCTACATTCTTGGATATGTGTGAGGGACCTCACGTAGAAAATACTAAAGAAATTGACCCAAAAGCATTCCAAATAGATAAATTAGCCTGAGCTTATTGGAGAGGAAATTCTAATAATGTAATGATGACCAGAATTTATGTTTGGGCTTTTGAAGATAAAGAGCATTTGAAAGCTTATGCAGAAGAAGTAGAAGAAGCCAAAAGAAGAGATCATAGAAAATTATGAAAAGATTTATCTATCTTCATGTCCCACGACTTGGTTGGTAAAGGTATGCCTCTTTGGTTGCCAAATGGTGCAGTAATCAGAAAACAATTAGAAAACTACATATATGAGAAAGAAAGAAATATGGGATATATGCATGTATATACTCCATGCGTATGAACAGTTGATCTTTATAAAACTTCAGGACACTGGGATCATTATCAAGAAAATATGTTCCCTTCAATGAAGGTGGATGAAGAGGAATTTGTGCTCAGACCAATGAACTGTCCTCACCACATGTTGATTTATGCTAATGATTTGAGATCTTATAGAGATTTACCTATCAGAATCTGAGAATTTGCTACAGATTTCAGATATGAAGCAAGTGGAGTGGTTAAGTGACTAGAAAGAGTGAGATGTATGTGTCAGAATGATGCTCACCTATTCGTTAGGCCTGACCAAATCTGAGAGGAATTTAAAAAGGTGGTTACTTTGATTCTCGATGTATATAAAGATTTCGGTTTAACTAATTATAAATTCAGACTCTCATTAAGAGATCCTGCAGATAAAGAAAAATACTTCGACGATGATCAAATGTGGAATGAAGCAGAAAATAAACTTAGAGAAGTGTTGAATGAATTTGGATGTCCTTATACTGAAGCTATTTGAGAAGCTGCTTTTTATGGACCAAAACTAGATGTAGAAGTTAAACCTGCAGTTGGTCCAGAAGTTACTTTGTCTACATGTCAGCTTGATTTCTTATTACCTAGAAGATTCAAACTAGAATATACAGACAAAGATGGAGAAAAGAAAACTCCTGTAGTAATTCATAGAGCTATATTCGGAACATTTGACAGATTTACTGCATTTTTATTAGAGGAAACAAAATGAGTATTCCCATTCTGGCTAGCTCCTGAACAAGTAAAAATCCTTCCAGTAGCTGATCCATTCATCGATTATGCTAACAAAGTTTGTGAAGATTTGAGAAAAGAGAATATCAGAGTTTCAGTAGATACAAGTGCAGATAGTCTGAATAAAAAGATTAGAAATGCTGAATTAATGAAAGTTCCTTACATCATTATTGTAGGAGAAAAAGAAGTAAATTCTAATTGAGTTTCAGTGAGAGTTTTCAAGACAAAAGAACAATACGAACAAAGTGAAGCAGAATTCATAAAGGCCGCCGTCGAAAAAAGAGATACAAGAGCATTATAATTTTTAAACGAATAAAAGATCGATTTCATAAGAATCGGTCTTTTTTTATTGTAAAATAAAAAAACTGACTATTTCTAGTCAGCTTTTTTAGCAATTAATTTATTAGTATGCAATAACTACTGCAGGACTCATAGTTGTACTTAATACAACTTTCTTAACCAATTTACCTTTAACTCATGTTGGTTTGTTTTCTTCGATAGCAGCAAGTAGAGCATTGATATTTTCTACTAATTTAGCATCATCGAAAGAAATCTTTCCAACTCCTGCATGAATGTTTCCAGTCTTATCAAGTCTGAATTCGATTTTTCATTTCTTAACTTCTTCTACAGCTTGAGAAATATTCATAGCTACAGTTCCAGCTTTTGGACTAGGCATTAAACCTCTAGGTCCGAGTTGTTTAGCAACTGGGGCTAAATCTCTAATGTGCTCAGGAGTAGTAATCAAAACATCGAAATCCATTTTTCCAGCTTTGATATCGTTTAACAAACTTTCAAATCCAGCAATATCAGCACCAGCTCTTTTAGCTTCTTCAACTTTATCATCACTTACAAATACA
>Ga0265301_10005194_pt1 | contig 12873 bp, 13 predicted proteins | sample AusTroGonzalo_MG_2_FD_193488 | JGI IMG/M metagenome (GOLD analysis project Ga0265301, IMG submission 193488) | Bovine rumen microbial communities from tropical cattle in Woodstock, Queensland, Australia - Gonzalo_04 | ecosystem: Host-associated > Mammals > Digestive system > Stomach > Rumen ...
ATGACGAGGTACGGGTTTTTGATGTCAACGGCCATGGAATCGAATCCTTTCTCTTTCTGTTCTTTTTTGCGTTTGATGAGTTCAGCACGGCCCATAGCTTTGCTTCGGATGGTGTATGTTCAGCCCACGCTGACCGCTAAAGGACCTGGAGCCGTGTGCTTCGAAAACAATCCGACCGATGCCCGGCTGAAGGAGGTTCCGGTTTCCCCGACTGTGATGAGTCGCTGGGGAACAGGCGGCAATCAGACACCGCTCGTGATTGACGAAGTCCAGGAGGAGCCATCGGTGGATACCCCCGTCGGCTTCATCAAGAATGATGCAGGCGGCGAACAGCAGGGGTTTTGGGGCGACACGTTCCCGACGCTTTGGAGCGGCGCTCTTCCCGCCGTTGCATACAACGTCACGTTCTGCGATGCGAACGGGACACGGAAAGACCGGCCGAACGGCGGGCTGTATGTGACTGAGGCGGACACGGGAAAGACCGTGACGGCAAACGGCCCGAACACGGAAATGGTCGTGGTCGATTCTCCTGAATGTGTTCCTCTTGATTTAAGGAACGCGACGCGCGATCCAAATAAGAAAGATGAGCAGAACCGGCAGGGCGTTGGCGTCGGCGAGGACGGTGCTCCGATGAACACTATTACCTCCGCGTCTGTCCCCGGTGTCGGGTGGCAGTCGACCGTTCGCAAGCTTCTGCCGGTCGAATGTGAGCGTCTGATGGGATTCCCCGACAACCACACCCGCATTGCATGGAAGGGCAAGCCGGAAGAGGAATGCCCGGATGCTCCGAGGTACAAGGCATGTGGAAATTCGATGTGCGTGAACGTGATGGCATGGATCGGACGCCGGATTCAGGCCGTTGAGGAAGTTCGAGCCTCACGTGAGGCTCGTCAAGGGACAGACGAGAGCGTCACCTGTCATGAGAATGCTGCTGAAAAAACAGTACAACCTCAGACTTGAGCATTTTTCCGCTGGCAACCCGCATTACCAGATCGGTGAACTCTTCATCCGTAGCGTCGAACTCGTATCCGTTCAGATCAAGGAACACGAGGGAAGCCATAGCGCCGACACGTTTGTTCCCGTCAAGGAACGGATGGTTCTCGACGAGGTGAAAAAGATATGCGGCAGCCATCTCCGGGATGGTCGGATGCAGATATTCGCCGGAAAACGTTGAAGACGGCATTCCGATTGCCGATTTCAGCATTTCCGCACTGCGAAGTCCGTCCGACCCGCCGAAGTGGCTGATCTGATAATCGTGGATTTCGATGATTTCCGCGAAAGTCAGGAAGAGAGGTTCTTTGTTCAACGGGCGAGCTCCTCAAAGGTCTTGTTGAAACGCTTGCCCGTCTTCTCCACGGATTTGCGGAATTTGTTGTGGCGCACGGCATCCTGGATCGGAGTGAGAATCAGGGATTTCCCGTCTGTGATCATTTCGAATGCCGTGTCCGCGGTCGCGCCGAGCAGGCTCAGGATCGGCTTTTCGATGACGATTGCGGAACTGTTTCCGTGTTTGACCAGAGATTTAATCATGGTGTGCCTCCATTGGTAATACATTGTTACAACTAAAATACACCATCAAGCAGAAAAAGTCAAGGAGTTTATCATGTCTGAACACGAAAAAATCACAGAAACCATCGTCAAGAACGCATCCGGCCCGAAGTCCGCCGAGGTTGACGGACAGCGCATTGAGCAGCATTCGCTGAAAGAGCAGATCGAAGCTGACAAATACCTTGCCTCGAAGGATGCCGTGAAGCGCAGAGGGAGCGGGCTGAAGTTTTCCAAAATGACGCATTCGGGGGCCGTGTGATGTTCAAATATGACTACAGATCCGGCATTAAGCATACGCTCGCTACAAATCCTATTAAACGCTCCGACCTTGACGACTTTGTAGCCTGTTACCACGCCGACAATATCAGCGAGCGCGTCGAAACATGGAGCACGAATAATCCGAACGGCAGATGGCGCAGGTTCTCCGTTGAGGAAATCCTTGCTCGTGATAAAACGAACCTCGACGTTTCCTGGATCAAGGAGGAACGTGAATCCGCGGACGACTACACGCTGGCAGAGCTTTTCTCTATCATTGAGGAGAAAAGTCGAAATATCTCCAATGCTGTTGAGTCTCTGAAAAAAAAGATTGGAGACATTGAAGAATGAGCAAGAAAGCAGACTTGATTCCTCGCTCCGCGGACATTTCACCGGAGGAGAACGTGCTTTATTCCGATGTCCGAAACCTGATTGCGGAGGCCCGCAAGCGTGCGTATATTGCGATTAATACGGAAGCCATTATGGTTAATTGGCGAGTTGGAACACGCATTCGCACGGATATACTGAAAGATCAACGGGCAGGATTATGCCTATCAGCATACGCGGGATAAAGTCTCCAAGGAAGACAAGAAAAAAACGATAGACGGACTTTTGGAGCTTCAACCGCTTCTTGCTCCAATCTGCAAGAACGCATATAATGACACGTCAGCCGCTGCGGACACAATTCCGGATATGATCCTGACGGCAGTTGCGGTGTAAACAGCCGATACGGATTTGCTCGAATACAATAGGATGCTTTGTCGAGCGCTTCAGCCATTGGCAAAGGAGCTCGCCTCCGCGTATCTTGAGGATGAGGACGGCTTCTATGGCGAAATGGAATCAGCCTACGAACCGAATCTGTTCGTTTTCTTCGTAGAAATCCGACACGAACGACGATCCCCAGAACCGCGTGCCGTGCTCCGTCGCCGGGCGCGAAATAGAATTTCTCCTCAAATCCGGGTCCTGCGGCCATATTGACACGCTCGCGCGCTTCGTGCGGCCCGATGCCGTGATCGCCTGCGTCGCGCCCGAAGGCTCGACGAACGCCCCGATGCTGAATGAAAATCTGCGCCGTCTGCGCGAATACCGTACGCGCCTCGGAAAGCCGCTCGACGTGATCCCGCTGCCGCTTCCCGACCCCGTGGCGCCGCCCGACGGCTGGCGCGAGGAGACGCTTCCCGCGTCCTACGCGAATTACCTGCTCGTGAACGGCGCCGTGCTGGTGCCGAGCTACCGTCAGCCGCGCAACGACGCCCGCGCCGCCGCGATCATCGGCGAGGCGTTCCCCGGTCGCGAAGTCGTTTCCATCGACTGCGCGGACATCATCCTGGAGGGCGGTGCGCTGCACTGCCTCTCTCAGAATCTTTTTTGACCTTCATTCCGCCTCAATTTACGCGATAAAGAACGCCTCCGCCGCAGAAATGCGAACGGAGGCGATTGTATTTTGCTTGATTGTCAGGCGAAGATCACTTCTTCTCAGGCGGAGTGAGGATGGCGGCGTGGTAGACGGAGCCGATGCCGCCGCGTTCGCCCGCGGGCTGGTGACGGATCACGATGTGGTCCTTGCCCTTCGTGATGGATTCCGGGATCTCGTATTCGACCTCAAAGAACTGGTTCGGATGCGCCGCGGAGAGCTTCTGCACGGCGATCTGCTGACCATCGGCGAGGATCGCGGTCTCGGTCCAGTTGTCGCCGCCCCAGTAGGTGCATGCGAGGATGTTCTTCTTGTCCGGGCTGACCTTCATGCGGAATTCGATCCAGCCGCCCTGATGCGCGCCGCGGTAGCCGCGTCCGTTGAAGCGTCCGGAATGGGTGTTCTGGTATTTCACGGCGTGGTCGGTCTCGGGCTGCTGTTCGCCGAAGTTCATCTCGTCGACGGTGCGCGCGGAGCGTTCGCGCTGGCGGGCTTCCTCGGCCTCGATCCGAGCCTTTTCGGCTGCCCACTGCGCCTCGTTCATGTTCTTCCAGTAAACGTTGTAATGCTGGTACGGCATCTGGTTGAACGGGCGGATGAGGACGGTGGAACCGTCGGTCGCGGGCAGATTGTACGCTCGGTCGGAACCGGAGACGGGTTTCGCGACGGCGACGAGCTGCGCGGCGTTTTCGCCGAGGAGGATCGGCACGGGCTTGCAGGCGGCGTTCTGAAGGTCGAGCTGGTCGCGCAGATAGATGCGCTTCTGATAGTTCTCGACTTCGCCGAGGTCGCCAGCGAGGAGCGTCGGGCCGTAGAAGAACGCATTCTGCTCGGTGTGGCCGCCGTGGAGGTGTTCCGTGCGGAGCGACATCGGGATGTCGATCTCGACCTTGTCGCCGGTCTTCCAGTCGGCGTTCAGGACGGCGTTTTCACCGGGCTTTCCGGTCGCGATCTGCTTGCCGTTGAGCGAGAACGTCACGGGCTTGTCGGCCCAGCCGGGGCAGCGCACGTTCAACGCGAGCTTCTTGTCCGGGGCCTTGTCGAACGTGAGCGTGACCTTGCCGTTCTTCGGGTACTCGGTGTTCATGGTGAGCTCGAGGCCGCGTTCCGCCCATTTCAGTTTCGACGGGGTGAAGAGCGTGACGAAGATGTTGTCGTCGTCGTGGAAATAGATGGCGTGGTTGTACTTCGTGTGGTTCTCGATGCCGGTGCCGAAGCAGCACCAGAAGGAGACGTCCGGCGAGCTGTACACGCGGAACTGGCCCGGCTTCAGCGAGACGAAGTAGGTGAACATGGAGCGCTCGGGGTCCTGCGACGGCAGGATCTGGTTCAGCAGGGCGCGCTCGCGGTAGTCGCCGAAGACCGTGTTCGTCGGCTCCTGCATCTGGAGATGCTCGGCGAGGCGGATCATGTTGTAGACGTTGCAGCACTCGACGGACGCCGGGGAGAGGTGCCGGTCGGCCTCGTTCGGGCGGTAGAAATGCTCGCGGTCGCTGTTGCCGCCGGTGACGTAGGTGTGGTTCTTTACGACGATGTCGAAGAAGTTCTTGCTGACCTTTCGCGCGAACTCGTCGCCGGTGATCTCGTAGTTGACCGCCTCGGCGATCACTTTCGGCACCTGCGTGTTCGCGTGCTTGCCGGCGAGGTTGTCCTTCCCCGCCGCAAGGTCGTCCACGAGCCAGTGGTGACGGAACCGCTGGGCGAGCGCCTTGTGCGTCTCGTCCTTCGTTTCCGCGTAGAGTTTCCAGAAGACTTCGCCGATGCCGCCGAACTCCATCTCGAGCATGCGCTGGCATTTCTTCTCGTCCAGGCCTTTTGTGAGGCCGTCCACCCAGCGCGCGAAGTTCACGAGCACGTCCTTCGCCTGTTCGTTCCCGGCGATCTTCCACGCGTCGTAAAGCCCCTCGGCGATCTTGTGCTGCGTATACCACGGCGCCCACGTGTGGTTGATCGTCTCCACGTCTCCGTCCTTCAGGACTTCAAGCGCACGGCGGGCGTTCCGCGACATGCAGCCGATGTAGCCGGAGTCGCCGTACAGCTTCTGGCAGCGCGCCATTTCGCCGATGATGTAGTCCACGCGCTCCTTGAACCGCGCGTCGCCCGTGCCGGCGTATTCCAGCGAAAGCGCCGTCAGGTAGTGCCCGAGCGTGTGCCCGGAGAGGTCGCTGCTCTCCCAGCCGCCGTACACCGGAGCTTTCGGCGTCTCGCCGCAATACTCGTACATGCGCGCCATCAGGCGGTCCGGGCTCAGAGAGAGCAGGAAATCCGCGTTGCGTTTCTTGTTCGCGAGGAACGGGCTTTCGAGGAGCTCGACCTCGTTGAGCTTGAACGGGACGGCGGGGGGTGCGCCGAACGTGAACGGGATGGCGGACGCGAGCGCGGTCAAAATGCAGAGGCAGTGTTTCATGGCTTTGGTCATGTCGGGAGTCCTGTGTTTTTTGGGTGTTTTCCGGGGCGGGGGGATGCTCCGCCGCCCGTGCAAAACTGTATGGTTTGAGCTGAATTAAATATTAAACACGAAATAATATAGCCTTTCACATTGGAAAAGCAAGTCGTTTCTTATAAAAAAACAGGAAAAAAGGCGGAAAAATGGCGTGCGGCCAATTGGCGTTGACTTTTCTCAGGGTATTGCTGAAGTTTGGAAGGATTCGTTCCTATCTTGTTTGCCGCTCAAAGGGGCGTGTTCTCGTATGGTTTCATCCAGTCCGGGATGACGTAGGAACCTGACGCTCAGCGGCCTTTCGGTCAAACGCAAGATCGCGATGGGGTGCTTCATCGCGATGCTGGTCTATTTCGGCGCGTTTTCCTATTTTAAGATCGGGCTGGACACAGTTCCGAAAATGGATGTTCCCTACGTTCAGATCGTTACCGTCTATCCCGGAGCTTCGCCGGAGGAGATCGAGACAGACGTCGCAAAACACATTGAGGATGCTGTCGCCTCACTGGACGGTTTGAAGCATGTCACCAGCACATGCATGGATCCTCCCGGTTCCGGCTCGATGGGCATGAAAGGGCTCCGGCCTCATGGGGTAGGAGGACAGATAGTGTTAAGTAACGTTGAAGAACGAAAAAGTAACGTAAAAATCACGCATAATGAATGTTTCTTCTCTTGAAAACATCCCTCCGGACTGTATAATATTTGGTGTAGAACAGGTTTTGTTTTTAACCCGGAATTCAACAGAAAGGTTATCCCATGAATCTCCTTCCACGTTCACTTTTCGCATTTGCCATTGCGGGAGCAGTCTTCGGATCGCCCGCTCATGCCGCTGATGGGAATCAGGTGTCATCTACACATCCCCGTCATTTTGAGGATTTGCGAACGACCGGCGTCAACCGTGAACTCAGCCATGCCCCGATCTACGGGACGTTCTACGACGAAGCCTCTGCCGAAGCGTACCGTAAGACGCCCTCGAAGTACACGCTCAATTTGAACGGGAAATGGAAATTCCAGCTGTTCGGCAAGCCGGACGATGTGCCGGCCGACGTGATCCGTCCCGATTTCGCCGATTCCTCCTGGCTGGATATGACGGTTCCCTCGAACTGGCAGAGCGATATGCGCGTCCCTGACCGCGGTGTTTACATCAACAACATTTATTTGTTCCAGAAGGAAGCGAATCCGCCGCTCCTGCCGACCGCGAATCCGACCGGATGCTACCGCCGCACGTTCGATGTCCCGGCGGACTGGCTGGAACGCGACGTCCGCATCGTGTTCGACGGCGTGGACAGCGCGTACGATTTCTGGGTGAACGGCCAGTATGCCGGATACGCCGAGGACAGCCGTCTGCCGTCCGAGTTCGCGATCACGAAGCTGCTGAAGCCCGGCAGGAACACCATCGCCGTGAAGGTGTACCGTTTCTCGACCGGAACTTTCCTGGAATGCCAGGACGTCTGGCGCATGAGCGGCATCTACCGCGACGTCCGCCTGATGGCGCTGTCTCCTGTGCATCTGCGCGACTGGTCGGTCCGGACCACGTTCACGGATCCGGCGAAGAACCAGCGCCATGAGAAATCCGACGCGAATCTGGAGGTCATGGCGTATGTGGAAACACGCGCGCTGCCGCGTCAGCCCATCGGGGACCTCCCGATGTCATCGTACCCCGGCGTCCGCGTGAAAGCCCGTCTGCTGGATGCCGACGGCAAGCTTGTCGCCGAAAGCCGTGCGGAACGCTTCAGCGGCCAGTCCGGCATGTTCGGCCAGCGGTCGGAACGCGGCGCGGCGATCATTTCCATGCGTGTGGCCGCTCCCGAACAGTGGTCCCCGGATTCCCCGTATCTCTACAAACTCTTCCTGCACCTCGTGGATGATTCCGGCAAGACGCTGGAAGTGCAGTATGTGCCGGTCGGATTCCGTCAGATCGAAATCCGGGGCAGGGATGTCCTGCTGAACGGCCAGCGCCTCATCGTGCGCGGCGTGGACCGTCACGACATCAGCGCGAAGCACGCGTTCGCCGTGACCGAGGAGGATATGCGGCTCGACATCGAGACGATGAAGAAGCTCAACTTCAACGCCGTCCGCACCAGCCACTATCCGAACAACAACCGCTGGTACGAACTCTGCAACGAATACGGCCTGCTGGTCGTCGACGAGACCAACATCGAGACGCACGGCATGGGCGCGCAGCTTTCGAAAGATCCCGCCTGGGCTCCGGTTTACCTCGAACGCACCGAACGCATGGTGCTCCGCGACCGCAACAACCCGTGCATCGGGTTCTGGTCGCTCGGCAACGAATCCGGTTCCGGCGCGAACCAGGCCGCCATGGCGAACTGGATCCGCTACACCGATCCGACCCGCCCCGTGCAGTATGAAAGCGGCAACCCCGGACCGCTCATCAGCGACATCCTGTGCCCCATGTACACGCGTCCCGACCGCATCCGCTCCATGATGAACGGCCGGAACGACAACCGCCCGATCATCCTCTGCGAATACGCTTATGCGAAGGGCAACTCCACCGGAAACATCTTCCAATACTGGGATCTCGTAAACGAGAACCGCGGATACCACGGCGGATTCCTCTGGGACTGGGCGGACAAGGCGCTCCTGAACGTGATCGCTAAAACCGGCGAGGTCAACTACGGCTACGGCAACGACTTCGGCGAAAACTACAATTACCAGGCCAACGGACAGAACCGCACCCAGGTCCTGAACGGCATCGTAGACGCCTCCGTCACGCCCCATCCCGGCGCGCAGGAAGTCCGCGTCTGCCAGGCTCCGATCCGCTTCAAGCTCGAAGGAAAGAACCTGACGGTCATCAATGAGCGCAACAACGCCTCGACTGCCGACCTGAAATTCCGCTGGGAAGAAACCTCGAACGGCAAAATCGTCAAATCCGGCACACTGAACGTCCCGGTGACCCAGTGCTTCGAATCCGCGGTCGTCGAAGTCCCGTTCGTTGCGCCCGCCTCCGACGCATGGAGTTTCCTGAACGTCTATTGCGATGGTCCGAAGCACGAGATTACCCGTACGCAGTTTGCGCTTTCCGCTCCGGCTCAGGCTCCCGCCGCGATCTCGAAGCTCCAGGACGCCCGTTCCGGAAAGATGACCATCAAGGATTCCGACGTGAAGGAGACCGCGGACACGCTCACCATCGGATTCCTGACCTGGTCGAAAAAGACCGGCGAACTCGTTTCCATGAAGCCCGAAGGTAAGGAACTCCTTGCCGCGCCCGCCGAAGAAATCTTCTACCGTGCCCCCACCTGCAACGACCGCATGATGGATCATGACGGCTCGTTCGCGAAGGACTGGCCCAAGATCATCAACCCGAAACGCGAGCTGGTCAGTTTCGAGTGGAAAAAAGACGGCGGGATGTACACGGTCATCGCAAAAACCCGTATTGGCGGCGCTGTGGAATCGGTCATTGTCTGGACCGTCGATCCCGCGAAGGCGCACCTCCTGAACTTCCACCAGTACGCGTTGTTCCGTCAGAACGATCTGCGTTCCGTGGCGCGCGTCGGTATGATGTTCCCGCTGGTCGAAGGCTTCGAAACCGCGAAGTATTTCGGACGCGGCCCGTATGAAAACTATCCGGACCGTTTCGTCGCTTCGCTCATCGGCTGCTGGGAAAACAGTATCTCCGACATGCTGGAGAACTATCTCGTGCCGTCCGAATGCGGCAGCCGCGGCGACGTGGTGGAGCTGAATCTGACCGGAAAAGGCGGACAGCATCTTGGCGTTTGGGAAGACGGCGGCAAGCCGTTCCGCTTCTCCGCACTGCACCTCTCTCCGCAGGACCTGATGGCCGCGGACCACAGCTGGGAACTGAAACCCGGCAAAAAGACCTGGCTGATTCTCGACGGCTTCCACATGGGCGTCGGCGGCGACGACGGCTGGTCGGTCAGCGTCCATAACGAATACCAGCTTCGTCCGAACCGGTACGAATGGAGCTGCACGCTGGATTTCCGCAAACCGGAGTAAAATTCTCCCAAATTCAAACGTCAACCCCCGAAGCCAGAATGAAGTGCACCCAAAAAGTTGGACACAACCTATGAGGTGCACTTTTTTATGCCCAACCCACCAAAAAATCGTCGTCGGTATGATGCAGAATTCAAGATCAATGCTATATTGGATATGTGGGAGCATCATCTGAGCTTTGAGGAGACTGCCCAGAAGTACTGGCCTGGACTAACCCGTTCAGAATCCCACAACCATGTAAAAAGTCTCAAACTTTGGGAAAGGATTTGCCTTGAGGAAGGAGTACCCGGCATAATGAAACAACGACGAAGCCGAGCGCGAGGAGCCGGGGAAGACCGACCTCGGAAGCTTGACACAAGCACAGAAGAGGATTTGATCGCCGAGAATCAGCGTCTTCGCATGGAGATAGCGTACTTATAAAAATTGAGTGCCTTAGTTCTTGCAAACGAGCAAGCAAAGCGGAACGGACGCAGGTCATCACAGAATTAAGGCAGGAATACCCGTTAGATGATCTGCTCAAAATGGCAGGATTGTCTCGAAGTACATTCTACTACCACCTGAAACGGCTAAACAGGCCGGATAAGTATGCAGATGTCCGAGATCAAATCGAAGCGATATTTGTCAAGAACAAAGGACGATACGGCTATCGGCGTGTACACGTGGAACTGCGAAAAGCCGGATACGGCATCAATCACAAAACAACTCAGAATCTGATGCGGGATATGAGGCTTCAGGGAAAACAACGAAGGAACAAGTATCGTTCCTACAAGGGAAATGTAGGCAAAATAGCGGACAACATCCTGAACCGGGATTTTATTTCGGACAAACCGTTCGAGAAACTGGTAACGGATGTCACCGAGTTCGCCGTTTGCAATCAGAAAGTGTACTTGTCTCCAGTTCTTGACCTGTTCAACAAGGAGATCCTATCCTATTCGATTAGCAACAGCCCCAACTTCGCGCAAACAAAAACCATGATGAACGAACTCTTTAAGGTCCTCCCGAAGGATGCGACTCCATTGCTGCATTCGGATCAAGGCTGGCAATACCAGATGAAGGAGTATCAGCAGATGCTCAAGGAGCACAACATCACACAAAGCATGTCCAGAAAGGGAAATTGTCTGGACAACAGTGTAATGGAAAACTTCTTCGGTCGACTCAAAATAGAAATGTTCTTTGGTGAACAGTTCCGCTCCGTCAAAGATTTTGAGGAAAAACTCAAGGAATACATTTGCTATTTCAACACAGAACGGATATCTTTAAAGAGAAAGGGAATGAGTCCAGTTCAATACCGAACTCATTCCCTATGTCAATAACCCGTCCAAGTTTTTGGGGTCACATCAGAAATGGTTCCGGGGGCTGACTGCGTTAAGGGTTGATGTGTTTTACAGGGATTTCCCGAATCCAAGGCTCAGGAGCGACATGGCATCAAGCCAGGCTGCCTCGACAGTCAGGAACTTTCCCTCAGCTCCGTTGAACCTTGAACTGAAAATCTGTTCTCCGTCTTCGGAGCACCTCAGGAGCGTGTCGTACACGTCTCTCCCCTGGATTCTGTAGTGGAGCGTTGAGCCGATCAGGTTCAAAGCCTCGTGCTTCGACAATAGCCAGTTTTCCGGGGGATTTCCGGCTTCCTGGCGGAGCCTGTCCGCAAGTTCGCGGCACTCGACACAACGCTGCTTAAAACCCGTTTCTGTTTCTCAATTAGTGCATCGACTGGGGTATCGACTGGGGTATCGACTGGGGTATCGACTGGGGTGATCTTGCAGCGGTATTTTGGACTGCCTCATTGAGACAAAAATCCACAATACCGCTTTTTTTTACCCTCAAAACAGGGGTTCAGGCTCATTGAGACGGGGAAACAAGAAAACCGCCTTTTTGGCCATTATTACTTTTTGAGGTGTTTTAAACTTGAACGATGTCAGCCACGATTCATTGCATTGTCGATACCCTTGCCGAAGCGGGATATATGTCCGAATTCGGGCTGTCGCTTTTCCTCGAAACGAACGGCCGCCGGATCCTGTTCGACACGGGTGCGGGCGAGGCTTTGATCCCGAACGCCGCCCGAATGGGACTTGATCTCAATTCGGCCACGGATATCGTGCTGTCGCACGGGCATTACGATCACACGGGCGGACTTGTGGAACTCGACCAGCCGCCACGAACTCCGGTCTATGTCGGGCGAGGAATAATGGAACCGTGCTGGAGTCTGCACGACGACGGCACGAAACACAGGATCACGATGCCGCCCGAATCTCAGAGTGTCCTGGCGAAATGCCAAGTTCACGAAATCGATGCTTTCACCGGGATTTATCCTGGAATCTTCCTGACCGGACCGATTCCTCGTGCATCGGGCGAGGACTGCGGCGGGCATTTCTTCTCCGACGAAGCATGCACGAAGCCGAATCCCATCCCGGAGGAACAGGCGTTCCTGCTGGCCTCCGGCGTGCTGATCACGGGCTGCTGCCATGCCGGGATCATCAACACGGTCGAAGCCTGCCGGAAAACCCGTCCTGACATCGCCATACGAACCATCATCGGCGGACTTCATCTGCGACATGCGAGTGAAGAGCGACATGAACGCACTGCATCCTATCTCGCCTCGCTGGGCCTCGAACGCCTCATTCTGATGCACTGCACCGGGGAGAACGCGGTGGAATATCTCCGTTCCCGCCTGGCCTGCGAGGTCGCCACGCTTCCCGTCGGGCGTAGCGTGACTCTGTAAAGAATCCTGTCGGATCGGGCAAGACCGATACAGGTCTATCCTCTCAAGCCATAAATCGAGCTGAGATTTCTTTCTCATTCTTTTAGCACTTTAATGCCGATTATTGTTCAAAGCGAACAAAAAGTCTTTCGTTTTTCACAAACATGCAAAATAAATGCTATGCGATAACCGTTAAATGATTTAGAAAAACATTACTATTTTTATCAATCATCCCGGCAGCAGTCTCCTTCTTCCGGCAGAACACGGCAACCAGCACCCCGCAGCTGTTTCCGCCTCTGCCTCACCCCCGCGAAACGGAGCGTGCGGCCCCAGCCATCTTATAAGGAGAACGGGAATGAGACACGTCCTGATTTTTGCCAACTTGATCCTTGCTGCCTTCGTGTGCTTCAACGCATACGAATGGTTAAGCGAACCTTCGGTCGAAGCAGAAGTCGCCACGACAGCAAAAAGGGAACGCCGCGCAGCAACTCCGCAGCCAACCCCTGTCGCGCAGACGCAACAGCCGTGGCAGCAGCCCTGGGGATTTGT
>Ga0265301_10005195_pt1 | contig 12873 bp, 11 predicted proteins | sample AusTroGonzalo_MG_2_FD_193488 | JGI IMG/M metagenome (GOLD analysis project Ga0265301, IMG submission 193488) | Bovine rumen microbial communities from tropical cattle in Woodstock, Queensland, Australia - Gonzalo_04 | ecosystem: Host-associated > Mammals > Digestive system > Stomach > Rumen ...
GTAAACAAAAAAGAACGGGGAATTGCCGTTCTTTAATGTTGAAAATTAACTTTCATCTGATACAAACCACTCTAATTAAGCCATTACCTTCCTCATAGCATTCAGACACTTCATAACCCGAGAATACATAGGTTTGCTTATCTGTTTCTATTGCAAAGATAGTGGATAATTCTTCTTCAAGGAAGTCCATATCGTTAGTATGTACCAACAACTCCACAACACTAATCTGATTATCGTTTGTGTTGTCAATGTAATGACAAAATTCAATCAGTTCGTACCTTGCCTCAAATGTTTTAATTTCCATAGTCGTTCTCCTGTAAGTAAAATAATAAGTCTAACATTGAGGTAGTACTACTCTCTATTAATAGTATATCATAGATGGGAGTAGAAGTCAAATTTTGAGTTTATACGTACAAGGCGGGCGGTCAACTTTTAAAGCAAGGAGTTGAACCGTTTGAAAATAAGTTGAGCGGCCGCCTTGTACGAAAAACGGGTACATACAAGCACCCGTTTGAATACTACTTATTCAGTTTTGTCAAAGCTTCTTGAATTACTGCCTTAATATCACCATCAGATGTCTCTTCCATCATTTCTTTTAATTCCTTAATCATTTCAGATTTTGAACCAGTACGAGAATATCTGCGGTCATCGTATCCATATCTCGGTTCCATATACATATAAGAGTTCCTATCAAGGTCATACACCATGCGGCCGCCACGTCCATAAGACATGTCATACGAGTGGCCGCCACGTGGGTCATAGTCTGCGTCTATAAAGTATTTTCTCTGACTATAACCAGGCATTGCAAGAGCGGTTGACTCTTCCTTCTCCCTATCATAATGCTCAATTTTCCCAAGATTTTTTTCGGTCTCAATTAAGTCTTTTAAAATATCAAGAGTCTCATGAGTACCTAATGTACCCTTTTTTGAAATTGCTTCTATCTCTTCGCACAGCATCGCACGAAGATTTTCTACTGTTTTCCTATCCATTGTACTTACCTCCTATGCGATTCTTGTGATGTCAAGATTTGAATTGGTTACATTTATTGCTGGTGCTGGTGTTCCTGCCGCATCGTCTACTAATCCGCTTACTGCGCGGACGCTAACAGAGAAGCAACAACCCTTCGGTACGGTTACAATAGCCGTAGACGTCACATTGTTATATTCTTCTGCTGCGGCTGGTGTCACAATTGCACGGCTTGTGAATCTTGTCTCTCCATTAACAGCAATAGATACTGCAATCGGACCAGCAGTTCCACCTTCTGGCACTGCGATGTTCCCGTTAAAAGTAACCTGATATCTTGCAAAACAATTCGGTGTAGCTCCGCGCAGAATAAAAATTCCCGTCTCATCTTCATGGATTACATATCCCTTTGTACATGGAATAGAAGCACTAAAAATTACTGGTTGATTTAAGTTAACCAACTGTGTTGCATTTGCTAAATACTCTGCCATAGTACTACCTCCTAAAACGCACAGCCACTGCAAGTGGTTCCGCAGTTGCAGCCATTAGGGTTCTGAACGATGTAAGCCGGACGTGGCACTGGTGCAAGATACTGTTCCAGAGCTTGTGTTTGAGCGAGATTGTCTGTAAGTATCTGTGCAGTCTGTGCATTTTGTGATGCTGCAAGATTAGCCATTGTAAGCTGTCTTTCAAGGTCTGCAATACGCTCATTCTTCGCATCGATTTTGTCTTGGCACATAGTATCAAGGATTCTTTGAACTCCCCTATTTTGTGATTCAAGTACATCACGTAATGCATCAGATAAAGCAGTTCTATCAGCACAGTTTTCCGTTGCAATTGTATACTTGAGGTCAGCACTTGCTAATCTGTTATCACAGCAGCATTGAGCGAGTTGAGATTGCAGAGCAAAAGCCTGATTCATATCAGCCATTTGACGAGCATTAGCGCCAATTTCAGCTTGTGCAAATCCGTTTGCGATTGATGCGTTAACTCCCGCGAAGCCATTACACAGGGCGGCCGCAGTATCTACGAATCCATTTGTAACTCCGTTTTGAATTGCTCCAAGACCACCCATAACTGCGGACTGGTCAAAACCTCTCTGAACTTCACTACCAACGCCACTGTTGCCGCCATAGCCCCAGCCATTGCCCCAGTTACCATTGAACATGAAAAGGAAAAGAATAATCAGCCACCAGGCACCATCTCCGCCCCAGCCGAAACCGTCGTTTCCTCTTGTGATTGCGGCGATGTCAGCCGCACCCATTCCTTCACTAATTAAAGACATTTGTCTACCTCCTTAAAATGTAATAGTTGATGAGATAGACACAAGACTAGATAGCTAAAATAATTTGCGTAGTTGGTTCGCTGTTTGAGCCAACTGGTTAAATTGTTCCTGACTCATACGACCCGATTGAAGAAGTTGTTTTACTTGTGCTTCTGGATTGCCAGAGAACGAATTACGAAATTGATTAAATTGAGTCAGAAAATTATTCATATTACCCATTGGATTGGGTTTAAAATCGTTATATAAGGAACTCATGTTTCTTTTCCTCCTTTGGTTTTGACTTCGGTTTTAATTCCGCGAGTGCTTGTTCTAGTTCTTCGTGGGTGACGTACTTACTCTGCGCGCCAGCGATTGAATCTGTCGTCGCGACGTTGCCTACCTCGGTATATTCGAATATGCGGAGAGGTAATGGCATGCCGCTGATGTCAGATGACTTTACATAAAATACATTTGTCTCACTATCCATAAGTAATGCCTTCTGTCCTGGCGGCACTGGTACCGACCTTGCGCCTGCCTCACCTTGTACCCAGTTTATCTGTCCAAGCTGATTCGCTGAATTTATAGCGCCCGCGCCGTATGAGTACGGCACATTCGTATACGTCTGCGGAAAATAGTTATTATAAGCCATAGTTATCAACTCCTTTCAAAATAATATATAGGTATCTCATTACCAGAATCCCATGAATCATAGTAGTCTCCATCGACTACACATATAACGTGTTCGCCAGTTCCAAGTATATACGTACCAATCGGACAGTCATAACAAAAATCTCTAACTGTATAACAACTCGGACATGTGTCTGGTATTTGATACTTCTTAAATCCATTTAGTTTTAAAAAATCACCCCAAACCCGATTCGCTGATGGCATATCATACATTAGAAAACCTTGGCGCGCGAGTGCGTCATATGTATGCGTCCACGACCAATTCAATGCGCGTGAAATTGCTCGTATTGTACAATCACCAACGGATAGTTTGAGTGGGTTTGGGTTGTAATAAACGTAAGACATAGTTGTTCCTCCTGTTAGGGTTGGGCCTAGAAAAGTTAAGTGGGTTAGTTTATTCCTAGGCCCAAGTAAGTCTTGCGCCTATCAGTGTGTATGAGAAGAGAAGTTGAACTGTTGAGATGATTAGTTTAACTTATAAGGGAAAGAGTTCAACTTCTCTTCTCATAGGTTAAGTAGGATTTGGGTTAAGGGGTTATAATTTTTTGAGTTAAAAGTTGAAATTTTTTGCAATAAAAAAGACCCATTGAGAGGGTCTGATTTATTTATTCAGATTCATGATTAAAAGTTTTACATTCAATTGTACGCCCTTCTTCTGTAAGTATTGCTGCCGAATGTACTGGTATTTGACTAACCGCCGCAGCGGTAAGAATTTGATAATACTTACTATAAGCTTCATTACGATTATCAAAAGGCGTAACTAAGGTTGCTATTGAAGTTGTTTTTTGAATTTCTATTACTATATAACTCATTATTCTTCTCCTTTTAATCTTTTGATTTCTTGTTCTAATTCTTCAACTCTATTCATACTTTCTTGGGCCAAAAGTAAAATAGCAGGAATTATTATTCTTTCTTGCCAACTATCAACCAGTGTTTTATCATCTGGATTATAATCTGCGGCCTCAGGTAGATAATTAGCAACATCTTCTGCAATCAGTCCTAATTGGTCATCCCAATTCCAATTTGGATTTTCTAAATCTGTTCCTATTCCTGGTTTATAATTAAAAATACTTACTGGTATATCACGTATTCCTTTTAATATACGTTCTTTTTCATATTGCATTGCTACATCTGTTAAATAACGAATATTGGTTTTCCATCTACGTGAAGATGAAGAATATCCCAAGGTGCCATTATCATTAATAACTACTGTTCGTATTTTTGTAGAAAGTGGCTTTGCATAAACTTCTTCATAAATATGAAGAGTAGAGGCATTATCGGCTAAACGTATTAAATCTTCATAAGACCCTTGGGCAGAATTTTCTTGTATATAGCCATCAGTAGTACATACAGAACAGCAACTAATCTCTCCACAAATTAAATTAGCCCTATCTGAAGTAGTTTGATAATCGTTAAGTCTTAGTATAGCGGGAGTACCAGAACCTGAACTTGAATTACTACCAGCACAATTTATATAAGTCGCCCCATCATTAGATGATATTCCTATTGTTGTATATTCATCAGTATCGCCGGTCCAAGGGTTAGGACCCTCATCCTTACCTATTTTAATTCGACCGCCACTTATAGTTACTTGAGTACTAGTACCATAAAAAACGGTAGTGCTTGCAATATTTGCTCGTAAGGCTCCACTAGAATTATATAACTGTATACCATTCGAATTAAGGGTTACATGTTGTGTAGAACTTTTGCCAATAGTTATAGTATCACTAAATGATGCAATTATATTACTACTAGCTGTGCCACCCTTATAAATTTGCATACCAGTAGAATTAAGTGTTATATGATGGTCATTACTCTTACCAATTGTGGTAGTCGCTCCAAATGAAGCAATTATATTAGGAACATTAGGAGGTTCTGTATTATCATAAAATTCCAAAGCACTACCAGTCAACTTCATTGCAACACCAACATCATTATTAGCAGTCAATAAATGAGTATTAGGCCTATAAAAAGCAAACGCCGCCCCCGTTAACGCAGCAAGCCTATATGCTCCGCTTGCCAACCACACTCCATCACTACGAGTTAATAAATATCCATGTTGTGGGCCAGCCTTAAAAACACTTTCTTCGTCTTCTGCCATATAATTTCCTGCGGGTAAAGTAAAAGTCTCACCAGTAGTAGGAAAATTAGTAACTGTACGGTCTGCTTCCCATCTAAAAAAGTGTTGTCTAATTCCTGTTGAAATTGATAATGCTCCATATGAACTTTCATTTGCACTTGTTGCAATTGAGTTTGCTACATAAGCATTGTAGTTCATATCAGTTAATGCATTATTAATTGTATAAACACTCCAAGTTTTAGTTCCATCACTAAAAGAAGTTTCTGTACAAGTATAATATATACCATTTAAAACATATGTAGGTACTACAGATGTCCAATTATTTTGTCTATTATCAGAGTAAATGGTTATATTTGGTCCTGGTGGCGAAGCAGAAGAATTCCAACTAATTTGTGATGGATTATTGGAATTAGTTTTCAAATAATATAATTCTCTAGTCTGTGTAATAGACGCCGCATCTGAACCATCTTCTACTAACTTGGTCGGAGTGCTCCAAGTTAAAGTTACTGCCGTATCAGATGTACTAATTCCTCTCGCGGTTGCATAACTTACATAACATGGATTGCCATCTGATGTTGGTATATATTGAAACCAGTTACTTGGTATAGTTAAAGTTTGTGAATAAAAATTATATGAAGTTTGACTTGGTGCAGTTGTAATTGCAGTCTGACTTCTTTTATATATATAAAAAGTTACTTGACTATAACCAGCAGCACCATTTTCAGCTAATTTAGTTGGAGTAGACCACGCACTATTTGTTCCTCCAGCAATTGTAACCGAATTTTCACTAGAGCTAACTACTATCATAGTTATCCAAATAGGATTTGTACCAGATAAAGAACCAATAGATTGACTCCAACTTCCAAAAGTACCAGTTAATGAATGCTCAGAAAAATTATAAGTAAGAGTATAATTAGGTTTGTTAGGTTGAGTTGCTGCTCTTTGATATAAATATATCGTAGCGGTATTAATACCATGCACTCCTTGTGGTCCAGTTTGACCTTGCTTAATTTTGGTTATTACATCAGTATTATCACTATATGTAATTTTAACCCATAGCCAATATCCTTCATTAAGCTGTTGTGGCATTGAACTTTGCCAAGAAGGAGTATCATTTTCTCCTTGAGTTTGTGCATATTGAGTGTTTGTAATCGTAAGAGCCGCACCTGTGTTTCCAGTTAAACGTACTGCATCACTATAATCTGATGCAGTAACTGCTACGCCACTCTTTTTTGTAACTATACGCTGCCAAATATAACTTCCTGTTTGACTTGCTATATCATTAATACTTTCTTTCCAATCAGTTAACGGTTGTAAAGAAGGAGCGGTTGATTCATCGCCCTTATGATAAACCGCATATACTCTTTCTATATCAGTTGTATCTGTAATAGTAATAGAACCATACGAAAATTGTGCCATTACTTTTCTCCTTTAATTTATATTATTGCATATCCAATTTGTCCAACATCAATCACAGGATATGTAGCTGGGTCAATTGGAGTAGTACTATGCTCTTCTAATCCCCTAATCGTACCATCTGGGTCTATAGTAATACGATTTTGATAAATTATTTTAATATCATCTATTGATAATGCTGTTGCATAAATACGAAAATCAGACATTAAACCATTAAAAGTACTATTATAATTTAAAATATCGGTTGTATATCTTGGATAAGTTGTATAATTTACTATAGCTTTACTTTCTCCATTAATATAAATAGTTAATACTCCGTTTTTATATGTTGCGGCAATATGATTCCATCCTTCTAACACAAGATTAACACTTGTACTACTACTATTAGAACTAGAGGTTCCATATTCATATCCTAATTTGTTATATACATTAATATATAAATCTAACAATCCTTTATAAAAATAACCATTAGTCGAAGGAGTACCAACTGCTTTTACCCATGTAGCAACTGTATATTCTGGTGCAACATTCGTTTTATCATAGATTCTTGATGAAGTAATTGAATTTGTGCCATCAAATTTTGTTGATACTGCATATTTATAAGTATCTGAAGTATACTTAAAAAATCCAGTTTTTTCTCCATTATTATAAAATCCAGAATTATCAACCTCAATCGATCCATTTAAACCATAATATGATGCAGTTGTATCTTCCGCGTTAGGACACCATGGAGTTACAATTTCTCCTAATTCTAATTTTGGAGCATTAAAATATCCATAATTTGTTCCATCACTTACTGGTTTAATAAATAAATATATCTTACAAGTAGTATTTGAATCACCTATTGTAATGGTAATAGATTTTTTTTGCTTGGTAGTAGTAAAATTAGTACCATTTTGCGGCCAACCCGTTCCTGTATTAAAACCAAAACTCAATACTTGATTAACACTTTTACCCTCAACAGAAAAAGTATATGTCGTATTAGCTATTAAAGTAACGGTTTGATAAATACCATAATATAAACTAGTATGAGAAGTATCAGTCATTTTATACATGTTAACAGAAGAATCCCACTCTACAGTAATACCAGATTCTTTATTCCATAAAGTTAAATCATCTGCTCGTGATAATAAATTTTCTTGTCCCAAATGATGATTACATAATTGATAAAGTAAAACCAATCCTTGTGATATTTGTTTTATTTCTGGCTCAGTTAAACAATGATTATATATTCTCACATCATTCATTGAGTCGTTTTGCTTAAAAGTTTGTGTACTATTGCCACCAATTGAAATAATTGTAGCGTTTGCCCAATTAGGTACATAACTAGTTGTTGTAGTTCTTTTTAATACCCCATCCATATAAGCATTAATAGTACCCGTACTATAAGTTAAACATAAATGATGCCACGTATTATCTTTAATTGCTGTATCAAAAGAACATTGTGTATAATTTGACCCATTGCTAACATTACCATAGGGTACACCACTAGAATTTATCCAAATTCCAAAATACCTTTGTGCTACTGTTGTACTTACTGTACCAATAGTAATACATTGAACAATAGTTGAATGAGATGATGACACCTTAACCCAACAAGCAATGGAAGCGGCATTACTAAAATTATTTTTTAATGTGCTTGGTGGTTCTGCAGAGATTGTAGCACTACTAAAGGTATAACAACCACCCAGTTTTCCACCGGTAGAACTATATACAGCATTATTGTTAATAAAATCTAAAGTATAAACTCCTTGCTGTCTAAGGTCTTTTACAAGTGGAAGCCATATTTGTAATGCCATTCCATTTGTCCTCCTATCTATTCATTTCTAATTACTTTACAAAAAATAATTACTTTTTTATTAATAACATTTTTATTTATATAAATAAATTGCCCACCAGTTACTTGAGAACTATCACTATAATCCGCATGATTACTTGCATCTATATCTGATACTTTTAAATCTGTTAATGTGCTAGGATTAATAATATTACCATTTATATCTCGAAAACTCCAAACGTAAGATAAATTACTTAATTCAGCATTAATGGTATATTTACCCGTGTTTGTGTTCAAATTTTTAAGTACTATAGGATTAGCACCAGAGGTATTATTAATAACAAATATTTGGTCAAAAGTTGGATTATTTTGTACTTGCCAACCACTCTCAGTATATTTAAATATTTTATATTGATTCGAACCACTACTTAAATTATAATAATAATCACCTATATTTGCAGTAGAAGGTGATGAACTTGCTGCCACCGCAACAACAGTATTCATAGACACTTCATCTAATGATTGATTATTTAAAATAGTTTGTGGATAAACCACCCCTGCCCCAATACCATTTGTTAATTCTTCACCTACAGTACTCAATAAGTCAACTCGTAATGGATCCGAATAATCTTTAAAAGTTTCATATCTAACATATGTTACACCATTTTTAACAACAGTACAAGAAAACGTTCCAACTCCTTCAACATCACTAGCATCAATTATTGCTGTAATGCCATCTGCCGCGATATCTGAACCAGATAAAACAGTGTTATTAATTACATCTCTCCATGTAACAGTATCACTACTACTTAAAATATTATTACCATTTTGCATTAATTTTGGTGTTAAAGTGGTTTGCCCATTTCCATTGTCAAAACATAACAATATATCTTCACCATAATCAAAAATAAGTTCAATTGAATTTGCTCCGTCTTTGGCATCCCACTTAGCATCCCAAGAAATTACTTTAGAAATTGTTATATTTGGTGTTATGCCAGTATATAAGAAGTTTAATGTAATAGTACCGGTTTCACCTTTTATTACATCTACATTTGCATTAATTGGAATTGTAACTGTTTTCTGTGCGGTATTTGTAGTAATATTATTAATTGTAACTAATCCATTTTTTGAGCAACTACCTTTATTAGAAGTATTTAATTGAAAATTTGAACTTTCTGTTGAACCAATAAAACCTTGATATCCAACTACGATATTCATAGCTCTTGTTTTTCCAGTTTCGGTCGCATTTAATGTTACATTTTCATTATCAATTAATAAATTTATGGCATCATTACCATCATTACCAGTATAGCCATCCGATACAATATTAATACTCTCTTCATCTTTAATATTTTCAGCAATATTAGATTGAGAAGGACCAACTAATCTAAAAGTATATGGAGAATATTCTGCCAATAATTTTGAGCTTGCAGATAGCGTGCCCTCTCCATTGGTGTCTAAATCTAAACTACCCCATAATGAATTACCAGTAGCAGGATTACCATTAACAATATTAGGTGTATACCATACTCTCGCGCCGGTTAATGTATTATTTATAGATTCTACATAAGCGTTTCTAGTAGATATACCATTAGAATCGGTTGTAATTTTATATGCTTTAATAGATAAATTAGCTGGCGAATATGACCAATTATCAGTCAATGTTCCACTCGCGGCGCTGCCTGTAGGATTATTAACTAAAGCAGGAATAGACGGAAAATCTAAAGCATAAATTGTTGGAGTTTGCCCGTCACTTCCCGCGGGAGCCCCAACGAGAGAAAAAGTTGCATTATATATTTTACTACCGGTTCTTACGTACCACCCCTGAGATGTCGGATTGCCCGATGGGTTAGATACGGCAGAATAAATACCAGTAACAGTATTTTGTGAATAATATGTAGTACCAGATTGAACGATAGTATCAGTTGTACTTTCATAAGAATAAACTGTAGTTTCAAACTCTATACTACCACTTGTTGTTCCACTAGTAAAACCAGTAACTTTAATTTTATAATAATTAGTTGGTAAATTACTACCACTAGTCCATGAATCACTATATTGGGTACTACCATTCCATAACTCAACTCCGCTTATATTAATAAGCGTTGCCTTAATAGGATTTTCCGCAGTAATATCATCTTTACCTCTATATACATAAACAGTAGTACTTGATAAGTCACCAATTGCACTCCACTGTGCTGTGCCAGAAGAATCTAATGGTACTAATTGACTATCATTAGTTAAATCCATTGTAACTAATGATTGTCCGCTAGCTCCATCTCTTAACTGATAAACAGTAAAAATATCTTGGTAAATATCAGTTGCATCAGCGGTAGCATGAGCGACATATTTAAATTTAGCTATATCAGAATTAAAATATGCCGCATCATTATTATAACTAGCATTAAGTGTTAAATTATAACCGCCTTGACTTAATGTTATTCCATTAACTGCTCCAGCACCAGAATTACTAATATAATTAGTACTCCAATCATTACCATCCCAATATTTCCAACCATCACCAGTTATAGCATTACCACCAGTTAAATTTGCGGTTAGAGTAATTTGTGAAGGACTTGGTATAGTAGAATCCGAAGCATATTTAATAGCATTAGAACCTATTATATCAACACTTTTAACAGACGATGGCTGTGTTAATAAACTAAAACTAATTTCGCCTTGCGCTTCTACATAAGCACCAGTATTAGTATTATAACTAGCTTTTACTACATATACTATAAACTTATCTACTAATGATATATTTTCAGTAACGGTTAATTGTTTAGTAGAATTATTAATTACATATGACCCACCAGTAGTAATCGGATGTTGTAAATCTTCTTTTAAATACCAATTAACAGTTGCATTTGTAGTTACGTCTTGTCCAGCATATGTTACAACGGGAGTTATAACTAATGGACTTGTATATTCATTTTGTGCATTTTGTGCTTCCCAATCGGGATAATAAATATTGCTTTCTTCACTGTAAATTTGAGTGGCAGGTCCATTAGCATATGGATAAACACTAAAATAACCTACATCAGTTACATCTACAATGGTTATTTTTCCAGAATAGGTTCCCATTTATGCCTCCTCTACATTTACTATACATTTAAATATTGCTTTAGAATCTACATCATCACTAGTGATACTAATGGCATTTGGTTCTAAAGCCACAGGTGTAGGAATCCATCCTTGAACCTCACTTTCATCAGCAACATTTAACTTTTTCCATGTATAAGTTATTGTATAATTATTGTCATTTGTTATATCTACATCACCTTTGTATACATAACATCTAAGTATTGTAGAAATTACACCATTTATAAATATATTACCTGCAGAAGAATCAATCACAACCTTAAAACCAACTTGGTCATCAATATAATCTTCCCATGTTACCTCTTCATCTGTTTCTGGGTCATATTCATAAACAATATCTCTTGCACTTATTTTTAAATGCTTACCTTCGTTATCTTCATAGAATACAACATATTCATTTGCATCACCAAGATACATATTATCTGTATAAATACCCTGCTTTCCAACCATATATCTGGAATAAATTTTACTTCTAACTGTACCAGCAGGTAATTCAGGTAATGTACCTAAAATACCACGATAATTATAACTTACTTTTATTCCATTGTCTGCATTCGGATTAACAACTGTTTCAAATAAGGTAATAGCTCTAGCTGGTAAGTTAACAGTATTATCAGAACTATTAACTCCAATACCATAGTTTGTACTACCATCTTCACGACCCATATCTATAAGGGCGCCGCCTTCTAAATCTTTAATATCAGCAATTGCATATTGACCACTTACCATTGCAGCAGCACCTTGTAAAGTAACTTCACCACTATTTGGGTCAACATCAATTATTTTATAAACATGTGTTAATCCATTATTAACTAAAATATTATATACAGTAGCATCAGTTGGTACACCATCAGATATATAATTACTAATTTTACACCAGCTTCCTTCATCTACTCTACTCCTTATATAATAAGTTGTATTAGAATTAACTTGTGTATCTTCTGTTTCAGTATAACCATAATTTGTGCGTTCATACCACCCTTCAGATTTTGGATTAATGTTAGAAGCGGGATTAACAACTTCATTATATCTAATTTTTGCAAATAGTAATGGCTTTTCAACTGTAACAATTAAATCACTCGCGCTTTCTCCACGAGAAACATCACCAACTCTGGCACCCTTAATAGTACTTGATGGTCTAAAAATAAATATACCACCAACCGCTTGAATTTCTGCATATTCAAATACGGCTGTCTTAATAGCACCGCGCGCAGTAATATTATTAAATACTGCGTCACCATCTTTATTAATCATCCAACCATATCCAGCACCATCTTGATAATTTGAAGTTTTAATAGAAGCATCAGTGCCATCAATAATAATATGGTCTTGGTTCGTCGGTCCTACATTAACAATTCCTGTAAAATTACCGCCCAACGCATTAATAGTACCAGTCATTGTTAAATCGCCATTATTATTGGTACGAAAAACTGATTGGCCATTTCTATTATTTATATTAATTCCATATATACGTTCTTGATTTGAATCTAGATCAATAGCGCCTATTTTAATTCTTTCGATATTATTACCATCAATAACTTGAAAATCATCATCTGAGGTAATACTTACTCTGCCGCCATCTGA
>Ga0265301_10005196_pt1 | contig 12871 bp, 13 predicted proteins | sample AusTroGonzalo_MG_2_FD_193488 | JGI IMG/M metagenome (GOLD analysis project Ga0265301, IMG submission 193488) | Bovine rumen microbial communities from tropical cattle in Woodstock, Queensland, Australia - Gonzalo_04 | ecosystem: Host-associated > Mammals > Digestive system > Stomach > Rumen ...
AACGCTGAAGAAGTATTAAACGAATTAAAGTTAATAGCCGAAGAACAGGGTTATGAACTGACAGAAACAGCAGAGAAAGTGGCAAAGTTTATGGAAAGACAGCACATCCCTTTAGGAGTCTGCCCTTGTGAAAGAAAGACACCTGCACCGTATCGTGGCTGTGTTGGGTTTATCTGCAAGAATGAAATTGAAGAAAAAGGTATTTGCCATTGTCAGGTATTTAAAAAGAAAATATAGAAAGAAGAACTTTTTGAATATTTAAAAATAATATAATATAAAAAAGTACTTGACAAATAAAAAAATATAAAATAATCTATTTTTCAGGAGGGGAGATTGAAATGGAAAGTGGAGAAAAAAATTTAGCAAAAGCAGTAATATGGCAAGCGATAAAAGATGCAAGTAGGCACAATCAAAGTTATGATACAAAAAGTGCCAGAAATTTTTTATGTGCTGTAAACACTCTTTGGAAAGAAAGTTTGGAATATTGGTGTGATGTGGCTGGGATAATTCCTGACCACATTATTTTTACATCAAGAAAAAAATGGAGGAAAGATTTATTATGACAGATGAACCTTTGCTTTTTGAAACAAAAGAGTGTTATAATTTGGTTGGGCTTCGTGATGCTTGTATGGTTTATGTAAAGAAAAAATATCCAAATCCAGTTGAAGATGAAGATTATGATGATTATTTACAAATGTTGTCTGATGAGTGTGATTTAGAATTTTGTGATAGGATGAGAAAAATGGCAGACCAAATTGAAGAAAGAATTTTAAATCCATTAAAAAAGCAAGTTCAGGAAACATATAAGGATTTTTTAAAGTGATTTGACTTTTAAAAATGGTTGTGTTATTATTTTGAAAGAGGTAAAAATGGAAGAAGTTATTAGTTATTTAATTGCAATTTGTAAATCTGCTAAAGGTATTCATTATAGGACATTTGGAAAAGAATTTTATTCCGACCATTTGCTTTGTGATAGAATTGCAGATGGTTTAGATGATTTTATTGATGAAATCTTTGAAAATTATTATATGGGAAAAGAAGAAGATGTTCCACAACAAAAGGTTGTTATGTCTGGTGCTTCTGGTTTAATACCTTTAATTGATAATAATATTGAAAAAGACTTTGGTTTATTAGATGAATTGATTGTAAATTGTTTAAGTGTTTTACAAATGGAAGCTAGTAAAGAGGACATTCCGGTTGGGGATAGTGATTTAATGGGTCGGATTGGTTCTGATTTACAGAAAAAACACGGATTTATTTGGCGTAGGCTAAAATAGGAGTTTAAAATGTCGTTTGATATAAATTTAGGTGATACTCGTTCTTCGGTTGTTCGTTTGTCTGAAAAGGCAAAGGAAAATATAAGCGATTATAATTTTACACCGCCTTTGACATTAGGAAAACCCAAAAAAGGCACAAAAAATGATAAATCTTGTATGGCTATGGATAGCTGTATTAAGAATGTATTGTCTGGATTTAAAAATGATTTAATGTATTCAACAACACCTATGTTTGTTGGATATGCTATGTTGTCAAATATTGCACAAGAAGCTTTAATCCGTGCTGGTGTTGAAACTGTGGCAAGTGAAATGACTCGTAAGTTTGTTCAATGGACTTATGATGATGATTATGGTGAAGAAGAAAAAGAAAAGGCTATTGCTGATTTAGAGGACCAAGCGGCTAAATATAAACTTCGTGAAACATTTTATAAGGCTTCTGTAAAAGATGGTTATTTTGGTGGATGTTTGGTTTATATTGATATGGGTAAATTGGATGATGAAGAAGCCGAAGAACCTTTAATTTTAGACCCTAAAACATTTAAAAAGGGAAGTTTAAAAGGGTTTAAAATTATTGAACCAATTAACATTTATCCCGGAACTTATAATACAACAGACCCGACAGATGAACATTATTTTAATCCTGAATACTGGTATATTCTAGGTAAGAAGTATCACGCTAGTAGGTTTTTGTATTTTGCTAGTAATGAAGCACCTTTATTGTTAAAACCTGCTTATAACTTCTTTGGTATTCCGCAAGCCCAATTGGCTTTGGATTATGTGGCTCATTTTGTGGCAAACAGAGAAGCTGCACAAGAATTGTTAAATAAATTTAGTTTGACTTGTTGGAAAACGAATATGGGTCAAGCTTTGCAAGGAAAATCTTGTAATGATTTGGTAAAACGTGCCAAAATGCTTATTCGTGGTAAAACAAATAATGGTGTTATGATTTTGGATAAGGAAACTGAAGATTTAATTCAAATCAATACTCCTTTGTCTGGTGTTCGTGATATTGTTGAAATGTCTTTAAATTTATTGACGGCAGTATGGCATATTCCTAAAATTGAATATCTTGGAGAGGGAGAGGGTGGCTTAAATGCTTCCAGTAAAGAACAAATCCGTTCTTATTATGATTATATTATGGGTAAAAAGGAAAAGGATTATACACAGCCATTAGAAACTGTTTTAAAGATATTCCAGTTAAATATGGGTAAAGGAATAAATCCTGCTCTTGGTTTTAAATTCCCTGCTATGTGGGATATGGATGATGCTGAACGAGCCTCTTTGAATAAACAGCAAGCTGACCGTGATGCTATTTATTTGGCTAATGGTGTATTAAGTCAAGAAGAAGTCCGTCGTAGGTTGTCTTTGGATAGAAACTCTGAATATACTATGATTGATGTTGATGATTTGCCAGAAGCACAAGAAGAACCAATTAAAGAAGTTAATGAAGAAGAAGAAAATGAAGAGGTCCGTAAGGCAATGGATATGGCTTTGGATGAAGAAAATGAAATAATTGGATGGTTTAAAAAATTTGGTAAAAGTATTCCTTTGTTTATGGGTAAAGAACAAAAAAAAGCACTAAAGGCTGTTGAAGGAACAAAAGTAGTTGATAAAAAAGGTAAGCCAGTTGTTGTTTATCACGGAATGCCCCAAAAACAAGAGGGTGGTAAATGGTGCTTTTATTTTACAGAAGATAAAAAAAATGCAGAAACATATACTGGCGGTAAAGAGGGTTCTATTTTAACTGGTTATATTGATGCTAAAAATATAATTGAATTTGATTTTGAGGGTAATATTTATAACAAATATAAAGATGGTAGAAAAACGGATGAAATTGCTCTTGAAATTGCCAAAGAGGGTAAATATGATGGAATAAAATTTAAAAATGTTCTTGATATTGGTGTTAATTCTATCGGAAAATTAAAGGATATTAAACCATCAAATGAATACGTTATATTTGACCCTAATAAATTCAAACAATTTAAAAAAGAATAAAATAAAAAATGGAGGAAAATATGGATTTAAAAGATTTAAAACAGGATAAAAGAAATTATCGTGTTCATAATGAAAAGAATTTATCTTTGATTAAAAAATCAATAGATGAGGTTGGTTTTGGTCGTTCTATTGTTGTAGATAGCCAAAATGAAATTATTGCTGGTAATGGTTTGGTTTCGCAGGTTGAAAAAGGGACTAAAATTAAGGTCATTGAAACAGATGGCTCGGAATTGGTTGTTGTAAAAAGAACAGACCTTAAAACAGATGATGAAAAACGTAAGCGTTTAGCCATTATGGATAATTCCACATCTGATAATTCAAGTTTTGATTTTGCTTTATTACAATCTGATTTTAATATTGACGAATTGGCTGATTTAGGAATTGATGTACCTAATATGGATACGCCAATAGTTGATGAAGAAGAACTTATGAACAACGATAATCTTCAAGAAATGAATACATCAAAAGCATTGGCTCTTTCAAAAATGCCTATAGATACTTATTTGGTGATAAAGTTTGACGAAAATATGTCCAAAAAAGATTTTATTGAAAGATACGCCAAACAAATGAACCCTGATAGTGATATTGATGTAAAAACCCAATTTTGTACTTGGGCATTTATGAAGAAAGACCCTATTGATGATTAATGAATATCCAATATTTGTAATTAGTTATAATCGGGCTAAAAATATGCTACATTGGGAACCAAAGGTAAGTTTATCAGACGGATTGGATAAAACAATAGAATATTTTAAGGAGAAATTATAATGGGTTGGAAAATAAGAAAAGATGGAAAATTTGATACTGGAAGACCAGCAAAAATGGATGAAGCTATTATTGATAAACTCCATAACGCTTTTTCATTGGGTTGTTCTGATGCAGAAGCTTGTTCTTATGCTGAAATAAGTCAAGCATTATTATATAAATATCAAAAGGAACACCCAGACTTTGTAGAGTGGAAAGAGGCACTTAAACAAAAACCTATATTAAAAGCTAAAAATACAATAGCTAAAAATCTTGATGACCCTAAAATTGCCCTTGAATATTTAAAAGCCAAATGTAAGAGTGAATTTGGACAAAGAATGGAAATAACTGGTGCTGATGGTTCTGCCTTTACTCCACCTGTTATTAATATAAATCCAGTAAAAACAAAAGATGGAAATAATTGATATTGACATATTGGATAAATTACTATTCCTTATAAACGAACAATGGCGATATAAGGTGGCTTATGGTGGTCGTGGTTCTGGTAAATCATACGCTTTTGCTGATGCTTGTTTAATAAAGGCAATGAATAGTAAAACTAGAATATTATGTGCTCGTCAATTACAGACATCTATTCGTGATTCGGTTCATAAATTACTTTGCGACCGTATATTTGCCCTTAAAATGGAAAGTTGGTTTGAAATAACCCGTGAAGCAATAAGATGTACTAATGGTTCTGAATTTATCTTTAAGGGTATTCAGAATAATGTTATGGAAATCAAATCAATGGAGGGTGTTGATATTTGTTGGGTGGAAGAAGCTCAATCGGTTAGCGATGAGTCTTGGGAAGTATTAATACCTACTATTCGTAAAGAGGGGTCTGAAATATGGGTGACATTTAATCCTGATAGGGATGATGACTCCACTTATAGACGGTTTGTTAAAAATCCACCACCAGATTGTAAGTCTGTGTTAGTAAATTATATGGACAATCCATATTTCCCTGAAACACTACGAAAGGAAATGGAATATTGTAAAGAGGTGGATTATCCACGCTATGAACATATTTGGCTTGGACATACCATTATGGAAACAGAAGCCCAGATATTTAAAGGTAAGTTTGAATTATTGGAATTTGAAGCTGAACCTTATACACAATTCTTTTATGGCGCTGACTGGGGATTTGCTTGTCTTGGTGGGAATACAATGGTTGCAACTAATAAAGGAGATGTTCCAATTAAAGATATTAAAGTCGGAGATATGGTTTTAACAAGAGATGGATATAAAAAAGTATTATTTACCAAAAATAAAGGAAAAAAATCTGTTTATGATATTGACTTTGGCTACAAAAATAGTATAATAGCAACAGGAGACCATCGTATTTTTACAAAAGATGGTTGGAAACGTGTTGATGAGTTAAAGGAGAATGAAACGGTATGCCTGAAAAAATTGAGTTTAATGGAAGGATTTATAAAAGATACCCGAAAGGGAAACACCCAAATTACTTCTATTACAAATCCAGAAAAGAGCAAAGGATTTTGCATAGGGATATTTGGGAATATTATTATGGAAAAATACCTGAAAACTATGATGTCCACCATATTGACAAAAATCCATTCAATAATGAAATCGGAAATCTTATGTGTGTTTCAAAAAGTGAGCATCAAAAAATACATTACAAAGATAAACTCGGCTCTATTTCAAAAGAAAAAATGCTTGATATTAGAGCAAAGAACGGATATACAAAAGAAAACTGGGAAGAAAGAAGAAAGAAGTCTTTGGAAACGGCTCAAAAAAGGCGTGGTAAATGTAAAGAATGTGGTAAAGAATTTGTGCTTACGAATGTTCATCAAAAGTTTTGTTGTGCAAAGTGTAGAAAGCACTCAAATTCGCGTGATAGCCAAAAGGAATATATTTGTGAAGCGTGTGGTAAAAGATTTATGGCATCATCTTATGAAAAAAGAAAAGCTTGTTCAAAAGAGTGTGCGCATAAACTTACGATTATTAAAAGAAAAGCAAGATGTGTATGATATAACTGTTGAAAATGGTGAGTTTTTTGCTAATGGTGTTTTGGTTCATAATTGCGACCCAACAGCATTGACTAGATGTTTTATTGAAGATAATTGCTTATATATAGATTATGAAGCGGGTGGTGTTGGTGTGGAAATGGAAGAAATACCAGCCCTGTTTGATACTGTTCCAGAGGTTAGGGATTGGAAAATCAGGGCAGATTGTGCCAGACCTGAAACAATATCGTATGTAAAACGGCAGGGGTTTGATTGTGAAGCCGCTGAAAAATGGAAAGGTAGTGTTGAAGATGGCATTGAATATCTACGCTCATTTAAAAAGATATATATTCACCCACGGTGTAAGCATACATACGAGGAATTTAAATACTATTCATATAAAAAGGATAAAGTAAGTGGTGATATATTACCAATAGTTGTTGATGATTGGAACCATTACATTGATAGCATTCGCTATGCTTTACAGCCATACATTAAAAATAATGGTAGAATACAAATCAAAGATGGTTGGGAATTGGAAATGGACCAAATATGATAGATGTATTATATATATTAGGTAATGGCTCAAAAGATAATAAAGAACTAAAATATAGTTTAAGGTCTTTGGATAAGTATGTTAGAAATGTTGGTAGGGTATTTATAACAGGCGAATGTCCTAAATTTGTAAAAGATGTTGTCTATACCAAATGTGATGACCCATATTGCAGAAGTTTAAATCACTTTTATAAAGTTTATTCAACATTTATGACAACGGATATTTCCGATAATTGCCTTTTGATGTATGATGATATATTTTTCTGTAAGGAAGTAAACGCCGAAACTTATCCTTGGTATTATACACCCGTTAGAAGTAATAAGAGCTTTCGAAGTATGTATAATTTAGGATTAGAAATGTCCTATGAGTGGCTAAATAATCATAAATTCAGTGAGCTAAACTTTGCTTGTCATACGCCCTGCATATATAACAGAGAGAAGTTTTGTAAATTAGAGCCTTTATTTAATAAGTATAAATGCGACAATGTTGGTTTATCCCCTCGGATTATATATGGAAATTTATATTGCAGAGATGTCCAAGAGATGAATATGGATGTAAAGATTCGGGCTTTGCATTTAAGTATAGACGAGTTTATAATAGATAAGAATTGTTTTTCAAGTGGGGATGAAACGTTTAAAGGAAATGTAGAAAATTGGTTAAAGAACGAATTTAAACAAAAGAGTAGGTGGGAAAAATGATTATAGTATATTGTTTGGATGAAAATTATATAAGATATACAGATATATCCATTAGAACGATTAAGAAGTTTAATCCGAAAGCTCGTATATTTACTTTTTCAGAGGAAAAGATATATGTAAATGACTTTGTAGAACGTGGATATATGATGAAACTTCCCAAAATATTTAGGAACAGGGGAAATGGCGATAGGATTACAAATACAGCTTATTTAAAATTATATTTACCTAAACTTCCTTTTGATAAGATAATTTACATTGATGGTGATACAATTTGTCAGGGTTCGCTTGAAGAATTGTGGAATATGCCCTGTGAATATATAAATATATGTGAGTCTCATAATTTTGGTAAAAAGCAAGCAAAAGCCATAGGAAATGAAAAATATGGTTTGTCTGGAATGATGGTTATGAACCTAAAGGCATTGAGGGAAATAGATTTTACAAATAAATGCCTAGAAGTTGAAAAGAATTTCCCGACACCTGAAACGGGCTGGCAACACGATGAAACCTGTATCAATGTGGGAATGAGGGATAAACTAACCTTTGTAGATAAGAAATGGGATTATTGTAGGAATAGAATATATGATAGTCCTATAAGGGAACAAGATGCTAAAATACTTCATTATATTGGTATTCAAAAAGATGATATGAACTATCAATATACGTGGTTAAGTGGTTTATTAAATCAAATAAAAGGTAAAAAGGTTGCGATAGTTGGTAATGCCAAATCTATCTTTGATAAGAAGAATGGTAAAAAGATAGATAAACACGATTTTATTATTAGGTTTAATTGTGGGTTTATTAAAGAGCCAGAGTCACAGGGTAGTAGAACAGATATGGTTATGCTTGCTCTTGATATGAAAAAAGAAGATGTTATGTCCTACAACGCCAAATGGGTTATAAACAGAAGCAGACATTATAATAATGAAGTAGATTTTATTATTCCAAACGTGGATAGGGCAAGAATGAGGGATATGTTGGATGCACAGCCATCAACTGGCTTTATAGCTATTGATTTGTGCCTATATGCAGGAGCTTATTCTATTGACTTGTTCGGGTTTGATTGGGAAAAAACAAAGACTTTTTATAATCCTGATGGTTATCAAACACAGCATAAGTATAAAAACGAAGAAAATATAGTTTTAGAATATAAAAAATACGGTTTAGTAAATATTTTTTAATAAAATTTTGTTTATTTTTCAATAAGTAGTAAATTATTTTAAAAATTATCCATTTTTTTGTTTACATTTATATTTTTTTATATTATAGTGTAATTACAAACAGGTTAAAGGTTTGGATTTAAAATGAAAGGAAATATTAAATGTCAACAAGATGTCAAGTTAAAGTTATTGCAAATAAAAAAATGCTATAATAAGTTGTCATTTAGGACAGCTTCTTGACAGACACCCTTGGAATGAGCCGAGGGTGTTTTTTATTATTTGACAAACATAAAAAAATCTGATACGGTATTAGCGATGAAAATAATCCGTAGAGTAGCACCTAATAAGGGTGTGGAAACAGAATATAAGAAAAAATTAGATAAACTGGTGGATGCTATGTCCAAATCGGTTCTATATTGGGTTTTGGCTGATTTTGGTGATAGGAGTGCTAGGGAATTATCTATTGCTATTCAAAAACGGATTAAACAATGGAAAAAGATATTTGGTAAATATTCAGATGATTTGGCTATTTGGTTTGTAAAATCAATTAAAAAGCATATTGAATTTAATATGAAGAATGCTTTTAAGGAAGCTGGCATAAAAATTAAGCAAGATATACCAAAAAACATTATAAAAGCGGTAGAAATTGAAAATAAAGATTTAATAAATAGTATTCCAGAAAAGTATTTTATTGGGGTTGAAACTGTTTGTATGTTAGCTCTTTTATATGATTGGAATAAGACCGATTTGACAAATGAGTTAAAAAAGCGTTATAATATTACTAAGCGACGGGTTCGCATAATTGCCGAAGACCAAACTTATAAAACAAATGAGTTATTCAAAAGGGAGTTATGTAAAGTCGTTGGAGTTCGGAAAGGGAGATGGGTTTATACTTGGAGAAGTGAACATCCTCGTGAAAGCCACATCCAACTTGACGGTGCATTATTTGATTTGAATAAAGGTTGCTATAACTATTATGACAATGAATTTATATATCCGACACAGAAAGTTAATTGCAAGTGTGATTTTGTGCCAGTTATAGAGGAGTTTGGTGACTAATGATTACATACGATAAAAATATATTTGGTAGTAATAGAGAAATAGATGATAATGGTTATCTTCGGGTAGAAGAAAACAATATAACAAAATCAACGGTAAATCCATATCTTGGTCGGGAAATCCCCCATTATAAAGATTTTGGTTTGGAAGCTGATAAAATCTATTATGTATTACGCCCAGAAGAAGAATTGAAAAAAGCTGTTAAGACATTTAATAATTTGCCTTTAACTCGTAAACATATTGAAGTTGATGTTGATAATGTTCCCAAAGAAGATATTATTGGAAGTATGGGTGACAGTGCTGAATTTGATAGCCCATATATTAAAAATAGTCTTATTGTTTATGACAAAAAAGAAATTGATAAGATTATGTCTGGAAAGAAAAAAGAACTCTCTTGTGGCTATACATATACACCAATTCGGGAAAGTGGAGAGTTTGACGGACAGCATTATGATTTTAAAATGACCGATATTGTTGGCAATCACGTTGCTTTGGTTAAAGAGGGGCGTGCTGGACACGATGTTATGGTTAGTGATACAATAGAAAAGGTAAAGGAGAAATTTATGGGCTTATTCAGAAAGAAACAGGTTGTTGTTGACGAAAAGTCTGCCGAACAAGAAAAAGTTGGCGTTGTAATGAAAGAATTTAAAGAAGGTGAATTAGAGTCTGGTTCTGGTGAAAAGGTCACAGACCCGAAGCAGGCTATTGCTATTGCTCTCTCGGAAGCTGATAAAGTCAAAGACGAAATTCCTGAAAAGCAGGATGAACCCGAAAAGGCAGGGGATAAAGAAGCCTTAACAAAAGGAGAAGATAAAATGGTAGAAGATACCAAAGAAGAAATCCTTGCCGAAGATAAATGTTCTGCTAAGGATGAGGAAAAAGACCTGAAAGGCAAAGAAAAAGAAGCTTTTGCCGAGGGTGTTGAGTACGGTGAAAGAAAGAAAAAGAAGAACCGAAAAAACTTGACTCTGAACACGAGTCGGAGGGCGAGAAAAAGGCTCTGAAAAAAGAGGAAGAAGAAAAGGCTGAAGACGAAAAAGACGAAAAGAAAGACGAGAAAAAGGAAGAAAAGAAAGCCGAAGATAAATGTGCTATGGATATGGCTATGGACATTGACTCTATTAAGGCTGAAGCTCGTGAAGCTGGTCGTCAGGAAGCAATGGAAGATTACAAAGCCCGTGAGATTGCTCGTAAGGCTGTTCGTAAGACCGTTGGTGATGTAGATGTCTTTGCTTTTGACTCTGCTGATGAAATTTACAAGTTCGCTTGCGAAAAAGCAGGTGTGGACTTGACAGATGTTGCTTGCTACAAGGATGTCTTTAAGGGCTTATCTGCTCAAAAAGGCGGGCTGGCAATGGATGCTTCCCCCGTTAGCGGAAGTAATGAGGAATGTTTCAAAGACATTCGTTTATCTTAATTAAGGAGAAAAGAAATGGCTTTTCAAAGTACTATAAATCGTGTCAACACGTATGGTATTCAGGGTGATTTGGCGAATGGTCAAGTTCCGCATTACACTCCGACTACTCCGCTTGTTGCTACGGGTGCCACAGTTAATTGTGGTGATTTCGTGTGGGTTGATGACCAAAATGGTGTATCAACTTGCTCTAAGGCTGGTTCAGGGAAACCTGCTGGTATTGTTCAAAGAGTGTTAGACCACGCTTTAGCTACTGGTTCAGAGGGTTCTTTACAAATTCCTGTGGGAAAACCCTGTTCTGTTATTAACTGGGGTGATGTGTTTGTTAAAACAACGAACGCCGCTTCTGTTGGACAGAAAATTTTTGTTCACAACACAACTGGTGCTATTGCCGCTGGTAATGCTGGTGGTTCTGTGTCCGGTTCTACTGAAACAGATTGGGTTATTGTTTCGTTAGCGAACAATGCTCCGTCAGTTTCTGGTTCTGTTGTGATTGTTTCCAACGTGGGAACAGCTGGTTACACGATGGCTTCATAAGGAGAAAAGAAAGATGGATAAAGAAATTTGTAAACAATATGGTATTGAAATTGACCAATACAAAGTTGTTGGTGATTTAAATGAAGGTGCTATGGCTATGGATGCCGCTTTATTGACGACAGCCAATGCTGGGGTTCCTGTTGAATTGCTGACATATTTTGACAATCGTGCGATTGAAATTTTGACCGCAAAACGGACAGCTACGGAAATCTTCCCAGAAGTTCGTAAAGGCGATTGGACAACGGCTTATGCCAAATTCCGTCAAGTGGAAAATACAGGTTATACTCAACCGTATTCGGATTATGCCGATAATGGTAAAGCTGGTGTAAATTACAGCTTCCCTGTTCGTGAAAACTATTTGTTTGAAACGACAATCAAATACGGTGATTTGGAAACTGATATGGCTGCTAAAGCTAAAGCTTCGTATGTTGCTGATAATCAACGTGCTGCTGCTTCTACCATTGCTATTGCGACTAACAAGTTCTACTTCAATGGTGTTGCTGGTTTGTCCAACTACGGTATTTTGAACCAACCGAACCTGCCTGCTGCTATTTCTGCGGCTGCTACTGGAACAGGTAGTTCTCCGCTGTGGTCCAACAAAGACGGTAGCAAAATCTATGATGACGTTGTTGCTCTTTACAAAGATATGGCTTCTCGTGCAGAAGGCAATATTGATAAGACAACTCGTTTCAAATTGGTTGTTGGTCCGTCTTCGGATGCTGAACTCAACAAACTGAATGCTTTCGGTACGGAAACAGTTGCTTCTTTAATCAAACGCAACTTCCCGAACCTTGAAATCGTTGTTGCTCCTGAATATGATGATGCAACAAAGAAAATTCAGTTGATTGCTGTTGAAATTGATGGCGTTCCGACAGGTGAATGTGCATACAGCGAAAAATTGATTGCTGGGCGTGTTGTTCCGTATTTGTCCCACTTTGCTCAAAAGTTCAAAGCTGGTGTTTACGGTGCTATTGTTTATCGCCCGGTATTTGTTTCAACAATGACTGGTATTTAATCAAAGGAGTGGAGGAATTAAAATGGTTAAATTAAGAAAAAAAGAACAGATTGTGACAGAAGCTTTAAATAAGAAAGCCGATGTTTCTGAAAATGAAGTAAAGGCTTATAAAGTGGAAAGAGAAGCCGCCAAAGAGGAAATGGTTACAGTTTTCTGTGGTATTCCTATGGGACAAATCTTAGAAATGCCTAATGGGCAAAAGGTTTTGTTAAACGGACTTCCGATGTCACACGTTGTTTCCGCACGTAAGGGGGAGGGTTTCCTGCCCGCTGGAAAGTATGGTGAAACCGTACTACCGAAGAAACAATGGGAAGAACTTTTGGAAAAATACCGCAAATATGATTTTATCATCAATGGCGTGATTTTTGCGAAAGAGTCTGTTAAAGAGGGTCGTAAAGAAGCTTTGGAAAAATCAGGTGGAGAAAAACTTGACAGAAATTTAGGTTTCGACC